>Ga0207665_10002595_pt1 | contig 12150 bp, 12 predicted proteins | sample LARL112metaG_FD_184351 | JGI IMG/M metagenome (GOLD analysis project Ga0207665, IMG submission 184351) | Corn, switchgrass and miscanthus rhizosphere microbial communities from Kellogg Biological Station, Michigan, USA - LAR L11-2 metaG... | ecosystem: Host-associated > Plants > Roots >...
AAGGCGAGCGTGTTCTCGGGCGACATGATCATGGGCGGCGTGCGCAACCTGATCGAGACCTATACCTCGGGCGGTTCGCTGTTTGCCAACATCACGCCGAACACCCACATGATGAGCTATCAGACCTCCGAGGAGAAGCTCGCCTCCGTGTACATCACCGAGAAGGTGGACCGGAAGACCGGCTGGCAATATGTCTGCCTGGAAGAGGAATGGACCCGCGGCTATCAGCAGGAAATCCAGGATTTTATGGAATGCGTCGCGACCGGGCGGCAGCCGCTCTCGGACCTTGCGCTCGCCTTCGAGACAATCAAGGTCAACTATGCCGGCTATTGGGCCGCCGAAGAGGGCCGCCGCGTCACGCTCTGAGGTTTTTCGGCCGCGGTCGACCTGGCCGGCGCGCGGCCCGGCCAGCTCAGCCGCTGCAAGGCGCCGACGATGCCCTGGGGCATGAAGATGATGCAGAGCACCAGCAGGATGCCGTAGATCGTGTTGGCGGCGCCGATGAAATTGGTGCCGAACCAGACCCGAAGACCCTCGGTCAGCGAGAGTGTGAGCAGGGCGCCGACACTCGGGCCGAGCAGCGAATAGACCCCGCCGGCGATCGCCGCGAACACTATCTGCAGCGACACCGCGATCCCCGCCACGGTCTCCGGATTGAGATACATCACATACTGCCCGTAGATCGCGCCGCCGAGCGCGGTCAGGCCCGCGCTGATGAGCGTGACGCGCAGCTTTTGCCGCATCACGTCGATGCCGATCGATGCCGCGGCCTCCTCGTCTTCCGAGATCGCCTCGAGCGCCTCGCGGCCGATGCCGCGATCGATCCAGCGCCAGATGGCAAGGCCAGCGAGCCAGAGCAGGACTGAGATGGCGTAGAAGTAGCTCTTTTCCGGAAACTGCAGGGCATACCAGGAATGGCCGACCGCCTTTTGCGTGAAGCCGAGCGAGCCGCCGGTGACATCGCGCGCCGCCACCAGCGACAGCAGCACGACCTGGCTGAGCGCCAGCGTCACCAGCGCGAAATAATGTCCGACCACGCGGCGGCGGAAGCAGGGATAGCCGACGACGGCAGCGAGCAGTACCGCTGACATGATGCTCGAGGGAATTCCGAGCCAGGGCGTCAGGCCGTAAAAATTCCAGAGCAGCGCCGGCACATAGGCACCGACGCCCAGAAAAGCGCCATGGCCGAACGAGACGAAGCCGAACCGGCCCATCAGGGCCCAGGCGGTGTAGATGAAGGACCAGATCAGGATCTGAATCACGAGATGCAGGAAATAGGGCGGCAGAATCGCAGGGATCGCGATCAGGACCGCGAGCAGGATGATGGCCGGAACGAGGCGGCTGCTGCTCATGGTGCAAACAGTCCCCGCGGCCGGATCAGCATCAGCACGATGAAGAAGGTGAAGGCGAACACGTAGGAGAGCTCGGTGCTGCCGTAGTAGCCGCCGATCGCGATGATCTGGCTGATGACGAAGGAGGCGATGAAGCCGCCGATCATGTTGCCGAGCCCGCCGAGCACGCAGATCATGAAGATGACCGGGCCAAAGGTGTTGCCGATGAACGGATGCACGTCATATTGCAGCGCCAGCAGGCAGGCCGCCAGGCCCGCCAGCGCGCCGCCGATCGCGGAGACCGCGAGATAGATGCGGCGGTCGTCGATGCCCATCAATCCGACGATCTCGCGGTCCTGCGCGATGGCGCGGATCGCGGTGCCGAGATAAGTGCGCTTGAGGAAGAAATAGAGCGCGACCGCGCCGACCAGGCTGACTGCAAAGGCGATCAGCCGGGCAAAGCTCAGATACATGGTGGCGACTTCCAGCACCGGAAGGCGGACGCCGATGTTGCGAAAATCAGTGCCGAACAGCAGCGTTGCAAAGCTCTGCAGGAAGAACAACAGCCCGCCGGTCGCCAGCAGCTGATTGAGCGGCGGCGAGCGCAGTACGGGTGCGATGATCAGGAGATGGACGAGCACGCCGAGCCCGGCAAGGCCGATGATTGCGATCGCGCAGGCGAACGGCAGCGGGACGCCATACTGGACATAGAGGAAATAGATCGCATACATGCCGCACATGACGATGTCGGCGTAGCAGATCCACACCACGTCGATGACGCCAAAGATCAGGTTCAAGCCGAGCGCCAGCAGCGCCAGCACGCCGCCGAGCAGGATGCCGTTGATGATGGCTTCGAGCAGATAGATGTCCATCCCTAGAGCCCCATATAGGCTTCGCGGATGATGCTGTTCTGCCTCAGCTCCGCTGCGCTGCCTGCAAGCCTGATGGCGCCGACTTCCAGCAGATAGGCGCGATCGACCACCTCGAGCACCTGCTGCACGTTCTGCTCGACGATCAGCACGGTGAGGCCCTCGGCGCGGATCTTGCGCACCATCTCGAACACCTGCGCCACGACCAGCGGTGCCAGCCCCGCCGACGGCTCGTCCATCAACAGCACTTTCGGCTTCGACATCAGAGCCCGCGCGATCGCGCACATCTGCTGCTCGCCGCCGGACATGGTCCCGGCAAGCTGGGTGCGGCGCTCCTTCAGCCGCGGAAACAGCTGATAGACCCAGTCGAGCTGCTCGGAAAAACGCGCGCGTGCGGCGGGAATGAAGGCGCCGATCCGCAAGTTTTCCTCGACCGACAACGCAGGGAACAGGCGGCGGTTCTCCGGCACATGTGCAATGCCCTGCTCGACCACCTGATGCGCCGGCAGGCCCGTGATGGCGCGGCCCTCGAGCGTCATGATCCCTTCGCGCGCGGGGATCAGGCCGGAGATGACCCGCATCAGCGTGGTCTTGCCGGCGCCGTTCGGACCGATGACGCCGACGGCCTCGCCGCGGGCGACCTCCAGCGACACGCCGAACAGCGCCTGGAACGATCCGTAAGCAGCAGAGACGGCGGAAAGCGCCAGCATATCGTCTATACCTGTTGCGCTGTCGCGTGCGATTTGCCGAGATAGACCTCGGTGACGCGGCCATCGACAGCGGCCTGCGCCGGCTCGCCCTGAAAAATCTTCTCGCCATGATCGAGCACGATCACGCGATCGACGACCCGCATCAGGACGCCCATGATGTGCTCGACCCAGATGATGGTGATGCCGAGGCGTTTGCGGATCTCGCCGAGCAGATCCGCCGCGCGCTCCATCTCGGCACGATCGAGCCCGCCGAGACTTTCGTCGGCGAGCAAGAGTTTCGGCCTGGTCGCGAGTGCGCGCGCGAGCTCGAGTTTTTTCAGCGCCGCCGCTCCGAGGCCAAGGGTGATGGCTTGGGGATCGCAGGGCAGGCCGACCATGTCGAGGCTCTCTCTTGCGCGATGCTCAGCTTCTGCGCGCGACACCCGGCCGGCCTCGCCATAATAGGCCGCCAGCGTGACGTTCTCGACCAGCGACAGCTTTCTGAACGGCCGCGGGATCTGGAACGTCCGCCCGATGCCGCGGTGGCAGATCATGTGCGCGGGCAGACCGCCGATCTCGGTACCCTCGAGACGGATCGAGCCGGCGGACGGGCGGAGATTGCCGGCGATCAGATTGAAGGTCGTGCTCTTGCCGGAGCCGTTCGGACCGATCAGGCCAAGAATCTCGCCGGCGCGGACCTCGAAGGACACCTGGTTGAGGGCCAGAAAGCCGCCGAACCGTTTTGACAGACCTTCGACGGCGAGCATGGGTGATTACACCATGATGAGATCAAATTGACACTGCCGCGGCATCGGCGGTCGGCTCCCTCTCCCCGCTTGCGGGGAGAGAGCTGGGGTGAGGGGGAGTCTCAAGGGACTGAGCTCGCGGAGAATCCCCCTCACCCGCCGCGCAAGAGCGCGGCGACCTCTCCCCGAAGGCGGGGAGAGGTGAGCATCTTCCGTGGCTCGACCGGTGAGCGCAAAACTCATCAAGCATTACGCCGCGTAGATCGAGGACTTTGGCAGCGGGAAGACCGGGTCCTGGGTGCGGATGTTGGTCGGCCAGACCACCGAGATATGCTCGCCGGCGTTCTGCATCACGACCGGTGTCGAGCGCTCGTTCTGGCCCGACAATTGTGTGCCCGGCGGAAAGAATTTGACGCCATAGCCCTGGATGGTGCCGCCGGGCGGGATGTCGACGTCGAGCGCCGCCTTACGAATGGCCTCGGGATCGAAGCCGCCATATTTCTCCTTGGCGACCGGCAGCACGTTGTTGAGCAGCACCCAGGTCTGGTTGAAACCCATCGAACAATGCGGCGGCACATCGGTGGCGCCGGTTTTCTGCTTGTAGCGCTCGACCATCGTCTTGATCAGATCGCCGAGACCGGGCGCGAGTTTTGCGGGATCGAGCAGTTGCGCCGGTACCGGATCGATGTTGCAGAAATTGTCGATGTCGGCACCAAACGTCGTGCGCAATTTGTCGAGCTGGCTGTAGCCGGCGCCGGCGCCGAACAGCATCTTGAAATGCAGGCCGTTCTCGCGCGCCTGACGCAGGAACAGTGTAATGTCGGGATTGTAGCCGGCATGCGAGATCACGTCGGCGCCGGAGCGCTTGATCTTGGTCACCAGCGCCGAGAGATCCGGGGCGGCTGCCGAATAGCCCTCCTTGAGCACGACCTGCAGGCCGCCCTGCTTGGAATAGGCTTCATCGGCGGCGGCGACGCCGACGCCGTAGGGGCCGTCCTCGTGGATCAGCGCGACCTTGAGGTCTTTCGGCTCGATGCCGAGCTTGGCTTTGGCGTGCTCGGTGAGAAAGCCGGCAAAGGCCTGGCCATACTGGTCGGAATGAATCTGCGCGCGAAACACGTATTGCAGGTTCTTGTCCTTGAACACGGCGGTCGAAACCGCTGTCGTGATCCAGAGGATCTTCTTCTGCTGCTCGATCTTGGCCGCGAGCGGCACCGCATGCGCGCTGGAGAAGACGCCGTCGATGATGTCGAGCTTCTCCTGGTTGATCAGGCGCTCGACCTCGTTGATGGCGGCATCCGCCTTGCTCTGCGAGTCCGCGGTGACGGGCGCGACCTTGTACTTGCCGGCGATGCCACCCTTCTCGTTGACGAGATCGATTGCGATCTGCGTGCCGATCGAGGAGGCGACCGATCCGCCGGCCGCGAACGGACCGGAGAGGTCGTAGATCACACCGATGCGGACGGCTTCGGCTTCAGCGCGCGCCCGCGTCCAGTCGAGGCCCATGACGGCGGCAGCGGCGGTCGTCTTCAGCAGCGCTCTGCGTGACGTCGGCATCGCGTTCCTCCCACAGAATGGTCGCTCGGAGCGACTGTGTTTTGTTTTTTTCGAAGTATTGAGAGGACGGGTCGGAAAGTCAACACGCCCCGGGACGCGGATGCCGCATCGCGGAGTTAGCCGAAAGGTGGAGGACCTCGTCCGATCAGGTGCCGACAGCGAGCGCGGCGCGCTGCTTGCGGAGCAGTGCGATGACGGACAGCGCGGTGATGACGCCGGTTCGCGGGTTCTCGGAGGGGATGTTCTCGATCGCCATCGAGAACCGCGCGGAATCGGAATCGACCTCGATGCGATGGGTGTTGCGCGTCACGGTCGGGTCGGCCCAGATCTCGATCATGGTCCGGTCGGGCCCGATGCCTGCGAGAGACAAGGCGACCGCGACGTTGAGGTTGGCGGGAAATCCCTTCGCCGCCTGGCGCGCCGACCCTTCGAACAATTTGAGCGGTTCGCGCAGTCCGTCGATGGCGATGTTGTTCTGCACGATGAACGGCGCGCCCTTGAGTCCGTCGATCGGCTTGCGCGTGACCATGCGGACGGAATGGATGACACCGCAGGCCGCGGCGTTGACGGCGTCCAGCCCGATCAGCGCGCCGGTCGGCACCAGGATCCGGCCGCCATGGGCCTTGGCCAGTGCGATCAGATCTTCATGGTCGAGCAGGGCGCCGGCAGAGAGCACGATCGTCGTTTTGCCGTGCATCACGACGGGCTCGACGATGGCGCGCAGGTTCTGGCTCGGCGCACACTCCACCACGATGTCGGCGGCCTCCCAAAGTCGTTCGACCGGCAGGATCTCCGGCCGCGCGCGCAGGCTTTCCAGAAACCCACGATGCTTGTCCCTGTCGCGAACGGCCACGGCGGCGAGCAGCATGCCGTCGATGCCGCGATCGAGTTCGCGCGCCAGCCGTGACCCGATCGATCCGAGGCCCGCGATCGCGACCCGCAGCTCCACCTGTTTCGTATCGGTCAAGGCCCGGCCCCCATCATCGAGAATGTCTGCCCGCAATAAGGCCCAGGACCGGCGCGGCACACAAGAGCCGGTTTCTCCACATGTTTCGGCGCGGCTCCGGTCGATCTGGCACCCCTTTTGCACTGCACAAAATCGAGCCTGACGGCGATGTCGGGCTCGTTGGTGTGACCTGAGATGGAGAGGCACTCGCGGTGAAATCAAAGGCAAATTGGCGAAATCAGACCATTCTTGCGGCGCTTGTTCCTGCAGTTCTTTTCGGCAGTCTGGTTCTGAAACCCCATGGCGCAGCGGCCCGCGATGTCGATGGTCGCTACGCCGACTCCCCGCTGCACGGCTGGTTCGAAAGCCTGCGCTCCGGCAAGGGCCCGTGCTGCTCGGACGCGGACGGAACCGCGCTGCCCGATGTCGACTGGCAAGCGCCTGGCCAGGCGGACAACAAGGGCGGCCACTATCGCGTGCGCATCGAGGGGCAGTGGTGGGACGTGCCGGACGAGGCCGTGATCACGGAGCCGAACCGGGCCGGCCGCACCATGGTCTGGCCGGTCTATTTTCGCGCGGTCGACACCTCGCTGCGGGTCGAGATCCGCTGCTTCATGCCGGGCACGATGACCTAGTCACCGCATCGGCCCGGCCAGCATCGTCGTGCCCGGCGGCGCGTTGCGACGCGGCCGCAGCCGGAACGCGAGCACGAGGAGGGCGATGCCGAACAGGATCGTGAAAACGCCCAGCGATGCGGTGAAGGCGACCGGTGCGATGCTCATTGCACGGATCAGCAGCGCGCCATAACAGACGACGGCGAAGCTCGCCAGGACAAGCCACCGCAGTTCGGCTGCGATGCCCTCCTGCCGTGTGGTCGCCAGCATCACCATCGGCAGCAACAGGCCGGCAACCAGCGTCCACGCGGCAACGATCGGCACAACGGGAAAGGTCGGCACCAGGAGGATGACGGCGCCGGCTTCGAGAACGACGGGGTCTCGCCACGACAAGACGGCGCGGCGCTCGTGCGAATGCAGGATGCGAAGCACAGTCAGCGCGACCACGAACACGGCCTCCAGCAACATCAGGGCCGCGGCCAGCATCGCGAATGGCAGCATCTCGTCCGCGGGCGTCGAGATCAGGATCACGCCGAGCAGGATTCCGAGAAGGCCGCGGATGGCAAGTCCCAGCGCACCGCGTGCACTCGTTGTCTCGGTGGCGGGGCGACCTTCGCCTTGCGGCAAAGCGGGCCCTCGCTGATCAGGGTCGTTCGCCATGCCTTGCCCTCCTCGATACATGCAGGGACTGCAGAGCAATGACCGTATACGGTCTTGCAGCAGACCGGCAAAAAGGCGGCGTGGATGGGGTAACTCTGCGGAGATCTGTCGTCGTCGGGTGATGAATCTGTGATAGCCTCGCGGGCACGGACTTTTGAGGAGACGGCCATGACGACATACACGGTCGGGCTAAAGCTCCGGGCGCGCACCAGGGCCGTCACGATCGAAGCCGAGGATGCCTTGGTGGCGGCGCTCAGGATCAAGCTCGACAATCCGGAGGCGCTCATCACCTATGTGCGCAAGGCGAACATGCGCGGCGACCGTCGTCATCCGCATGAAGCGCTGACGAAATAGGCGCAGGACGGCGGCCGCGCGTCAGCAGCTATGCCGGCGGACAAACGTGGCGTCGCGCGAGCGGTCAGTTCGGACACAGGGTTTTGAGGGCTGCGGGCCGATCACCACCTGTGAAGGATAGGGCAGGGCTGAGCGATAGGAGTTGCCGGCCAAAACGCCCGCCGCGCCAAGCCACGCGCTTGGCGGGTCGGCGGTAAAATTTCCCGGGAAGAAGCCGTTCGCGGTGAAGTCACGGCTGTCGTCACGATTGTCGTAGAACCAGCCGCTGGTATTGCCATAGCGCAGCGGACGGACGCCGAGATCCTGCGCGGATGAGGCGCTGGCGTGCAGCGCGGCCAGAAGAGTGGCGCCGATGATCGTGCGCGTAAACCTGGTCATGTGGCCATCCAAAAATCTCACGGCCGGATCGTCCCCCAATCGCCTTTCCATCCCGAGAGCCGTCCTTTGCGAAACTGCAGATAGAGCCCGTCACTGCGGCTTGCGAGCGCCGCGCCCTTGACGTCGGGAACCGCGAGCAGAAGTTCATCGCCGGGACGGCCGCGGACGTAGGACAACTGAACGCCGAGCGCGCGCGAGACCTCGTCGGGATTCATCCCAAACCTCAAGGCAATGTTCGGCGGCGTCAAAACCTGCTGCGCCTGCGCGGGCATCAGGAACGCAGCCGCCAGCGCCAGTGCTGCGCAACGCATCGTCATGCTGCCGAGGGAACGATCTATGTGCATCCGCAACCTCACTCGATCGACGCCAGCGTGCCGCCCGGCGTCCAGCCGCCGCCGAGCGCCTGGAACAGGCTGCTCGCCGCCAGTAGCTTGTTCAGGCGGACCGTCACCAGATTGTTTTCCGCGGTGAAGAGGGTCTGTTCGGTCTGCAGCACCGTGATGAGATTGACCGTCCCGCCGTTGAGCTGCTTTTCGGCGACGTCGAACGCCTGGCGCGACGCGTTCACGACGTCCTGCTGCAGGCGCTCCTGCTGCGTGAATTTCTGGAGCGCAATGAGCGCCTTCTCGACATCGGCGAAAGCGGACAGCACGGCCTTGCGATAGGCCTGCAGGTTCTGGAGCTGCACGCCCTTGGCCTGCTTGAGCTGGCTCTCCAGCAGGAAACCATCGAAGATCGGTTGCGTGAGGCTCGCCGTCAGTGTGTAGAACCAGGCGCCCGGCGTGAACAGCGAGGCCAGCGCGGCGCTCTGGAAACCGGTCGTGCCGGTCAGCTGGATCTGCGGAAAGAATGCCGCGCGTGCCGACTCGACGCTGAAATTGGAGGCGGCAAGCTGCGCTTCGGCCTGCCGGATATCCGGCCGCTGATAGAGCAGTTCCGACGGCAGCCCCGGCGTCACCCGCGGCACCGCGATGTTGCGGGTCGAGCCGCCATGCACCGCGAATTTCTCCGGCGCACGGCCGACCAGCAGCGCCAGCGCCGCGATGTTTTGGCCGACCGTTACTTCGAGCGGAGGAATGGCGGCGCGCTGCGTCGCCGCCAGTGCTTCCTGTTGCGACACGTCGAGCTGCGAGGCCGTGCCGCCATTGAACTGCTTCTTGATCAGATCGAGGATGCGCTGGGAGGCGGCCAGATTGTCCCGGGTGACACGCAACTGGTCCTGCGCGGCGAGAACCTGGAAATAGGTGTTGGCGACCGTAACGATCGCCGTCAGCGTCACCACCTCGCGATTGTATCTGGCGGCGCTGGCATTCTCCTCGGCCGAGTAAAGCGCGGCGCGGTTCTTGCCCCAGAAGTCGAGCAGGTAGCTCGCGGTCAGTCCGGTCTGGAAGGTGTTGAAGGTCGTACCGCCGATCCCCTGGCCGCTGACGACACTGTTGGCGCTGCTCTGCTTCTGACGCTCGGCGTTGGCATTGCCGGTCAGGGTCGGCAGCAGCGCAGCACCGGATACTCCGACTTGTGCGTCGGCCTGGATGATCTCGGCGATCGCAACGGCGATATCGAGGTTATGAAGCTGCGCCGCATACATCAGCGCGGTCAGCTCGCTGGAACGAAAGCCGCGCCACCAGTCGACCGCAGGAACGGCCGCGTCGGCGCCGCCCTTGGGTGTCGAGCGATAGCTGTCGGCGATTTCCAGATTGAGGTCGGGCCTTTCGCTGCCGATGATACAGCCGGATAGCGTCGGGCTTGCGGCGAGCGCGAACAGGGTGAAAGCCGCGCGCAGCCCGCTACCGCCGCGTAGCGACATGCGCCGGACACGGCTCAGCGTTTGCCTGAACGAATAGGCTGGTGGTGGTGCTCGCATCTACTCGCCCGGTTGTAGTGAAGGCCCGGGCCCATGAGTCGCCGCATTGCCCTGCAGACGTTGGCTCCAGAGGCGGAACCTGTCCAGATACAAATAGATCACAGGTGTGGAATAAAGTGTCAGTGCCTGGCTCAGGATCAGTCCTCCCACGATCGCGATGCCGAGCGGCTGGCGCAGTTCGCCGCCCTCGCCAAAACCGATGGCAAGCGGCAGGGCGCCGAGCAGGGCGGCCATGGTTGTCATCATGATCGGCCGGAAGCGTAACAGGCAGGCTTCGCGGATCGCGTCGAGCGGATCCATGTTCCGCTTGCGCTCGGCCTCGAGCGCGAAGTCGATCATCATGATGGCGTTCTTCTTGACGATACCGATCAGCAGGATGACGCCGATCAGCGCCATGATGCTGAACTCGGTCTTGAATGCGATCAGCGCCATGAGCGCACCGACGCCCGCGGACGGCAGCGTCGACAGGATGGTCAGGGGATGGATGTAGCTCTCATAGAGCACGCCGAGCACGATGTAGATCGTGACCAGCGCGGCTAGAATGAGGAATGGCTGGTTGCTCAGGGAATCCTGAAACGCCTTTGCCGTGCCCTGGAAGGTGCCACGGATCGTGGCCGGCACGCCGAGCCGGTTCGTCGTCGCTTCGATGGTGGCGACTGCCTGGCTCAGCGAGACGTTGGGCGCGAGGTTGAAGGAGATCGTGGTGGCGACCAGCAGGCCCTGGTGATTGACCGCAAGCGGCGTAGCGCCCTGGCTGAAATGCGCGACCGCCGAGAGCGGGATCATCGTCTCCTGCCTGGTCGAGACGGCCGCTCCCGTCGACGCCGCGCCCTTGCCGGTCTGGCCGATCGAGTTGTTGGCGAGGTTTCGCGCGGCTTGCGCGTTTGCGGCCGCCGCTGATGTCGATGAGGCCGCCGCCGAGACCACCGTGCCGGCCACCGCGTTGGTCGCCTGCGAGCCGCCGACCGACCCGCCCGAGGTGGAGACATAGACGTCGTTCAGCGTCTCCGGGCTCTGCCAGTAGCGCGGCGCCACCTCCATGATGACGTGATACTGGTTGCGCGCGACGTAGATGGTCGAGACCTGGCGCTGGCCGAACGCGTCATAAAGCGTGTTGTCGATCTGGCTCACGGTGACGCCTAGCCGCGCCGCGGCGTCGCGGTCGATCGTGACGTCGGATTCCAGCCCCTTGTTCTGCTGGTCGCTGTTGACGTCGGCAAGCTGTGGATCGCGCTGCAGGGCGGCGGCGATTTTCGGCGACCATTCGTTGAGCTCGTCCAGCGAGGCGCCTTGCAGCGTGTACTGATATTGCGCGTTGTTGGCGCGGCCGCCGACGCGGATGTCCTGCACCGCCTGCAGGAACAGCGTCGCGCCGGGAACCACCGCCATCTGCCGTCGCAAGCGCGCGATCACGGCATCCGCGCTGGCTTTGCGTTCGCGCATGGGCGTGAGCGAGACGAACATGAAACCGGAATTGGTCTGGCCGCCGCCGGTGAAGCCGGCCACGGTCTCGACCGCCGGGTCCTTCTTGATGATCGAGACAAACTGCGTGAGCTTCTGCTGCATGAGCTGGAACGAGATGCTCTGGTCGGCCTGGATGCTGCCGACGATCCGTCCGGTGTCCTGCTGCGGGAAAAAGCCTTTTGGAATGGCGCCGTAGAGATAGAAGTTGAGGCCCAGGACGGCGGCCAGTATCAGCATCACGGTGCGCGGGTGTTCCAGTGCCGATGTCAGCGTCCGGCGATAGAAACCGAGCATCGCGTCGAATACATATTCGCTCGCCCGGTAGAGCCGGCCGTGGCCGCCGGTGTCATGCCGGAGCAGCACCGCGCACATCATCGGCGTGGTCGACAGCGAGATCGCGAGCGAGATCATGATCGAGATCGAGATCACCATCGCGAATTCGCGGAACAGGCGGCCGACGATGCCGCCCATCAGCAGAATCGGGATGAACACCGCGATCAGCGAGATGCTCATGGAGAGCACGGTGAAGCCGACCTCGTTGGCGCCCTTCAGCGCCGCCTGCAGCGGCGACAAGCCCTGCTCGATGTAGCGGGTGACGTTTTCCAGAACCACGATGGCGTCGTCGACGACGAAACCGGTCGCCACCGTCAGGGCCATCAGCGACAGGTTGTCGAGGCT
>Ga0207665_10002596_pt1 | contig 12149 bp, 12 predicted proteins | sample LARL112metaG_FD_184351 | JGI IMG/M metagenome (GOLD analysis project Ga0207665, IMG submission 184351) | Corn, switchgrass and miscanthus rhizosphere microbial communities from Kellogg Biological Station, Michigan, USA - LAR L11-2 metaG... | ecosystem: Host-associated > Plants > Roots >...
ACCCGCACCAGGAGCTCGGTATCGGAGCCGTAGAGCGCGTTGAGCTCGTCCAGTTCGTTGCGCAGACACCGGCGCTGACTAGCGGTCTGGGTGCCGGGTTGACGTCCATCTTCCAGGGCATTCAACAGTTCTTCACGGTGCTGATCCCCTACGGTCCGGCTCTAGGGTCGCTCTTCAGTGGCATCGGAAGCGTTATCGGCGCGTTACTCCCCATCCTCGGGCAGCTCGTCGGTCTGTTCGCGAGTGCACTTGGACCTGCGCTGCAGGCACTCGCACCGGTACTCACGCAGGTCGGTGGCGTGCTTATGGGTGCGTTGGTTCCGATCTTCAGTCAGCTGACCCCCATTCTGGTTCAGCTTGCACCAATTCTTGGGCAGCTCGCGATACTGTTCATCAACCTCGCTGCACCAATCATCCAGGCGTTGATGCCGGTGATCGCTGCATTGCTGCCAGTGGTGAGTTCTATCACCGCGGCAATGCAACCGCTGATCCCGGTTGTGACGCAGCTAGCGAACCAGCTAGGTGCATTCCTCGTTAAGGCGATCCAGTCGCTGGCACCGATCCTCCCGCCGCTGATCTCTCTCGGAATCCAGTTGCTGAACGCACTCCTGCCACTGGTGAAGCCGATCCTGGACCTCGCGTCTGCACTGCTACCCGCGTTTGCAGCGATCCTAACCACCGGTGTGATCCGCACTGTCGCAGATCCTCACCGCGCTCGCTCCGTTGTTCCCTGTCCTGGGACAGCTCATCGGGTTGTTCGTCCAGGCACTGCTACCCGCGATCAACGCACTAGCGCCTCTGGTCAGAGACGTCTTCGGTGTGCTGATGCCGCTGATCAAGCCCGTCATCGATCAGATCGTCGGTGTGCTCAACATCGTAGTGGGCTTGCTGACCGGTAACTGGACGCAGGCTTGGAATGGCGTCAAGCAGACGATCCAGGGTGTCGTCAACTTCGTGTTGGGTGTCCCACAGGCAATCTACAACGCTATCATGGCTGGGATCAACTGGATCCGCAATGCCGGTGGGGACATCATCAATGGCCTCATCAACGGGTTGAGTAACGCCGCAGGTGCACTGTGGAACTGGCTCACCGGGCTATTGAATCGCTTCTGGAACAACGTTAAGAGCTTCTTTGGGTTCGGGTCACCCTCGAAGCTGATGCAGCAGGCCGGTGAGTGGGTCGGTCAGGGTCTCGTCAACGGGCTCACGGCTCAGACGGGTGCCGTGTTGAAGGCCGCAGACGACATGACGAACGCTGCGAACGTGAAGCCGACCATCGACACGAGTGGGTTGACAGTGCCGAATGGGTTAGGGTTGACCATCCCTGTGCAAACGCAAGGTGCTCCCGGAACCGGAGTCGTACAGGGTGACCTCCTTCCCGGTCAGCGTCCGGGGCAGACGACGGAGGACTTCATTGATCAGCTCGCGAAGGCGATCGGTCGTGCGATCGATGGCAGCTCGCTGAACTTCGACGCGTACGGCAACGCCACGCTGGTCAACACAACGCTCACACAGAATGCGGTAGGGAGGTAAGATGGCCATCAACAGGTACCGCTTCTACCTCGGTCCCATAGGCTACCTGACAGCACTCCCGCCTCACAAGCGTGACCCGTCTCTCGATGCGTCTCGTGAAATCATCGGGCAACTCCAGGAGGGGCTGTCCGGTCGGAGGACGCTCGACATCCGGGCGTTCAAGAAGGTGTGGAACCTCGACTGGGACTGGCGGCTGGAGGACGAGTTGCTCGGGATCCTCCGTGGGTACCTTGGGTTCGCGAATTCCCCACTGAGGATCATCGATCCCCGCGTTCGGAACCTGCTCCCGTTGAACCTCAGCACAGGCGGGTCGGAGCTGCAGGCAACGGATGGGTTCAACCGTACCGGAACTGGTGTGTTGACGTACCAGGCTGACGCTACGATGCCAACGGAGCTCCAAGGCCAGTTGAGTGGTGAGGTCCAGCTGTCCGGTGCAACCACGGGTGACTCGCTGATGGGCATCACGGAGACGGTGCCTCTTCTGCCGTACAGCACGTACCTGTTCACTGGGTTCGTGAAGGGTTCCGGACAGTGGTCGCCTGCGTACCAGCCCGTTAACGCAGCAGGAGCGGTTGTCACGACGGTCTGGACGTCTGCGTTGACGCTGACAGGCAACTGGCAGCAGTTCTCAGTGTCGTACACCTCAGATGGCACGTACCCGCAGATGTACTTCGGCTTGAGGTGCTCCGCTAGCGGGACTGTCCAGACGACGGGTTGGCAGGTGCAGATCGACGAGTACGCACGTCGTCCGTGGATGCCCGGGAATGGGTGCCCGGAGGTTATTGTTGCGAAGTTCCAGAAGAAGTACCAGGGATACCTTCGACGGAGTGGTGTGATGACCCCGTACCACACTCTCAACGCGACGATCTTGGAGGCGTAGGTGGCACAGTTCCCAACCGATACCGCGCTTGCTGCGGCTCAGTCGGCATCCGTACGTCGGATCAACGGCGTGTTGGAGTTCGACTGGAATCGGGATGGCAACTACACCCACGCGTACAGCGATCTGTCCAAGCTTGCACTCTCCGCGGTGGTTGACGACTCACGTCTGACCAGCCAACTGCCGTCGGAGATCCAGTCCACTACGGGGTACAGCTCTGGTGAGCTGCGTGTCACGCTAGCTGGGAAACGTGCGTTCAACGAGTACAACGCACTGCAGATCTTCTTCCCGTACAACGCAACCTCGCCACTGGTTGGCTTGACTCTCGATGGCACTCCGGTACGGTACAGCCGAAAGGTGAGGACGAGCACTGGTGGCACGACCGTCCGGCAGTTTACGGGGTTCCTTCGACAGTACCGGATCAACCGCAAGACGGGGAACGTTGAGCTGATCTGCTCCGACATCTCCGACGTGAGTGCCGACTTGGTGACTCTACCACGTTGGGCGGTTGGTCAGGGGTACTACACCGCGTCGGACAACTTCACCTCGCCGATTGATGGTACGTGGGTCTACGAGGAGATCCTCAGGCAAGCGGGTCGTCCAACTGGACCTGCAACCCCTCCCGGATGCGTTGCGTACTGCTCTCTGAACGGGTCGACACTGCCATCCGTTGGGAACATGCTGTACACGACCGCTCCGAACACTCACGGGGTCTATGCGTTCGCAGGAGATCCGTGGCAGCAAGGGAAGTATGGGCTTGCACCGCAGCTGCAGACGAACGGCATCAACGACTCCCGTGACGCGACCTACGCAGTGTTTGGGACAAACCAAGTCGTGACGGTGGTCCCCGGAACGACGACCGTTGCGATCTCGTTCTGGCACAAGTCCGATGGGACAGCTCACACCACAAACGTCGACCTGAACACCCACCCGTACCCCGGTGGCTTCTCCGGTGTCTACCTGTTCTTGGAGGGTGGTGCCGGCGTAACGGCGTTCACCATTCAGAAGAACGGACAGGCCCAGTCGTACACTGTGAAGGCTGACGGGTCTGTTCACTGGCAGGCGGACTACGACGCACAAGCTGCAGGGTGGCACTACTACCACATGCTGGTGACGTTCACGAGCACAACGTTGCTCTGGACGCTGAAGATCGACGGTGTGACGACTACTTCGTTGTCCGTCTGGCAGCCGATTACACCGTGGGCTTACGTCGGCAGTGGTCCTGGGTATCGCCCACCGCTGACGAACATCGTTCAGATCTACGCGGGTGGACCCATTCAGCACGCGGCTATTCGGTGGAGTGGTGCAGGCAGCACGCCGTACACTACGGGGGAGGAGAACCCACCGACACGTGATGGGAAGCCACTCGCGTACGTCGAGCGGTCTGCACTCCGCTTGTTGTGGCTGCCTGAAGTGTACAAGGAGAACGCGTGGAGTGCGCTAACGAAGCTCTCCGCAGCAGAACTGGGAGCCACGTACACGGACGTGTGGGGTAGCATCCATTGTGTCCCGCACTCATCCCTCAACGCGGATATCAACGCTGCGGCGGTCAGCGGAACGATCGTCCTGACGGAGGACCAGCTCCAGGACCTTACGATTGCACCGACCTTAGACGCACGGCGCAACAGCGTTAGCATCTCCACGACGGAACGTCACATGGTGCTCGACATCCTGTGGACACAGCCTGACGCGCAGCAGTTCCACGTTCTGCTGAACCAGCTTGCAGCGGTACAGATCCAACTCGACAACGCAATCGCCGTCAACGCCGACCCGACCACGATGTACCACCAGGCAATCAAGCCACTCACACCGTACTCGAAGTACACCACCGTCATCAGTGCGATCCTGGACAACGCGTTCAGCACCGATGCGACGACACCGACGAACACGAACGTCTTCGCGGACTGTCAGATGGCTCTCGACCAGCGCTCGATGACACTCATCATGACCGGTGGGACGTTGTCCGTCAGTGGGTCAACCGGTGCGTACGTTGGGTCGTACCTCGGTGGTCAGGACGCTTCCACACAGATCTCCGGCACCAAGTACAGCGACCCCTCTGTCCTGTCGTACACGTACGAGGACTTGACCTCAATCGCTCACAACGGGCGCCGCGTACTGCCTTTGGGTGAGAACGACTGGATCCAGACCTCGAGCGTAGCGGGTGTGGTCGCTGGAGCGATCCTCGTGGACACGTCGGTACCACTACCGGTTATCGATGGTGTGTCACTTCGAGCGGACCCTCGGATCGAGCTCCGGGATGTGTACAAGGTCCGGGTTAAGGGTGTAACGATGCCAGACCTGATCGCACAGGTGATTGGCCTCAAGCGGTCGGACACCTTGACGGACTCTACCGACTCACCTGTGCTACGGATTGCAGTCCAGCCGGGTGCAGCAATGTGGGATGACCCGCTTACGGGTTGGGATATCGGAAGTTGGAGTGGCTGATGACTTACACCTCCATCCCGCAAGGGCTCATCGATGGCGTTCCCGTTCCGAGGTCCTTTGGGCAGTACACGAAGGACGACCTGGACGACCACCAGACTCGTATCACTTCTCTGGAGACGCGGTACCCGCAGCAGAAGGAAATCACTTGCTCCGCCGACACGACGATCACCACATCTGTTGCGGACATCACAGGTGCCACGATGACGTTCACGACGGTCAACCCGAACGCAATCGCGGTCGTTGTCGTGACGTGGGACATACGGCTGACAGCATTGGGTACTGGGTACTGTTACGGTGAGGTCAACGTTGACTCTGTGCTCGACTCCCGGAAGACGCTGTTCGTCGCGCAGAGCGTCGAGACACGCCTCTCTGGCTTCCTGCGGAAGAAGTTCACGCTCGCGTCTGCGGCGTCACACACCATCAAGTTGCAGTGCCACAAGGACTCATCGAGTGGTACCGCGCTCTTTTGTGCCGGAACGACCGTTCTGTCTGTGGACCTTTACCAGTGAGGAGTGGCGTTGACACAAGCGGGTTGGTTCACGCTACTCGGGACCCTGGTGGCGGTACTAAGCCTTCTCTCCACGTGGCAGTTCCGCGTACAGGACAAGCGAGACCGCGCGCACGAGTTGGAGATCGCAAAACGAGATGCCATCATCGAGAAGAAGGAGACGGAGTGTGCAGCTTTGCGAGACGCGAATTTGAACTACCGCTTCGCTCTCATGAAGTTCTCCACTACGAACGACGTGGTGGACAGGCTGCTCTCACCTCCTGGGCAATCGGAAGGGAGCGGCACATGAACTGGCTTCTGCGCAAGTTCTTGGGCCGACGTGATGGAGCACCCTCACCCGAACTGACACCAGAGCTTGACGAGAGGATTGCGGAAGCTCAACGACAGCGCACAGACTCGATTCGACTACGTGCGGAGGCTGTGGCGAGAGCTGAGCGGAATGAACGGCGTCTGCGAGAGAACCACCTTGCGGTGAAGTTCGACCAGGCGTGGAGACGGAGGCACGTGTGAATTGGCAATTGGCCATCAACTTGATCGACCTGGTGGTCGGTACAGCGTTTGGGTGGGCGTTCATCCTCCGGTACCACCGCAACTACCCTTGGCGTGAGCACGACACCGGCAGGCACATCATGTCGTGGTCGATGATCGCAACGCTGTTCTACACACTGTACCTTGTGCGGACGCTCTCGGATGCGAACACCGCTCCGGGTACAGCACTCAACACGTTCAACCTCATCCGCTTGGTGTTGTTCACGGCCTTCACCATCGTGATCGTGCAGAGGTACTTCAAGTTGCACGGTAACATCGTCGAGGACCGCATGGCAGCTCTCGCTCTAAACGAGGGGAAAGACCCGGCTGCATAAATCTGCCAGATCAGTACGATCCCTTGGTTAACCAGTGGATAGCGTGTGTTAACCGGTGGATTTCCGAGAGTAGATAAGGAGGTCAAACCGTGAGAACGATGTACGATGCCGTCACAGCAGCGAACATCCCGCGTAACGCAGCGATGGTTGCTGGCTACATCGACAAGATCAAGCTGGCACCTTGGGCAGCGTCCGATTGGGACCGTTTCCCGTCGGCAACCAAGGTCACCATCGTGAAGAAGGCTGACACCCGCGACGGTCACGTGCTCGACGTCGAACCCGGAGATGCACTGCCGACGCAGGCTCCCGGGTGGGTCGCACAGAGGCGTAGAGACGGCCTCGAGCACCCGACCGTCTACATGAACCTGTCGACGTGGGGGACGGTCCGACAAGCGTTCCGCGACCAGAACGTGAGGGAACCGAACTACTGGATCGCGCTGTACGACGGTGATCCGAACTGGCGACCGGGCTGGGCCGAATCCGGTGTGGTCGCGAAGCAGTACAAGGGAAACGTAGCCCCCGGCTACGACCTCAGCTCGGTCGCGGACTTCTGGCCGGGCGTCGACAACAACCCAGTGGATTGGATGGACATGGCAACGCAGGAAGAAGTGAAGCAGGCAATGGTCGACGCTCTGCGGGAGGTGCTGTTCGAGATCCGCTTCGCGGATGGACGCAACTTCGGCGACGAGGCCGCGCAGCAGACCGGTTCGCTGTTGGGCCTGCAGGGACAGATGGACGAGGTCATCTCAGGCCTCTCGGACGTCACGGACGCGGTTAAGGCCCTGAAGCCTCCGGCTGCGTAACTGAAAGGAGCCGGTTGTGGCAAACGGCATCTTCAACGTCGCGAAGGGTCAGATCGCGTACTACGCATCTCTGCCCTTGACGAACGACGCTCTCGTGGTGGTACTGTTGCAGTCCACGGGTCTGGTCTCGGATGCGACCATGCGCGACTATCAGACCCTGGCCGCGGTCTTGGCTGGCAACACCGAAGCAGCGTTCACGAACTACGCTCGGAAGACGTTGGTCAGTGTTGCCGCAACCGTTGACTACACCAACGACTGGGTCGACATCACCGCGGCGAACTTCACGTACACGGCTGCTGGTGGTGCTACCAACAACACCATCGGTAAGCTGATCATCGGTTACGACAACGACACCACCGCGGGGACGGACACGAACATCATCCCGGTCTCGTTCCACGACTGTTCATTCACGACAGACGGTACGGACCAGACCATCACCATTCCGTCACCAGGCTTCGCTCGAGCGGCGTAACGTGGTGACTCCAGTCTGTGCGTACGGTTTCAGCGCCGGGTCTGGAGCTACAGCAGCGGACGATAGTGGGAATGGTCACACGCTGACGATCTCCAACGCCAGTTGGACAGCAAGTGGCCACACCGGCGCAGGGCTCACCAACACCGCGTCGAACAACATTGGTGGGTCCTCTACCGTTCCCGCTGTCTCCGGCTCGACGTGTACACTGATGTGTTGGGTGAAGCCACTCGCGCTACCGGCTAGCGGAACGAACTTCGCATGTGGTGTCGTGCAGTCCGGTGGTGGTACGGACCTCGCCATCTTCACCCAGCGCGGGTCGTTTGGTACTGCTAACGTGTTACAGTGCGACATCCGCATTGGTGGCGGGTTGTTGCAGATCGCGGGTAGTGCACTCACCGTCGGTACGTGGTACCACGTTGCTGTGACCTTCGACGGCACGAACATCAAGCTGTACGTTGGCGGGTCGTTGGTGAACACCGTCTCGAATACCGGCTCCGTTGCTCACTCGACCACGTTCTACGTTGCGGGAGCAAACACTTCGGCGGCGTTTGGTACGAACGTGGTTGTCGACGACGTGCGGTACTTCAACACGGACGAGTCCGCGAACATCACCACATGGATGAACACACCATCGGGTGCGTCCGGTGTTACGCTAGTCGCCGCTAGCGAGACGGACACCGCGACAGCACTCGGACGAACGAAGTCCCTCACGCTAGGCCGTGCAACAGAGACTGACACTGGGCAAGCTCTGACACGCAAGAAGCAAACCCAGGTCGGACGGGCGAGCGAGACGGATACGGCGAATGGGTTGGCGCGGTCCAAGTCCGTCTCGCTCAACCGTTCTGCAGAGACCGCTACCGCACAGGGTGTGACCCGTACCAAGGCTGCAAGTCTTGGACGAGCAAGTGAGGTTGAAACCGCGGCGGTGCTCGGTCGCGTGAAAGCTGCACTACTTGGCCGTGCGGCAGAAACGGACACGAGCTCCGGTCTCTCCCGAGCAAAGAGTTTGGGCCTGATTCGTGCCAGTACTACTATGTCAGCCCAGTCACTTTCTCGACGTAAATCGGTAACTATCGGGAGCGTGTTGGAGTCAGATCTGGCGACCTCGCTGGGATCACTCAAGCCACCGGTAGTTCTCGGCCGTGCCGTGGAAACGGACACAGCCCAAGTAGTCGTAACGGGGTTGCAGGTCGACCTCGAAGTGGAACCGGGACCCATACAAGCTCTCTGGACAGCCGGTCCAGCCATGCTGCGTTGGGAGTGCGACAACTCGTCGCTCGCCTGGTGGAGTGGAGGTGTTGTCGTTGATCGCTGAAGACATCCGACTGCCACGGGAGTCGACAGAGCTGGTGTACATCCCGGTACTGACGTCGAGTGGTGTCGACCCTACAGCCTACCCTGTGCAAATCGCGTTCACGCTGGATGGTTCCGTCGACCGACCAACGGACCTGCATGCTGCAGCTTGGGATGTGCTCGACAGCATCCCTTACGCCAAGCTCCTCGTTGGAGCGAACGCGTTAGTGCTTGCACCCGGTCGTTGGAGGCCGTGGTGGAAGGTAACCGCCAACCCAGAGCAGCCAGTTCGGTCAGCACCGAACCTGCTCATCATCACCTAGGAGAACACATGAAGGTCTTCGGACGAGAACCCGCCGCGTGGATCGCACTGCTCGCGGTGGTCCTGCAGCTGCTGTCCTCGTACCTCATCCACTGGAGTGCGGACACGCAGGGTGTCGTCAACGCGGTCATCGTCGCGCTGTTCGGTCTGTGGACGGCCGCTCACCTGCCGGACTGGCGGGACAAGATCCTGCCGGCGTTGCTCGGGCTGGTACAGGCCGTGTTCGCGTCGATGCTTGCGTTCGGTGCTGACGTGCCCGCGACGGTGCAGTCGCAGTGGATGGCGTTCATCACGACGGCGGTGGCTCTGTTCGTGAGGACTCAGGTGACGGCTCCGGTCCAGAGTCCGCAGCCGTCACCCGTCCAGGAAGTACGCTAGGCAGCGATCGGTTCCTTGTACGGCTGAACCTCACCGAGGCTCGGTCCGTACTCGACATCCACGAACAACTTGATGTGCGTGTCGTACGGCGGCGCGGTCATCTCTTCCTTGATGACCGCGACCGCCTCGTGGAGCCTGTCCTCGCGAATCTCGAATACCAGCGAGTCGTGACAGGTGAAGAGGACGTCACCGAGGTCCTCACGTGGCAGTCGCTTGTTGAGCCGGATCAGTGCACTCAGGCACGTGTCCGAGGCCAACGACTGCAGCGGGAAGTTCACTGCCTGGTTCCGGATGTGGTTCAGCTTGTCCGGTGTGATCAGCTTCCACCGGCGCACTCGACCCATCGGCGTGCGCAGCTCTCCCAGGTTGATCGCGTCGTGCTGGAACTGCTTGTACACCCGATGGTAGTCCGGGTACAGTCCCCAGAACCGATCGATGTACGCTTGTGCTTGGCGCTCGTTGCCACCGGTCAGTGCCTTCAACTCACCCTGTGCGAGTGAGTACGCCTGTCGTCCGTAGGCGATCCCGAAGGTGACGAACTTGCTGTTGAACCGCTGGTCGCCTGTTACCTCATCGTATGGCGTGTTGAAGATGGCACTCGCCGTGGTCGTGTGGAAGTCCTGCTCGACTAGCGCCTTCCCGAGGTTCTCGTCCTTGCTGTAGTGCCAGGCGATGAACAGCTCGAGGTTCTTGTAGTCGACGTCGACGATCACGTACCCGGGCTTCGCGCGGAACATCTTCCGAACCAGCTTCGCCATCTTCGGGTCGACACCCCACTTGGGGATCGTCTGCAGTGGCGGGTTGCGGATCGAGAGCCGACCGGTGACCGTCCCGAACAAGAGGAAGTCGGGGTGGACACGTCCATCCGGACCGATGTCGTCGCCGATACCGCGGATGTACGTTCGGAGCAGCCCGTCGCGTTCACGGAACGCTCTGAGGTGCTGTGTGAACTCCGACTGCTCGTTGTAGGCGAGGAAAGCCTCCTCAGTGCTCCGCTTCCCCTCCGGGTGACGCATCCTGAGGATGTCGAACGCCAGGTGCTGTAACTGTGGGTAGCTGCGTACGTTGAGTCGCTCGTCCGGAACCAGCACAAAGCGTCGCTTCATGCATCGAGTGCAGCTCGGGTCGTGTCCGAACGTTGAGTGGAACTCCGCTCGCCAGTTCTTCCGGTCCGGATCCTTGAACGTGACGTCGCTGCAGCAGACGGGACATGCCATCCCTCTCGTTTGCGCTCCGACCTCTTTCTGGTCGAGAGGGAACCCCTTCGATGCAGCCCAACCCTGCATCTTCTTCTCTGCTTCCTCGATGATCGGAAGCCACTCAGCCTCAAGACCGTCCGCGTACGGCTTGTCGATCATCGCTCCACGGAACTCAACGTCCGTGAACGCATCCGACGCTTCGGTCAGAAGGCCTTTGCACAGGGGCATGGTGCCTTCAGCTTCGACCAGTGCGGGTAGCACCTCACACAGCAGGAACGTGTAGTACACGTCGTAGCAGCCGTACTTGGCCATGTCCAGCCACTCTTGGTGGTTGCGTGGACCGACCGTCCATGGCCACGTGACCTCATCCTCGTAGTACGGCGCGTTGCAGTACATCCGAGACGCAGCCTTCAGACCGACCTGCTCACCGCGTTCGTGCAGACCCAGGGCCAGTACCATCGAGTCGCGGACGTTCTTCGGGTCGGTGAACCCGTTGGCACGTACTACCTGACGGTCGTAGGGGCTGTTGTGCATCCGCCAGATGACGTTCCGCTTGAGGAACAGCCTCTCGAGGGACTCCCGGAAGAGCGGATCCTCGAGACACACCTCCATGTTGATGCCCCACGCCTCAGTTCCTCCAGCGTAGAACTGCGACATGAGCCAGTCGTCTTCGAGTGGGCGGGGTCCGCTGCTGTGCTTGGTGCGTGACTCTGTGTCGAATGCGATCTTCGTCGCACTGGCGTACAGGTGGTGCAACACCTTGATCGCTTCACTGGGGTCGTCGACGTAGTGCCAGTTGAGCTTGACCTCCTTCTCTGGCCAGGGGATCTTGCCGTTGAGGAGGTTCCCTGCACGCTTGACGGTGTCGTAGATGTCGTCGAAGTACCCGGTGTTGCCGTGGAGTACGGCTGCAGGGTGGTAGGTCGCGATGACCCAGCACCTGAGCTCGTCACTCCACTTCATCGACCCTTGGGTCTTGGTGATCCCGTCTTCCGTGTGGAGTAGTCGCTGGGCTGCGGTACCTCCGACCGCGAGCACCAGCTTGGGCTTGCGTGCTCGGACTTCGTCCACCAGCCTCGGAGAGCACGCTTGCAGCATCGTCTTCGTGGGGGCAGTGTCCTGTCCACCCTGCGTCGTCGGTCGGCACATCACCGAGTTGGTGACGTACACCTCCGCTCGCTTGATCCCCATCTCGTTGAGGGTCGCGTCGAGCAGTTTCCCGGACGGCCCGACAAACGGCTTGCCGTTCTGGACCTCCTGCCTGCCCGGAGCCTCTCCAACGATGACCAGATCCGCTTGCTCGGGACCACTGCCACTACACTGCGGTCCGGAGAGTGGACAACCCTCACACGCCATTCTCGCGGTCCTTCTCCTTCGCCGACTTGACCACCAGATCGCTGCGACCCGGCTTAGTCGGGGGTCCGCACAGAGGCCACTCAGCACTCACCTGTTGCAT
>Ga0207665_10002597_pt1 | contig 12146 bp, 10 predicted proteins | sample LARL112metaG_FD_184351 | JGI IMG/M metagenome (GOLD analysis project Ga0207665, IMG submission 184351) | Corn, switchgrass and miscanthus rhizosphere microbial communities from Kellogg Biological Station, Michigan, USA - LAR L11-2 metaG... | ecosystem: Host-associated > Plants > Roots >...
CAAGTTCCTGAAGGAGTTCTTCATCGCCAACGAAACGCTGCGCGGCGGCTCTGCCGGTTCGGTCGATTTTTCCGCCGATCCCGGTCAGAAATACATCTTCGTCGCCGACATCGTGAACAATGTGGTGTGGGAGCTGGAACGCGACACCGGCAAGGTCGTGGCCAAGATCGGCCATCACGGCCATCAGGGCGGGATGTTCCACTTCGTCCATGTGGCATTCATGGATTCCAAGGGAAACCTCTACGGCACTACCCTGGCAGGCGGTACAAACGACGAAGGCGTGGTGTTTAGGTTGACCAAAACCGGAGGGGAGACGCCGCTGTATAGCTTCAGCGCCACCGGGGAACTCGACGGCATGCAGCCGGTCGCTGGCCTGGTAGAAGCCATGCGCGCTGTCGAATCCCTGGTCGGTCAGGCGGGTCAGCATGGGGCTCCCCGCGCGCTGTGATTCCATCCGGGCGGCATAGCGGAGCCAGGTCATCGCCGCCCGGTCCTCGGCCGCGACGCCGGGAAGCTCCCCGTCGGCCGCGAGTTCCCTTGCCTGCCTCAGCGCGCGCGCCAGTGTGGCCTCGTCGAGGCGGTACTGGCTCAGGAACCGGGTCTCCCTGGTGAGCAGGTATGCCCGCAGCAGGGACTGAGCCTGCGCGAAGTCGGCCCGGACATCGAGGTTGGCGATCTCGAGCGGGTGCAGGCGCCCGACCAGGCCGTCCACGGACCGGTCCTGCTGTGCCACGCCGTTGTGGATGAAGCCCGCGGCGGCAAGGAGCAGCACGGCGAACAGCGCAAGGCCGGCCCACAGTCGCACCGCCATGAACCGGTGCGGCCAGCGCGCCACTCGTGGCCGGCCGGCTGTGGCCTCCGTCACCTGTCCCCCTATGACTCGCAGCGACATTTTGTAGTGATTATGTTACTCACAGTAAGAACTTCGCGACGGGGCACGGCCCGGCCGGCTCCCCCGCTCCGACCACGACCATGAGGGCCGGCGCTGGGTGGCCGCGCTTGGAGGGGCGTGGCAAGCTCGGATGCATGAGTGATTCCGCTACCGCTGCCTCCGTCCCGGCCGCCGATTCCGCCGACCCGAACTGCGACGTCGCGCATGGCAAGGCCCCACTCCCGGCCAGCACGCGCACGCTGGTGGCGGTGTTCGTCTCCCCGGTGGCCCGCTTCCTGCTGGCCTACGCCAGGGACGCTGGCTACCGGCCGGTCCTGGTCGATCCCGACGGCGGGCTGCTGGCCGGCCGCAACGGCGCGGACCACGGCGCCGGTCACCACGACGGCGATCAGCACGGGCCCGGCCCTGAGGTGCTGGACGGACTGGCGGCCCTGGACGGGCTCACCACCGTTACCGCGCTGGACGGGCTGGCCGATGAGGCCACCGACGTCGTGGTGACCGACCACCACCGACCCGAACTGGGGGCGGTGCTGCGCGACGCGCTGGCCAGCCCGGCGCGCTGGGTGGGCATCCTGGGCAACCCACGGCACCCGGCACCGCACATCCCGGCGCTGGCGGCCCTGGGGGTGCCCGACGAGCAGATCGCCCGGGTGCACCGCCCGATCGGGCTGAACATCGGCTCCCGGACCCCGGCCGAGATCGCGCTCGCGACCATGGCCGGGCTGATCGCCGACCGCAACGGGCGCCCCGGCGGCTTTGAATTCTGACCCGGTTCGGCGCCGGTTTCCCAGCGGGCACGGGCGGTTCCCGGGCAACGCTTTTCCCCGGGCTGACCTCCCCCGTTGACCCAGCGGGATGTGAGCGGTAACAATTCTGGCTAGCCGGAGGGCAGCGGGCCGGAGTGGGGCCGCCCGATTGGGACTCGCGCGGCCAGCGCTACCTGGGCACTCCCATCGGCGCAGGCAGACCAGGGAGGCGCGAGATGGCGCCAGCACGAGCGGGCAGGTCACGGCCGCCAGTCATGGCCGACGTGGCACGGCTGGCCGGGGTGTCGCACCAGACGGTATCCCGGGTACTCAACGCGCACCCCAACGTCAAACCGCAGACCAGGGACAGCGTGCTCGCCGCGATCGCCGAACTCGGCTACCGGCCGAACGCGGCCGCCCGCACCCTGGTCACCCGGCGTACCCGCACGCTCGGCGTGGTCAGCTTCGACACCACCCTGTACGGGCCCGCCTCCATGCTCTACGGCATCGAACGGGCCGCCGCGCACTCGTACTTCGTGTCCATCGCCAGCCTGCCCGCCCTGGACCGGCGCAGCGTGCTCGGCGCGGTGGACCGGTTCCTCGACCAGGGCGTCGAGGGGATCATCGTGATCGCGCCGACGACCGCAGCGGTGGCTGCGTGCAGCCGGGTCCGCCCGCACGTGCCCCTCGTCGCGCTGGGCTGCGGCACCCACACGCCGCTCACCTCCGCGGCGGTGGACAACGTCGCGGGCGCCGCGCTGGCCACGCGTTACCTGCTTGACCTCGGCCACCCCACTGTGCACCACATCGCCGGGCCCGCCTCGTGGGTGGACGCCCAGGAGCGGATCACCGGCTGGCGGAAGGCTCTGGCGCGCGCCGGCGCGCCCGAGCCGGAACTGCTGTCGGGCGACTGGGGCTGCCCGTCGGGCTACCGGATCGGGCAGCGGATCGCCGCCAGCCCCGAGGTCACGGCGGTGTTCTGCGGCAACGACCACATGGCGCTCGGGCTTCTCCGGGCGCTCGCCGAGCACGGGCGGCAGGTGCCCGGCGACGTCAGCGTGGTGGGGTTCGACGACATACCGGAATCGGCGTACTTCCTGCCGCCGCTGACCACGGTGCGCCAGGACTTCGGCGAACTGGGCCGGCGCGCGCTGGCCACTCTGATCGACATGATCGACGGCCGCCCGCCGCCGGTGTCCTGCCTGCGGATCGCGCCGCACCTGGTCGCCCGGGCCAGCGCGGCCGCCCCCGGCTCCCGCTGGGTGGGCGAAGCAGAAGAAGGAGAGCACCCATGACCGCTGACGCGGCAGCCGTGGACCCGTGCGTCGTCGGGGTGGACTACGGCACGCTTTCCGGGCGCGCCGTGGTGGTGCGGGTGAGCGACGGAGCCGAACTCGGCGCGGCGGTCCACGACTACCGGTACGGCGTCATGGACACGGAGCTGGCCGCCACCGGGGAGCCGCTGCCACCGGACTGGGCCCTGCAGGACCCGGAGGACTACCTCGACGTGCTGCGCGAGGCGGTACCGGCGGCGCTCGCCCAAGCAGGGATCAACACACGGCGGGTCATCGGCATCGCCACCGACTTCACCGCGTCCACGCCGCTGCCGGTGACCCGCGACGGGACCCCGCTCTGCCAGTTCCCCGGCCTGGACCGACGGCCGCACGCCTACGTGAAGCTGTGGAAGCACCACGCCGCCCAGGGGCAGGCGGACCGGATCAACGCCGTGGCCCGCGAGCGCGCCGAGCCGTGGCTGCCCAGGTACGGCGGGAAGATCTCCGCCGAGTGGCAGTACGCGAAGGCGCTCCAGGTGCTCGAGGAGGACCCGGAGGTCTACCAGAAGGCCGACCGCTGGATCGAGGCGGCCGACTGGATCATCTGGCAGCTATGCGGCGCGGAGACCCGCAACGCCTGCACCGCGGGGTACAAGGGGATCCGCCAGGACGGCCGGTACCCCTCCAGGGAGTATCTCGCCGCGCTGAACCCCGGGTTCGCCGGGTTCGCCGCGGACAAGCTGGAGCACTCCATCTCGCCGCTTGGCGCGCGGGCCGGCTCGCTCACCCCCCGCGCCGCCGCGTGGACCGGGCTGCCCGAGGGCATCGCGGTCGCCGTGGGCAACGTGGACGCGCACGTGACCCCGCCGGTCGGGAACGCCATCGAGGACGGCCAGATGGTGCTGATCATGGGCACCTCGACCTGCCACGTGATGAACGCCGGGAAACTGGCCGAGGTGCCCGGCATGTGCGGGGTGGTGGACGGCGGCATCGTCGCGGGCCGCTACGGCTACGAGGCGGGCCAGACCGGCGTCGGCGACATCTTCGCCTGGTTCGCCGATCACGCGACACCGCCCGCGTACCTGGAAGCGGCGGCGCGGCGCGGGGTCTCGGTGCACGACGTGCTGTCGGCTGAGGCGGCCGCGCAGCCGGCCGGCGCGCACGGCCTGATCGCTCTTGATTGGCTGAACGGCAACCGCTCGGTACTGGTGGACCACCACCTGTCGGGTCTCGTGGCCGGCCTGACGCTGGCCACCCGCGCGCCGGACATCTACCGGGCGCTGATCGAGGCCACCGCGTTCGGCACCCGCGTCATCATCGACGCGTTCGAGGACGCGGGCGTGAGCGTGGGTGAACTGGTGATCGCGGGTGGGCTCACCAGGAACGAGCTGATCATGCAGATCTACGCCGACGTGACCCGCCGCCCGCTGAGCCTGATCGGCGCCGCCCAGGGGCCCGCGCAGGGATCCGCGATCCACGCCACGGTCGCCGCGGGCGCCTACCCGGACGTGCCGGCCGCGGCCGCGGCCATGGGCTCGTGCACGCGCGGCGTGTACACGCCCGACCCGGCCAGCGCCGGCATCTACGACCAGCTTTACGCGGAGTACGTGACCCTGCACGACTACTTCGGCCGGGGCGCCAACGAGGTGCTGCACCGCCTGCGTGCCCTGCGCGACCGGGTACTGGCCAGCCGCGCCGACGGGGAAGGAGCCAGGCCATGAACGGCGTGCCTGCGGCACTGCGGGAGGCGGTGGCGGCGGCCCGCGAGGAAGTATGCCGCCTGCACGCGGCCCTGGTGGACAACGGCCTGGTGGCCTGGACGTCGGGCAACGTGTCGGCCCGGGTCCGTGGTACGGACGAGATCCCCGACCTGGTGGTCATCAAGCCCAGCGGCATCGCGTACGCCGACCTCACCCCGGAGTCGATGGTGGTCTGCGACCTCGGCGGTGCCCGGGTGGACGGGGCCTACCTGCCGTCCAGCGACACCTCCGCGCACTGTTACGTGTACCGGCACATGCCCGCCGTCGGCGGCGTGGTGCACACCCACTCCGGCTACGCCACCGCCTGGGCCGCGCTGGGTGAGGCGATCCCCTGCGTGATCACCGCGATGGCGGACGAGTTCGGCGGGGAGATCCCGATCGGGCCGTTCGCGCTCATCGGCGGGGACGAGATCGGCCGGGGCATCGTCGCCACCCTGACCGGGCACCGCTCGCCCGCGGTGCTCATGCGCAACCACGGCGTCTTCACCATCGGGCCGACCCCCGCCAGCGCGGTCAAAGCCGCCGTGATGTGCGAAGATGCCGCCCGAACGGTCCACCTGGCCCGGATGCTCGGTGAGCCGAAGCCCCTGCCGGCCGAGCAGGTCGACGCCCTGCACCGCCGGTACACCACGGAATACGGCCAGCGCTGACGGGCTGGACGCCCACCACGACCATCCGTTCAGGAGGAAGGCAATGGCCAACAGCAAGTCCCGCAGCGTTCCGCGCATCGGGATCCTCGGCATCATGCAAGATCTGTATGACGACATGATCCCGGGCATCGCGCTGCGGCAGGAGGGGTATGCCGCGGAAGTCGCCGCACACCTGAGCGTGCCCCGCGAGTTCGAGTTCATCCCGGCCAAGGCGATCAAGTACCGGGAGGACGCCGAGCGGGTGATGCGCGAGTTCGAGGTCGCCGACCTCGACGGGGTGCTCGTGGTGATGCTCACCTACGGCCCGGCGATGCGGGTGGCCCGGCTGCTCGCGGAGTCCCGGATGCCCATCTGCCTGGCCAACATCCAGCCCGAGCCCAACGTGACACCGGCCTGGGACATGGCCGACATGACCTACAACCAGGGCGTGCACGGGGCGCAGGACACGGCGAACGCCATGGTGCGGGCCGGGCGGCGGTTCGGCGTGCTCACCGACGACTGGCGTGCCGAGTCGTTCCGCGAGGACGTGCACCGGTGGGCGCGGGCGGCGGCCGCGGTGACCGCGTGGCGGCGGCTCAAGGTGGCGCTCTTCGGCTACGCCATGAACGACATGGGCGACATCAGGGTGGACGAGTCCGCCCTGGTCCGGTCGCTCGGCCCGGAGATACTCGCGGTCGCGCCCGGTGACCTGTACCGCGGCATGGTGGCCGCCGGTGACGTCGCGGTGCACGAGGTGATCAACTTCGAGGACGCGCACTTCGAGATCGACCCCCGGCTGTCGGCCGAGGAGCGGGAAGATCACGCGCGGATGCAGGTCGCGATCGAGAACATCCTTGTCGAGGGCGGGTTCGGCGCGTACACCGCGCACTTCGACGCGATCGGCGAGGACGGGCGGTTCCACCGGCTGCCGCTGGCGGCGGCGTCCACGCTGATGGCCAAGGGATACGGCTACGCGGCCGAGGGCGACGTGCTGACCGCCTGCCTGGTGGCGGCGGGACACGTGCTGATCGGCGACGCGCACTTCACCGAGATGTACGCGATGGACTTCCCGTCGGACTCGGTGCTGATGAGCCACATGGGCGAGGGCAACTGGAAGATCGCCAGGTCCGACCGCCCGGTCAAGCTGATCAAGCGGCCGCTGGGGATCGGGCGGCTGGCCGACCCGCCGACGTTCCTGTTCCAGTACCAGCCGGGCCCGGCGACACTGGCCACGCTGGTCTCGCTGGAGGGCGAGCGGTTCCGCCTGGTCGTCGCCGAGGGCGAGAACCTGGACACCCAGGAACTGCCCGCCTTGGAGATGCCCTACGGCCAGTTCCGCCCCGCCTCCGGGGTGCGGAACTGCCTGAACGGGTGGCTGGCCGCGGGCGGGCCGCACCACGAGGTGATGAACCTGGGCCACCACGCCGCCGCCTGGCGCGATTTCTGCAACATGGCCGGAATCGAGTTCGTCCAGGTCTGAGCTGGTGTGCGGGCATGCGTGGCGCTTGGTCACGATCCGTGCCAGTCACGGCCTCGGCGCCTGAGCGGCAGCTAGCTTGTCACGCGACGGCCGTTGGCCCAGACTCCGGTGATCTGGTCCGGACGGCCGAGCACCGCGATGTCGGCGAGCGGATTCGCGGCGACGGTGAGGACGTCGGCGTCGTAACCGGGTTCCAGCCTGCCGGACCTGGGCGCCTGTGGCCCGAGCGTCAGCGGCGCCGTGGCGGTCGCCGCCTCAATCGCCTGTAGCGGCGTCATCCCGAGCCGTACCAGGTGGCCGAGCTCGGCTCCGTTGGTTCCCCAGGAGTTCAGGCGGTCGGGGCCGGTCAGCGAGATATCGGTGCCCATCGCGATGGTGACCCCGTGGCCGATCGCGCGGGACACCGATTCGGCGTGCCGCCCGGCCAGCGCGGTGAGCTTGGCCGCCGCGTAGTCGGGCACCGCCGTCAGGTTCGCCAGGATGTCCTCGAAGATGGCTCTGGTCGGGACGAGGATGACCCCCGCCTCGCGCATCGCGGCGCAGGCCTCGTCGTCGAGGTAGGTGCCATGCTCGATGGTGCGGACGCCGGCCTCGACCGCGGCCATGATGCCGGGCTTGCCGTGGCAGTGCGCCGCCACGACGCGCTCGGCGAGGCCGGCCACCTCCACGATCGCCCGCAGCTCGGCGACGGTGAACTGCTGGTGGATCGGGTCGTCTATCTCGGACATCACCCCGCCCGAGGCGCAGACCTTGATCACCCGGGCGTTCTGCCGCAACTGCTCCCTCACCGCGCGCATGCATTCAGCGGGCCCGTCGGCCAGCCGCAGTTCGCCGTAGTGCACACCGAAGTCGCCGATCCACGGCAACGGATAGGAGTGCAGGTCGGCGTGGCCGCCTGTGATGCTCAAAATCGCACCGGCGCCGTAGATCGCCGGGCCCTCGAGCACGCCCTCGGCGACCGCCCTGGCGAGGTGCACACCGAGCCCGCCGACCTCCCGGACCGAGGTGATCCCGGCGCGCAGCGCCGCACTCAGGTCGCGGGCGCAGCGTGCCGCCCGCAGCGGCACCGGGTCGAGCGGGAGCCGGCCAAGGTCGAGCACGCGCATGCCGAGGAAATGGCCGTGGCAGTCCCACATGCCCGGCATCACGGCCTCGGCCCTGTGCACCACGGCCCCGGGCGTCGCCGGCGCCTGGCTGGCCGGCCCGGCATAGCTGATCACCGAGCCATCGATGATGAGCACTCCACCGCTGACCGGCGCACCGCTGCCAGGGATCAGCAGTTCAGCCTCGATCCGCTCCATCTCCCTCTCCTGTCCGGCGGCGCCACGAGCTGCCCGGATCCGGCATGCGGCACGGCCATATCCTGGCACGCCCACCGCCGGGCACGGCGAGGGGCCGGCCGCGGGTGCGGGGAGCGGCCGGTGCCGTCACCGGGGAGGCCCAGCGCGGGTCACCGGCGAGGGGCCGGGCAAGGTCACCGGGGACGCCGGGTGGGGGCCACCAGGAGGTCAGCATGCACGCGGTGGCTGCCGGCGACACGGGCCGCGCCGGCAGCAAACCAGGGATACGGGTGCCGTGCGGCGCTACCCTGGTGCGGCCGGATCCACCGCGGCGGCCGGCACTGTTGACCTGCAGGGGAGCACACCATGGCCACGACAAGCCCTTGGCCACTCATTCACGCCGAACGCGAGGCGCTCATAGCCGACCTCGGCACGCTCACCGACGAGCAATGGGCCACACCATCGCTGTGCGCCGACTGGACCGTGCGCGACGTGCTCGGCCACATGATCGCGACGGCGAAGATGACGCCGCCCGCGTTCTTCGTCGCTCTGGCGGGAGCTGGCTTCCGATTCAATGCGATGAACGACAAGAACATCGCGCGGGAGACCACGCCGGACCCTTCCGACGGGCTCGCCGAGTTCCGCCGACATGTCAAGGACACTACTCATCCCCCCGGGCCGGTGGAAGCGATGCTCGGCGAGGCGGTGATCCACTCGACCGACATCCGCAGACCGCTGGGGATGTCTCGGGAGTACCCGGAGGAAGCGCTGACCCGGGTCGGCGACTTCTTCAAGGGATCCAACCTGCTGATCGGCGCCAAGCGGCGGATCGACGGGGTCACCCTGCGCGCCACGGACACCGGCTGGTCCACCGGCAGTGGTCCCGAGGTAACCGGGCCGCACCTGTCGCTGATCCTCGCCATGACCGGGCGTTCCGCCGCCCTCGCCGATCTGTCCGGTGAGGGCGTGGACACGCTCAAGTCGCGCTCGTAACGTGGCCTCTCCCACCGGCGGCGCGAGGCCGGCCGGCTACTCCGGCACGCCGCTGCCGCGCAAGCTCGGCATCAAGCCGGGCCACGCGGTGGCGGTGGCCGGCGGGCCGCCCGGGTTCGCCGACGGCCTGACGGCACTGTCAGGGGCGGACGTGGCCGACGGCCTGCCCGGCACCGGCCCGCTGGATGTGATCGTGACCTTCGTGCGCTGGCGCGAGGAGTTCGAGGCACAGCTCCCCGCGCTGCGTGCGCTCATGGCCCCGGCCTGCGGGCTGTGGATCGCCTGGCCCAAGCGGGCGGCCCGGGTACCCACCGACATGACCGAGCACGTGGTGCGGGAGGTGGCCCTGCCCACCGGCCTGGTGGACAACAAGGTCTGCGCCATCGACGAGACCTGGACGGGCCTGCGCCTGGTGATCAGGCGGGAACTGCGGCCCGCCGGCTCCTGAGCCGCCCGGCTCGGCCGGGCGGCCGCCGGGCGCAGAATCAGTCGAGCAGCCGCCGGCCGTCGAAGATGCCGAGTTCCTCGCGGTACAGCTCGAGGTTCACCCCGTTCGGGTCGCGGAAGTACATGCTTTCCTCCACGCCACGGTCCGGGCCGAGGTAGTCCACGCCGGCCTCGTCAAGCTTCTTCTTCGCGACGTCGAACTGCTCCGGGGAGATGGAGATGGCCAGGTGCTGCACCCCGCCGATGGTCTCGTGGGGGGCCGGGTGTTCGTGGCCAGGGAAGTCGAAGAACCCGAGCATGTTGCGGTTGCCGATGTCGAAGAAGAAGTGGCTGGAGCCCGCATAGTCCCGGTTCTCCACGAGTTCCACCAGCGGGAAGCCGAGGAACTCCTGGTAGAACTGGATCGTCTCTTCGACGTTCTTGCAGATCAGGGCGAGATGATGCACGCCTTGCACCGTGGTGGCCGGCCGCTCACCGCGGCTGTGCATGTACTTCTCGCGCAGCTTCTGCCTGCGCGCCCTGATCTCCTCGAGTTCCTTGCCCTGAGGCGGTGGCATGGATCGCCTCCCTGCGTGATGGCGGCTGGCCCGGTTTGCCGGGCATGGCCCGGTGGCATCCTAGGCACAGGGTAGCCGGGCTGGCGGGGCCGGCCCTAGGCCGGGCGCGCCGCTACGTCCCGGTGACACCGCCCGGTGGCTGCACGGCGGCGACCGGACGTCACGGGTCTGCCCCGGGTGACGACTGGTCAGGTTTCAAGAAGCCCCTGGCGAGGCGGCCTTCCTACGATGAGGTCGTCCCCATCACCAACCCGCAGGGGAGGAACCCGCCGTGAACGACACACGGAAGTCCGCCAGGAGCACCACCGCGAAAAACAAGACGTATGAGGGATTCACCGAAGAGGAACGGGACGCGATGAAGGGGCGCGCCCAGGAACTGAAGGCGGCCGGGCGCCGCGGTTCGCGCGGGGGCAAGGCCGACGGCGAGAGCGAGCTGCTCACGAAGATCGCGGAGATGCAGGAACCGGATCGCGTACTGGCCGAGCGGCTCCACGCCATCATCAAAGCCAGCGCGTCGGCCCTCACGTCGACAACCTGGTACGGCATGCCCGCGTACGCCAAGGACGGCAAGGTCATCTGCTTCTTCCAAAGCGCGCAGAAGTTCAAGACGAGGTACGCGACGCTCGGCTTCAGCGACAAGGCGAACCTCGACGAAGGTGCCATGTGGCCGACCTACTACGCCTTGACGACGGACTTGACCGCCGCCGACGAGGCAAGGATCGGCGCACTCGTACAGCAAGCGGCGAGCTGAGAACCGGGCAAGCCGCCGGACCGCCCCGGCCCTCCCCTCATGCCCGGAGCCTTCGGCCGATGGGTGCGATGGTGCGGGCAGCGTCGTTGCGGACGGCTAGGCGGGGATGCCGCCGTCGCTGCGCAGGATCTGCTCGACGTTCAGGCCCCGCCGCCGCAGTGCCCAGCCATGCAGGCCACGGCCTTCCTTGGCAAGAGTGGCGGGCGGTACGGCCAGCACCGGGCACAGCGCGTGGGACACGCAGTACCGGCTCACCCGGCCGTGGCCCGGCCAGGCCATGAAGCCACGCTGGCCCGCACCCACGATGAGCAGGTCATCGGGGCGGCAGGCGACGGCGACCAGGACCGGGCCTGGCTGGCCGCGCTGCACGACCGGCTGGACGGAAAGGTCGTCGGGGACCTGGCCCCAGGCCGCCTCAAGCGCAGCCCATAGGCGCTGCCACGCGGCATCGTGCCAGATGCGGACCAGGGCCGGGCACGGCTGCCGGGCGGCAAACTCCCCGCCGGGTGGTACCCAGGCCAGAACGGGTGTCAGGGTGGCAACACTGTGGCGGGCCAGGTCCTCCGCGTGACGAAGCGCCCGGAGGCTGCCCGGCGAGCCGCTCGCGCCGACGATGACCCGACGTACGCCGGACACGGCAGCGCTCCTTCCTCGCTGGATGCGCAGTCTTGCAAGACGCGGTCGCAAACTGCGGTTTTGCAAACTGCGCTGTTCAAACTGCGGTAACCGTTTCGGTATTAACTGTCTACACAACCACTCACCGGCAGCGGACTCAAGCCCGGTGGCGTGGCAGCTCACATCCACTAGCCCGGGCAGCGAAGCGCCGGTCAACAAGGCAGCCAGGAGTGGCCCAAGGGACGGCTGAGACGCCCGTGGGAGCGGGTCGGCTCAGGCCGCTCCGCTATGGTTTGCGCGCGACGCCACCGTAGGCGTTGACCTCCGAGGGCATCGGCCGGGGCCCGGCGCCACGCGGCCGCCACTCCGATACCAGGGTCAGCCCGGGGTCCACCATTTCCAGGCCGCGGAACGCCAGTTCGGCGAACTCGTCGGCGGTCCGGATCTGGCCGGTGAGCCCTCTCTCCTGGTAGGCCCGGCCGGCCCCGGCCAGCGTGTCCGGGTCGTGCTCGGCCGAGACGTGGGTGGCGGCGAGGTAGCTGCCGGAGGGCAGTGCGCCGAGCAGCGTGTCCACGATCCGCCGCGGCCGTTCCTCGTCCGGCACGAAGTGCAGCACCGCGACCAGCATGAGCGCGATCGGCTGGGTGAAGTCCAGCGTCTGCCGGGTCACCGGATCGTCCAGGATCTTCTCCGGCTCCCGCAGATCCGCAGGGATATAAGCG
>Ga0207665_10002599_pt1 | contig 12142 bp, 8 predicted proteins | sample LARL112metaG_FD_184351 | JGI IMG/M metagenome (GOLD analysis project Ga0207665, IMG submission 184351) | Corn, switchgrass and miscanthus rhizosphere microbial communities from Kellogg Biological Station, Michigan, USA - LAR L11-2 metaG... | ecosystem: Host-associated > Plants > Roots >...
GGACCGTCGGCGACCTGCAGCCGCGGCACGTCCCGCGGCGCGGACGTCACCGTGTGGAACTGCCGGCCGGTCCGATCGACCAAGTGAACACCGCTGCCTCTCGTTACATAACCGACCGCGACCCGCTCGGTGAGCGTGATCACGACGGTCGAGGGATAGTCCGCCGCGACGTTGACTGTCGCAACCTCAGGCAGCCCTTCGACCCGATGCCCGATCGCGCCGCTATCGAGCCGCACGAGCGATCGCCCAAGAGGTACCTCGGCCGCGCGTTCCACCTCGGCGCGGGTCAGGTAGTGCAGGGACCCGCGCACGGTGATCTGCCGCGCCCCGAGCAGCGGACTCCACACGACCGCCCACAGGCCGGTGGCGAGTACGGCGACAACGGCTCCCAGAAGGATCCACATCCGCCACCGGCGCGTCCATCGCCGTTGCCGCGCGCCTGGGCGCCAATCGCGATCTCGCTGGTCGGCCGGCCGAGAACGGAGGCGCACCCCGGTCATTAGAGCTGGATCCCACCAGCGGCGATCTCGGCCAGAATTTCTGGGCAGAGCAGATAGACCGTGCCGATACCCATCGTCAGCACGAGATCCCCGGGTCGGGCGACCTCGGCGATCCGCTTCGGCACCGCGCCGAAACGGTCCTCGTAGATCACCCGCTCGTCCGGAAGCGGAATCCGCTCCGCGATGAGAGCACCGGTCACGCCCGGTATCGGCTCCTCACGGGCCGGGAAGATGTCGAGGACAACCGCGATGTCGGCAATCGCCATCGCTTCGGCGAACTCATCGGCGAAGGTCTGAGTGCGGCTGTACGTGCCCGGCTGGAACACCGCAATGAGCCGACCGTCGCCTGCGACGACGCGCGCCGCAGTGAGCGCAGCCGCAACCTCCGTGGGGTGGTGGGCATAGTCGTCGTACACCCGCACCCCGAGTGCCTCGCCGTGCAGCTCGAAGCGACGGTGCACCCCCTGAAACGACCGCCAGGCGCGCAGCACTGTGGCCACGTCGAGCCCGAGGTCGACGGCGACGGCGAGCGCCGCAGTCGCGTTCAAGGCCATGTGCCGGCCCACCAGTGCGCCGACGCTTACCCGGATAGGTTCCTCGCCCGGTGCGAGCTGCACCGTGAAGTCGACTCCGTCAGGCCGCTCGTCGATATCGCTGACCCGGACGTCGGCGTCGAGAGACTGACCGTACGTCCGCACCCGCCGCCCCACCGCCTGGGCGTACTCCGCTATCCGGCGGGCCCCGGGGTCGTCGGCGGATACGACAAGGAGCCCATCCGGCTGGATCCGATCGACGAACTGCCGAAACGCGGTGAATATCCCGTCGAGATCTCCATAGTTCTCGAGGTGATCGGCCTCCACGTTCGTTACGACGGCCGTCGCCGGACGGACCAGCAGGAACGAGCCGTCGCTTTCGTCGGCCTCGACGATCGCCAGGTCCCCCGTTCCGAGATGCGCGTTGATGCCGGTCTCATACAGGTTGCCGCCGATCGCGAACGACGGATCCAGCTGGCACGCCTGAGCAGCGACGGTGAGCAGCGAAGTGGTCGTGGTCTTGCCGTGGGTGCCCGAGATAGCGATCATGCGCCGGTCCTCGAGCGCTGAGGACAGCGCCGCGGCTCGGCGCAGGAACGGCTTACCGCTGTTCCGGGCCGCCACGAACTCGGGATGGGCGGGGCTGATGGCCGTCGTGTACACGAACGTGTCGGTCGTGTCGACATGCTCGGGCGAGTGACCGATCTGGACGTCCGCACCGAGCGCCCGCAGCGCCGCAACGGTGGTCGAATCGCGCGCTTCGCAGCCGGTGACCGTAACGCCACGTTCGATGAGGATGCGGGCCAGCGCGCTCATCCCGGCTCCGGCGATGCCCATGATGTGCACCCGGCCCAACGAGGCCAAGGCCGGAACCAGGTCGGTCGGGGCGCTCCGTACCAACGCCGCGCCGGGCGCCGCCCAGTCAGCCGGTCGATCACGATCAGCGTCCCGCGTCGGCACGTCGTGGCGCGGCCCGGTCGACGGAACCGACGGCTCCCGCACCCCGCTCATCGGACCGTCCCGAACCGCCGGTGCTCGACGGCCACGTTCAGCACAGCGCGAGCGAGGACGATGTCCGCGTCGCGGGACCCCGCGCTGGCCGCGGATTCGGACATGGCGGCCAGCAGGCACGGATCGGTCATGATCGGGACCAGGTTCTCGGCAATCCAGCTCGGGCTGAGCGTGGCATCCTCGACGAGCAGGCCACCACCCGCCAAGACGATCGGTCGGGCGTTGAATCGTTGCTCGCCGTTCCCATGCGGATAGGGCACATAGGCCGCGGGTAGCCCGACTGCCGAAACTTCGGCGCACGTCATGGCGCCGCATCGGCACAGCACGAAATCCGCCGCCGCGTAGGCGAGATGCATCTGCTCTACGAAGGGCACCACCGCGTACGGTGGCTGCCCAGGCGGCACCGCCACGGTGTTCTTGCCGCCGACGATGTGCAGTACCTGGATGCCCGCCCGGCGGAGGGCGTCCGCCGCTCCGGCGCAGGCCCGGTTCAGCGACTGAGCGCCCTGCGAGCCGCCAGTGACCAGAAGCGTCGGCGCGTCGGGCAGCAACCCGAACGCGCTCCGCGCGCGCGGCCGCATCGCCGTCCGATCCAGGCCGGAGATAGCCGGCCGGAGCGGAATACCGATCGCCACTGCGTGAGGCAGCCGGACCTGCTCGGACGCCGTGTACACGTGATGGGTCAGCCGGGCGGCCAATCGGTTGGCCACTCCTGGGCGGGCATTCGCCTCGTGCACGACGATAGGCAGCCGCGCGCGGCGGGCCGCCAGATACGCCGGCAGCGCAACGTACCCGCCGAATCCCACGATCACGTCGGCGTTCGCCCGGACCAGCACGTCAGCGGTCATCCGGACGGCATCGTTCACCCGACCGGGCATGCGCAATAGTGCCGAATTCATCTTGCGGGGCAGCGGCACCGGCGGGATCAGCTCGAGCGGGTAGCCCCGAGGCGGGATCAGCGTGCGATCCAGCCCCTTCTCGGTGCCTAGGGCGGTTATCTGAGCGCTGGACTCGAGTCGGCGAACCGCGTCGGCCAACGCCATCGCAGGCTCGATGTGGCCGGCCGTGCCGCCGCCTGCGACGACCACCGACACCGCCGTCACGATGTCACCGGGCTGCTCGTGATCATGGTCATCGTGGGCGACCCCGTCGATACCGTCCATCACTGCCGGTCAGCGGCAGCGGGCGCCCCGGTCGCCGTTGCTGCGCCGGTGGCGCCCAGGCCGGCGAACCCGCCGTCGCCGGGCGCCTCGGCCGGGCTCCGCCGCCGATCGGTCCGGTCGACGTGGTGCGGCCAGCCGCGCCGTGCTGGTTCGCCCGCGAGGCACCCGTCGAGGCGGCCGGCCGGGCGCCGGCCGGCGGGCTGGATTCGCGGCTTGGCGTCGCGCGCTTCGGCGGAACGTACGCCTTCGGCATGGGCAGGCGGGCCCAACGCGTTATCCGGCTCTGGGCGCCTGAGGCGGTGGCTCGCTGAGCAGCGGCTACGGCTGACGGTTCGTGACGCGCGAACGAGACGAGCATGCCGAACACGGCGAACGTGACCAGCAGTGAGGCCCCGCCCGCGGAAATGAAAGGCAACGGAATGCCGGTCACCGGCAGCAACGCCGTCACGTAGCCAATGTTGATCAAGGCCTGGCCGCATATCCACACCGTCGCCCCACCGGTGGCAAGCCGCACGAAGGGATCTGCGCTGCGTCGCGCGATCCGCACACCGGCGACGGCGAACAGCGCAAAGAACACCAGCACCGCAACTGAGCCGATCAGACCGAGCTCCTCGCCTATTACCGAGTAGACGTAGTCCGTGTTGGCGTTGGGTACCCAGCTGTACTTCGATGTTCCGTTGCCGAGACCAACCCCGAACACGCCGCCTGACGCCAAAGCGTAGAGGCCCTCCACCGTCTGGAATCCGGCTCCGTTGTGCTGGTCGAACGGGTGCAGAAACGTCAGCAACCGCTGCAGCCGATAGGGCTCGAACACCGCGAGGGCGGTGACTACGCCGCCGACGCCCAGCAGCAGCAGCGCGAAGTATCGCAGCGGCAGCCCGACCATCCACAGCAGGCCGATCAAGATCAGGATGAAGCACATCGTCGTGCCGAGATCTGGCTCACGCATCACGAGCGCGCAGAAGATGACGAAGACAGGTACCAGCGGCACAACGATCTGCTTGGCTCGGGACAACGTGCCGAGGTGCTGCTTGCGGGCGAGCAGATCCGCCGCCCAGACGAGAATGGCGAGCTTGCCGAACTCGGACGGCTGGAACTGCAACGGACCGAAGTCGAGCCAGCGCCGGGCTCCGTATGCCATCACGCCGATGCCCGGGATGAGCACCGCGAACAGCAGCACGGCTGCGATGATCAGCATGGGATAGGCGAGGACGCGATATCCACGCGGTGGCAGCCGGACCGCGATCCAGAACACCGGCACGCCGAGGATGACGAACACGATCTCCTTGATCAGCTGGCTCCACATGGCGGCATCGTTGGTGTGCGACGCCGAGATGGTGGTCGACGCCGCCATGAGCACTCCGAACCCGAGCAAACCGCCGCCGGCGAGCAGCAACAGCTGTAGGGAGGCATAGGGACCGTCCAGCAAACGGTCGCCGACCCGGGCGCCGGACAACGCGCCCCGCAGCCGCGTGGACAGGCTGCTTGCAGTCACCGCGACCCCAGCGCGGCCACCGCCGCGGCGAACCTGGTGCCGCGTTCGGCGTAGCCGCTGAACATGTCGTAGGAGGCCGCCGCCGGCGCGAGCAAGACGGTGTCGCCGGGGTGAGCCAGACCGGCCGCGGCGCCCACCACCTCGGTCATCGCTCCATCGTCCTGGGTGGCCACGGTGATCACCGGCACATCCGGGGCGTGTCGCGCGAGCGCAGCCGCGATGTACTCGCGATCGACCCCGAGCAGGACGACGCCGGCCAGTTTCGACGCGAATCGCGCCACCAGATCGTCAACCGGAGCGTCCTTCAGCTGGCCACCGGCGATCCACACGACGCGCGGATAGGCCGCTAGCGATGCGGCGGCCGCATGCGGATTGGTCGCCTTGCTGTCGTCCACCCAGCGCACCCCGTCCCGTGTGATCACAAGCTGGTTCCGATGGGGATCCGGCCGAAAGGCGCGCAACCCCGCGGCGACGGCTTCGGGTGGCACGCCGTGGGATCGGGCAAGGGCAGCGGCGCACAGCGCGTTGGTGACGTTGTGCGGTCCGACCGGATGCACGGCAGCCACCTCGACCAGCTCCACGCCGTCGGCGAACGCCCGGTCGACGAGCACGCCGTCGCGCACCCCGAGCTGGCCGTCGCTTGGTTGGGCGAGGTGCACGCCGACGCGGGTGTCCGCTGACGTTGCCGCGAACAGCTCCGCCACACATTCGTCGTCGAGGTTGGCGACCGCGACCGGTGTTGCCCATACCCGTGTCTTCGCTTCGACGTAAGCGGGCATCGAGCCGTGCCAGTCCAGATGATCGGGTGCGAGGTTCAGCAGCGCACCCGCCGCAGGGCGTACGGACGGCGACCAGTACAACTGGAAGCTCGACACTTCGACTGACAGCACGTCGTAGGGCGGGGACGCGGTGACGGCGTCGATGATCGACACGCCTACGTTGCCGACCGCGCGGGCGCGTCGCCCCGCCGCCAGCAGAATCGACTCCAGCATGCGAACAGTCGTCGTCTTGCCATTGGTCCCGGTGACCGCGAGCCAGGGCGCGCCGGCCGGGTCCCGCAGCTGCCAGGCGAGTTCGATCTCGCCCCAGACCGGAATGCCCATGGCTGCGGCCGCGCGTAACAGCGGGTGGTCCGGATGAAGCCCGGGTGACGTCACGACCAGATCCACGCCGGCCGGCACCTTGTCCGGGTCACCAACGAAGGTGGCCCCAGCGGCTATGAGCGGATCGACGGCAGTGGTTCGGTGCCGGTCCGCGAGCAGCACCCGTGCACCGCGCGCCAGTAGTGCCCGGGCGGCCGACTCCCCCGCGAACCGCACCCCGCAGACCAGAACCGTGCGCCCGAAGGGGTCAAGTGGCGAGTCAGCCATGTCCGATGAACTCGGCGTAGAACAACCCGGTGCCGAACGCGACGGCCAGTCCGGCGATGATCCAGAAGCGCACGATGATCGTGATCTCCTGCCATCCGGACAGCTCGAAATGGTGGTGGATCGGCGACATCTTGAATACCCGTTGGCCGGTCCCCGTGCGCCTGCGGGTGTACTTGAACCAGCCCGTCTGGATGATTCCCGACAGCGTCACGACGGCGAACAGCCCGCCCAGGACAACCAGCAGTAACTCTGTCCGCGACAAAATGGCTATGCCGGCCATCAGGCCACCCAGGGCCATCGAGCCGGTGTCGCCCATGAAGATTTGCGCCGGGGAAGCGTTCCACCACAGGAAACCGAAGCAGGCGCTCATGGCCGAGGCGGACACGAGAGCGAGGTCAATCGGATCCCGCGCGAGGTAGCAGCCGGGGAGCGACACCGTGCCGCAGCTGTTCCGGAACTGGATGAACGTGATGAGCGTGTAAGCGCCGAACACCATCGCGCAGGCGCCGGCCGCGAGGCCGTCGAGCCCATCGGTCAGGTTCACCGAGTTCGTCGTCGCGGTGACGATGAGATATGCCAGGATGACAAACCCAACCGCCCCCAGGCTGATCGAGCTGATGTCCCGCACGTAGGAGAGGTGGGTCGACGCCGGCCGGAGTCCCCGAGAGTTGGGGAACTGCAAAGCGAGAATCGCGAATACCACTCCTACGACGAGCTGCCCGGCGAATTTCGCCCGGGCCCGCAGACCCAAGTTGCGCTGCCGGCGGATCTTGATGAAGTCGTCGACGAAACCGACAGCACCGCAGCCCACCATGAGGAAAAGCAGCAACAGCCCAGATGCCGACGGGCCGCCTTCCCCCCGGATCGCCGTCACCCCGTGGGCGACGATGTATCCGAACAGGGTCGAGGCGATGATCGCTACGCCGCCCATGGTCGGTGTCCCGCGCTTGATCAGATGGCCGGGTGGCCCGTCGTTGCGGATCTCCTGCCCGAAGCCACGCAGCCGGAAGTACCGGACGATGACGGGGGTGAACAGGATGGAGAACAACAGCGCGGAGACGGCGGCGAGCAGGATAGTTTTCACTCCTGGCCCGTCCTCCTCTCCGGGCGTTCGCCCGAGTCAACGGCTGCCGCCGAGGCGTCGCCGAGCGCGATAGCGATCCGCTCGAGGCTCGCGGCGCGGGATGCCTTCACGAGTACCACGTCTCCGGGCCGAAGCTCGTGCTGCAGCAGTGTCAGCGCAGCATCCGAGTCGGCAACCCACGTCGACTCACCATCCCAGGAGCCTTCCAGAGCGGCACCATGGGCCATCGGCCGGGCGGCCGCGCCGACGGCTATCAGCCGTGATATGTCCAGTCGCACGGCCAGTCGCCCGATCGCGTCGTGCTCGTCCGCAGCGTCCGCCCCGAGTTCGGCCATCTCGCCGAGCACGGCGAGGGTACGCGCCGGCCGGGCCCGACCAATCGCGGCCAGGGTCTTCAACGCGGCCCGAACCGATTCCGGATTGGCGTTGTAGGCGTCGTTGATGACAACCACGCCGTCGGCGCGCTCGACCAGCTCCATCCGCCAGCGCGACCGAGGACCGGCCGCGGACAGGGTCTCCGCGATGGCGGGCACGGACAGCCCGCACTCCATCGCGACGGCAGCGGCAGCGAGCGCGTTGCCGACGTGATGCCCGCCGACGAGCGGCAGGGCGACCGTCGTCGTTCCGGCGGGCGCGCTGAGCCGGAATGTCGCGTGGCCCAGGTCATCGAGCCGGACCTGATCGGCTCGCACGTCGACGCCGGGCGACTCACCCACGGTGACGACACGCGCCCGAGTCCGGTTCGCCATCCTCGCCACCAACGGGTCGTCCCCGTTCAGAATGGCGACGCCGCCGTCCGTGGCAGCGGGCAGCGCCTCGACGAGCTCCCCTTTCGCGGTCGCGATCGCCTCTCGAGAGCCGAACTCCCCGAGATGGGCGCTGCCGACGTTCAGCACGACCCCGATCCGGGGCGGCGCGATCCGGGTGAGCGCCCGGATGTGACCGATGCCACGAGCGCTCGTCTCGAGCACCAGGAACCGCGTCGAGGCGTCGGCCCGCAGCACCGTGTACGGGTGACCGAGCTCATTGTTGAACGAACCCGGCGGCGCGATCGTCGGTCCGGCGCGCTCCACAAGCGCGGCGACGAGATCCTTCGTCGAGGTCTTGCCGGACGACCCGGTGATGCCGATGACCGTGGCGCTGAGGTGCCTGGCGACCTCGGTGGCAAGAGCGGCCATGGCGGCCAGCCCGTCGCCCACGAGCACGTGCGGAACGGGGACCGGGCGGGTGACCACAGCCGCGACGGCGCCCGCCTCGACCGCCGCCGCGGCATGCTCGTGCCCGTCCGTATGCTCCCCGGCGAAGGCGACGAACAGGTCGCCCGGCGCAATGAGCCGGGAGTCGAATTCGACGCTGCCGGTCACCCGAGCCATGGGGTCTGCGCCGTGGAGCGTCCCTTGGGTGACGGCCGCGACCTGGCCCAGCGTCAACTCGATCATGCGATCTCGTCAGCCGTCCCGATGAGCACTCGGCGGGCGACGTCGCGGTCGTCGAACGGGTACACGGTTCCGGCGATCTCCTGGCCGGGCTCATGGCCCTTGCCGGCTACGAGCACCGTGTCGCCGGGCTGAGCCATCCGGATCGCCTCGGCGATCGCCGCGCGCCGATCGCCGATCTCGACCACCTCGGCGCGCTCGCCGAAGGGCACCCGGCCGACACCTGCCAGCATGGCGCCCCTGATGGCGGCCGGGTTCTCACTCCGCGGGTTGTCGTCGGTGACGATGAGCACGTCGGCGTTGCGGGCGGCCACTTCGCCCATGATCGGACGCTTCGCTTGATCACGATCGCCACCGCACCCGAGCACGATCACAAGGCGCCGGGACGTGAATGGCCGCAACGCGCGCAACGCGCCCTCGACCGCTGCCGGCTTGTGGCTGTAGTCGACGACGACCAGGAACGGCTGACCCGCGTCGACCCGTTCCATACGCCCAGGCACTCCGGCCTGGGCGACGGCCGGCGCGGCCAGCCGGGGGTCGACGCCCACGGCGTCCAGGACAGCGAGCGCCAACAGCGCATTGGCGACGTTGTACGACCCGAGGATGGCTGTGCCGGCGGCAAAATCTCGACCAGGGCCCGCCGCCCGAAAAGTGGTGCTCGCGTCCGGGCCAATGGCAATGTCGGTGGCCCGCCAGGTCGCGGTGCGGTTGCCGGTCGTGTTCACCGTGATCGCTTCAGGCCCGACGCGGGCGGCGAGGCGACGGCCCCACCCGTCGTCGGTGACGATCGCGGCCTGGCGCGATCGACCGTCGAACAACTTCGCCTTGGCCTCGAAGTAGTCCTCGAGGCCGGCGTGGAAGTCGAGATGGTCCTGCGACAGGTTCGTGAACGCCCCGACCGCGAAGTCCACGCCATCGGCTCGGCCCAGGGCCAGGGCGTGGCTGGATACCTCCATGGCGACTGAGGTGACTTCACGCTCAGCCATGACCGCAAGCAGCGCCTGCAGCTCCGGAGCCTCCGGCGTGGTGAATCCGGTGCTGATCTGATCGTCTCCGATCAGGGTCGCGACCGTGCCGATCAGCGCCGTTGACACTCCGGCCGCAGCGAGGCCGGCCCGGATCAAGAATGTCGTCGTCGTCTTTCCGCTCGTGCCGGTAACGCCCAGCACCGACAGCCGGTTGCTGGGTGCACCGTAAACAGCTGCGGCAGCGCGCCCGAGCACAGCCCGGACGTCAGGGACCACCAGCGCCAAGACGTGAAGCGGCAGCTGCGCCGCACCGGCCGGATCGGTCAGAACGGCCACGCCGCCAGCCGCGATCGCATCCGGCGCGAACTGGGCGCCGTGCCCGGTCCGACCGGGCAGCGCGGCAAATATGTCACCTGGTCGGCTGAGCTGGCTGCTGGCCGTGATGCCGGTCACGGCGACGTCCGGACCCACCAGCGCGGCGCCGAGTACCCGACCTAGGGCGGCGAGGGACGTCCGACGCAGCGCCGATGGACGTGGTATCGCTCCGGCGGAGCTGTTGCGTGCGACCAGCACGTCAGCACACGCTACTGCCGTACAGGTCGCGAGTGGATTCGTCGCAGATCAGTAGCGGTACGTGTACGGACTCAGAACCCGATGGCGGGATCCGCGCGCGCTGCACGTAGTAGGCGCCGATCTGGTTGTACAAGGGGGCGGCCACGTCTCCGCCGTGCAATCCGTGGGCTGGATTGTCGATCATGACGGCGACCACGAACCGGGGGTTGTCTGCGGGTGCGATCCCCGCGAACGTGTCCCAGTACATCGAATCGCTGTACGCACCGCCCCGAGCCGGATCGGGCTGCTGCGCGGTGCCGGTTTTGCCAGCGATCCGGTAGCCGGGTATCGCCGCCTTCACGCCGGTGCCGCCGGGGAGAATCGTCGACTCGAGCATCGTGCGCACGGTGCGGGCGGTCTTGACGCTCACGACGCGGCTGACCGCGGGTGTCGCCTCCGTCTCAGAGGATCCGTCCGACCGGGTCACGGACTCGACGATTCGCGGCGGCACCCGAACGCCGTCGTTGGCAATGGTCTGATACATCGAGGCCAGCTGCAGGATGGTCATCGCCTCGCCTTGGCCGATCGGAACGTTGGCGAAGGTGGCGTCCGACCAGGTCGACATGGGCGGCAGAATCCCGGCGCTTTCGCCCGGGAGCTCGATCCCGGTCTGGCTGCCGATGCCGAACCGGCGCTCGTAGTCGTACCAGGCCGGCGGCCCGACCTGTTGGGCGATCTCCAAGGTGCCGACGTTGGACGAGGCCGCCAATACCCCCGTAGCGGTGAATCGTTGCACGGGGTGTGACCATGCATCGTGGACGGCGATCCCGCCCATCTCGATCGTGTCCGGCACGGTGAGGACGGTCGACGGCTTGATCAGGCCCTTCTCCAGTGCGGCCGAGAACGTCACGACCTTGTTCACCGAGCCCGGCTCGAACACCGACTGAATGGCCGGGTCGCGGGTCGACTGGTTGCTGATCGTTGCGGGATCGCCGGGGTTGAACGTCGCCGAGGTGGCGAGCGCCAGGACCTGGCCGGTGTGCGCGTCGAGCACCGCAACTTGCCCACCCCGCGCCTGCGACTGGGCCACCGCCGCGTCGAGATAGCCCTGCACGGTGTACTGCAGATCCTGGTCGAGCGTCAGTCGGACGCTCCCGCCGTCAACCGCCGTTCGAGTCAGGTTCGGCCCGTTCGGGTTGACCCGCCCCCGGCCATCGACGGCATAGGTCAGCGTCCCGTCGCGCCCGGCCAGCACCTCGTTGTAGGCGGCCTCGATGCCGGCAGCACCGGTTCCGTCGGAGTGCATAAAACCGATCACATTGGCGGCGGTCGTCCGACCGGGGTACTCCCGTTGCGTCGTCGGCTGGGCGTAGATACCTGGCAGATTCAGCTCCTCGATCTGCCGGGTGGCCTGGCTGTCCAACGCGGTGCCGAGCAGCGCGTATTGACCCGGCTTCGCAAGTTCGGCCATCAAGGAGAAGACCGGCTTGGACAGGAGCGGCGCCAGCGCAATGGCGGTGTTGAGCCGTTCCGCCGCCGGCACTTGAGTCGGGTCGGCGGTGATGTCCTGCGCACCCGACGTGAACGCCAGCGGCGTGCCGTCGCGATCCAGGATGGACCCGCGGAGCGCGTGAACCGGGACGACCTTGACCCGCTGGGCCGTCGCGGCGTTGGCGTAGTCGGCATGATCGATGGCCTGCAGCTGTACGAGCCGGCCGCCGATCACGAGCAGCATGACCGTGACGACGACGAGCGCGATCGACAAGCGCCGATCGAGCCGGCCGAGGAGAAGTACGGGCCGCCGGCGCCGGGGCGGCCGTCGCGTGGGGCGAGCTGCTGGCGGTGCCGCCGGCCGCGCCGCACGCTGGCCAGCCGGCTCCCGCCGCCCGGGGGCAGACCGCGATGCAGCAGCCGGCCGCGCGGCATTCGGTGGGTGGTGGACGGCGGGCCGTGGCGGCCCGGATCGAGTCGGCTGGTGGGCGTAGCCGGGCCCGCTCGGGGTGGACCGCGGCTGAACCGGCATCGAGTGC
>Ga0207665_10002601_pt1 | contig 12135 bp, 13 predicted proteins | sample LARL112metaG_FD_184351 | JGI IMG/M metagenome (GOLD analysis project Ga0207665, IMG submission 184351) | Corn, switchgrass and miscanthus rhizosphere microbial communities from Kellogg Biological Station, Michigan, USA - LAR L11-2 metaG... | ecosystem: Host-associated > Plants > Roots >...
GTCCTGCTCCAGCAGCAGGGCGCCGTAGGCGTGCCGGGTCGGCTGCATCCAGCCCCACGGCTCGTCGTAAGGCAGCCCGTCATCGAGCTCGATGGCCCGGCGCAGCTGGCCGAAGGCGGCGCCGAAGTTCCCCTTCCGGTACTCCAGCTCGCCGTCCAGCATGGCCCCGGCTATCTGCAGGATGTCCTGGCAGGTGTTGTTGAACAGGTTGCGCGAGTCAGGCACCCGGGCCGCCGCGGCGGCGAACTGCTGCTGGTGCCCGGTGGCCTCGCCGAGCTGGCCGCTGGCCGCGTGCGCGACGCCCTTGGCGTAGTGCAGCATCGCCGTGGTCACGCAGTACAGGTCCGGGTCGGCGGGCAGCGGTGCGGCGATGATGTCGGCCCAGCGGCCGAACCGGATCAGCGCGTGCATCTTCATCGGCACGAACCCCTCCAGCCAGTCCGCCATCGGTGGCACCTCGACCCGGAGCAGCTCTTCGGGGATCGCCGCGGCCAGCTGGTCCGCCGTGTCCAGCGCGGTCTGCGCCTGGCCCAGGAACATCGCGCCATAGATCTTGAAGTGGTAGTTGTGCGCCCGGTACAGCGTGTAGAAGTTCATCGCGCCGCGCAGCGCCAGGAACTTCTCGTCGGCCTCGATCGCGGCGGTGTTCGCGGACACCACCCGCGAGTAGTCGCCGCACAGCACGTCGAGGTGGGTCGGCATGTGCCGCAGATGGCCCGCATCCGGGACCAGGTCGCTCAGCCGGTCGGCCGCGCGCAGCGCGTCCTCGGGCCGGGCCGACATCTCCATCAGGTGGATGTACAGGTGCAGCACACCCGGGTGAGCCCAGCCTGCCGGGTCCTCCAGGGCCCGGTCCAGCACGGCCTTGGCCTCGGCCGTGGCCGCGCCGTCAGCGGGTTCCCCGGTGATCTGGTCCCACAGCGCCCAGGGGGTCAGGTTCATCAGCGCGTCGGCGAACAGCGCGGCGACGTCGAGGTCGTCCGGGAACGCCCGGTACACCCCGCGCATGGCGTCGGCGTACCCGGCGTTCCACGCCGAGCCGTCCCCGGACGGCTCGGCCGACGGATAGCGGGCAGCCAGCGCGTGCACCAGTGCCCGCTCCACCGGGGCCGCCTCGGCGGCCATCCTGGCCGCGGCCTCCGTTGCCCGGAATGCGCGTGATACCGACGTGGTCAGGTCGGTCTGGTCGAAGGCTTCCCAGGGCTTGTTGTAGTTGGGGCCGAGCGCGTAAGCCAGCCCCCAGTGCGCCATCGCGCAGTCGGCGTCGGCGCCGATCGCCTGCTCGAAGCAGTGCGCCGCCTCTTCATGGTTGAACCCATAGGCCCACAGCAGTCCCCGGGTGAACCAGGTCTGCGCTTGCGCCGACGAGGTGGCCACCGGCCGGGTGTAACCGCCCAGGTCGAAGTAGTCAGCCATCAGCAACTCCCCCTGACCTGGTCCGGCCGGCTCCCGCCCTGGTCCTTTGCTATCACGGCCGGCCAGCCGCCCGGACGGCGGTCAGCCGCCATGGCCGATGAGGCTGCCGACCCCGAAGGTCACCGCGATGGCCATCGCGCCGAGCAGCAGCTGGCGCAGACCTGAGCGCAGCACCGGCCGGCCGGTCAGCCGGCCGACCACCATCCCGCCGGAGACCAGGGCCACCGCGGTGATGCCCAGGCTCGCGCCCAGCTGCGCCAGCCCGAACAGGTACGGCAGCAGCGGTACCAGCGCACCGAGCGAGAAGGCCAGCAGGGACGCGGCGCCCGCCAGCAGGGGGGAAGGCAGCTCGCTGGGATCGACGCCGAGTTCCTCCCGGGTGTGCACGCGCAGCGCGGTGCCCGGGTCCCGGGACACGGCGGCGGCCATCCGGGCCGCGGTGTCCGGGTCGGCGCCGTACTCACGGAAGTAACCCGCCAGCTCGTCCTGCTCGGCCGCGGGGAACTGGGCCAGCATCTTGCGCTCCAGGGCGACCTCGGCGTGCACCAGCTCGTTCTGGTTGGTCACCGAGATGTACTCCCCAGTGCCCATCGAGAACGCGCCCGCCACCAGGGCCGCCACCCCGGTCAGCACGATCGTGTCCGCGGACACCCGGCCGCCGCCCAGCCCGGCGATCAGCGACGCGTTGGTCACCAGGCCGTCCACCGCGCCGAACACGGTCGGCCGCAGCCAGCCACCGGATACATCGCGGTGCCCGTGCGACCAGCCCGCGACCAGCGCGGCCGTCCCGGTCGCCGTGGACGGATCGCGCAGTTCCTCGTCCCTCACCTGGCGGCCAGTCAGCTATCCAGGCCAGCCGCGGTCACGGCCTGGCCGGCCAGCGCGTCCAGCACCGCGGCGTGCGCCGCGGGCACCGAGATGTCCAGCGCCAGGCGGCCGTCGGACGCGGTGAGGGTGAAGGTGAAAAACGAGCAGCACGCGGTCTCGGCCATGGCCAGTTCCGCCGCCTGGCCGGCGGTTCGCGGGCTCGGGTCGAGGTCCAGGTGCAGCCAGGTTGGCTGGCGCCGCTCGATGTGCTGCACGCTGGCCAGCAGCCGGGCAAATTCGGCGGCCCGCAGCGGCCGCCCGGCCGTGGGCAGCGTGCAGGCCTGCGGTGCCCAGGAGGGGCCGGGATCGATCTCGCTGATCTCCACCTTTCGACTGTAAGCCAGCCGGCCGGGCGGGCGTGGCCCAGCCGGCCGGCTGGCGGCCGGCGGCCCCCGGCCACGTCGGATGGCCTGTGACACATTGGCGGCAGGGACGCCGCCGGCTCCGGCCCCGGCGCCCCGCATCCAGCCCGGATCCGCAGAGGGGGCGTGATGAGTCCGGCAATCGACGGGACGGCTGTCAGCCAGGTTCTGGAGCAGGCGTGGCATCGGGCGCGGTGCCGCACGTGGCGGCGATAGCCGCCGACCGGGACGGCGTGATCTACCAGGGTGCGGCCGGCCCGCGGGCGGTCGGCGAGAGCGACCCGGCCAGCGTGGACACGATGTTCCGGATCATGTCGATGACCAAGATGCCGGCTACCGTGGCCGCGCTGCAGCAGGTGGAACAGGGCAACCTGGACCTGGCCGCGCCGGTTGCCGAGTACTGCCCGGAGTTCGCCGGCATCCAGGTGCTCACCGGCTTCACCAGCGGCCAGCCGCAGTACCGGCCGCCGGCCACCCAGGCCACGGTGCAGCAGCTGCTGACGCACACCTCTGGTCTTGGCTACTGGTTCTGGAACAGCGAGCTGGTGGAGTGGGAGACGTCCACCGGCATACCCAACGTGGTGGCTGGTGTCCGGAGCAGCCTGACCGCGCCGCTGCTCGCCGATCCGGGCACCGCCTTCATCTACGGCATCAACATCGACTGGCTGGGCCAGGTCATCGAGGCGGTCACCGGGCTCACCCTTGACGTGGCCATCAAGCAGGGCATCACCGGCCCGCTCGGGATGGATCACACCACGTTTCTGATGTCCGATGATCAGCGGCTGAACTGCTCGCCGGTGCATATCCGGGACGAGAACGGCAGCTGGCTGTCCGTCGGTGAGGTGCTCAGCCAGGCACCCGAGTACTTCGCGGGCGGGCATGGGCTGTACGGGCCGCCGAGCGACTACATCAAGTTCGAGCGGGCGCTGCTGCGCGGCGGCGAGCTCGACGGCGTGCGGATCCTGGACCAGTCCACGGTGGACGCCGCGTTCACCAACCAGATCGGCGACCTGGATTTCCCGGCCGAGATACCCTCCGCCGACCCGGTTTCGAGCGGCCCGCTGGTCCTCGGGCCTGGCTACAAGTGGGGCTATGGCCTGGCGCTCAACACCCGGGATCTGCCGGGCAGGCGCCGGGCCTGGTCCGGGTCGTGGGCCGGGCTGTGCAACACCCACTTCTGGGTCGACCGCAGCACCGGGATCTGTGCCTCCATCTACAGCAACTTCCTGCCGTTCCTCACACCGGAGGGGGTCCAGCTGTACAACGACTTCGAGCGGGCCCTGTACGCCGCGCTGTGACGCTGGCCCGTCCCCGGCTAGCCGTCCGCGGCGCGCTCGGTGGGCGGGTCCGGCCGCTCCCAGTAGCCGTGCCCGGCCACCAGGTGCCCGGCGAGGGACAGCCGCAGCGGGGTGAACGGCCCGGCACTGTGCACCTCCAGCGGCTGTGTGATCACGCACACGTGGTCGCCGCCCTCGTCGAGCAGCGTGATCCGGCGGGCGACCAGCCGGTTGGGGCACTGCGTGAGCATCGGCACCCCGTCCGGGCCCGGTGCGGCCGGCAGCCCGGCGAACTTGTCCACGGTGTCGCCGCTCTTAGTGCCGAACAGTTCGGCGAGATCGCCGTCGTCCGCGGCGAGGAAGTGGATGGCCAGGTAGCTGGACCGCAGCGCCACCCGGTAGGTGTGATTCGCCTTGGACAGCCATACGCAGTAGCGCCGCGGCTGGATGCTCGACTGGGCGTGAAACCCCACCAGGCAGCCCGCGGGCTCACCGGCCTCGGCGGTGGTCACCACGACCAGCGGCGGGTCCAGTGCGGACATCAGGGTGCCGAAACCAGGACGGCTCATGCGGTGCCTCGCTCGTACCGGAGGAACAGGGTGTCGCCATCCCCCAGGACGTGCCGCAGCGCGAACGGGACCAGCGGGCCACCGGGCGGGGAGACGGACACGGGCAGCGGGTCGCCGCCCATCATCGGGGAAACCGTCAGGCAGAGCTCGTCCAGCAGCCCGGCCGCCACCAGCTCACCCAGCCAGGTCGGGCCGCCTTCGCACAGCACCACCCGGCAGCCCCGCCCGGCCAGCATGGCCAGCGCCAGCCCCGGATCGACCCGGCCCTGGCCGGCCAGCAGCACGTCCGCCGCTGCCCGGGCCTGGGCGAGCCGCCCCGGGTCGGCCTCCTGGCAGGTGATGACCAGCGTGCGGCTCCCGGCGGGTGCGCCAGTGAAGGCCCGGCTGGACCAGTCCAGGTCGAGTGAGCGGGTCACCACGGCCAGCGGGGGCGTGGCAGGCCGCCCCGCCGCCAGCCGAGCGGCCACCCGTTCGGGTGGCAGCTGGACCGGGCCGTAACCTTCACGGCGCACCGTCTCCGCGCCGACCAGCACCACGTCGGCGAGCGCGCGCATCAGCCGGAACAGCTGTGCGTCCGGCGCGGTGGACAGCTCGGCTACCCGGCCGCCGATCGCCGCCGATCCGTCCAGGCCGCCGACCATGTGCGCCATCACCCAGCACCGGCCATCCGGCCGCACCCGGTCCACCTCGGCGTACGGCTCAAGCGGGTCAGTCAGCACCGGGCCACGCCGCAAGAAGTGCACCCGTCTATTCTCCGGCCAGGTAGCGATCTTCGGCGGGGTAGTCGAGGTACCGGGCGAAGTACTCGTCGCCGGGGGTGGGCAGCAGGCCGGCATCCGGGCCGCCGCGGGCGCCGGCGACCAGCCAGTCCACGGTCGCGGGCACGGTGGCGGCGTAGTCGCCGGCTGGCTGGTAGCCGAGCTGCGCGGCCGCGGTCATGTCCAGCACGACCGGTGGCCACCTGTCCCAGGGATGCCGGCCCAGCCCGGCCGGGGCGTCCTCGCCGAGCAGCACCTCCTCCCAGGCATGGCCGAGGTGCCGGGCGATCGTGCGGGAGATCTCCAGCCCGCTCGGCGCGTCCGGGTCGGCGCAGTTGAGGATCTGCCGTCCCGGGCTGCCCGCCACGGTCTCGATGAGCGCGGCGACGTTGGCCGACGCGGTCGGGTGGTCCACGCCGGCGCCCTGGTGGGCGAGGACGACCACCGGCCGGCCATCCAGCACCCGCCTGACGAACACCCATTCCCGGGGCTGCCGCGTCCCCGGGCCGTGGATCTTGGACGGGCGCAGCACGGTGACCGGCAGGCCGCTGTCCAGCAGCACCTGCTCGGCGGCGACCTTGTTCGCCCCGTAGCCCTCCGCCGTCCGGTAGCCCCCGCGGCCCGGGGCCATCGTGGGCTGTGTCTCCCGCACCGGCCCGCCGAAGTCCGGGGGCACCGCCGAGTTCGAGTGGTGGCCGGCGCTGTCCACGTACACCGCCTTGCTGGAAATGAGCACGGTCGAGCCTGCGGCGCGGGCCAGCGGGAGCAGCGCGGCCGCGTCGGCTGCGGTGAAGCAGACGCAGTCCACCAGCAGGTCGGCACCGTCGCCCGCCACCGCGGCCAGCTGGCCGGGGTCGCCGCGGTCGGCCACGGCGAACCGCGCCCCGGCGGCGGCCAGGGCGGCGGGCAGATGGGCCGGGTCCCGCCCGGTGAGCTCGACCTGCCAGCCCACGTCCAGCAGCCGGCGTGCGGTGGCCCGGCCGATGGCGCCGGTGCCACCCAGGATGAGAGCCCGGGACATTCGTGCGAGCGTACCGGGACCGGTCTGGGTTACCCTGGAGGGGTGACTCGACGCATGAGCATCTGCTGGTGGCAGCCGCGCTAGGCGGTTGCTGTCCCAGTCGTGCTCGACGGCCCGCCTCCGGCGGGCCGTTTTCTGTCACCCGGCCGGAGGCCTGACCTCAGGAGGTCCCCGTGCCACTGCTCACCACGCCGGCTCTGGCACCGCCGGCTCCCGCCCGCCCGGCCGATCCGCTGGGTGCCTCGTTCGCGGCCGCCCAGCAGCGCAGCCGCGAGCTGACCGCGGCCATCTGCCGCGACCCGCGCCGCTTCCGGGTGCTGACCGGCGACCGGCCGACCGGCCCGCTGCACGTCGGCCACTTGTTCGGCACCCTGGCCAACCGGGTGCGGCTGCAAGACCTCGGTGTCGGCGTGACGGTGCTGATCGCCGACTACCAGACGATCACCGACCGGGACTCGCCGGGCACGCTGCCCGGCGACGTGTTCGGCCTGGTCGCCGACTACCTGGCCGCCGGGCTCGACCCGCAGCGGTGCACGATCTTCGCACACAGCCAGGTCGAGCCGCTGAACCAGCTGATGCTCCCGTTCCTCAGCCTGGTCAGCGTGGCCGAGGTGGCCCGCAACCCGACCGTGAAGGAAGAGTTCGGTGCCACAGGTGGCACGGCGATGTCAGCGCTGATGTTCAGCTACCCGGTGCATCAGGCGGCGGACATTCTGTTCGGTCACGCCAACCTGGTCCCGGTGGGCAGGGACCAGCTGCCGCACCTGGAACTGACCCGGATCATCGCCCGGCGGTTCAACGACCGGTACGCCCCGGCCCGGCCCTACTTCCCGGTGCCCGAGGCCCTGCTCAGCGAGGCCCCGCTGCTGCTCGGGATGGACGGCAGCAAGATGAGCAAGAGCCGGGGGAACGCGATCGCGCTCGCCGCCAGCGAGGACGAGACCGCCCGGCTGGTCCGCGGCGCGCGTACCGATACCCAGCGGGTCATCACCTACCAGCCCGGCGAACGGCCAGAAGTGGCCAATCTGGTCCTGCTGGCCGCGCTATGCCTGGACCGCACGCCGGAGCAGGTGGCCGGCGAGATCGGCCCGCGCGGCGCCGCTGCCCTGAAGGCACTGCTCACCGAGGCACTGAACGAGCGGCTCCGCCCGCTGCGCGCCCGGCGGCGCGAGTTCGCGGCCGATCCTGGCTACCTGCGCCAGGTGCTGGCCGACGGGAACGAGCGGGCCCGGCAGATCGCCACCCGGACGCTGGCCGAGGTCCGGCAGATGATGCATACCCGGTACTGATGGCTAGCCGGTGAGCAGCCGGGTCGGCAGCGCGATCTCCTCGACGGAGCCGTCCGGGCGGCGGGTGATCCGCCAGGTTTGCGCGCCCTCGACCTCGCTGACGCAGTCCACCAGGCTGGTGCCCTGGAAGACCAGCCCGGTGCCGTTGTCGGTGGCGTAACCGTCGGGCAGCGTGCCGTCCGCGATCAGCCGGTGGATCGTGGGGCGGCGCTGCTCCTCGGCGTCGTGGTGCGGGCTGTTGGCGTAGGGCAGGAAGCCCAGGCCGTTGGTGACCGGGCGGAGCGGCAGTCCGAACGAGTCGGTGGTCCCGCCGGTGAACCAGCAGATCGAGCCGGCCGACACGCCCATCAGCACCACGCCGGCCTGCCAGGCGGCGCGCAGGGCCGCGTCCACGCCGTGCAGCCGCCACAGGGCCAGCAGGTTGGCCACGCTGCCACCACCCACCCACACCACGTCCTGGGCCAGCAGGTGCTCGGTGATGTCCGGCACGTTCGGCTCGGGGAACAGGGCCAGGTGGCTGGCCTGCCACCCGGCGGTGCCGAACGCGAAATAGATGGCGGTCAGCCAGTCGGCTGAGTCCCCGCCCGCCGTCCCAAGGACACAAACCCGCGGGTGCTCACCCGCCCGGGCCAGCGATGCGGCGTGGGCGTAGGACGGCCCGAGCCGGAGGTTCATCGGCCCGTGCCCGGCCGGCCAGAACCCGATGCTGGTGGCGACGATCGTGGGAACGGGAGCGGTCACCTGGCGATTATGCCAACCTGGGCGGGCCGTCAGCCGGGTGGGCCGCGTCCCTACAATCTTCGTGATGCGGAGGTTGGGATGAGCCCTCAGATAGCCACCACGGACGCAGTCGGTCGCGTGGAACTGCTCGACTTCGTCCGGGACCGCCATCATATGGTGCTGGTCACCACCCGGCGGGATGGGACACCGCAGCTGTCCCCGGTGACCGGCGGCCTGGACCCCGCGGGCCGGATAGTGATCTCCACGTACCCGGAACGGGCCAAGGCGCACAACGCGCGGCGCCAGCCCCAGGTCAGCGTGCTGGTCCTGTCCGACGACTTCGGCGGGGCGTGGGTGCAGGTCAGCGGGACGGCCGAGGTGCTCGACCTGCCCGGGGCGATGGAACCGCTGGTGGAGTACTTCCGGTGCATCGCGGGCGAGCACAGCGACTGGGACGAGTACCGGGCCGCGATGCAGCGCCAGGGCAAGGCGCTGATCCGGGTCACCATCGACCGGTGGGGCCCGATCGCTACCGGTGGGTTCCCGGCCCGGCTGGCGGCCGGTTAACCCGTTGCCGGCCGGCCGACGGCCCCCTAGCCTGCTGGGGTGCCCGGCCCGCCCAGCTTCGAGGACCTGATCGCCGAGGGGGCGGCGGTGCCGGCCGAGGGCTGGGACTTCTCCTGGTTCGACGGCCGGGCCAGCGAGGAACGCCCGCCCTGGGGCTATGCGCGGATGATGGCCGAGCGGATGGCCAGGGCCCAGGCCGCGCTGGACATCCAGACCGGCGGCGGTGAGGTGCTGGCCCAGGTCACCCAGCCGCCGCCGGTGCTCGCGGCCACCGAATCCTGGCCGCCGAACGTCGCGATCGCCCGGCGCAACCTGGCCCCGCTGGGCGCTGCGGTGGCCGAGGTGGCCGACGACGCCGACCTGCCGTTCCCCGCGGATTCCTTCGATCTGGTGGTGAGCCGGCACCCGGTCGAGGTGGACTGGCCGGAGATCGCCCGGGTGCTCCGCCCCGGCGGCACATACTTCTCCCAGCAGGTCGGGGCGGGCTCGAACCGTGAGCTGACCGACTTCATGATGGGCCCGCAGCCGGTCAGCCAGGCGCGCAGCAGCGCCGTCGCGGCGGCGGCCGCGAAGGACGCCGGGCTCACCGTGACCGACCTTCGCGAAGCCTCGCTGCGCACCGTGTTCGACGACGTCGGCGCGGTCGTCTACTTCCTGCGCAAGGTGCTGTGGACGGTGCCCGGCTTCACCGTTGCGGGCTACCGGGAGCCACTGCGCCGGCTGCACGACAAGATCCAGGCCGGCGGGCCGTTCGTGGCCCACGCCCAGCGCTTCCTGATTGAGGCGCGCAAGGGCTGACCTGGTCGTGGTGTCTCGTTCTGCGCCTGCTGCCGCGCGGCGGGCGTTTGTAGGATCGGCATCACCAGCCGCCTGCGCCCGTGCCCGATGCCGAAGGAGTCAGCCATGATCCTCATCGTCGTCAAGTGGACCATCAAGCCCGAGCGGAGCGACAGCTGGCTCGCGGACGTGGCCGAGTTCACCCAGAGCACCCGCGGCGAGCCGGGCAACATCTTCTTCGAGTGGTCCCGGAGCGTGGACGACCCCAACCAGTTCGTGCTGATCGAAGCGTTCCAGGACGACGCCGCGGCCGCACACGTGAACTCCGACCACTTCAAGACGTTCGTCAACTGGGCCCCGGACGCCATCGACGTCACGCCGCAGATCATCAGCGTCCAGAACGTGCCCGGCAGCGGCTGGTCGGAGATGGCCGAGGTCAAGCCGAGGTAGGCCCCGCCCGGGCCCGGGTCAGCCGCCGTCCGCGACCACGATGCCGGCCTGCTCGGCGAGCAGCGGGGCGACGGCGATGAGCTGGTCGGTACTGATCGTCGCGCCGCGCAGCGAGTCCGGGGTGAGGATCAGGCCCAGCTCGGCGCCGCGCAGGTCGACCTGGTCCAGCGTGACGTGGCTGAGGTCGGTCTGCCGGAGCTGAGAGCCGCGGAAGGTACAGCGCCGCAGCGTGGCCTGGGCGAAGTCGACATCGTTCAGCAGGCAGTTCTCGAAACTCACCGCGGCCAGCGTGGCGCTGCGCAGATTCACCCCGGTGAGCTTGCAGCCGCGGAAGGCCACCTGGCGCAGCCCGGCGCCGTGCACGCTCACCCCGGCCAGCACCGAGTTGACGAAGGTGGCGCAGGCCCAGCTGCTCTCGGCCAGCTCGGTGGCGCTCAGCCGGACGCCGGACAGCCACACGTCGCTGAAACGCGCCCGCCGCAGCTGCCCACCGGTCATGGACACCTGGGTGAACGCGCATTCCAGGAACCGGCTGCTGGGTGCCTGCGGGCTGGCCAATTCCAGGCCGTCGAAGTGGGCGCCCTCGTAGTCACCGCTGGCGGCCAGCGGCCCGGGGTGGCGGGTCAGCGTGGCCGCGTACGGCAGGTCGGCCAGGGTGTCCGGGGGCATCGCCGCCACTTTACGGCCGCCCGCCGACACTGCCTGCCAGGGGGCGTCCTGGTTCCGGGCCCAGTGCTGCGGGCCCAGTGCTGCGGGCTCAGTGCTGCGGGCTCAGTGCTGCGGGCTCAGTGCTGCGGGCTCAGTGCTGCGGGCTCAGTGCTGCTGGCCCAGTGCTGCGGGCTAGGTGCCGCGGGTCAGGTGCTGGGCCAGGAAGCTCAGCGACGGCGGCTCCTGCGCGGTGAAGAAGGGCCCGGTGTGGCAGCCCCGGGAGATGTCCACGACAGCCCTCGCGGGCAGCGCCTTGGCCAGTGCCTCGACACCGGGGTGGAACGGGTCGCTGGTGCCGCCGGCCACCCGGACCGCCACCCCGGCCAGCGCGCTCGCGTGGGTGATCACGTCGTTCGCGGCAAAGGCGGCGGCCGACGCGTACGCGTGCCCGCTGACCGCGCGGGCCTGCGCGTAGCTGGTCCACACGGCGGGGCCGATGGCGGCGGCCGCCCTGATCAGCCGGGGAAATTTTTCCGCGAACAGGATGGCCCCGTAGCCGCCCATCGAGATACCCAGGGTGCCGATCCGGTGCGGCGGCCGGCCCAGGCCGAGCCGCTGGCACATCGGGATCAGCTCGCCGATGACCATGCCCATCGGATCATCGCCGGGATGGGGATTCCAGTAGCCGAGCCCGCCGTCGGCCGCCACCATCGCCATCGGCGCCAGCCTGCGCTGACCGCCTCCCGGCGTGGTCAGGTGCAGCGCCAGCGCCTGCGGCAGGGTCATTCCGGACAGGACGTGATCATGATCCCGGCCCTCGCCGTGCAGCGCGACCACCAGCGGGAGCCTGCTCCCTGGCCGGTGCCCGGGCGGGTAGGCGATCGTGTAGCCGACCTGCCGCTGCCGGGCGCGGGAGTGGAACCGGCCGGAGATGGCCGGGCCCGGCGGCCCGAACGACAGCGGTGGCTGGGCCACTGAGCAGGCACCGTCCAGCTGGGCCAGTACCTGCTGGCCAGGCAGGACCCCGCGGGCGACCAGGTCGAGCCCGGTGACCCCGGCCACGACGGCGGCCGCGGCCCCGGCCCCGATGGCGAGTACCTGGCGGCGTCTCATTGCTGGACCGCCCAGGCCCGGTGCAGGGCCTGCCAGCCGGCCGCCAGGGCCAGCGCCATCATGATCAGCGCGAGCACATCGATGGCCCCGGGCCGGAACAGGTTCCGCGGGCCCGGGCCGCCGGCCAGCACCCAGCACGCCGCCCCGGTGAGGAAGACGGCCATGACGCCGCCGGCCGCGGCGCCCAGCCGCGCCTGGTAGCGCAGCACCCGGACGGGCAGCCCGAGCCTGCGAACGGTCATGCTCAGCCCGGCGGCCAGGCCGGCCAGCGCGGCTGGGCTGACCGCCATCCAGGCGATCT
>Ga0207665_10002602_pt1 | contig 12135 bp, 7 predicted proteins | sample LARL112metaG_FD_184351 | JGI IMG/M metagenome (GOLD analysis project Ga0207665, IMG submission 184351) | Corn, switchgrass and miscanthus rhizosphere microbial communities from Kellogg Biological Station, Michigan, USA - LAR L11-2 metaG... | ecosystem: Host-associated > Plants > Roots >...
TCCATACCACAGACGAAGAAAACATTATCGACATCGAGTTCACGGAAGTCGCTTCACAGGAGGTCCGAGACGAAGAATGCGTACTCACAAACTAGTACAAAGCCAAAAAGGTTTCTCCTTGATTGAGTTGTTGATTGTCTGCGCGCTTTTGACGATCTTGCTGGCACTCGCTCTGCCGAACTTAACTTCATCTAAGCGCGCAGCTCGCGAGCAGACTGCCAAGGGCAAACTCGCTGCAATCGGAGCCCAGCAGACCTCCTTTAAGACGCTGTTGGGAAAGCGCAGATACGGAACGCTCTCAGAACTTCAAGCAGCCACCGCAGGCGGCTCACCGCTTTTGACCGCAGCCGATACCTCGGTGCCGGAGTGGACCTTTTCGGACGTAGGTACCGCTACCACAACTACATTCGGCGTCAAGGTCGAGCCTGCGTCTGGCAATCCGGCTAATTACAGCTTCGCGATCTTTGAAGACCAGGTGCTGCGGCGGTGCACGCGCGGCGGACCCTGGTCCAAGACTGACTGCACACAGGTCAATGAGTGAAGGCCGGAAGAATCACCCAATAACGAAACTCTGGATTAAGGAGTAATTTTCCAATGGCAGCCATCATCGAAAACACAACCTTGCCACTCGCGCCCGCGTCCGGCGAACGGCAGCAAATCCGCTTCAACTATACGGGCACTGACGTGCTCGACAATGAAGTCAGCTTTTACATCTGGGCTACAGACGAAGTCGCTGCTGTAACAGCTCTCGAGCGGGCGAAGATCAACGTCGACGAGATCCGGGCACAAACCCAAAGACTCACACGTCGCCGCAAGAGAATCTCGCGCGAACAACTCGGCAATTTCGCCATTCAGTTATCCGAAAGGACCAGGGCCAGCGAACAGATCCGCCAAGCTGTCGGTGATATCGCGCGAGCAAGCAACAATCGGTTGCTTCGCGAAGCCCTCTTCGATGTGAGTGCTGAGCTCAAGCGGGAGGGCGCGCACGCGGCGGACGCCTTCCGGAAACGTCCCGATGTCTTTCCCGACGCTTTCAGCCACATCATGCAGGTTAGCATGAAGAGCGGCGACCCATCGGACATGCTAAAGGAATACGGCGAGACTCAATTGAGGACAGCCGAAAACATCAGCCGTCTCAAAGGCGCCCTCTACTACCCCGCTGTCATCATTGCCCTCGCCTCGATCGTAATCTGCGTGCTCACGTTTTTCGTGTTGCCAGCTATGGAGCAAATGTATAGCGCTCTGCTCGAAGCAACGGGCGGGCAGCTCCCATTCCTGACCCGGATGCTCCTCGGATTCAGCCGCTTTCTGGTGAGTCTTCCCGGCATCGTCTCTCTTGCTCTCTTTACCGGACTCATGATTTACGCCGTCAAGTGGCTCAAGGGGCCAACGGGCAGCGAGTTGATCGCGCGTAAGAGTCTGCACTGGCCATTAGTAGGCAAGTTGCTGCGCGACTTTCATTCGGCCTATACAGTTCACCTAATCGCGATCCTTGCTTCCGTCGTCACGCCAAATGAGTTTCTTAAGGAAGCCGCCTCAGCTTCACTCAACATCATCTACCGGGAAAAGCTCGAAGCCATCAGGGAATCTTTTCGCAAAGGCGGTCTGGATCTTACGACTGCCTTCGCTCCTTACGCGTTTCTGTTCGGTGATGAGTTTCAGCCGGCGCTCGCGACGGGGGAGAAAACTGGTCGCCTCGATACGCAGCTCGGCAACTATGCCAAGTTGCTCGACCGCCGCGTCCAGGATTCGATCTCAAAAATGTCGAAGCTGGTCGAGCCGTTGACGCTCGTAGTCGCAGGCTTGGTAATCGGACTAATCGTAGTGGCCGCGTATCTTCCGCTCTTCACTCTTGTGGGCGAGTTAGCCAACAAGAAATGACAGAAGCGAGAGCGGCGGCGACGACCGTCGTCCAGGTGAGGTTATCAAAACAATGAAGAAGATAAAAACAAAAAGACAGGTAAGAAGCAACGCAAGCGCGCGCGCGCGCGAAAGGAGAGGTGAGGCCGGAATCGGGCTCGTCGAATCCATGATTGGCCTCCTGGTCTTCACCATCCTGATGCTGGTCGCCGGCCAACTCATGCGAGTCCACGTCGAGACTCTCTTAATGGGTGAGCGGCAACGAAAATCTGGTAAGCAAGCCGAAGCAGGCCTGAACAATCTGGTCTCGAAGAAGCGCTCCGAACTGTCCGACGGCGGCGCATTCGCAGTGGACCAAAGTGGCAACCCAATAAGGAACTCAGACAATACGGTGTCCCTCAACTGCTCGAATGCCTATTGCGACCAAATCATCGCTGTACCACAGCCCTCTGGCACAGGCACTGATCTAGTCACGATCGGATGGGGGGCGAGCCTGCCTACCGGGAGTCAAGCAATCTACACACGTGCGTGGACAGTGCAAACGCTTGACGGAGCGAAAGGTCTACGTCGAGCAACCATCGCAGTATTCCCTGCCGGCAATGGCGAGCCGTTGAGTGTGCTGCAGACCGAAGCAGTGCAGCGAAACTGATTGGCCGTACCCATTCTTTATCAATAGCAATTTCACTCTTCAGAAGAAGACGCAAGGAGAGATCAAGCGATGCCAGGAACTTACGCACAAGAATCAAGAGGCGACGAAGAACAAACAGGCTTTCTCATATCTGATTGCGACGCCACCGTTTGCCAGTTCGGCCAGGATCCATCTTCGCCAGAGACTTCTAACCAGCTCTGCAGCGAAGCGTGTTCAGCTGACAATGCGCTCGATCTGCTGCAACGAAATCCCAGTTGGGTTGCCACTGCCGACGCGTTAATGGCCGCGCTCGGAGCGAAGGACGATGAAACCAGCGGGCATGCCGAACGAGTTGTCAGCTTTAGTCAGAGACTCGGGCGCAAGGTGGGCCTATCAAGATTAGAAATAGCGGCGCTCGAACTCGGAGCCCGCCTCCACGATATTGGGAAGATTGCAGTTCCCGACTCGATCCTGCACAAGCCGGCAGAATTAGACTCTGAAGAATGGCAGAAGATGCGCCAACACCCGGCGCGCGGCGCGGCGATGGTGCGCAAGTTAAGACTCCCGGAAGGCGCGGCGCTCGTCGTCGCCCAACATCACGAGAGGTGGGACGGAACCGGCTACCCGAATCGTCTGGTCGGTGAAGAGATCTCCTTGCCGGCACGTGTCTTCTCCGTTATCGACGCTTTTGACGCGATCACATCCGACCGAGTCTATCGTCGCGGCGCACCTTACGAAGAGGCACTTCGCAGAATCACCGCTGCGTCAGGAACACAGTTCGACCCACGCGTCGTTGCCGCTTTCACTCTAATCCCTCCCGTTGACTGGGAGATGATCCGCATCGTGTGCGCGACAGAGAGCGATCCGCAATTAACTTAAAGTCCCTACTGAAAATAATCATGGAACAATACGACAAAGAACCCGACGTAAAACTTCACGAGCTGCTGAAGAAGCTGATCGAACTTAATGGTTCGGACCTGCACTTAACGACGGGTACCCCGCCGCAGGTGCGCATTGACGGCGAGCTACGACCGCTCGATGACTATCCGCCCCTTGGTCGCGACGACACTCAGCGTCTCGTCTATAGCGTACTGTCCGATGCGCAAAAGCAGAAGTTTCAAGACGATTTAGAGTTGGACCTCTCATTTGGAATCGTGAATGTCTCACGGTTCCGCCTCAATGTCTTTGACGGACGAGGCGGGATCGGTGCTGTATTTCGCGCCATTCCGTTTGATGTCAAATCCTTTGACGAACTCGGACTGCCGCCCGTCGTAGAGAACCTGTGCAAGAAACCCCGCGGCCTCGTGCTGGTCACCGGCCCTACGGGATCAGGTAAATCAACAACGCTCGCTGCGATGATCGATAAGATCAATCGTGAGCGGCGCGCCCACATTATCACCATCGAAGACCCGATCGAATTCCTTCATAACCACAAAAACTGCGTCGTCAATCAGCGCGAAGTGCGCGTAAACACTCACGGCTTTGCTAATGCATTAAGAACGGCTTTGAGACAGGACCCGGATGTCGTTCTGATCGGTGAGCTCCGTGACTTGGAAACCGTTGAATCAGCTCTGCGAATCGCCGAAACCGGACACTTAACTTTTGCGACGCTGCACACCAATACAGCAGCTTCGACGATCACCCGCGTCATCGACATCTTTCCGGCCAATCAGCAAGCACAAATTCGTACGCAACTGAGCATGGTGCTGGAGGGTGTCTTGTGCCAACAACTCCTGCCCTTCACAGAAGGACCAGGCCGAGCGATGGCGCTTGAGATTCTACTGCCCACACCCGCCGTCAGAAATTTGATCCGCGAAGATAAAGTTCATCAACTTCCCGGTTTGATGACCACAGGTCAAGACGAACATCAGATGCAGACGCTCAATCAGTCGCTCGCCAGACTCTACAACGCTGGTCGGATCTCATTTGATGCGGCCATGCAATGTTCAGCAGACACTAGCGACTTGAAAGATCTGATTGGTACCTCAGAAGCAGGAGTGACACATCTTCATCTGCCCGCCGCATCACGGCCGCTCTCTAGTAGGTTGAGTCTATAAGCAAAGAATTCCCGCCAGGAGATTCCCATGAAAAGCGACGTCCCCCAACAGAAGACACTGGTTAGATCGCGAAAAGGTGAACGCGGTTCAGCGCTCATCGTCGCAATCATGTTTATGGTTGTTCTTTTTGCCATCACACTTGCCGCCGCTAAGGTGCGTGTGGCGAGTGCCAAGGACACTGAGGATCAGAATGCGCAACAAAGCGCATACTGGGATGCTCGATCTGGCGCAGCGACGGTCCAGGCGTCACTTCTCACTGATGTTCCGGTAGCATTCAACGCTGATCTGATTCGAGCACGTGGAATGGCCGGAGCCTCTACCCTGACGGCCTTCGATCCACCCTGTTACTCCCCGTCCTGCACCAGCAAGCCGGTTATGAACCCAGACGGGGGCCGAACACCGTATCCAACCAGCGAATGCACAAGCCTTTTGGGAAATATCGACGCCTGGGCACAGCAAAGAGGAATACCTTTAGCCGAAAACTACGCTACCAACCGCGGCTATGGTCCAACGCGAGCGCGCGTGGCCGTGCTTCGAGAATACATGAGACAACAGATGGTGGGGACCTCTTCCACCGAGCCAGCCTATGTCCTCGAATTCCAGATCGATGCGATAGCCAGCGACCAAGGCCGCATTAGACCCTCAGGGACAATCATGCTGAGCCCGTCACAGGTGGGCTGTGAAACAAGCGTCTCCCTGGAAGCCAATCCCACTTCAATCCTGATAGGTGGTTCATCGTCGCTAACCGCCACCTATCAGTGGGCGAATACTGTTGTCTTGAAAGATTCCAACGGGAACACTATTGACACTCGGTCGGGTCTTAATGAAACCGCGGCGCCGCAGACAATAACCTTTACTGTCTCGCCGACTGCAACAACAACGTATCGCGCCGAAGCAACCGGCTCTGGAGGATGTGTAGCTGTCTCCGGCGAAAGAACTGTCACCGTAACTTTTCCGCCGCCTGAGATCACAAGCTTTGGGATTAATCCGTCCTGCATCAACAGAGGTCAATCCGCTACGCTCTCCTGGTCGGTGAGATATGCAAGTAATGTGACGATTACAGGGGGCGGACTTAATCAGTCATTTTCAGGTTCGCCTACCGGAGTTATTTCAGGAACGCTCGCTGTCAGCCCCGTAGTCGATACTACCTACACCCTGACGGCGACAGGGCCGGGCGGAAGCGCGCAGGCTCAAACAACGGTCACGGTCAAGCAACCCTTCACGATTGATTCGTTTGGCGCCAGCACATACTGCGTGACGCCCGGCGCTAATGTTGATCTCTCTTGGGCCATCACTAATGCAGAAAGTGCCAACATCAACGGCACTGCTGTAAGTAACGCTGGCGGCACGCTGCGAGTCAATCCGACAGCGACGACAACTTATACCCTCAGCGCCACACGCGCGGGATGTTCTGGACCGGAGACAATTACACGGGCCATCACGGTCTCCGTCGTGCCGGTACCTACTGCCACCTTTAGCGCCAATCCAGCGCGCATTGAGCTTGGCCAAAGCACTTCGCTACAGTGGACAACGACAGACGCAACCAGCGCAAACATCACACCATCGCCCACTGTAGGCTCGGGATTAAGTGGTCCAACAAGTGTAACGCCCGTGCCGTCCGGATCTCTATCCGTCACTCCGACTCAGCTCGGAACTTACACGTATTCATTTACAGCTACGAGCACCGGCTGCTCAACACAGCAGGCGCAGCAAACTGCCACTGTCATAGTTGACCCCGTCCCGGTCCCGCCTCCATGTCCTACGATCAATTCATTCGTTGCAGACTCGTGTATTCTTCCAGGAGGTAACGCAACGCTCCAGTGGAATGTAATCGATTTTGACACCATTACAATTTCTGGCGGCGGAATCAATAACACCTACCTGACTGGCTCGGGCTCACTCGTCGTCTCGCCTTCATCACCGACTACGTACACGTTAACGGCGGCGAGAACTGGATGCGCGCCAAAGTCGGCAACCGTGACTGTGAACATCGCCGACGTTCCTACGGTGAATTCATTCACCGCGTCTCCCGGCACCATAAACGCCGGCCAGAGCACTACTCTACAGTGGAGCGCCTCCAATACAGCTAGTGTCCGAATTACTGGAACGGATGGATCCTCGTACTTCCCCGGAGGCAACAGTCTTACCGTCTCACCTGCAAGCACCACGACCTATACGATCACGGCGACCAGCGGCGGATGCAACCCACAGCAAGCTCAAGCACAAGTTACAGTGAACGTCGGACTCTGCCCGACTATCAATTCCTTCACAGCCAATCCGTCAAGCATCATCGCAGGCAGCAATTCAACTCTGCAGTGGAGCGTAGCAAATGCGGCATCAGTTCTCCTCAATGGTAATCCCGTTGCTTCCTCCGGCAGCCAGATCGTGACGCCAGCAGTCACAACTACGTACCGCTTAACTGCGCGAAGCACAAACGGAACCTGCGACTTAGATCAATTCGTGACGGTCAACGTCTCGGCTTGTCCTGCTCCTCAGGTTACGTCCTTTACCGCCATTCCAAATTCTGTAACCCAGGGGGGGAATCAAATGGTCCGACTGTCATGGGCCATCAACGATTCGTCAGGTACAGCCGTTACCGTTACGATCAGTCCTGGTGTGGGAACCTTCAGTGTCGCGAACGGGTTTGTGGACATTCTGCAGCCGGCAGCAACCACCACTTACTCCCTTACCGCCAACAACGGATGCGGAGCACTGGCAGCCCCCGCTCAAGCACAGGTTACAGTAAACCCACCTCCCGTGGTCTCTTGCCCGGTCCTGGTCGCGGGCGCCCCCGACTATGTTGCCAACGTAAATGCTAACGGAGCAGTTTCCGCACCTCCGAACCCGTACTCGACAGTCAATATTCAACTAGTAGCGCGGCACTACCAGAACGACACTATGGGGATCAACATGAAGCTGACGATCTCCAACGGCAACGACCCGTTCATGTTCCAAACGCCACAAGTTCTGACTGGCGGCTATCACGGCTATTTCGGCAAGTACAAATTCAAATTCTACATGGGCCAGTATTCGTCCTTCTTCAGCTCATTCAACGCGATACGAGGCATTGAACTCTATGACAGCAGCGACAGCTTGGTGCAGATAATCCCGTTCGAAAACATCAGTAACAACGGGTCGCAGAACATCTACGTCATGAAAGGGTTTGACATCACCACCGCTGATGGTGATGTCGTTGTTCCCTACTCAGGTTTCGACGCCGATGTTGATAAAGTCGGTGTAGCTGGCTTGACCGTGAGGGCGTTTGATCAGAACGGAAGCGGCCAAGCCTTAGACACGCCGGTCCCGGCCCAGGAAAGTTCGTTCGGCTGCACCGAGTACTACAACAATGAGGGTGCAAAAAATGAAGTTGTGGCGCCCCATAACAATATGTACATCACCGGCTTCGTGCAGACTTTCGCGGACGGTCATATCAGGGCCGACGCCTCTACAGGAGGTATGGGGAATGAGATCGTTAATGGATTCTGGATTAAGACGACTTACGATTACCACATCATCCTGAGCAGAGATGGCGTGCCCTTCAAAGATATACGCTACTCCTACGAGCATACGCCGGCTGTGCCGTACGCGAGTCCAACTGTCTTTGAAATACCAGCCTTGCAAGTCCCAGCGGGTTCAGGACCAGTAACGATGTGGGCTGAGCTGACGGGAACGGTCTACAACCGAGTCTACACCGAAACCCTGCATGCAACCATCGATACTACCCAGCCCGACGACACTAAATTCCCCGGCGATAGTCCGCCACCAGTGCCCGTTTACGGCAGAGGCGCATACATCGGGGAATGTAACGGCGATATCCCTGGCGCTTGTACGAACCAGAGAACCAACAATGGCCTCCGGTGGTAGCTCATTCTCAGAGTGTAAGTGAGACCACGAGGCCACGGCTCCGAAGACGGGATCTTGGGCCGCGCCGATAACATCGAGCTTGCAGGTAACAGACTAATGACAGCACTGATTCCGCATGGTTTCCAAACTGCTCAAGGTTCGCGTTGGGTGATCAACCAAGCTCTGAGTTCGGCCGCGATGGTAAAGCAGATGGTCGAGAACGACCTTAGACGCGGAGATTTCTCGAATTTAGAAACTCGTGTCGAGCGTATTCAAGAGTTGGCCAACCGGCATCTATTGGAGCCCGAGTATGAGCGAGGTCTTTTGTTACTTGCTGCGAAGTTTCTGGAAGGTGCGGGTCAGACGCGACGAGCGCGTCGGATCATCGGCACGTTGTTGGCTGGCAAGGACACGCTCAGAGGAAAGTCTTATTGGGATCTGAGAAGGTTTCGGACCCGATTGGCATTGAATGGAGGCGACCTGGCAAGCGCTCGCTGGGAGGTGGACCGGATTGAATGCGACATTACCGAAACGAGCGAGGGGTTTGGACTGGTAAAAGAAGTTGTCGACCGATCGGATCTCTCCCTGGTCACAACCTCAACCTGGTTATTGTCGGCTGAAGTTTCTTTAGCGGAGAGGAAATTGAATGAGGCCCTGCAGTCTTTGGCGAACGCGCTTCGTTGTATGCAGTCGGGTGTAAAGACTGCGGACGAGGTTGCCATCTTCGAGTTGCTGTCGGCGCTGGTTTGCGCCGCGCTGGGGGATGATGCTGGAATTCCAGCGCTCGCTTATTTGTATCGTGTTCATGTAAGCAGTGTGGGCGAATCAACCGTCGAGGCTGCTGTTAGAGCCAGGATCGCTGCGGCCGCTGGAGACATGGATCGTACTGCCGGGATCAGCGACACAGAGACAACGCGATGGAGAAGTTACGGCCCGGATGTGGCCTTGGTTAGAAGGTTCTTAGGCGAGGAGCTGCCGTTAATCCCTCCCGCCGATTTGGTGAATCGCCTACCTTTGACGCAAGCGTTTCAAGAGCCGGTTGTTGGTATCAGTGAGATTGCTGACGAACGTAAAGATGTTGAATCGTCGTTGGATGATCGGTTCTCGACGTTTCCAATGTCTTTTTTGTTTGAAGCGCACGGCTTGGAAGAAATCGCAACGCACTTTGATTACAACTTAAAGACAGGCCCTTTGGTGATCGACTGGTCGGGCTGTAAGCCAGACATGATTGCTGAAGCAATTGAAGGTGGAGCGATTTCAGAGGCCGCTCGTTTTTGTCAGCGCGGCATCATCTACTTCAATAACGGTGCTTACGTCGACGCTTGTTTTGACGGGGACATTAGTAGTGTTGGTGAAAAACCCGCTGGCGAGGTGATTTTCGAATTGTTTCGAATCAGCATGGCCGGATTGCCAGGTGCTTGTGGGCGTCAGTACTTCGCTGGCCCTGCCGCAGCTCGCATTCCGGAAGTTATTAACTTGCGGCCGAACAAATTCAATATTGATTTAATGAGGCGGCTCGATCACATGAAATCGGGCGGATGTCTTAGTGATCTTGACGAGTTCGAGATTGACAGTGCGTTAGCCTCGTGGGCTCCGACTCCTGATGGCGCAAGTTCAAATGGAAATGGCAATCATGCAAACCACTCGTTGAGTTTATCGGAAGTAAACGTGAATCATGTTGGCGTTTGTGATGGCAAAAGCGTTTCGTTTCTTCAGAGCTTGCTGGCCGTGACGGAGGCTAATTCCGTGCCGGCTCTTCATGAATTCCTCCGAGCGTGTTTTTCGAGTCTTGGGTTTGAGACTGCGGTAGTCGACATTACCGTAAACGAATCGGGCCAGTCGCTTCTCGATTTGATGCCGGCTGTAGCTTCTTATGAATTGTGGGGAAAATGTGAAGCAAGTTCTCTGACCGTGAGTATCAGTTTCCCGAAAGGCTTTGTTGTTGATTGTTCGGAGTCGGTCCAGTTGGTTTTGAACGGAGCTGCCCAACGTTTGAGGACCATGCCGGGACAATCTTTGAACCAGCGCGTTGAGATGTCAGGATTTGTGGCTGAGGATCTTGTTACGCAGGCGCTGCTTAGTACGCTACGGGATTTCGCATTGCTTGATGGTTCGAATCAGAGACTCAAACATTTGCTCTTGACGGGAGAACGCGGCGTCGGAAAAGAACTACTCGCAAAGGCCATTCATAGTTGGTCGGGCCGCAGTAAAAACATTTTCAGGGCCGTAAATTTTGGCGCCATCAGCAAGGACCTAGCGGCGGCAGAGGTGTTTGGAGCGAAGAAGGGCGCGTATACGGGAGCGGATCGTGATCGCCGTGGTTACATTCAGGAGGCTGACGGAGGCACTCTGTTTTTGGATGAGTTGGACGAGGCCGGAGATACGGTGCAGGCACTATTAAAACGGGTTGTCCAGTTTGGAACCTTTAATGCGGTTGGTAGCCCCGATGAATTCCAAGCGGACGTGCGTTTCGTGGCGGCGACGAACGTAGTGGGCCCCGAAAGCACTATTAAGCGAGACCTACGCGATCGATTTCTAGAAGTCAGGGTACCGCCTTTACGTGAGCGTCGCGGCGATATTCGTCCGATGGCCGAGATGTTTGCCGGTCAGTGCGGTTATGAATTGCCAGATGCAGTGCTTGCTTTTTTGGAAAGGCTGGAATGGCCTGGCAATGTCAGGCAGTTGCAGAACGTGGTTGAGCGATCATGCGCGGTTGTGAAATCTGGCGACGATTTGACTCTCGATTTATTTCAACGATCCGCGGATGAAGAGGGCGCAAGCATCGTTGTAGCTGAGATCGGTGGGGCCAAGTTTCGTCCGTTGGAAAAAGGGGAGACGTTAAAAACCAGGCGTCAAAAGGAAGATGAACTTCATATCCGTTATGCACTCGAGTTCTGTAAAGGAAATCGCAAACACGCGGCAGAGTTTCTTGGCATGACTCGCCAGGGTCTTACGGATCGGATGCGGGAGTTGGCGATTTCGGATTCCAAGTGAGAGCTGAAGGCACGATTTCAAATCCCGGCGGCCGGGCCGGCATACTTATCCGACCAACATCAACACACGCGCAACATCAAGAAAACTATTACAACCCGATTCACCAAGAATACGAATCGCCTCAGACAACTCCGCTCTTAACTGAGACTGGACCTCACGAACTAGATCCATCTTCCTCATTACGAGAAAACAAACTCCTCGACCAAATAACGAATCTTCTATTGATCTTCCGAGTTTCTCCATCTCCAAAAACGCCTCAATCCCCTTGTCTGCATGCCCGGAAAACAGGCGAGCAAAGCCTAACACATAGAAAAGATCGGATCGCGCGTCGAGTTCCTGCTCATGACCTTGTCCAACCCACGACTCAACGAGATTTTCACACCTCGCATAATCGCCAATAACAAGAAGCGCAGTCGCAAATGACCGAAGGATCTGACCACGCGCGCTTCCAGCCAACGAGAAAGCCCTCTCGAAATCCCCAACAACCCTTGCACCCAAATCACTAGCACTCCCCTCTTCGTCTCGAGCAACAAACATTCCCAGCAGGGCTTCCCCACGACGCAAGTACGCTTCCCAGCAAAGACTGTCGCGCACAAGAGCTTCATCATAAGCACCGACCGCTTCTTCATCCATACCAAAGGACTCAAACGCCCGCGCATATGACAAAATGCCACTCACAGTCAATCCCCTCGACCCAACAAGAGACTTATACGTCGACAACGTCTCACCAGGAGACGTCAGTAACTCAGGCTC
>Ga0207665_10002605_pt1 | contig 12128 bp, 9 predicted proteins | sample LARL112metaG_FD_184351 | JGI IMG/M metagenome (GOLD analysis project Ga0207665, IMG submission 184351) | Corn, switchgrass and miscanthus rhizosphere microbial communities from Kellogg Biological Station, Michigan, USA - LAR L11-2 metaG... | ecosystem: Host-associated > Plants > Roots >...
GGGCCGCGGCGGCCACCGCGGGGCGCGGCGGCGGGGCGGCGTTCTCGGTGGCTTTCTCCAGCATCGAGGCGATCTTGGTGACGTTGACGACGTCCAGCTCGAGCGCCCGGGCGCAGGCGGTCTCGACCGGGCCGGCACCGTAGCGGCGGACCAGCCCGAGCAGCCGGTAGACCTGCCGCATCTTGGTCCACGGCAGGTCGGTGTCCAGCAGCCGGTCAGCATAGACGCCGATCGCGTCGCCGTGCCGCCGGGCGGCCCTGGCGAGCGAGGCGACATCTCGCATCGCGTAGGTGGTCTTCTCCGCCGGCAGGTCAGCCGGGTCGGTGGACCGCCGCCCCGGCTGCTGGCGGGGATGGACCTTGACCAGCTGCCCGCGGCAGTACAGCTTGACCAGCGCCGAGTCGGCGCGGGCATCCAGATGGCAGCCCAGGTATTCCTTCGGCGCCGAATACAGCGACCGGGCCACCTCGACGTGGAAGTCCCGGTGGACCTTCACCCGGGTGAACACCGGCACGTCATAAAGCTCTCCAGGCGGCGGCAGCAACGTCCCCGCCTCACAGTCGGCGAACACTTCCGCGGGCCGCGCGGCGATGGTGCCGTGGATCCGCATCCCGGCGACATCCCGGCACCACGCTTCGGCCCGGGCTTGCGCCTCGGACAGCCCGGCGAAGTGCTCCCCGGCGAAGAAGTTCCCGCGCACGTACTGCACGGCCCGTTCCACCTTCGGCTTGTCCTTCGGTGACCGGACCCGGGCCGCGTCGGTGACGAAGCCCCTGGCCTGCATATAATCCAGCCAGCCTGCGGTGAACCGGGGATTGACCGCGTCCGCGTCCGCGACGATCGCCGAGGCGTTGTCGGGAACCAGGACCTGGAACACGCCGCCGAAGAACGCCCAGGCGGCCTCGCACCCGGCGAGGAACGCGGCCAGGGTCTGGGTGAACGACAGCCACACGAACATGTGCCGCGAATAGCACGCGGTGAAGATCAGCGCGTGCACCTTGCGCTGCCGCCCGGACACCGGATCGGCGAGCAGGCCCAGGCAGCCGAAGTCCAGCTGGCATTCGGCCCCCGGCTCCCCGTCCGCGACCCGCACCGTCGTCGCCGCGGACCGGCCATACCCGCAGCGTTCGGCGCAGAACCGGTGCAGCGTCCGGTACGGCACCGCGACGCCCTTCCGCTCCAGCAGCACCCCGATCTTGACCACGGTCAGGCCCTGCTTCACCTGCGCCTGGATCTCGTCCCGGCAGGACTCCAGCCAGTCCCGCCCTTGCCCGTGACCGCCTGGCCGTACCGGACGGACCGCCTCGGCGACCTGGCCGACCAGCTCATCGCTCAGCTGGCCCGGCCCGCCGTCGCGGGCCAGCCCGGCCGCCACGGCCGCCTCGACATACCGGCGGGCGGTCTTGCGGTCCACCCCCGCCTGCGCGGCCACCTTCCGGAGCCCGGCCCCGGCCAGCCACGACCGGAGCACCTCACGGATCTCAATCACGCTGACCTCCCGGAACACCATCCGCCCCAGCCTCCAAGTGCGACGACTTGGCGGCATCCGAGCAGGAAAGCGGCAAAAACCACCGGCACGACACGCCGGGTGGTCCCATTACTGGCAACCGGGTGGTCCCATCCTCGTGGCAGAAAACCCCTCAGGGTGGTCCCATGATCATGGCAGGCGACAGACACCTTACGATCGGCGGATTATGAGTCCAGCCCGCCAGCAGCGTTCTTCAGTGCGGCTGCCCTGGTCAGAAGCGACCTGATGCGATGATGGTTGCCGTGATTTGGGGTACGCATCTAGCAGTATCAACCTCGGTGCCGGGGCCGAGCGCCGATCGTCAGCGTTGCAGGCGGCGGGAAATCTCCGAGCGGTAGCCGACGTCGAGGACGTGACAATGCTGCCGTTCTCGGCGATCCGGTTGACGACGCGGTAGGTGCCGTGCCGGGCGCCGTGATGGCCAGCGAGCGGCCCGGGGCAGCGGCTTGCCGACCTGGTGAGGATTGACCGCGAGCGCGGCATCGCAGAACTCCGGCACGGCGGCAACGGCTTCCGGCAGCCCGCTGCGCGGCGGCCAAGCATGGATCGGCACCGGACTTCGGTACTGCCTCACGGCGGTGTGCGCGGGGAGTGCCGGAGTGCGCGCCGCCGTGTGCGGGTGACTCACTTCGGTGCGCCCGAAGGTCAGCGTGGCGTGCCGGCGCTGTTCCTTATCCCTGCTCTGGGGCCGATGGCGACCGGGCGGCGCAGCATCCTGCTCCGCGCCTGCGGACGATCAGCTACTGGTACGGCGATGCCTGCAGGGTGAAAAGCTCCGCGTACGTGCCTCTCAGGGCCAGCAGCTCCGAATGCGTCCCCGACTCCACCACCGACCCCTCACGCAACACGTAGATCCGGTCGGCCGAACGCACCGTGGAGAACCGGTGCGAGATCAGCAGCACCGAACGCCCGGCGAACAGCTCCCGGATCCGCGTGAACAGCTCGTGCTCGGCCTTCGCGTCCAGCGCTGCCGTCGGCTCATCCAGGATCACCACCGGCGCGTCCCGGAAGAACGCCCGCGCCAGCGCCACCCGCTGCCACTGCCCGGTCGACAGGTCCGTCCCGTCGATGAACGCCGGCCCCAGCAGCGTCTCGTACCCCTCAGGCAACGCGGAGATGTCCGCGTCCGCCCCCGCCTGCTCCGCGGCTCGCACGATCCCGGCCGTATCGGAAGCGCGCTCATGCCTGCCCAGCGCGATGTTGTCCCGCGCCGACAGGTCGTACTGCATGAAGTCCTGGAATACGATCGCCGTCCGCCCAAGCAGCTCCCGGCGATCCACGTCCCGCGTGTCCCGCCCGTCCCAGCACACCCGCCCCTCGCCCGGCAGGTACAGCCCGGCCAGCAGCTTGGCCAGTGTGGTCTTGCCCGACCCGTTCGGCCCCACCAGCGCGACGATCTCGCCCGGCTCGATCCGGAGGGACAGGTCCCGCAGCGCGACCCGGTCGGACCCCGGGTAACTGAACGTAACACCTTCCGCACTTATTGGTCCGAACGGGCCGTCCTCACCCGCTGCCGCGGCCGACTCGCCCAAGCCAACCAACGTCGGCGAACCCTCGGTGAACGCGAGGAAGTCGTCGACGAACATCGCAGATTCCTCGAGCATCCCGGCGCTCAGCGCGGCGAACGACAGCCGCTGCCCCAGCACCATGAGCGCCCCCGCGCCCGCGCCGGCCGCTGACAGCGCCAGGCGGCCCGAGAAGGCCAGCCACATGATGGTGGCGATCGCCGCGGCGATCGTGGCCGCGCTGACCAGGTCGGCGACCGCCGCTCCGCGCAGCTGCCCGGACGAGATGCGCCGCAGCTCGGCGATCCGCTCGTCGGCCAGCCGATCGTGCCGGGCCCGCAGGAAGCCGGCCAGGCCGTACGCCCGGACCTCCTTCGCCGGGCCACGCCCGGTCAACAGGCCGGCCAGGTAGCTGCGCTCGCGGTCGCGCGGGGTATTGATGGCGCCGAATACGTAGAACGCGCGCCCCCGGCGGCCGCTGGCCAGCCAGCCGGGAACCATCGCCACCAGCGCCAAAGGGACCAGCAGCGGCGCCACCGCGAGCAGCGCGGCCGCCGCGCCGATCGTCCCGGTCACCGAACGCCCGAGCCCCTGCAGCCCGAACACCATCTGCGGCGCGTGCATCGTCCCGGCCTGCGCTCGCGCCACCTGGTCGTGGAAGTCTGGCTCGTCGAATGCGGCCAGCTCGACCGCGCACGTCACGTCGAGGATCCGGCCTTGCGCGTACTGCGAGGTGAGCTCGGCCAGCAGCCGCTGCTGCTCGCGCTGCACCGCCGCGGCCACGCCGAGCACCGCGGTGATGATCCCGAGCAGCGCCGCGCTCGGCCACACGCTGTTCCATCCGCCGCCCGATCCCGACGACCCCCCGCTGCCCGCCGCGCCCCCGGTCAGCAAGAACGCCTGCAGCACCTGCTGCCCCACCACCACCTCGGCCGCCACCCCCACCCCGGATAGCAGCTCGAGCACCCCCAGCGTGATCAGCTCCCGCCGCCCCGCCCGCCAGCAGATCCCGACCCCCGCCGCCGCCAGCCGCGGAATCTCCCGCGCTGACCGCCGCTTCCCGCGCGAATGGAAGTCATAGATCGTCGGCCCGGCCCGCTTCCCCCCGGACGCCCGGCCGCCGCCACGTCCGTGCATACCCGCCATACTTCCACGCCGTCGCCGCGGATCTGGCCGAAGTGGTCATCCCGAACGGTTGCCACATCGGGCTCGCCCGCCACCTGGCCCAGCGGGCCCGCCAGCATCCGCGCCTGGAACTGCTGCTCGAGCCGGAGCTGTCAATCGTCTGCTTCCGATACGCCGCGGCGGACCTGGCGCGGGCCGGAATCCGGGCAGGCGACCTTCTCGTCGCCACTGAGGGCGGCGCTAAGACCATCGACATCCGCTGCACGGCGTCATGCGCCATCCGGTACGTCGCCGCCGGGCCCGCGATCGCGCACGCCGAGGGACACATTGTCTTCGCCTCGTCATGACGGCGCCACAGCGACAGTGCCACCACATTCACGGGCGGCACCGCCCGGGAAGCCCGTGCGCCCGAGGGGGCACGGGCGGACGTGGCCCACTAGAGCTCCGCCCGCTACTGCCGGACACGCCGCGCCGGCACCGATCCGTCGCATCAGCCCATCGAGCCGTGCGTCAGCCCGGGCAGGCCAGCTGCTCGCCGGGCCATGCATGATCAGGCCAGCGATGAGCGGCCCAAACGGCCCCATGGGCGCGGAATTGCCAGCTCTGAACTGTCAGCGCCCCAACCCGGACTCAGCCAATATCCGCGCATCAGGGCCGGATCTCGCATGACGGCCGCAGACAGCAGTAGTCGCTAAGCGTGATCGGAACAATGGCCCGCCGAGCTCCTTATCGCCGATTACGCGCGCGTGGTCTATCGGCTAACACGCTGGTCGCCGACGGCCATATGCGCTGGTTATGTGCGTGGTGGCTTCCTGCCGCTGGTCGTGAGAATGGTCGGCGCTTGCGACTGGCAGGGTGGAGTATTCCGGCAAGGTGTATTCGACCAGGGCGTCCCCGCGAGATTACTGACCGTCACAGCCCGGGCCGGGGCGATGCAGTCATCTAAGCGCATACCCTCGTGAGTCCGGACGCTCGCGTAGGCCGCGACGGTACCCGGGCAGGACACGGCTGCGCGGGCGATTGACGCGGGGCGTGTCATGGTCCGGTGACCGGCGCGTCAGCGCTGTTGCCCGGCGCCCAGCAGGGTGAGGGCGTTCTGAAGGCCCTGCTCGAGGATCTCATCGGCAAGCTGCGTGTCGGCTACGGCGCGGGAGAGTTGCAGTGTCCCGATCATCAGGGCGAAGACGCTGAGCGTCGTCGCGCGTGCCGGGGGCGGGTCGTCGGGTGCCATGCGGGTGGTGATGTCGTCGATGACGGCCAGCAGGCCGTCGGTGTATGCCCGCTTGGTTGCGTCCGTGCAGCGCCCGATCTCGTCGAGCAGGGCGGCGGAGGGGCAGCCGTCGCCGGGGTTGTCGCGGTGCTGAACCGAAAGGTATTCACGCACGTACTGTTCGACTCCGGCGCGGCCGGGCACCCGCTCGCTGAAGCTCGCGCGCTGTTCGCGGAGCTGGTCGGCGACCGCGGTGGCGACCAGGTCTTCCTTGGATGCGAAGTGGGCGTAGAAGGCGCCGTTGGTCAGCCCCGCGTCGGCCATGAGTGTGGCGATCCCGGAGCCGTCGATGCCGTCGCGCTTGAGCCGGCGGCCGGCCGTCTCGATGATCCGCTGCCTTGTCGCCTGCTTGTGCTCCGTGCCGTACCGCACCACGCGCTCCTTCACCGCCGGGAGGGCCGCTTACCGTCCGCCGGCCCGCATCCATGATAGTACGATCATAATTTAAATAACCGGAAGGGCTTGCCCCCGGTCGCGATCTCATCCTATGGTAGTACGATCGTAATTTAATCGATCGAGGGAGTCCAGGATGACGGCAACTCGGCCGGCGGCGCCCGTGACGGGCGCCTCCTCAGGTACCGGGACGGCAGCGCGCTCGCGCGAGGACAGAGATCAGAAGCAATGAAAGCGTTCGCAGTCGGGCGGTACGGCAGCAAAGACGGCTTGCAGATGCGGGAGATGCCCGAGCCCGGTATCGGCGAGCATGACGTCCTGGTGGAGGTGCGGGCGGCGAGCGTCAACCTGCTCGACGCCAAGATCAGGGACGGCGGGTTCAAGCGGATCCTGCCCTACCGGGTGCCCTTCGTGCTCGGTAACGACATGGCAGGCCGGGTCGTGCGGGTGGGCCCGGCGGTGCGGTCGTTCGCGCCCGGCGACGAGGTCTACGCCCGGCCCGGCACGGACACCATCGGCACCTTCGCTGAGCTGGCCACTGTCCATGAGGACGATCTCGCCCTTAAGCCGGCCACCCTGACCATGGAGGAATCCGCCGCGCTGCCCCTGGTGGCGCTGACCGCGTGGCAGGCGCTCGTCGACCGGGCGGACCTGCAGCCCGGTCAGAAGATCCTTGTCCACGCGGGGTCGGGTGGCGTGGGGACGATCGCGATCCAGCTCGCTCGGCACCTCGGCGCGCACGTCGCGACGACGACGAGCACGGCCAACACCGGATGGGTCAAGGACCTCGGTGCCGACGTGGTCATCGACTACAAGCGCGACGACTTCGGAAAGGTCCTGCGCGACTACGACGTGGTCCTGGATAGCCTCGGCGGGCAGACGCTGGAAAAGTCCCTCCGCGTGCTCAGACCAGGCGGCATCGCCATCGGCATCGCTGGCCCGCCCGACCCCGGCTTCGCCAGGGAGATCGGCGCGAATCCCGTCGTCCGCCTCGCGACGGTGCTGCTCAGCGCCCGGACCAGGCTGCGGGCCCGGCGACGCCGCGTGCGGTACTCGTTCCTGTTCATGAAGGCCAGCGGCGAGCAGCTTCGCGCGATCGCCGCCCTCGTCGACGCCGGCACCATCAGGCCGGTCCTCGACCGGGTCTTCCCCTTCGAGTCGACGAAGGACGCCATGGCCTACGTCGAGAGCGGGCGGGCGAGGGGCAAGGTGGTCGTCACGATGGCTGACCTGCCGCCGGCTCACCCGGTCATGCCGCCCGCCGCCCGTACGCCAGCAACACTCACACAAATCCCGTCCGCAGAAGGGCACGGCCATGATTAACGAACAAGAAACGCACCACCACGTGGTGACGTCGTACAAGGACGCACCGACCCGCACCATCGCCGCCGACGGAGTAAATTTCGCCTACCGCGAGCTCGGCCCGAAGACCGGGGTCCCGGTGATCTTCCTCACCCACCTGGCCGCGGTCCTGGACAACTGGGACCCCCGGGTCGTCGACGGCATCGCCGCGAGACACCCGGTCATCACCTTCGATAACCGGGGCGTCGGCGCTTCCACCGGTTCGACGCCGGACACCATCGGGGCGATGGCGAAGGACGCTGTCACCTTCATCCGGGCGCTGGGCCTCGCCAGGATCGACCTCCTCGGCTTCTCCATGGGCGGCATGATCGCCCAGGTGATCGCGAAGGATGAACCACGGCTCGTCCGCAAGCTGATCCTCGCGGGCACGGGGCCCGCCGGAGGCGAGGGCATCAAGAACGTGACCAGGATCTCGCATCTGGACACCATCCGGGGACTGCTCACCTTCACCGACCCGAAACAGTTCCTCTTCTTCACCAGGACACCCAACGGACGCCAGGCCGGCAAGGAATTCCTGGCCCGCCTGAAGGAACGCACCCAGAACCGGGACAAGGCGATCTCGCTCAGGTCGTATGCCGCCCAGCTCAAGGCCATTCACCGCTGGGGCCTGGAGCAGCCCTCCGACCTGTCCGTCATACACCAGCCCGTGCTCGTCGCAAACGGCGAGAGCGACAAGATGGTGCCGACGAAGAACTCAGCCGACCTGGCCCGCCGCCTGCCGGACAGTGAGCTGGTGACCTACCCCGACGCCGGTCACGGCGGCATCTTCCAGTTCCACGCACAATTCGTCCAGAAAGCCCTCGAATTCCTCGGACGGTAGTACCGCCCCTGGGAGGCCCCCAAACGCAGTCAGCGCAAACAGCCGGAGGGGGAACCGGGTCCTGCTCCCCGAGGTTCGGCTAGGACCGGGGCATCGACCGGTTCCCGGTTCAGACGGCCGACTCCCCTTGCGCAACCTCACTGCCAGCCACCCGCACGACGACCCGGCCTTACCGCGGGTCGCGTACCGGCTCCAGGTTCCGCCGACGGCGGCGCGCTGGCACTGGGTGGCGGTGTGGTGGAAGCCGAGCGCCTCGGCGGCGACCGGCGCGGGAACTTGCAGGACGAGCTCGCGCTCCGCCACGCCCGCTGGGGCTGGAACCCCCGCCCGCCTGTGACATGACCCCGGCCGTGATCACCGATCTCGCGACACCGCAGATCCGGCGCCGCCGGATCCCCGGCTGGCTGATCAAGGGGTACGAGCCATGCCAGCTCCCGGCGGCTCTGCCCGGGATGTCGCCGACGGCGCGCCGAGCATTCCGTTCGGCGCGCGTCGGCCGAGGTAGGCCGAGCGTGCTGAAGTCGTACCGAACGGCGGATATCGCGTGTCGTGTGACCGTTGAGCTGTGACCTCTGTTGCGAAACGCCGGTGCCTGGTGCGGGCAGGTCAGGTGTGCGGCGGGTCAATCCCGGCTGGCCGGAGCTGTCACGGTGAACGTCACCGTGTCGTCGTGGCGGGCATTGCCCGGGGATTACGGTCAGGCCCATCCGGTTGCTCGTAAGCGGCCTGGTGGGATGGCCGGGGTTGGCAGGCGGCCGGGGGGTGGACTGGCGGGCGGTTTGGTCGCAGGATGACTGCATGGGAGCTATCCCGCGGCGGGTGCCCGCGGGCAGTGCGGGCCCGGCGGTCCCGGGTGCGCCTGATGTCGGGCGGCCGGGTCGGCGGCGGCGTCCCACCGGTAAGCCGCCACCGTTGCCGCGTGGCATTCATCGCACCGGCCTGTGGTGGGTGGCCGCGGCGGTGGTGCTTGTCACGCTGGCCAAGGTTGTGTTTGGCCCGGCCCGGCGCGGCCTGGGCGTGGCGGTCACGGTGTGGGATGACGCGGTGGTGGGCTGGCTGGCCAGGCTGCACTTGCCGGGCCTGACCGGTCTGATGGAGGCGATTATGGCCTCCACTGGTTCGGCTGCCGTGGTCGGCGTTGTGCGGTGGGGGGTCCTGGTGGCGTTGCTGGTGTTGCGGCGTTTCCGCCATCTGGTCGTGTTCGTTGGGTCTTTCCTGGCGGTCCTGCTGGCGGTCCGGCTGGCGACGGTGGACCGCCCGCGGCCTTTTGGGGTGGAGCTGCGCGGCAGCTGGGCCGGCTGGGCGATGCCGTCGCGGCCGGTGGCGATTTTCGCCGCGACCTTGGTCGGGGTGCTGTACACGCTGGTCCCGGCGGGCCGCTGGCGGCAGCTCGGCAAGTGGGTCGCGGCGGGCCTGGTCACGGCGTTCGCGCTGGCCCGGGTGGGCCTGGGCGTCGACGCTCCCACCGATGCGCTGGTCGGTGCGGTGATCGGTGTCGCGGTCTCGGTCGCTGCCTACCGGCTGTTTGTGCCCAGCGAGGTCTTCCCGGTCGCCTACCGGCGTGGCCGCAGCGCTCACCTGGATGTGGGCGGGCGCCGTGGCGAGGCGATCCGCGATGCCCTGGCCGACCAGCTCGGGCTGACCGTGGTCGAGGTCAAGCCGTTCGGGCTGTCGGGCTCGGCCGGGTCCACCCCGCTGCGGATCCAGGTCCAGGACGGAGCCGGCGACACCAGGTATGTGTTCGGCAAGCTCTACGCGCGCAGCCATCTGCGCGCCGACCGCTCCTACAAGTTCGCCCGGGCGCTGCGGTACGGGCGGCTGGAGGATGAGAAGCCGTTCAGCACCGTCCGGCGGCTGGTGCAGCAGGAGGATTACGCGCTGTCGCTGATGCAGCGGGCCGGCCTGCCCAGCCCGCAGCCCTACGGTGTCGCCGAGCTCACCCCCGAGCGGGAGTACCTGATCGTGTTCGAGTTCCTCGATGGCGCCACCGAACTCGGCGAGGCCGACGTCGACGACGCGATCATCGACCAGGGGCTGGCCATCGTCCGCAAGCTGTGGGACGCCAACCTCGCCCACCGTGACATCAAGCCGGCCAACCTGCTGGTCCGCGGCGGCAAGCTGTACCTGATCGATGTGTTCTTCGCCCAGCTGCATCCCAGCCCGTGGCGCCAAGCGGTCGACCTGGCCAACATGCTGCTCTGCCTGGCGCTGCGGTCCAGCCCACAGCAGGTCTACCAGCGGGCGCTGCGGCGCTTTTCGGTCGGCGAGATCAACGAGGCGTTCGCCGCAGCCCGCGGGCTCGCGCTGCCCTCCCAGCTCCGCCGGATGATGCGAGACCAAGGCCGTGACCTGCACGGCGAGTTCGTGCGGCTGCTGCCCACCCCGCCCCGCCCGATCGGCGTCCAGCGCTGGAGCGCGCGGCGCGTCGGGCTCTTGCTGCTTGTCCTGGTGGCGCTGATCCCCGCCGTCCCGATGGCCTGGGCGTTCGCCAGCTCAAGCGCGAACCCGGACGCCGGGGCGGCCGTCAGCGGCGGGAACGGGTCCTGCACCCAGCTCGAGGAGCTGTGGCTGCAAGCGCAAGCCGTCCCCTCAGCCTCCCGCATCCCCTGCTTCCAGGCGTTCCCCGCAGGCATCCAGGGCGCACTGCGCGTCCGCAACGGCGAGTCGGTCCTCCAATTCGACCGCGCCGGCGTCGACATCAAGCTCAATATTGCTGACGGGCTACACGTAACTGCCGAGGCGGGCAGCGTGACGATCCGGCTCACGGCGACGTGCGCTGCCCACACGACCACAGCGGGGCAGACCATCGCGCCGGGCGTCACACGCTTCAATCTCGAAGGACCCCCTGGCACATCCGAAGTGGCCGACGTTTTCCGCGGCGGCTGCATCACCTACCGGGCAGAAGCCGGCAGCGCGTCAGCCAGGCTCCTCGACCAGTCCCAGCGGGCTGTGTCCTTCCGGGCCCGCGATGACCTGCGCCAGGCCCTCCAGCGCCGCTCCGGCGGCCGCCTCGACCTATACCCCCCAGCACCCTGAGTCAGGGCGGCCCTGGCCGCCGCGCTACAGAACGACCTGTTCGGGTGCGGCGCGAACGGACACGCTGGCCGACCACCACCTCACGCAGATCGGCGGCTCGGGTATTTGACGCGTGTCATGGGCCGCTGACGCATCGTTACCGGTAGCCAGGAACCCACCTGGGCGGCATCATTGATTTCTGCCGCAGCCGCTAACCCCGCCGATGCTTGCGGAGGGCACGCCACGTCTGAGTCTTGTCGCCCTCATCCGGTCCGGCCTCGCCCCGGGCCGCTGCCTCCACCTGCTCGGTCAGCTTCTCGGGGCTGCTGGCCGCGACAAGCGTCCGCTTGCCGCGGACCGCGACCCACACGCTTTCCACGGGGTCAAACAGAATGCCCCATCGGGGGAACCTGGCCCGGAGCTTGCGCGTGTCGTCAGCCGCATGGACATTATCGCCTGGCATGGCATCCCCCCAACCTGCTGAGAGCCAGCCTGTTTTCCCAGCATAAGTCTGGGGAGCCTGGACCGCTGGGGTTACCCAGATCACCTTGAACGGGAGGTCCCGCCGATGCCGGGAGCCCGGATCCTGGCCGTCTCCCGGTGGTGCGTACCTGGGCCGGCACCTCTGAACCCGCAGGCAGCACCGGGCAGGCCACGGGACCCGGTACCGCTCTGGAGGGAAGCCGTCATGCGGGTTCCCATCGGCGCTGCCGAGCGCGAGGAGTTCCCGGCCGGCGTGCATGCTGGCGTGCTGAGCGTGGCAGTAGGCACGGCGGGCCGCAGGCTCGCCGTCCCGGCCTGGTACAGGTACCAGCCGGGCGGCCTGCTGACCGTGCTGACCGGCCGCCGGCCGCGCACGGCCGCAGCCAAGGACCAACCGCAGGCACCGGGTCAGGGATCTTGATCGCTCGCGCAGACTCGCCGCCGCAACAGAACACCTTGTCCGGTGCGGCGTGAGCGTGAAACACCAGCCGGCCTGCACGGTGCCAGAACGGCGGATCCGCGCGCGCGGCCCTGGATGGGGGCTGATTACGCAACGCGACGAGAACCGTCCCGCCTCAGGGCGCCGATCGCCCATCACGTCAACACAGGGAAGCCGCGCCGGAAGCA
>Ga0207665_10002607_pt1 | contig 12124 bp, 19 predicted proteins | sample LARL112metaG_FD_184351 | JGI IMG/M metagenome (GOLD analysis project Ga0207665, IMG submission 184351) | Corn, switchgrass and miscanthus rhizosphere microbial communities from Kellogg Biological Station, Michigan, USA - LAR L11-2 metaG... | ecosystem: Host-associated > Plants > Roots >...
GGCTGATGCTACCGACGGCGTCGCAACTGGATCGCGTGCTCAATTGCCCGGCGAGCCATGTGCTGCCGCAGGTCCGACAGCAATCAGAGGCGGCTGATTTTGGCACCGGCGTGCATCGCTTCCTCCAGCAAGCGCACGAGCTCGGCCGCGACGAAGCATTGGCGGAAATCCCCGGCGACGCGCCGCACCGGGCATTGTGCGAGCAGCTCCCGCTCGATGAGCTCCCCGCCGGCGGCCGTCGTGAGGTGTCGTTCGCCTGGAATCTGTCGACGGGAGAGGCGCGCATCATCGGATCTGAACGTGACTACTCCAGCGCGTCCGCCGACGAGTACTGCGGAACGGCCGATGTGATTGGGAGCGCCGGCGGCGTTGGTGTCGTCATCGATTGGAAGTCGGGGCGCTACGTCGGCACGCCCGCCAAGAGCGGGCAGTTGCGATTTCTCTCACTGTGCCTGGCGCACGTGCTCGACCTCGACGAAGTGCGCGCCTCATTCGTGTACCTGCGCGACGACGGCACGTTCTATCGCGACGAGGTCATGTTCGACGGCTTCGACCTCGCCGCGTTCGCGATGCAGCTGCGTGCGCTACCGGCGCGCATCGCCGAGCAGCAGGCAAAAATCGACGCCGACCGGCAGCCCGATGTGAGCAATGGCCCGTGGTGTCGATTCTGCCCGGCCGCGCCGGCGTGCCCGGCCAAGACGGCTCTGGCGCGTTCGTTCGGCGGCGTGCTGGTGACGGTGCGAGATCGCATATCGGCGCTGTCGCCTGATGAGGCCGGCAGGGTCTACGCGCGTGCGTTGGAATATCAGACGCTCGTCGAGCAGGTCATCGCCGGGCTGAAGGACGTCGCGCGCGTGACGCCGCTGGAGTTGCCGGACGGGCGCGTGTTGCGAGAGACGACCGTCAAGATTCCGACGAAGGTCGATGCCGCCGTCGCCGAGATGGTGCTCTCCGAGATCTATGGCCACGATGTGGCGTCGGCTGCCGTCACCGTCGAGAAGTCGACGTCGCTGGCGGCGATCGAGACGGCGCTCCGCAGGCGAGCGGCACCGGGAGAACTCGCAGGATTGAAGCGTGAAACCGTCGAGGCGATTCGCGCCCGCGGCGGACTGAGAGAGGGCTCGACGGTTCAAGTACGAGCCTGCAAACGAGGAGAATGAAACATGGAAGCTGGAGAATTCGGAGCGAAGGCAGTGCAGTGGGATTTCGCGTGGACGTCAAATGGCAATGAGCAGATCGCCGTCGAGTGCGAATTCACCGACGGACCGAACATGGGTCAATCGCTGACTTGGTATGGAAACTTCTCCAACGAGGTTGCTGGCGAGCACTCGCGCACCGAGTGGACGAAGATCGACCTGAAGAAAATGGGATGGGACGGCAAGGACATCCTTGCGCTCGACGGCATGGGCACGAAGCCGTTCCGCGTCCTCATTGAGCCGAATACGTTCAACGGCAAGACCAAGATGCAGATCAAGCGCATTTTCTCAGGCGGCGGTCTGGCCGTGAAGAACCGCATGACCGACGAGGAGAAGCGCATTTTCGCGGCGAAGCTCAACGGCGGAAATCAGAAGACGTCGAGCAGCCCCGACGACGATATCCCGTTCTAGCCCCGATTTGAGGGCGACGCCGGCGAGACGGCTCATTACCCGCCGCCGACGTAGACCGCCGCGTTGCTCCGAGCGGTGCCCAATTCGGAGCGTCTTTTCACTTGGGAGGGATCATGCTCGCATTTCACGGCGACGTAGCGACGAAGGACAAATACCTGACGCGCGTGCGCATGCATCGCGCGGCCGACAATCTGATTCAGGGCACGGGCTGGGAGGGCGGCAAGGGCTGCGCCGTCGGATGCACGCTCGAAGCCTACGAGCACCATCGCTACGAGACCGAGCTCGGCATCCCGCAGGTGCTGGCGCGCCTCGAAGATCGTATCTTCGAATGCCTGCCGAATGCCGAGGCACAGAAGTGGCCTTCCCGATTCTTGGCGGCCATTCCCGTCGGTGCCGATCTGTCCAAGGTCTGGCCGCAATTCGCAGTGTGGATGCTCCGCCAGTGCATGGGCTTCACCTCCAACGAGGAGGTGCAAGGCATCCTCGATCATGTCGCTCACCTCTATGAGAGTGACGTGCCGTATTCGGACGCACAGTGGCACAACGCCCGTGCCGAGGCTTGGAGTATCCGCACCGCCTACGCCACCGCCGCCAACGCCGCCAACGCCACCGCCGTCGCCGCCGACGCCGCCGCCGCCTACGCCGCCGCCTACGCCGCCGCCTACGCCGCCGCCAACGCCTACGCCGCCTACGCCGACGCCTACGCCGACGCCGCCGCCTACGCCGCCGACGACGCCAGCGCCGCCGCCAGCGCCGCCCGTAAGCAGTTTTGGAGGGCCGCATCGAAGCAGCTCTTGTTGCTGCTGTCGCAGGCGCCGGTTGCCATTCACGGGGCCGCGTGATGTCTCGCCGGGCAAAGCAATGGACGGTCGTCTACGTCGAACGCATCCAAGGCGACGACGATCCCGACCCGACGGACCGGCTGACTCATGCCGTCGTGCGCGATCGAAGCGCACTCGACGCGAAGCTCATTGCGCTGTGCGCGCAGAAGCAAGCGTGGCTTGTCATCTCCGGCGAGCCGTTGGAGGTCGTTGTCGACACGTCGCCACGGATCACACTCGGCAGCCTGAAGCCGAAGACGCGCACCGCGACCAAGCCGAAGAAGAAGCAATCGGAGCCGGCATCATGAGCGGCGACATGCCCGGCTCGATCGACTACGTGCTACGCCGGCTCGGCCTGACCGAGCGGCGCTGCGCGCTCGACGTGCTGTGCGAGGGCCTGGCGCTCGTCGGCATGCAGGCGACGATGGAGCGCATTTGGTACGAGATTGCGATCGATGCCAGTAACGAGCGCGATGCGGCACGCCGGGCGGCGCAGGAACAGGCGGAGGAGATTGCGCGGCTGAAGTCCGATGCCGAGGCGAGGAAGGCTCGCGTCGATTGGCTCAAGGCGACCATGGAGACGCGCGATCAGACCCTTGATAACACACAGGCCGCCCTCGGTCGCGCGGTTGCGGCGCTGCGAAACTGCATTGATGTGATGCGCATGCAGATGAAACGAGAGACAGAAGAATTCCACATTCCTGTCGAATCAGCCGCAGCTGCTTGGGAGGATGCATTGCGTGCTGGCGATGCCATCCTCGCCGATCCGACGTGCGCCGCCGCGGGCGAGGCGTGGCGCGAGATGGAGGCGGTGTATCAGGCCGCGAAGGCAATGCGCACGGTTGATTACCGGGACGCAATCGCACAATACGCAGATCTATGTGTCGCGCTGGCCGCTGTCGACGCGCGGCGGGGTCCGTAATGGGCCACGGCGTCACATGGTGTACCGGCTGCGGCGAGTCGTGGTCGTGAGGACGAGTAACCAAGAGGTTGTGATTTGACGTGGAAGATCCTACAGGGCGACTGCCTCGAACTGCTCGCCACGCTCCCCGACGCGAGCGTGCAGACGTGCGTGACCTCGCCGCCCTATTGGGGATTGCGCGACTATGGCGCCGACGGTCAACTCGGGCTCGAGCCGACGCCGGCCGCGTACGTCGAGGCCATGGTCTCCGTGTTCCGCGAAGTGCGCCGTGTCCTGCGCGACGACGGCACGTTGTGGCTCAACCTCGGTGATAGCTACTCGAACATCGGCAAGTCGGGCGGGTACACGAGCGGCAAACATGCGGCGGGGCTACAGGGAACGCCGTGCAATCTCCTGCATCAGACCTCGTCGCGCGTCAGTGGGGGTCGCATCGAGGGGCTCAAGCCTAAAGACATGGTTGGCATCCCGTGGCGCGTCGCCTTCGCGTTGCAGGCCGATGGATGGTACCTGCGCAGCGACATCATTTGGGCCAAGCCCAATCCGATGCCGTCGAGCGTCATGGACCGGCCGACGGGGGCGCACGAGTACCTGTTCTTGCTCGCCAAGGGAGAGCGCTACTACTACAACGCGGATGCCATCGCCGAGCCGGCGGTGAGCACTCCGAAGAGGGCGACCGATATGCGGCGCGGCTCGAGCGCGATGCGTGGCCATGCGGCGCTGCGCCCACGCGGGAAGAACGAGGAACAGGACGATCGCAGGCGTGCCGGCTTCAACAGCCGATGGGACAAGGCCGAGGCAGCGGGTGCCGTCAAGGCGACGCGGAACCGTCGCACCGTCTGGACGGTGGCGCCGCGGCCGTTCAAGGGCGCGCACTTCGCGACGATGCCCCCCGATCTCGTGGAGCCGTGCGTCCTGGCCGGTGCGCCGGTCGGTGGCGTCGTGCTCGATCCGTTCAGCGGTGCCGGCACCACGGGAGTGGTCGCGGCTCGGCTTGGGCGTGAGTACATCGGGATCGAACTCAACCCCGAATACGTCGAGATGTCGCGTCGACGCATCGAAAGAGACGCGCCGCTTTTCAATCTGGCGAGCGGCGAATGACGGTAATGACGATTATCGACGGAGATACGGCGATGCCGGGGAACTTCGACGAGAGCTGTAGCGACGTGCATGGTGAACATGCGCACGAGGAGCACGAAATGACCGACGCCGAACGCATCGCGCAGCTTGAGCGCGAACTTGCCGAGGCGCGGCGCGATCTACACGAGGAGCGGCAACGCGCGAACGACTACTCGAAGGTAATCGAACAAGAACGTGCCGCCCATGAGCGCACGAAGGCCGAGGCGGCGGCGCTGCGCGAGGCGCTGTGCAGGGTACGCGATAGGATGGCAAGCGATTGGCGTCAGTCCAATCCAGACCAAATCTTCCGTGGTCACTGCTGGTGGTGTGCCACGGCCAATGCAATAGGCGAAGCGGAACATCGCGAGGATTGCCCACTGGCGATGCTTGATGCTGCCTTTTCTGTCCATACTAGCCGGCGAGCACTCAACGCCACCGCCGGCCGCGATCTCGCCGAGCGCACGAAGTCCGACGCGGCGGCGATTCGCGAGGCGCTCGATGCAGCAGTCTGCTCTGTTCGCAAGGTGGTCGGCTGCGGAGATAATTCGTGCCTGTTCGTCAAGCCGAAAGGGATGGCGACCAACGGTGGATGTCGGTGTCTCGATGGGCATAGGCCGTTCGCTACGCAGGCCGTCGCGCAATTGTACAAGGCATCCATCGCAGTGCTCGATGGATCCGCCGGCCGCGATCTCGCTGAGCGTGTGAAGCGGTTGGAGGAGGTAGTCAGGGACGTTCGTCATTATCAGAAATTGCGCGGCAAGGGATATGACATCACCGACGCATGGGCAGCGCTACAGTGCTCGCTCGCCGCCCTCGACGCGAAAGGCACTTCCGATGAAGGCCAGTGACCGCATCGCGACGATGGTCCATGCATTCGACAGCGCCAGCCACAAGCGTGAGGTGCGCGCCGTCGTCGAGCGCGTGAAGCGGTTGGAGTCGGTGGTCGCAGCTGCGCGCGTCGCCGTGGTGGGTCTCGACGAAATAACAACGTGCTGTGAATGCCGTTGGTGTGACCTACTTCGGGCGCTCGCCGCGCTCGACGCGAAGGACAGCGAGTGACGCCGCGCAACTGCCACGATTGCAAGTCGCCGTGCAACGCGAGTCGGTGCGACGGATGCGCGAAGGCTCATCGTGAGCGGCAGCGCGCACGCGGTGAGCGCGGATTGATTTGCTCCAACTGCCGAGCGGTGATGACGCACGCTGCTCACTGGTGCCGGCACTGCTCACGCATGCATCGACTTGGGTATCACACGGCGAGGAAGCTCTATGCCCGCGGCTGAGCCCTGCATCATGTGCTCGTGCCCATCGACGTCGGCGCTCGATCCTGCCGACCACCGGCGCCGCGGTGAGCGCGTGCCGCTGTGCGAGGACTGTTACGCGAGCCCACGGCGGCTGCTGCACGCAATGGCGTTCGCACGGGCGGTGTGGCGATGACAGTTCCCCGGTGCTCCTCGTGCTTGCGTCGCGAGTCGCGGTACATCTGTGCGATATGCAATGCGCGTCTTTGTGCCCTGTGCGCGTGGACCACAGTCGGCAAGCTCATCATCGCTGAGGTGTGCCGCGGGTGCAGGGACCGAGCATGAGCGGTGACGAGTTGGCCGCGCTCGTGCGGCAGGCGGTTGCCGAGGGGCTGAAGGATGCGCTACGGTCCGCGCAGCATGACCAGCGGTCCGGCGAAGAAAGGAGCGGAGAATGCCGCGACCAACGGACCCGCGAGCGCGCGTCCTCGGGCCCTACGAGATCAAGAGCCTCGGGCGATGGCGACTCGTCGTCATCCATACGCCGCAAGCAGCTCGCAGAGAAGATCGATCGTCAACGTTCACTTATCCAACAGAAGAAGAAGCGCTCGAAGCAAAACAACAGCACGTAGAGGACATCTGCAACGCCACCGTCGGCAGGGCCATCGATGAGTACTCGCAGCATCTGCAGGAAAAGCAGACCATCGGCTACGCCGAGACCATTCGGCGACTGCGCCTGTTCTTCCCGGACCACGACATGATGCTCAGCCGCGTCACCGCCGAGCGAGGGAAGAAGTGGTACGACACTTTTCGCGAGCGCAAGCGTCACGACGGCGAGCTGGTCTCGGTCGCCTACCACCGGGCGGTGCTCATCAACGCGCGGTCGATGCTCACCTGGTGCGTCGACGAAAAGCATTGGCTGCGTGACAACCCGCTCGCGGCGGTCAAGGGCATCGGCAAGCGCAAGAGCGGCAAGCGCAAGCCGACGGGGAACGAGTTGCAGCAGTGGTATGCGTACGTCTGGGCGCGCGTGCAGCGCGGCGACGGCGCTGCGCTCGCCGTCATGATGCAGTTGGCGATGGCGTTGCGCTCGAGCGACCTGACACGGCGGCTGGTGCGTGACGTCGATCTGGGCTGCACGCAGCTGATCGTCGAGGACGGTAAGACGGAGGCGTCGAACGAGCCGCGCGTCATCCCCGAGAAGCTGCGACCGTACGTGCAGCGGCTCATTGACGACCGTGGTTCGTTGGAGCCGCTGTTCAAGTCGGACCGGACGGAGGGCGGGCATCACGATGGCCATTGGCTCTGGCAGGCGCAGGAGCGGTTTTGTCGACTGGCGAAGGTGCCGCACTTCTGCCCGCACGCGCTCAAGGGTGTGTCCGGCACGGTATTGGCGAAGCGCGGGGCGGCGGGGGACTTGGTGATGGACCATCTATCGCATGAGGACGGCGCGACGACGTTCCGTCATTACGTCGATCGTCGCGTCGTCGAGAGCGCGCAGGCGGAGCAGGCGTTCAAGGTGATTGCGGGAGGGAAACGGTGAAGCCGCGCCGCCCCACCAGGTGCGCTATCACCGGGCGAGGCGGCGCTGTTTCGTGGTTCGTTTCGTTGTACGAGCGGCGGCAGGTGATGCGTAAGTCCTTGTGGCTCCTCTCAGAATCGAACTGAGAACCTTACGCGTATTATGCTTGCTTGCCGTCGAGAGCATGTGAATTTCGTGGTTAATAGACGACGGATCCGCTGGTCATGCTTTGGTTTTCGTCGTACCACGATTGGAAGGTGAGGGGATTGATGACGATCGACGAAGCACGCAGGGTCGCGCGGGCTGTCGCGCATGCTGACGGCGGCTGTGGACATTGCATTGGCGACCTACTGGAACGGCTGGAGAGCGCATTCCCCGGCTTCTCTTGGACCTACGATTCAGGCGCCGCGGAGCCGGTGAGACCACCCGACGATGCCGACTGGGAGACCGAGCAGCGTTGGTACGACGAACGGACCGAGTGTTACGTGCGCGTGGAGGTGGGCGCTGTCGAGGCGACGCGATGAGCCGCGGGGGCACACGCCCCGGCGCCGGACGCAAGCCGGGCGGCGCCAACCCCAACGCAGGCCGCAAGCCGGCGCCGCTCGGGCAGCGCCCAGCTACGCCCGTCGGCTACCGTCCGAATGAGATGGAGCGCGCCGCGATTGAGCAGCGATGCGCGGAAAAAGGGGTTACGATTTCGCAGTGGATTCGTGTGCTTGTGCGAAAGGAGCTAGGCTTTGATTAAAAAGTGTTGACAGATTCTCCGCCGTGGTTATACTTCTAATCATGGAGGCGACGATGGACAAGTTCAGCTTCAGCGGCTACCGGAACCTCGAGACCGGCGAAGAAGCCCCCGCGCATCTGATTGGCACGACCGAGGATGGCCGCGCGCTGTATCAGGCGATCGAAGGCTGGGAGCCGAAAGAGCCCTACGAGTCAGACGAGGACGGAAACTGGATTCCGACCGAATCGAACTAGAAGGGTACGACGATGACCAAAACGAAGACCGTGCATTGCCAATGTGGGGAGTGGAGCGGTGAGCGCTGTGCCTGGACAGGACCCATCGAGGAGACCGTCGTCGTCGAATTCATTCCGGAGCACCTGCGCGCCTCCCACGAGGCCGCTCGGAATTACGGCGTCTACCCCGCGAATGGCGCAATTCGCATCCGCGTGCATACGGAGTGCGCCGAGATGATGGCTGGGGAGGATTGCCCCATTTTTGTCGGCGACGAAGAGATGAGAGACGAATCGTGACCGTCAAAGCATGCGGCGCCATCTGCCCCGACGAACCGCAATGGGCGTGCTCGCGCGCGCAAGGCCACGGTGGGCGCCACGAGTCCGACGATGGCGGCGACTGGTACGATGACGAGCCGGCGCCGACGGTTCAGTGCCCGCCCATCTTCCGACACAGCCTGAACCACTCGGGGATGTAACACCGCCCGTCCGCCGCCGTGCGCTCGCCAACGCCTTCACAATTGCTGTCACCGTCGTAGATGACGTCGCCGGCTGCGTCGCGGCACGGCGGAACGCAGTTGCCGGCGATCTCGCAGATCGTCGAGCCGCTGCACACGACGTTGCCGTTGCCGCACACCGGCCCGTCGCAGATGCCGTCGACGGTGCACACGAGGCCCGGCGCGCATTCGGGGTCGAGGTAGTGGTCAGGATCGCACGGGTCGCCCTGCCGCCCCGGCGCCATGTCCGCGCCAGCATCGACGGCGTCGTCGAGCACGTGGCGCGCATCGCCGCCAACGACCGGCGAGCAGCCGGCGAGAAACAGCACGCAAAACAGTAGTCGCATCGTCATCTCCTCAGACCTGCGGGGCCATCCACGGCACACCAGCAATCCCGCCCCAGTCGCTGAACATGCGCAGCGCTTGTGCCTGGATGCTGATGCGAGCACGCGGCCACGGCGGCGTCGCGTGCGAGCCCGGCCACACCAGCCACGTCACGCCCCAGCTGCAGCCGCCCGACCGTGGCGAGCTCGGCAGGCCCAGCGCCGCCGCGAGCGCGATCGAGCCCTCGCCGTAGTGTCCATGCGGACTGACGTCCGCCACGATGGCACCTGCGACCACGCCCTTGTAGATGACCACCGCCATGTCGCCCATGCGCACACCGCGGAGCCCGCACAGGTCCGGCGGCACCGACGCGTACGGCACCGTCTCGCTGTCGACGTAGCGCCGCGGGTCGCGCTCGCCGAAGCGGTGGTCAACGAGCGCCGTCGTCGACACGCAGTAGCCCGGCGCCGGGTCTCCTTCGACCTGCACCACCGGACAGCCGCCGGCGTTGGTGACCACGCCGCACCAGCCGCCCTTCGAGTCGCGCGCGTTGTCGACGCTGTCGAGTCCGACAAGCCCGCTGCCCGGCGGCGCGTACGCGCGCGGAGAGCCATCGGCGTCGACGGCGAAGCCGGCTTGGTACAGATATGCCCCTCGCAGACGCTGCACGTCCATTAGCTGCAAGCCATCCCGAGCACGATGCCCGCCGCCGCCCACAGCAAAAAATCCATCAGCGTCGGGCGCATCAGCGATCGCCCTGTGGGCGCTTGCGCGGCGGCAACTTGCGCGGCAATCGCGGCACCGCGGCAGGCGGTGCCTTTGGCGACACGAGCCGCTCGAGCGGCGGCCGCTTCGGCCGCTCGGTCCATCGCAGCCGCGTCTCGGCGTCGCGCCAGCGCAGAAAGAACACGACGGCCACGATGCTGACCATCGATGCGTAGGCGATAAGTCCCGTCATCTGAACCTCTCTTCTGTCGGGTGCTCGCGCGCTTGGCATTCCGCGAGGTGGTCTGCGAGCTCGCGCGCGCTCACGCGTTCACTGCAGCGCGGGCAGGGCACGTAGCTCGACGCCACCTCGTCGATCACATTCGTGCTCCTGGCGCGCACGCAACGGGCCTGTGCGCCGCCAAATACGCGTGGAGCAGATCGAGGGCATGCCAGCGCTGCGCGTCGATGGACGCCGCCGCCATGACGTCGGTGTGCGTCGATGGCGTCGGCTGTTTCTCGATCCAAGCGACGAGCGCGGCCATCGCGCATTCGAATTGCCCGGGCAGGAACGACAGACCGGCGGCCTCGAGGTCACCGACGGCGCTTCCGGGATTCATCGCGATCTGCTCACCCGTCGCAAGCGCCGTCTGCGCCTCGGTCGGGAGCTTGCCGATCTCGCAGGCCTTCCACGCGCCGCCGGCCGACGACTGACAGCCCAGCGCCAGGAGTAGCACGCACCCGAGCGCGCGCATCACTTCTGCCCCGTCGACGGCGCGGAGGACATCAGCGAGACCGGCAGCGTGAAGCCGAGCACCGGCAGGACGTCGCGCGCCAGGTCGATCAGATCGTGCAGGTCCTTGTTGGTGCCCCAGTGACGGAGCGCGATCGAGAGGCCGGCTGCGATAGCGATGCCGGCGACGGCCATGAGCTTCTGCTTGTTCATGCGGGTTTCCTTTCGTGCTTTGCGACTCGCGCCGCGAGCGCGCGGCGGTCATTTCTCAACTGCGTGCACAGCGCTTCCAACTCGTCGATCCGCGCCTGCATCGCCGATAGCGCCAGCCGCTGCCGTTCGCAGGTCGCGCGCGACATGGCGAGCTCGGCCTCGGTTGGTGACATCGACGGACCGAGACACGGCACCGGCGTCAACTCCTCGACGATGCGCGCGTCGGCTGGGATCTTCACGGGACCTTTGGCGCGTCGTCGGGCGGGCGCGGCTCCAGCGTCTGCGGCGGCGGCGGAGATACTGGCGCTCCGATTCTCAATGAGATTCGTCCGACCTGATCGGCGAGCCATCGCCGCCATTCGGTCTCATCGGTGCGCTGCTGCTCGAGCACACTCACGCGCGAGCGAATGACGCCGACCTCAGCGGCGCCCGCTCGGCCGCCGACCCAAAGGACGATCCCTGTGACGGTCCCGAGAACACTGACGATACCGACGACAGCTGTGATGATTTTCGCTCCTCGGTCCATGTCATCTCACCGTGAAGTTGTCCCAGCGGCCGAGACCGGCGTCGGTCGCGCCGTTGTTCGCGATGGCAAATCCAGTGCCCCCGCAGCCGGCTAGCGCGCCGTCGACGGTGTCCCTGACGTCGATGCCGTCGAGGTAGACCGCGATCGCATTGCCGTGCACCACGACGCGAACCGTGTGCTGCCCGCGCGCGATGCCGGGCACATCAGCGACGTCATGAAGCTGGCCCGCGGCGTAGTACCCCAGCGACAGGTAGCCGCCTCCCGCCGAGTTCCACGTGTGCTGCGCGTACCACCAGTTGGCCGCGTCGCAGACGCGAAACGCGACGCTCGTGTCGCCGTTGCCCCAATTTCCGAGTCGGCCATCGACCTGAACATCGACGTCGCCGGCTGGCGTCGCCACCCACGCGACGCACGGCGCCTGCTCCAGATAGACGGCGGCGCCGTTAAAAACACCCCACGACGATGGGAAGTTGCCGACGCCGACGCAGCCCTGCTGCCACGCGAGCCGGCCGAGCGAGCCCGCCTCGGTCATTCCCAGCGTCGGCGCGTTGCTGTAGGCGTAGGTCTGATCGTCGCGCTGAAAGCTGTCAAACACGCGCGCGCCCGTAGGCGGCGACGCAGGGACGAGCCCGCGCGTACCCGGCGGCGTCGCGATCACGGTGCCGAACGGGTGGTCCGTCTTGCCCTGCCACGTCGGCAGCGGCGTCGCACCTGGCTGCTCGGTTGGAAAGCCCACGACGAGCCCGACGTCGCTGTTCGACGGGCGGCCCGGATGCGTGACGCGCCGGTTGGCAGCGTTGCCGCCGCCGTAGCCGCTCGACAGGTCGGCGACGACCAGCGACGGGCGCGTGTAGTCGATGAGCATGTCCGGCTCGGCCTGGTACCCGCTGTCGTTGTTCGACGAGTACTGCCGCTCGGGGACGTAGGCGACGGCGCCCGCGAACGG
>Ga0207665_10002609_pt1 | contig 12121 bp, 8 predicted proteins | sample LARL112metaG_FD_184351 | JGI IMG/M metagenome (GOLD analysis project Ga0207665, IMG submission 184351) | Corn, switchgrass and miscanthus rhizosphere microbial communities from Kellogg Biological Station, Michigan, USA - LAR L11-2 metaG... | ecosystem: Host-associated > Plants > Roots >...
GGTGGAGTCGCCTAGTGGCCGAGGGCGCACGCCTCGAAAGCGTGTGAAGGGGCAACCCTTCCGTGGGTTCAAATCCCACCTCCACCGCCGCTGACCTGCAATGCCGCTGAGCGGGTTGTTGGCGTTCATTCTTCTGTCGGCCTCCGTGTCTCAGTTTTGTCTCATTTGGTTTCTCGGCGGGCCCTGATGAGGGTGGCAGCGCGGCGCGAAGATCGGCGAGTGCGGCCAGCCGAGCTTGGGGGCCAGCATCGCCATCCCGCCGCCGGACTGGACGGCGTCGAGCTGGGCGTGGTCGCCGGTGATGACCAGCTTGGCGCCAGACCGGGCGGCGTGCTTAAGGATCGCTGCGAGGTCGGGCAGGGAGGTGGTGCTGGCCTCGAGCAGGATGATCAGCGCATCCGGGCCGAGACTGGCCGCGCCGCGGACCTGACGCTGGCCGGGCAGGTGGCCGAGGAACTGCGCGGTGTTCTCCGCCACCGGTATCCCGGCATCGAGCAGCACGTTCCGCCCGGCCGATGTCGTGGCGATGCCGACCACCCGTCCTCTTCCACCCGCGCGCCACGCGTCAGCCATGCGGACGGCGGTGTAGGTCTTGCCGGTCCCGGCCGGGCCGACGATCAGCTCGGCAGCTTGCTCACGACCGAGATGGGGCGCGCCCTCTGCTCGCGCGTCAGCGATGAGCTGCGCCTCGATGGACAGCTGCGCACGGGTCGCATACAGCTCAGCGCCGTGGCGTCCAGTCATCCAGGGGTGTGTGCCCGGCGCGGGACTCGACGCTGATCCGCGCAGATCGTTTGATCCTCATCGGATGTCTCCTCCAGCGCGCGCTTCTCATTCGTCATGCTGAGGGATTGCCTGAGGGATTGCCGCTGCCAGCGCAGCGGAAATCCCTCAATGTCGGCTCGCCAGGCTAATTAGCCCGTACCATCCGGATTCGGCCGTTGCCGAGGTCGGCGATCAGCAGGTTGCCTGCGGCGTCCACCGTCACATCCCACGGGCGGAAGAGTTCGGCGTTGATAGCCGGGCCGCCATCGCCGGAGAATCCGTGGCGGCTGCCGGCGACGGTGTAGATGTCCCCGGCGGTCATCGGCTGCCCGTAGAAGGTGCCGGTGCTGGCCGCCACCACCCGGACACGGTGGTTGAAGGTGTCGGCGATCACCACATTGCCGGCGGCGTCCACCGCCGCACCCTCCGGGGCCTGGAGTTCGGCGCTGGTAGCCGGGCCGCCATCGCCGGAGAACCCGCTGGTGCCGTTGCCGGCGATGGTGTAGATGTCCCCGGCGGTCATCGGCTGCCCGTAGAAGGTGCTGGTACTGGCCGCCACTACCCGGATACGTCCGTCGCCGTCAACTATCAGATTCCCGGCAGCATCCACCCTCACCGCTGCGGGGGTGACTCCGGCGCTGGTGGCGGGGCCGCCATCCCCGGAGAACCCGATCATGCCGTTGCCGGCCACTGTGTAGATGTGCCCGGCGGTCATCGGCTGCCCGTAGAACGTGCCGGTGCTGGCCGCCACGACCCGGACCCGGTTATTGAGGCCGTCGGCGATCAGCAGGTTCCCCGCGGGATCCGCTGCTATGCCTCGCGGCGAGGCGAGTTCGGCGCTGGTGGCCGGGCCGCCGTCGCCGGAGAACCCCTGGGTGCCGTTGCCGGCGACGGTGTAGATGTCCCCGGCCGTCATCGCCTTGCCGTAGAAGGTGCTGGTGCGCGCGGCCACCACCCGGACCCGGAAGTTGAGGCCATCGGCGATCAGCAGGTTCCCCGCGGCGTCCACCGCCACACCTTGCGTGTTGTTGAATTCGGCTTTGGTGGCGGGCCCGCCGTCGCCGGAGAACCCGATCATGCCGTTGCCGGCGACGGCGTAGATGTTCCCGGCCTTCATCGGCTTGCCGTAGAACGTGCCGGTCCGGTGCGCCACTGCGCATATCCGGAGGCCGACTGAGATCAGCAGGTTCCCTGCGGTGTCGACCGCCAGGCCATCTGGCCCGATTTGGGCTCTGGTGGCCTGGACGCCATCGTTGAGGAACCCCTGCCTGCCGGCGACGGTGTAGATGTCCCCGGCGGTCATCGGCTTGCCGTAGAACGTGCCGGTGCCGGCCGCCACCACCCGGACCCGCCCGTTGCCGGCATCGGCGATCAGCAGGTTGTCGGCGGTGTCCACCGTCACACCCTCCGGGAAGTTGAGTTCGGCGCTGGTGGCCGGGCCGCCGTCGCCCGAGAATCCCCGGGTGCCGTTGCCGGCGACGGTGTAGATGTCCCCGGCGGTCATCGGCTGCCCGTAGAACGTGCCGGTGCTGGCCGCCACCACCCGGACCCGGCCGTTGCCGCTGTCGGCGATCAGCAGGTTGCCGGCGGCGTCCACCGCCAGGCCCTCCGGGGTGACTTCGGCGCTGGTGGCCGGGCCGCCGTCGCCAAGGTCGCCCATGCCGCCGCCGGCGACGGTGTAGATGTCCCCGGCGGTCATCGGCTGCCCGTAGAAGGTGCCGGCGCGGGCCGCCACCACCCGGACCCGGCCATTGTTGGTGTCGGCGATCACCAGGTTCCCGGCGGCGTCCACCGCCACGGCCGGCGGGAAGTTGAGTTCGGCGCTGGTGGCCGGGCCGCCGTCGCCGGAGAACCCAGGAGTTCCGTTGCCGGCCACGGTGTAGATATGCCCGGCGGTCATCGGCTGCCCGTAGAAGGTGCCGGTCCGGTGCGCCACCACCCGGACCCGGTTGTTGTCATGGTCTGCGATCAGCAGGTTCCCGGCGGCGTCCACCGCCACGCCCTCCGGGCCCCGGAGTTTGGCGCTGGTGGCCGGGCCGCCGTCCCCGGCGAACCCGCCCTTGCCGTCTCCGGCGACGGTGTAGATGTGCCTGGCCCTCATCGCCGTGCCGTAGAAGCTGCCGGCGCTGGCCGCCACCACCCGGACCCGCTGGTTGAATGTGTCGCCGATCACCAGGTTCCCGGAGTGGTCCAGGGCGACCCCGCATGTGCGGACGCTGGCCCTGGTCGCGCTGCCGCCCTCGCCGAGCGGGCCGACAGCGCCGGTACCCGCCGGGGTGCTCAGCAGGTCGGTGCCGGGGTCCACCTTCCGCACCGACCCGCCGTTGGCGATGTAGAGGTGCCCAGCGCCGAACCACACGTCGCACGGTGTAAGGCCAACCCGGGTGGCCCTGGCCGGGCCGCCGACACCTCCCGCCACCGTCGAGATCACCCCGGCCGCCGGCCCGCCACGCGGCACCCCCGCACCAAGCGGGCGAGCCGCCGCGGCCGCCGGGACGCCCGCGGTCATCGCCGCTGATACCAGGGCCGCCGCCACCAGGGCCGGTACGCAGCGCCTCAACCTGTCCATCCCTGCCAACCGATTGCCTACCATCGGACGTGTCCTCCACCGCCCCCGTGTCGGCAGCGCAGGCCGGCTACAGACAACGGCACAGAAGCCTCGTAGGTGAGACGTGCGGGCGCCGTCGCCAGATGACACCATCCGGAAAGGAAACCGGCCATCGACGGACAAACGACGTGGCCAAGCATCAGGTCACCCCTCCCGTCGACCAGCACTCTGACCCCGTGCATCCGGGCCCCCATCATCGCGGCCGACCGGCACTGTGCCGCATCGCGCTCAAGGTGCCCGCTCGCACCAGTGCCGCCTGCGCGGAGCTCCACCCAGCCGAGCAGGGTCACGCTGAACTGGAAACCCCAGCTGCCGCGGTGGCTGTCTAACGACAAGGACCGTTCACCGGGTTAGCTCGATGACTGCCCGATCTCGCCGAAGCAAGGACACCCCCGCACCCTGGCCTCCCGCAACGACCTCGCCTACGCCTACCGGTCGGCCGGGCCCTGGGCCGGGCCAACCCGCCGTACGAGGCCATCACCGAGGACACCCATCTTGGGATGGGCAGCTTCGCACGCCTGCGGCTGGCAAGCCAGGAAAGCAACGCAGCGTCCCATCATGGTGCGCACCAGGAAGAACTTCCGGGCTTGGTAACTCTCGGTCCATCCACCGCTGACGGACATGTTGGCGATGATCTCGCAATTGTGCCCGACCAGGTTGTATGGCAGACGCGGCTGCAGCTTCAGCAGGAACTCAGCGCGCTCGACGATCTTCCATGACTCGTCGGCCGGCGGCCGCCAGCCGCTGAACCAACTCTCATATCCGTGACGGACGACTCTCGCCGTCCCGCCCTGCTCGAAGTCCTGAAGCGAGACTGTGTTGATGCCCACGCCACGCTTGTTAACGGGATTGACCCCGCTGCCGAACTGGATCACGCGGTCATCGCTGACATAGATGCCGTGATGGAAGTACAGGCTCGGCTCGTCCTGCACACCGCCGAGCCAGGCTCACCGTCCGAGCAGGGCCTGCACCAGCTGGCACGCTCGGCGACCGCCATCCTCGCCGCCCCGCCAGAACTCCGCCGTCCTCGACAGCTGTGCAGTCGCCGCGCTCAAATACCACTACTATCGCCCGCTAGCATCTCGCGGGCACAGAACCGGGGTGATCGGCATGCGATAACTGCAGTCGACGGCATAGTTTCCGCCAAACGATGCTGTGCACTGCATGGTGAATCTCCTTACCGCGGTCCCGGAGGACCCGCGGCCCACGCAGCCCGTACGCCCCGCCACCCGGGCTGCGTGAGCTGGGTCCGGTTAGGGCAGGTGGGTGGGGGCGTCGGTGGACAGGGAGACGACCAGGGCTTCGACGGTCGCCGGGGTGAAGGTGTCCACCGCGGCGATCTTGTCGCCCCAGCGCTCGGCCAGTTCGGTGGCGACGGCGTCGGCGATGCGGGCGAACCAGACGGTCTGCACCGCCCAGGCGTTGGCCGGATCGATCCCGGCGGCGGCATCGGCGTAGGAGATGCTTCCCATCGCCTTCTGGGTCGTCACGATCGTGTCGGTCAGGAAGTCCCGGGACTGCTGCACGTCGGCGGGTGTGCCGGTGCGGTAGACGTGCCCGCCGACGTAGGTGTCGAAGTCGGTGGCCAGGATCGCGTCGTGGGCGGCCAGCATGCCGGGCGGGTAATCGGCGTTGCCCCAGCCGCGGTAGGGCGCCCAGCCGGGCATGACCACATCGGTCATAACCGACAGCTTCTGCGCCGGGAAGTGGACCAGGATGTTGCCGACCTCGTGGTTGGGGCCCGGGTAGATCAGCTGCACCTCCTCCCCGCCGATCGTCAGCACCGTGAGCGGCCCGTCGATAACCTGGTCGGGCAACGGCCGGGCCGGGTCGTCGTGGTTGGCCAACAGCCGCGCGGCCTCCTCGTGCGCGATCCGCGTGGCGCCGGGGAACTTGGTGACGGCGCCCACGTGGTCCAGGTGAGAGTGGGTGTAGATGAAGTGGGTCACCTGCTGGTCGGTGACCGAGGCGATCGCGGCCTGGATCTTGTCATCCAGCGCCGGGGGTGCGTCGACCAGCACCACGCCCTCGCCGGTGACCACGAACGCTACCTGCACGAACCCGGAGATGACCACATATCCCCGATCACCCGCGCGCTGCAGCCGGTAACCCCCGGGCCCTCCGCCAAGGGCAGGACGCTCTGCGGCAGCGGCAGGAACTTGCTCTCAGACATGTCAGAACTCCTATGTCGTATCTCTGCTGGTCCCCGCCTGTCGGGGGCCTTCCAGCCAGCATCGGGCCGGAGGGCCCGCGAATCGTCGGCCGTCAGGACCCTTCCGTAACCACCGGTTCCTCCTGCGGAGGTAGTGCCCACGACGGACGTTCGGGCAGGGAGGAAGGTTTCTAACTGGCCTGAACCCGCCCACCCGATGTCACGCAGCGCAAGCAACATCACGCTTGTGTCCGGAGCCGGGGGGACCGCTTGGGGACTGGACGACAGTCGGCTATTGAAGGCGATACAGCTGCCGTCCGTACCGACTCGGCAGGCGTGCCCGGGAGCGTTCAGGGACCACTGCCGTACTCACATTGCGTAACAAGCGCACCTACCCCGGCTTGTCGTAGCCAGAGGGCAGCGGGAGCCGGCGAGCTGACCGGAAGCCCGGGGATGGGGCGGCGGATCTCGAAGCAAGCTGCGACGCCAGGCCTTACCTGGGCCTATAGCATCCACCCCGCTGACGTCATGTTCGCGGTTGTGCCGAAAGCGTTGGGTACGAGAACCCCTGTGACGAGTGATGAGCGGCCTGTTTGGCTACGGCGCCTGGTATGAGGCCACGTACAACGCCGAGCTGCTGGTGCGGCTCGGAACCGGCTTCCTTATCGGGACTCCCTGTCAGAGCGCGGAGGGTACAGGTCGATCACGACTCGACGCGGGTGGGCGGCGCACGCCGCTCGAGCTGGCGGTGCACGACCCGGTCGAGCAGGTTTCCCTGCCACGCCACTGCGGGAGTCGAGCTTCTCCTCGACGACCCGAATTGGCCCCGCCAGCGTCCGCCGTACGATGCGGCGCTGCGCCACCTGCGACCGTGGGTGGCGCAGCGCCGGGACGCAGGCCAGAGCCTAGGTTTTGCTGGCTGGCGTGAGCTCGCCGGTATCGTCGAGGCCGGATTCGCCGACGTGATCCGTCGGCTTGCTGCTGTCTTCCAGGTTGAGGTGGGGGAGTCGGCGGTCGAGGACGGCGGGCAGCCGCCAGTTGGCCTTGCCCAGCGTGTGCATCACGGCGGGGACGAGTACGGTGCGGACGAGCAGGGCGTCGGTGAGGACGGCGGCGGCCATGCCGAGCCCGATCATCTTGATGGTGCGGTCGGTGGTGAAGGTGAAGGCGAAGAAGACCACAGTCATAATGGCCGCCGCGGCGCTGATGATCCGGCCGCTGGTAGCTTGGCCGATGCGGACCGCGGCGGAGTTGTCGCGCCGTTTGAGCCATTCTTCCTGGATCCTGCTGACCAGGAACACCTGGTAGTCGGTGGTCAGGCCGAACAGGACGGCGAACATGAGGATCGGGATGAACGGGCTGACCGGCCCGGTGTTGGTCACGCCGACCAGGCTCTTCAGCCATCCGAACTGGAAGACCGCCGTCACCACCCCGAACGCCGCCGCGGCGGAGAGCAGGTTCATGATCGCCGCGGTTGCGGGAATGGCCAGGCTGCGGAAGACCAGCATCAGCAGGATGAAGGACAGCGCGACCACCATGCCGACGAACAGCGGCAGCTTGGCGGACAGCTGGCCGGCCAGGTCGATGCCCAGCGCTGTCTGGCCGCCCACCAGCACCTGGAGGTGCTGTCCGTGCAGAGCCCCCGGTATGACTTGGTCGCGCAAGTCAGTGATCAGGTTCGCGGTGGACGCCGCCTGCGGGCTGCCCGCGGGGTAGACCTCGGCGAGGGCGACCGCGGGGTGGCCCGGGCCGGCCGGGAAATAGGCGGGGCCGGCGGTGGTGACCACGCCGGGGGCGTGGCCGGCCGCGGCGACGACGGCGCCGAAGGCAGTCCGGCCGGCCGGGCCGTGCAGCGGCGCCACCAACTGCAGCGGGCCGCTGAAGCCGGGGCCGAACCCGTGCACCAGCATCTCGTAGCCCCGGTAGGTGGTCGTGGTGGTGCTCGTGGGGTCGACGCTGTAGTCGGCGGTCCCCTGCCGCATCGACAAGAACGGGGCGCCGAGTGCCAGCATGATCCCGAGGGCGCCGACACCGAGGACGATCTTGTGACCCTGCACCGTCGACGCCCAGCGGGTCCAGCCCCGGGACGCCTCAGCGAAGCCGGTCTCGCCCCGGGCCAGGGCGGCGCGCTGGCGGCGGGTCAGGATGCGCATGCCGAGCAGGCCGGTGAGCGCCGGCAGCAGCGTCAGCGCGGCGGCCACCGGGAACGCAACGGCGATCGCGGCGCCGATGGCCGCACCAGACAGGGTGCTGACCCCGACCGTGAGGATGCCGAGCAGGGCGATGCACACCGTCATCCCGGCGAACAGTACGGCCCGGCCGGCGGTGGCCGCGGCCGCGGCCACCGCTTCTTCGACGGACAGGCCGCGGCGCAGCCCGGTGCGCGCCCGGGTCAGGATGAACAGCGAGTAGTCGATCCCCACGCCGAGACCAATGAGCGTGCACAGCTGGGGGGTGAACGAGGCCATGGTCACCGAGTGGGACAGCATCGCGACCACCCCGAGCCCGGCGGTGAGCGCGATGCCGGTGCCGATCAGCGGGAGCAGCGCGGGCAGCACGGCGCCGAAGAACAGCAGCAGGATGACCAGGGCGGCGAGGACGCCGATAAGCGTGCTCGCCGAGGAGGCCGGGTTGGTCGAGGCGGCGACGGCGCCGACGACGTCGACCTGCAGGGTCGGCGAGTTCGGCGCCCGGGCCAGCTTCACGAACCTGGCCGCCTCAGCCGACGGGATGCTGCTGGCGTCCTTGCTGAAGTTGACCGTGGCAAATGCGATGCGGTTACTTGTGCTGATCTGCTTCGCGCCCGCCGGGATGTAGGGCGAGGTCACGCCGGAGACGTACCGCAGGTGTGACACCTGGCCGAGCATGGCCTGTATTTCTTCCCGAACGGGTGCCGATCCGACCGTGCCGGTTTTCGTCTCGAACACGATCTGTTCGGTGTCACCCGACTGGCCCGGCACCGCCCGCTGCAGCAGGCTGGCCGCCGCCGCGCTCGGGGTACCGGACAGCGTGGTACTGGTGGCGTAATGACTTCCCAGGGCGGACTGGCCGAGGAAGGCGCCGGCCAGCACCATCAGCCATATCCCGAGCACGGCCAGGCGATGCCTGACACACCAGCGAGCGAGCGAACGCATCACGATCTCCTCTGCTATTCCCCGCTTGCCGGGGACCTCTGGCCAGCATCGGGCCGGGGCGCCCAGTGAATCGTCGGCCGTCAGAACCCTTTGATCCCCGCTATTAGTGCTGCGGGAGTAGCGCGCGCGATGCAACGTTCTGGCCCCCGTCACCTGCGCCGGCGCCGGGATCCCCTAGTTCTCAAGGAGTAGTTCCGGCGGCCGGGAAACGGCGGAATGCATTCTCGCGGCCGATGGGAGACTGCCGGCGCCGGCGTAGTTTTGTAAGCGCCGGGAGGAGGATGCCGTGCTCGCGTTCCGCGCAGTGACCACCCGCGTGACCGCGGGCGGCAGGCTGGGGCTGCGGGGGCTGCTGCGTGCCCCGGACATCGACCAGATCCTGGCGGCGATCGCCTTCGTCGCGCTGCTCGTCGATCCGCTGCTGCTGCACAAGGTCACCGGCCTGACGCCGGTCATCGGGGTACTGGCCTTCGTGACGGCACTGCCGCTCGTCGCGCGGCGGCGCTTCCCTCTCGGCGTACTGGCCATCGTCGTGCCGCTGCTGCTCGCGTGCCTATTCGTGTTCCACCCGAACCGGGCGGCAGTGGGCATCGTGATGCTGCTGGTGTTCACCGTGGGGCTGGAGGGAGGCCGGGCCCGGTCGCTCGTGGTCGGCGCGCTGATGGCGCTGGTGGTGCCCGTCGCTGTGTTGCTCACCGCCAGCAGGGGCGGCCCCCTCGATGTCATCGCCTACTCTTCGCTGGTGCTCGGCGCCCTGCTCGCCGGCGAGGCGCTGCGTGCCCGCCAGGCGCTCGGGCGCTCGCTCGCCGACGAAGCGGCGCGGATGCGCGAGGCTGCGGCACAGCACCGCTTCGACCAGGAGCGCCTCGCGCTGGCCCACGAGCTGCACGACATCATCGGGCACACGCTAGTGGCCATCAACGTGCGGGCCGCGGCTGCCGCGCGGCGCGAGCGTAAGGCCGGCTGCGCCGAGGCGCCCACCGCGCTGGAGGAGATAGCGTCCGCCTCGGCTGGCGCGCTGGCCGAGCTGCGGATCGCGCTGAAGGCCTTGCGCAGCGCGCCAGACGGGTCGGCCCCGCTGCATCCCGTCCAGGACATGGCCAGCCTCGGCGACCTCGTCGCCGGGGTCGAAGCAGCCGGCCTCGCAGTGGAACTCAAAATCGCCGGAGAACCGGCGGCCCTGCCCGCCAGCGTGGGCCACGCCGGGTACCGCATCGTGCAGGAGGCACTCACGAACGTGCTGCGCCACTCCACCGCCCGGCAGGCGCAGGTCCGGATCGAGATCGACGACTGCGCCGCTGTCATCGAGGTCACCGATGCTGGCCCGAAGCGGACGACCGCGTTCCCGGCGGGCGGCCACGGGGTGCAAGGCATGCAGGAGCGGGCGGCCGCGCTCGGCGGCAGCTGCGAGGCCGGCACGGTCAGCGGCGCCGGGTGGCGGGTGCGGGCCCGCATCCCGCTGACCGGACAGGCCCGCATGCCGGTGGGCGGAAAGGAATCGTGATGGGACCCATCCGGGTGCTCGTCGCCGACGACCACTCCCTGGTGCGGGCCGGGTTCCGCTCCATCCTGAGCGACGAGGACGACATCGAGGTCGTCGGCGAGGCCAAAGACGGAGCAGAAGCGGTCGCCGCCGCGGTCACGGAGATCCCCGACGTGGTGCTCATGGACATCCGCATGCCCGGGATGGACGGCCTCGAAGCCACCCGCCTGATCACCGCTCACCCCAGGCTGCGCGGCACGAAGGTCATCGTCCTGACCACGTTCGACCTCGACGAATACGTCTTCGGGGCGCTCAAGGCAGGCGCCAGCGCATTCCTGCTCAAAGGGGTCGAGCCACCCGTGCTGATCGACGCGGTCAGGACCGTCGCCGGCGGCGAGGCCCTGCTCGAGCCGAGCGCGACCCGCCGGCTGATCGAGGCCTACGTCGGCGGCCAGCGGGCAGCGCCCCCGGTAGGCTTCCCGCTTCCCTCATCGCTTACCGCCCGCGAAATCGAGATCCTCCGGCTCATCGCCGCCGGCCTGACCAACACCGAGATCGCCGGCCGCCTGTTCATCAGCCCGTTGACCTGCAAATCGCACGTCTCGCGCGTCCTGACCAAGCTGGACGCCAGGGACCGCACCCAGCTCGTCGTCCTCGCCTACGAGAGCGGCCTGATCGTTCCCGGGCAAACCGGCGGCCTGCCCGGAGTCCCCTTGCAGAAGTAGCGAACACGGCACACAGAGCCAGCTGATCTGCGCGGCTTGCACAATCTTGCCCGCCACGGCCGGGCAAGCACGGAATCGGCGTCAGGTGCGATCCCGGCGGTCAGCACGGCAAGAGTTTCTCAGGCTGGGTGATGGCAGTAGTGCCTGCGGAGGCGAAGACAGGCAGGCGAGTTGCTGGCGCGTCTGTGCATCCTGAGTCGCCGGCTCATGCCAGGCCAGCCCTCGGCCGGTAGCCGCGGCTCGCTACCTCTACAGCGCGACTCGCAGGCCAAACGCTGTGGCTCAGTTTGTGTCTCATTCATTCATTTGTCTCAGTTGCGAGCCGCGTGCGGTCCCGCCGCCGGCTCAGCCGCAGGTGTTTTGCCTAGTCACGTATGCTCCGGACGCCCCTGAACAGGAGCACGCACGCCGCGGGGGCGTGCACCCTGCCGTTCAGGGCCGTCCGCAACGGGCCGATACTCGCCAACTACGGGCCGCATCACACTGAGTGATCGAGAAGTTGTGGAGAACGCGCGCCGAGCCGCCGTTAGGTGCGGTTACGAGACTAAGGCCGGCTAGCCGTCACCCACTCGTGACGGGATGATCTGCGTGCGCCACGAGGTGCACTGCTATATGGCCTGCTTAGCGGGCATGACCGGGAGGAGGCTGGCTGTGGGGTGCGGCACTGCCGGCCGCACCCCACAGGTTCGCGTCAGATGCGGTTAGCTCTGCGCGGGGACGATGTCGCCGAGCAGTCCGTCGGCTTCGTGGTTGGGCCCGGCGGTGAAGTAGAGGGCGTTGGGGGTGACGTTGAGTGAGCCGGCGGGAAATCGCAGTCCCCACAGCCCGGGGATGGTGATTGGGCCGCCGTGGTTGCGTAGCTGGCCTAGGAACTGGCCGGTCGTGGGATCGAAGGCGTTGATCCGCCCATCACCGAAGTTTCCGACCAGGATGTCGCCGCCGAAGGCCCCGAAGGTAGGAGGTGCCAGGGTCACCGCCCACGGGGAGTTGAGCCGGCCCTGGCTGGCGAGCCGTTGCAGCAGGTTGCCGTTCGGCGCGAAGACGTCGACGAAGCCGTTGCCCGGGCCGGCGTCGTCATCCTGCTTGGCCGCGTTTTGTTTGGCGAAGGTGACGTACAGGTTGCCGCCGATGTTGTGAATTCCGAACGGGGCGAATCCGGCTGGGACGGTGGGGTCGGTGAAGCTGTTGACCAGGTGGAAGTTGCTGTCGAAGACCTCGATGGTGCCGAACCGGAAGTTGGTGGCGTAGAGGAAC
>Ga0207665_10002610_pt1 | contig 12120 bp, 7 predicted proteins | sample LARL112metaG_FD_184351 | JGI IMG/M metagenome (GOLD analysis project Ga0207665, IMG submission 184351) | Corn, switchgrass and miscanthus rhizosphere microbial communities from Kellogg Biological Station, Michigan, USA - LAR L11-2 metaG... | ecosystem: Host-associated > Plants > Roots >...
GATGGCCTTGGACGCTCTTCGCCAACTCGGCGTCCAAACCGAAGGTTTCGGCGATCCCATGGAGTATGAGGAAAGTGTGGCACCCTGGAACCAGCAGGTACCTCTCAAAACGCCATGAGAGAACACCCCCCGCTGATTCCAAAGTCGCGACGATGAGGACGGAATTGCTGCGATTCAACGGCGCTGTCGAGCGGGCTCCCGCCATCGATGCTTGGATGAGAGAGCATGCAGGTGAATTGGGAGCTATCGCGCATCACTGGTTTGGCGTGATGCGAAAATGCGGGGACGAAGTCCGTGAGCTCTTGCATGACGGCTGGCCGGTTGCCTGTTTGGGAGATGCGCCCTTCGGCTACGTCAATGTCTTCACTTCGCACGTTAACGTGGGTTTCTTTCACGGCGCAGGGCTGCCGGATCCGGCCCGTTTGTTGCAAGGCACCGGCAAGTTCATGCGCCATGTGAAGCTGAGACCGGGAACGCCCACAAACGCCGCAGCGCTGAGCAGGCTCATCGACGCGGCGTACTCGGATATAAAAGCGCGCGTCGAAAACGGCTAGCTCAGAGAAACGCCTCGGGAAGCCGCCGCGTGGATGTGAACGGCCAGATTAATAGCGCTATGTCGTCCAGTGTTTGCTGATCGTTGGCGGATAACGGGTAACTCTGACGTAACGCGATTAGGTAATGGTTGCCGACCACCCGAAAACTGATCGGTTCAGTCAACGCTAGGCTCGCCGCCTGGCTGCCCCTTCCCTCTCGAGTTGTGATAGCCCAAGTAGTTATTACTTGTTTGGAGTTCGCCAGAAGCTCGCTTAAGACTCAAGAAGAGCGCACTGTTAAGATGGTCCAACCAAGCTACGGTCCTGACTTTTCCACCCACGGAGATTCGCAGGCAAGGAATCAGATGAGCAAGAGACCAGTCTTGATCGCTGGAATTGCCCTGCTGATATGCGCCGGCATCTGGGGACTGCGGGCGATGAAACGGCAAAGTAAGCCAATCGCTGCCGCCAGCGCGGCTTCCACGCAGGGCCAACGGAACCCATTCCGGAGCGCAGTAGTGGAGCTCAATTTCTCGAACCGGTCGCTGCACAATGGCGAAGAGTATCTCAGCGCGGCAGGACACCGAATCGCATATATCGATGTAAGCAGCGGCCGCCGCCGCGAAGACTACGGTCGAAATGTGACCGTCCTGCGCCAGCTCACCTCCGTGGAAACCCTAACGGGGATCTTCGATGGCGCCGACTTCTACATCGTGACTGAAAAAGAAGGCAAGCGCACAGGTCACGTCATAAACATGCGCGAGGGATATGACTACAGGGTCTGGGAAGATTCGGCCGTTGAAAAATTCAGCGTGCCAGTGACTATGGTGAGTGAGGAGGAGCTTCTGGGGCGGCCCTGCAAAGTCTATTCGATTTCCCCAGGAAAAAACTTGCAGAAATGGTGGGTGTGGAACGGGATAACACTTCGCTCGGAATCGCACTTCGAGGACGCAACCACAGTCCAGGACACCACCGAAGAAGCCGTGCGCCTCGAAGTGGACGGGGACATCGATACCGGTCTGTTTGCTCTCCCAGCCGACGTGACGTTCGAACCGGCCAAGCCAACAGTAGCCGAACAGCAGGACCATCACAAGAGTGCGCCATGGGTGAGGATGGTGCCGGAAGTGACCATCTTCTTCTAGCTTCGGCACGATCAATGTTCCGAGCGTCCGGGTGACAATCGACGAGTTGGAAGGAGGAAAGGAGATTTTTGCGATGCTGAAATCACGACTCTTCGCGCTGGGTCTCGTGGGGCTCCTTGGCGTAGCTGGATACTTTGCGCTTCGCAACACCCACGCGTCGCCTGTGGTCGCTGAAAAGCAAGCGGAAGGGACCGTAGGTCCGCCGGCCATCGGCGAGTTCTCTCACCTGGCACGGTCTCGCGATGGCCACATGCTCGCGACCGTGAATGATAACAAGTCGGTCGCACTCTGGGACGCTACGAACGGAAGCTTCCTTCGCGTGCTGGAAAGCGGGGAAAGGGAATGGATCTACGCGCCGGCGTTTTCACCCGATGCCTCTTTGCTGGCCACGCCCAGTAACAACCAAGCCCTCGAGAGCAGCGGCCAGCTTCTGTTATGGGACCCGGCCACGGGGCAGCGGTTGGGCAGCGTGGATGTTCCCTGGATATGCTGCGCGAGCTTCAATACCGCAGGAACGCTGATTGCCGCCGCCGGCCAGACGACGCTTTACCTTGTGGACCCGTCTACTCGAGAAATCATCCGCAAGACGGAAATGGAACACGTCGGGAATGGCACCATACAAGCTCTAGAGTTCAATGCAAACGGAGACCTGCTGGCCACCGCGAAGCGAAATGGCAAAGTGGAATTGTGGCAGGTGCCGGATCTTAAGCTGGTTCGCACCTTCTCCGTGGGCCCATCCCTACAGCCCGCTCCTCGTTCCCCGGACGACGCGCCTGCCGAGCCGCGAGCCGTCTCGGTAACCTTTGCGCATAACGTCCCCCGTTTGGCAGCCAACAATTCCGAAGGCAGCATCTTCGTCTGGGACGTCAATACCGGAAAGGAAATCGTCCGCTACGTGAGCGAGCTATCAAGCGCTCATGGAAATAGCTCAGTTTACGCTCCGCGGGCAAACTCGCTGTTCTTCACTTTGGACGATCTTTGGCTCTTGACCATCGATCAACCGACCAACGGAATTCGCCTGCTGGGCGCGAAGCGCCACAAGGAAACCGGCAATGTGCTGACCGTTCCCAGACACGGAGAGATGGAAGCCCTGAACGCCTCCGCTACGGACGGCAGCGTGGTCTTCGCCTACCGCGTAGGCCATCCGGGCGAGCCCGGGCCGCCGGAGGCGAAGTTCGAGATCTGGTCGTTCCCACTGCGCTGACGCAAGAATTTGGAAGCGAGGAAGCGATTCGAGACGCAACGCTTCGCGAGCAAAGGAGCAACATGAAAAAGCATTGGATTGCAATTCTGCTCGCTATGCTGAGCTGTTGCTTGGCCACTGCCTGTAAGAAGAAAGGCGACGGGTGGGAGGAGTACAAGTATCGTGACGCCGGCTTCGCCATTTCCGCGCCGTTCATGCCTATCCCGGCGCCGCCGTCCCCGGACGAACCGAATACCAGAGCCTATGGCATCAAGTATAACAACCGCAGCGCGGTTGTGATCAGCGCGGGACCCCTCGACATGTGGGAGAATCTGCCTGACAAAGAAAAACTCCAACGCATGAAGGATCTCATGGTTCAAGGGTCAAGCAGCAAGCTAGTCTCCGAGAAGGAAATCTCGCTGGACGGCAATCCAGGAATCGAATATGAGATAGAAGGATCTAGCGAGCACTATCGGACACGCTATTACTTAGTGAACGGCAAGTTCTTCGCTCTGCAGTCGTTTGCTCCGCCGGGCGAGCCCTTCGTCGCCGACACTGACCGGATTTTTGATTCGCTGCGTTTGCTGAAATAGAACAAGCTAGCTATGAACTCCATTGCGCGGACTATGAGTGCGTTCGGGGAACCCGCCTAGTTCGGTCGATAGATTCTGCCCGAGTCACGGGCAACTCTGACGTAACGCGATTAGGTAAGGGTTGCGACAATCCGGCCAGAGGCTCCTATTTCGCCCACAGGTTGCCGCCGGCCTCGCAGAATTGTGAAGCTCCCTAATTGTGATTACTGATCGCCTTGTTGTACTGACAGAGTTCCGTCGACTGAATAAAACGCAATTCCCTGGATTGGGGCGGCAGTTCCGCCGATGCGACTGAAGACGGCCGTAACATTCGCACTGCCGCTCGCCCCATCGAATCGCCCGGTTCCCCCGGTGAACGTCAGTGTGCCAGTGGCGTCCCTGAAGAGATCGGCATTTGGTGTACCCTGGGTTAGATCGTAGATCGCGGTCAAGGTATCTCCATTCAGGGCAGTCAATGTGAGACAGCCATGCAGGGCAGGCCCGACAATCGTTTTCTGGAGCGAAAACGACAAGGCACCGAGTGAGGAGTGACCGTTGCCGTGGGCTTCCACGACAACACCCGAGGGCGTCCCTCCACAGAAACTGTCACCAGATGTATTTGGCATCGCCGAGAATGCTACTGTGAAAGTTCCCTTGATGCGCACTCCTTCGTCGGCCCGGGTTCTTTTGGGGGTCAGAACGAGGGTCATTGCTGCTAGTAGTAACAGGCCCGAGGAAATCAAGACTAGGTTTCTTCTTGAAATTAAGTTTCGGAACATTGTTATATCCTCCCTAAACAAATTCTTGAGCGAGCGCAAGCCAGTGCTAGAATCAGCTCCACCGGACCTTCCGGCTGTTTTCTGCGCAATCTAGCTTGCGGGCAACCCGGAAGTCCTCTGGGTGAACTCACAAATTCTCAAGAGTTCTCACAGAGCGATTGCGAGAGGGACCATGAGCGAGGAAACAGGCCGACGCACTCTCTCTGAAGGTTTCCACGACTCGCCCGCCTTCGCAAAAGAAGGGCAGAGCCAGGAGACACCGCGGCTCTACGAATTTGGCCCCTTCCGTCTAGATCCCTCCGAACGCAAGTTGTGGCGCGGTAACGAGGAAGTAGCGCTCACGCCGAAAGCATTCGACACCTTGTACCTCCTAGTCCGAAACAGTGGGCGGGTGCTGGAGAAGGACGAACTGATCACGATCCTTTGGCCCAACACGTTTGTGGAAGAGGGGAGCCTATCCAACCATATCTTTTTGTTGCGAAAGGCATTGGGTGAGAACCTCTCGTTCATCGAAACAGTTCCCAGGCGGGGTTATCGATTCGTCGGCGCGGTGCGACAGTTGCCTCCTGCCGCACTGCCACATCTAGAAAAACCACTCGAGAGTCACCGCCAGTTAGCGAGCGAAGTGCCTGTGGCCTGGCGGCGACGGGGCGCCTTCGCTGTCGCCGCAATTGCAGTAGCGTCAGCGCTTCTTGTTTTGGGCGCCGCCCTCTGGTTGCGCGGTCCGGCACCCCTACCCGACCGGTCGCAGTGGGTTCCGCTTACGAAGTTTCCCGATTCGGTAAGCCAGCCAGCGCTTTCGGCGGATGGCCGGATGTTGGCTTTTATCCGAGGCGACTACACTTTTTTTGGGCCTGGGCAGGTTTACGTCAAAATTCTTCCGGACGGGCAACCGGTGCAACTGACGCACGACAGCTTGGACAAGATGAGTCCAGTGTTTTCAGCGGACGGGGCGCGCATCGCGTATACGACGGTCGATCCGCAGCTTAGCTGGGACACCTGGGTGGTTCCCACTTTAGGCGGCGAGCCGCAACCTTGGCTGCGTAATGCTTCCGGCTTGGTCTGGACCGGGCCGCAGCGCGTGATGTTTTCAAAGACGAAGAGATCCCCGCACATGGGGATCGTCGCAGCCGAGGAGAGCCGGATCGGCGAGCGAGACGTTTATGTGCCCGCGGAGGAGCCGGGCATGGCGCACCGCTCGTATCCATCACCGGATGGGAAATGGGTGCTTCTGGCGGAAATGGACCGAGACCATGTTTGGGTGCCTTGCCGCCTGGTTCCGATGGACGGTTCATCACTGGGCCGACAAGTGGGGCCACCTGGTGCTGCATGCACGTTTGCGGCTTGGTCGCATGATGGGAGATGGATGTACTTGACGTCCGACGCCGGAGGACTCAATCACATCTGGCGGCAGCGTTTTCCGGACGGCCAACCGCAACAGATAACCGCCGGGCCAACTGAGGAAGAAGGGATCGCGATGGCACCGGATGGCCGCTCGTTTGTGACGGCTGTGGCTCTGGAGAATGTTTCCGTGTGGCTGCACGATGCGCGCGGCGATCGCCAGATTTCCCTGGAAGGGAACGCCACTGAGCCGAAATTCACACCAGACGGTGAGAAGCTTTACTATCGCATCGTGAAGAAGACAGCGAATTTTTTCCAGTTTATGAAGGCGGCGGGCGAAGTGTGGGTAGCAGACGTGGAATCCGGACATTCCACACCCCTGGCGCCTGGTTTCCAAGTCTTTGCGTATGACATTTCCGCAGATGGACGGCGAGTGGTTTTGGAAACGGAGAGCCACGAAGGGAAACCGCGGCTCTGGCTCACTTCGTTTGAGCGGGAAATGCCGCCTCAGCCGATCCCGAATGTGGAGGGTCGGCAACCCAGATTTGGGCCTAAGGGCGAAATCTTCTTCCGCGGGAGTGACGGGTTTGTGTACCGCGTTCAGCAAGACGGGACAGGGATGCAGAAGGCCGTCAAGCAGCCCGTACTTATGCTGTTGGCTGCCTCCCCGGACGCCAAGTGGCTCATCGCGTGGGCTCGAACTACGGACAATGGATCGGCAGCGGTTTACGCCTTTCCGCTGGGGGATGGGCCTCCAGTGCTGATCAGGGGCAGGATTAGGTGGCAATGGTCCCCCGGCGGCAGGTTCTTGTCCCTTGCTCTGCCGTTTCACGAGGGCCAGACTTATATCATTTCGTTGCCGCCGGGCGAGGCGTTACCGCCAATCCCACCGGCCGGACTTCCTTCCGAGGAGGAAATCGCCCGCCTGCCGGGCGCACGTAGGATCGATGCCTTGAGGGCGGTAGCGAGTCCATTGCCTGGTGTCTATGCGTTCTCTCGCAACACGACCCAGCGCAATCTGTACCGGATCCCCATTCCATAAATCACGGGCCAGGTCAATCTCTGATCGTGGGCGGATCCGCAACCCGGAAGTCCCAGCGGAATCCGATTCGCTCCAATTACTTCGGGTTGGCCGGCGATCCGGAATCTAAGTCGGACGCCTGGCTATGCAGCAACTGTCCATTCTTAGCTCCCGACCAGGCGAAGCTGAACTGCGGCAGTCTTAGCGGCTCTTTCCCTTAATGCCCAAGCCGTCAAAAACAATTGCTACCGAAGCCTTGCGCCACGGCGAAGCTGCGCAAGCCGGAACTTGTGAGGCCGAATCAATCGTGAACAGGTTGCGGCGGAGACGGTGGCCGGATGGGCTCGGTTTCGCCGAGGGTGCTGCCAAAGCACCTCTAACTGGCGTGCTGTTTATTCGTCAAACCCGGTAGGATGGTGGGAACAAAGGGAGGGTCGGGAACGTTCCCATACTAACCTTCCTGAATGGTGATTCAACGAAGCAGCAAGGGGGCATAGATGCTGCGAGACATGCGATTTGCGATTCGGATGCTGTTGAAGCAACCCAGTTTTAGCCTGATTGCCGTGCTGACGCTGGCGTTGGGAATCGGGGCGACTTCGGCGGTGTTCAGCTTGATTCAGGGCGTGCTGTTGACGCCGCCACCCTACAAAAAGCCGCAACAGCTGGTGCTGGTTCGGACGGCACGAACTGACGGCCAAAAGCAAGAAAGCCCACGCGGCTGGCCCGCCCAACAATGGATGGAATGGCAGAAAGAAGCGAAGTCGTTTGAAGGAATCGCTGCTTACGGCTGGACGTTCAATTTTCTGATCCGCAACGAGGGCAGCCAATCGATCGAAGGCATGGTGGTAACGAAGGACTACTTGCAGGTCATGGGATTGCACCCCGCGCTCGGCCGCAGCTTTGAAGAATCAGACATCGGGACAGGACCGGTGAAGGTGATCCTGCTGGGGTACGAGTTCTGGAAGCGCACGTTCAACAGCGATCCACAAATTATCGGCAAAACGGTGCGCATCAGCCGGTGGGAAGTGCCGCCGACAGTGATCGGCGTGATGCAGCCGGGGGTACGCTTTCTTCCGTCGCCGGGAGCCGCGAAGGAGCCGAACTACAACGTAAACGCGCTGGTGGACTTCTGGATCCCGGTCGCGCCCGACCCGAAATACGTGAAAGATCCGTATTGGAATATCGTGGCGCGATTGCGCGAAGGGGCGGGGCTTGAGCAAGCACAAGGAGAACTGACGGTGCTCGCCGCGAGAGAAGCGCAAGCGGAACACAGCTTTGAGGGGATCACGCCGCAGCTGGAATCGTTGACAAGTGAAATGAATCTCGACGGGCGAAGGATCCTGTTTCCGCTCCTGGGGGCGGCGGCCCTGGTTCTGTTGATCGGCTGCGGTAATGCTGCTGCGCTGCTGCTGGTGCGCGGGTTGCAGCGGCAGCAGGAATACGCTGTGCGGAGCGCGATGGGCATGGGACGCATTGCTCTTTTGCGGCAGGTTTCGACGGAGAGTCTGTTACTGGCGTTGCTGGGTGGGGCATTCGGAGTGGGCCTGGCGTTCGGAGTCGTGAAACTGTTTAAGTTGATTGCGGGACATGCAATTCCGCGGCTCGAAGACGTGACGGCCGGGTGGGCGGTGCTGGCCTGGGGATTGGGTGCAGCGGTCCTGGCGGCGGTTTTCGCAGGGGTTTTTCCGGCGCTGCGGGCCTTCCGGTTGGATCCGATGGAGGTGCTCAAGAACGCCGGACCCAAAGGAACGGCAGGACTCGGGGAGCGGCGGCTTCTGCGCGGAGTCACGATGGCGCAAACGGCGCTGACCCTGGCGCTGCTTGTAGGGGCCGGGCTGCTGATTCGGACGATGATCAATATTGCGAAGGTCCCGTCGGGCTACAACACGGGACACATCTTGACGATGAGTGTTACGGAAGTGCGGAGCTTTTCAGAGTGGGCCAGTTTTCACCGGCACGCTTTGGAACGGGTTTCGGCTATTCCCGGCGTGCAATACGCAGCTTTCGCGTGGGGAGTGCCGCTTACCGGCAACAATTGGCCGGCGACAATGGAAATCGAAGGGCAGCCTCCAGCAACCAAGGAGAGCGAGAAGACGGCGTTGCCGCTGCGCGCCGTCACGGAGGACTATTTCAAGTTGATGGGTGTGGGAATGCTCGGGGGCCGGGAGTTTCGTTCGAGCGATGAGGGCAAGACGATAAACGTAGCGATCGTCAACCAGGCATTTGCGGATCGCTACTTTCCGCACGCCAATGCAATCGGACGGAAGGTTTGGCTGGACGGGCGCGACAAGCCAGCTACGGAAATCGTTGGCGAAGTATCGAATGGACGAACGGATGATTTGACGGAGGCGGCGTCGCCCGAGGTTTATCTATCGTTATGGGAGGCGACGGCGTTTTCGAAGCATCTCGTGATTCGCACGACGGCCGATCCACGCGCGGTTCTGGTAGCGGTGGAACGCGAATTGCGGGCCGTCGATCCAACTGCCGCCATCGAAAACCCGAAGACTTTGGAGCAGATTCGCGATGATTCGCTGGCGTCGCGAACGTTCGCGATGCAGTTGCTCGTTGGGTTTTCGGTTGTGGGCAGCGTGCTGACGCTGGTCGGAATTTACGGCGTACTTTCGCTTTCGGTGGCCTCGCGGCGACGGGAGCTGGCGATTCGCAGCGCGGTTGGTGCTGAACAAAAGGACATTCGGAACCTGATTTTCGGCGAGGGATTTCGATTGATTGCGAGCGGCGTACTCGCGGGAACTGCGCTGGCGATTGTTTTGTCGCGTGTGCTCAGGACTTTTCTCTTTAATGTGCAACCTGGCGATCCGACGACTTTGATCGTTGTGGGTGCACTGTTCGTCGGAGTAGCGCTATTGGCATGCTGGGTGCCTGTGCGGCGTGCCGCGAAGGTCGACCCACTAGAGGCGTTACGTTACGAATGAATTGCGCCGCAGTGGAAAGACCGTCGCACAAGCGGAGCATATCGTGCATTTGTGGCCAGACCCCTTCCTTGGCATGCCCGTGAAGCGCTAGAGCCGCTAATGTTCGATATTTAGACTTCGCCAGCGTGTTCTTTGATTACTCTTAGAGGATTCTTGTCCTCGCGCAAGCCGACAAACTTGGAATGCCGCAGTCGATCTCCCTCGGTCCATTCTAGGAATTCAAGCTGAGCGACGACTTCTGGCTTCAACCAAACTGCCTTCTTCATTTTCTTAGCGTTAAGTTCTTCACCAAATCGTGATCGCCTAGTCTCCGGCAAATTCACGAAGGGGCAGGCCGGCGTTACCAGATGCTTCAATTTCGAAAACACCTGTCGCCGCGAGGCCGGAACAAATCCGTTCCTGGTTCTCGCAACATACATCAACTTGTCTCCGTCATAGTAGCCGAGAATCAGTGAGTCAAAACCGTGCGGTCCGGGGAAATAGCCGCCGATGACAAGTTCCTGCCCGCGATTCACGCGATACTTGATCCAGGCGCCGCTGCGTTCTCCGGGTTGGTACAGGCTGTCCTTTCGTTTTCCGATGCCCCCTTCAAGCCCTTGTTCCCGCACCGCGGACAGTAAAGCGTCGGGCGCTGCCTCGATGTAATCCGAAATCTTGATTCGCTTGTCCCGGAGGGCAACAACAGACTTTAATAGAGCTCGTCTCTCAATCAGCGGAAGTCGTGTCAAATCACGATCCTTCCAGCACAAGAGATCGAAGACGTAGTACTGAATCCGCGACGATTCTGCGCGGAAATGTTGCAACAGATTGAAGTCGGGGCGGCCGCTTTCGTCGATGGCAACTACTTCTCCGTCTACGACTGTTCCCGCAGGCAGATCGGCGAGTGCTTCCACGATATAGGGAAATTGTCTATTCATAGATTTTCTTCGCCGCGAGAACAGCGTGACACCAGTTCCCGACTTGACTGCGAGGGCTCGATACCCGTCAAGTTTAATTTCCCAGAGCCATTCCAACCCCGCAGGTAGCTTCGATACCGATAGACACTCCATCGGCTCGACAAATGACGCTTCTCTTCGTGGTAACGAATCTAAGCGTGCTCGCATTTCTCTTTGCATCGCTGTCCTTCGGGAAAACAAACGCCGGCAAGCCAAGCACTCTCGCACTTCCGCTTGAAACGATAGCTCAGTCCAAAAGATTTTTGCCGACGCCCTACTTACCCGAAAGGTGTTTACACTAAGGAGCCGAAGGAGGGGGATATGAGCACTTCGTACCGCACCTACATTGGACGCATTGGCCTTTTCGTTCTTCTAGCAATCAGCATCACCGCTCGTGCCCAAAACCCCAGCGCTGCCAAGATAGAAGCCAAGCTGTTGCAAGAGGACTTCCAGATTGCTCGTGCGGCCCTTGAGCAGGGCCATTCTGGAATCTACCGTTATACGCCCCAGATCGAGCTTGACCGAGCCTTCGATGCCGCGGCCAAAAAGCTTGACCGGCCAATGGATTCCCTTGAGTTTTACAGAATCTTAGCCCCAGCGGTCGCCAGAATAAAATGTGGGCATACAGGCGTGCTCCCTCCCAAAGACATACTACAGGCTATGGACCAAACAATCGCTTTGTTCCCATTCGACGTGGAGGTGATAGACGGAAGGGTTTACGTGTCTCACGAATACTTGCCAGATGAGCAGAAGTTGGCGGGACTCGAGATCCGGCGCATTAACCAGGTGGGGATCGACCGGATACTCTCGACCATGCTCGCTGCGACGCCGGGAGATGCAGATTCGCAAACCGTGCGCCCGTGGCGGATCGCACACCAAGAGATATTTGCTTTTCCTCGGATGCTTTACAGCCTGTTGGGGATCGAGGCCCCGTTCCAAATCGACTTTCGAGATCCAACCAGTGGTAACCAGAGAACCCTGAAGTTGAGCGGAGTCACTGGACCCGACCGGGGGAAGACCGCCGCAGTCCGCTATCCCGGGGGCAAAAAGCCCGAGAGCAACGCGAGCTTGAAGTTTTTGGACGGCGGCAAAATCGCGGTTCTGACCGTGAGGGAGTTCTCTGGCACCGCGGAGACGAAACCTATCGGCGACTATTTTGATGATGCGTTCCGGCGCATTCACGAACAAAGCTCCGAAAGCCTCATCATCGATGTACGCAACAATGGAGGTGGCAACGACGACTTGGGGAAGAAGCTTCTTTCATTCCTGATCGATCAGCCCTTCAAGTACTACGACGACCTAATCTTCAATGCACGCGAGTTCGACTTCTTCCGGTATGCCGAAGGCGCCCAACCGATTCCGGCAGACATGGTAGAAAAACGAGCCGATGGAAAGTTCCACGACATTAAGCATCCTAATTTGGGAGTCCAGCAGCCCTCACAACCTCATTTCTCGGGAAAAGTGTTCGTCGTTATGAACGGCGGCAGTTTCTCTACAACGTGCGAATTCCTGTCAAACCTACATTACCGAAAACGAGCGACCTTCGTGGGCGAAGAAGCGGGGGGCGGTGAGTGCCGCGAGCATGGCCGCCCTCGCCGTCGCCCGCTCGCTCTCCAGCGCGTCGAGCAGCACCCCGCCCGCGGCCTCCTCACCGGTCGGCAGGCTGGCGATCTCCCGGCGC
>Ga0207665_10002612_pt1 | contig 12119 bp, 9 predicted proteins | sample LARL112metaG_FD_184351 | JGI IMG/M metagenome (GOLD analysis project Ga0207665, IMG submission 184351) | Corn, switchgrass and miscanthus rhizosphere microbial communities from Kellogg Biological Station, Michigan, USA - LAR L11-2 metaG... | ecosystem: Host-associated > Plants > Roots >...
ACACGCCTTCGCCGATGCCCTTGGCCGCGCCTCCCTAGCACTCGGCTTGCTGCTGGTCGGGGCTGGTCTCGAAATTCGCGGGTTGATCCGGCCAGCGCCCGCGACATTCGTCGCGAGCGTGCTCAAGCTCGCGGTCATGCCCGCGCTGGCAATCGGCATTGGCATCCTGCTGGGAGCGCACGGCGCCAACCTGGCGGTGGTGGCGTGCTGTGCGTCGGTGCCGACGGCATCAAGTGCTTATGTCTTGGCGCGGCAGATGAGCGGAGACACCGCATTGATGGCGGAAATTCTCACGGTCGAAACCGTGCTCGCCATGATTACCATGCCGATCGCGATCGACTGGGCATCAGCGCAATAGAAGCCCCGGCTGGGCTGATCGAGGGGCTGTCACAACCATCGCCAGCACCGAACCTCAATGAAGCGGCAGCGCACGCTCAAGCAGGAGCGTGGTTTCAGCCGGTGCGAGCTCCGCCGCCCCAAAGAGGCGCGTGAATGGAGCAGCAAGTCGGCAACGCGCAAAAATCGGAGCGACTTCGGCGACGCTCGTTCGCAGCGCCGCTACGACCGCGAGCAGTGCTAAGCGCTCGACCCCAGCGCGCGCATGCGCTTCCTCGGTCGCCGATAGCGCGTGTTGTATGAACTGCACAGCCCCGGCACAGCCCGGCAAATCGCCAGCCTCCTTGACAAGGTGCGCCAACACCATCCGCGCCGCTGGCACTTACCTGGTCGGCCACGATATCAAGTCGGGCACCTGGCACACCGCCGGCAACGGCCACCTCAGCGGTGGCCTTTGCCGGTACACCGTGCTGCGCAACGCCAGCATGGCCAACAATCCCCCCGGGCCCACTTACTTTGACGGCCCCTGGACGGTCAACCTGTCCGGCGCCTACGGTCTCTACATCTACGGCCCCTGCACGTGGGTACGCGTACCCTCATGACGAGGCCCGGGGTGGCTCTCGAGAGGGCGCGCGGGATAGCCTGGATACCGGCAGGGGCGCCTGCCGCACTCCGAGCTGCCGTGGCCAGCACCCGCGGCGGCTGAGAGGACAAGGGCCGCTGGTTCGCGCTGTCGGTGAAACCGGTCATCGCTGAGACAGGCGGCCAGGGTGCGGGGCAGCGCCGCCGCAGGGATCTGGCGTGACTGACGACAGCGCATTCAAAAGGCAGGTCCGGGCCCGGATGGCCGAGACCGGCGAGAAGTACACCGTGGCCCGCCGGATGGTCATGGCCGCCACGCAGGACGGCGCGATCCGCGGTGCGGTGCAGGAGAGCCTCGAGCGGGCGATCGGGCTCTCCGCAGTGGAGATCGACCTGGCCGCGGACCGGGTACACGTCACCATCCGCGCCGCCCGGCCCGGCGTGGCGTGGGGTCTTCCCCGTCCCGTAGAAGCCGAAGGAGTCTGGCGCGACTCAGCGGCCGAGCAGCTCCGCACGGAGCTGGAGGAGCTCACCGGCAGGCGGGTACGGCTGGACATCCTGCAGGTGGACGAGGGCTCCAGGCCGGACGAGGGCGACTTACCGGGCGAGGGTGAGCAGTTCGCCGACGGCCTGCTGTGAGCCGGGCCGGCGGAGGCGGATGATGGCCACGATGGGGGCGATCGCGCGGCACCAGGCACGCAGGCGGTCCACGTCAAGACCGGACGCAACGGCCAGCGCGGTGCACCTGGCCTCGACCCCGTCGCCGCCCGCGCCGTCGAGCAGGTAGTCCACGGCGTCGAAGCACGGGTCGCCGGTGCAGGCCCGCGGGTCGATCGCGACCAGGCCGCGGGCGGGGCCGCCGTCGAGGACGTTGGCCAGGTGCAGGTCGCCGTGCAGCAGGACCCGGGTGGTCTGGGTGGCGAGCAGGGCCTGGCAGCGCTCGGCGCCGCGGGCCACGTCGGCGGCGCTGACCCAGCGGCCGACCTCGGGCTCGGCCACCCGGGCGCCGATCCGGGTGAAGAAACCCGAGCACTGGGCGCGCAGGTCGGTTGGATAATCCACAGGCACCGGGGCGGAGTGCAGGGCGGTCAGGAGCGCCGCCCAGTATCGCGGGGACCCGGCCGCTCGCCCCGAACAGCCGAAGCGTCTCCGCCTGCTCGGCCACCACCGGCAGGTCGGGGCTCAGCTTCAGGACCGCGGCCGAGCCGCCGGACCGCGTGCAGCGGATGACCACGGAACTGTTGCCGCTAGGGAACAGGTCGCCAGGCGACAGCGCCCATCGTCCAGCGAAGGTACGAACCATAGCCGGGATCCCGGCGCACCAGTCCGCCACGCCCGGCCCGAACCGGCGCGTCAGGCGCTCAGCCACCCGGCCGAGGTCCGCGTCATAGGTCACCGGGACGCCAGGATCTCCGCCAGGGCCTCATAGCTGAGCAGCCGGCGCTGGCCGACGCATTCCGTCCAGGCGTCCTTCTGGTCGGCGTTGGCGTTCTTGGCCACGCTGGTAGCCAGCGCGTCGTAGGCCACGTGGTACACCGCGTCCACCTCGCCGGTCCCCCGGGCGATCGAGGCGATCCGGCTGGGCAGCGGCTCGGCGGTCACCGTGACCAGGTGCGGCTGCCGGCCGCGCCGGTGGCGGATCATCTGCAGGCACTCGTGCCTGATGTTCTGCACCCGGTCCGAGCGGATGGTCCACTTGCACGAGATGGCCGCGTGCAGCGGCGGCAGCCAGGACGCGGTGGACACGTCGCCGAGGGCGATGGTGACATCCGGCTTGATCAGGTAATCCGTGCCGATCGTGACGCGAAGCTCGGGATGGCCGCGCACTAGTTCGTATACTTCACTGAGATGAGCGTACTGGTCGAACTTGGTGATGATCTGGCCACAGGCAGCGAGCCAGTCGCGGCTGGCCGCGAGCGCGGGGAGCGCGCGGGCCAGGTCGTCGCGCACCGCCAGTTCCAGCGGGCCGCCGGGATCCTTCGGCACGTCGGACGCCACGTCCGGCGGCACGCCGAGCGCGTCGAGCACGCCCGCGGCGATCCGCATCGACTCCGGGTTGTCCACGTCGGCGAAGTTCGGCACCAGCGGCCAGCGGAGCTTGTTCTTGGTGCTCGCCTTCCAGCCGAGCAAGGATCGGGCAAACGGCGCCGTCATGGCGGCCAGAGTACCTATCGTGCGGGAAGATAGCGCGGGGGAAGGGAGGCGCCATGACCGAGGATCTGGTGGGACAGGTGGTGGGAACCGAGGACGCCACCCCGCTGCAGTTCAACGTGGCGCTCCGGGAGGGAGCGTACCTGCAGCTAGACGACGTCGTGGTCACGGTCAGGCAGGTGCCGGGGGTCGGCCCGGTCATGACCAGCGGGGTGGTGACGCAGGTCCGGGCCCGGCACGAGGGCGCGAGTTTCGGCTCCGACGTCTTCCTCATCTCCGATGGCGTGCTGCCCGCCCAGGTGCAGGAGATCGCCGAGGTGAACACCACCCGGGTCGAGCCGGAGATCTACGTGCCGCCCCGGCCGGGGGAGGTCGTGCGCCGCGCGCGGGGAACGGAGCGCGCGCAGGCCCTGTACTTCGACCGGATGGACGCCAAGGTGCCGGTCGGCCGGGGCCGGGACGGCGCCCCGATCTACATCAACCTGGACTTCCTCGACGGGACCCGTGGCGCGCACGTGTCGATCAGCGGGATCTCGGGCGTGGCCACCAAGACCAGCTTCGCGCTGTTCCTGCTGCACTCGATCTTCCGGTCGGGGGCGCTCGGCCCCCGGGCGGTCAACGCCAAGGCGCTCGTGTTCAGCGTGAAGGGCGAGGACCTGCTGTTCCTCGACCAGCCGAACGTCCGCCTGGACGACGACCTGCGGGCCGAGTACGCCCAGCTCGGCCTGCCCGCCGAGCCGTTCGCCTCGGCGGCCTTCTTCGCCCCGCCGATGCCCGACGACATCACCGGCCGGCCGAACGTGACCGGCCGGACCAGCGGCGTCGAGGCGTTCTGGTGGACGATCGCCGAGTTCTGCTCCCAGGTCCTGCTGCCGTACGTGTTCGCCGACGCCGAGGACGAGCGGAACCAGTACACGATCGTGATCCACCAGGTCGCGGCGCGGCTGCGGCTCGACGCCGCGCCGTACGGCGAGAACGGCGGCGTGCGGATCGACGACGAGGTGGTCACCACCTACGAGGGGCTCGTCGACGTGATCGCCGACCGGCTGGCCGACGAGGCGACCCGGCAGGCCTGGGCGGGGCCGGTGACCGGGGTGGGGACGGTGAACGCGTTCGTCCGCAGGCTGCGCTCGTCGGTGCGGCCGCTGCGGTCGCTCATCCGAGGGGATCTGAGCGGCTCCTCGCGGCAGGAAGTCTCCACCAAGAACCAGCAGCTGACCGTGGTCGACCTGCACAACCTGCAGGAACGGGCGCAGCGGTTCGTCGTCGGCGTGGTGCTGGCGGCCGAGACCCTGCGCAAGGAGGCCGCGGGCCCCGGCGGGCTGCTGTTCACGATGATCGACGAGCTGAACAAGTACGCCCCGCGGGAGGGCAACTCGCCGATCAAGGAGGTGCTGCTCGACATCGCCGAACGGGGCCGGTCGCTCGGGATCATCCTGATCGGCGCGCAGCAGACGGCCAGCGAGGTGGAGCGGCGCATCGTGTCCAACTCGGCCATCCGCGTGGTCGGCCGCCTCGACCCGGCCGAGGCCGGGCGCACCGAGTACGGGTTCCTGCCCGCCTCCCAGCGGACCCGGGCCACGCTGGCCAAGCCGGGGGCCATGTTCGTCTCGCAGCCCGAGATCCCGGTTCCGCTGGCTATCGAGTTCCCGTTCCCGGCCTGGGCCACCCGGCTGGCCGAGTGCGCCGCGCCGCCGCGCGCGCCGAAGGCCCCATCGAACGGGCACGGGGCCAACGGGCACGGCCAGAAACCTGACGTCTTCAGCCGGCTGCCGGCCGTGGACGACGACGACATCCCGCCTTTCTGACCGGGGGGTTCCGTGAAGTTCCTGCACACCGCCGACTGGCACACAGGGAAGACGCTCAAGGGCCGCGACCGGCTCGAGGAGCAGCGCGCCGTCCTCGGCGAGATCGTCACGATCGCCGAGGAACAGCAGGTCGACGCGGTCCTGATCGCCGGGGACGTGTACGACACGGTGGCCCCCTCGGCCCCGGCGCAGCACCTCGTGGTGCAGACGCTGCTGCGCCTGCGGCAGACCGGCGCCGAGGTCATCGCCATCGCGGGCAACCACGACCACGGCCCGACCTTCGAGGCCTACCGGCCGCTGATGGGAGTGGCGGGCATCACCGTAGCGGGCGGGGTCCGATCCCCGGATAAAGGCGGGGTGATCCGATTCAGGGCCAGAACGAACGGGGAGGACGTCCAGCTGGCTCTGCTGCCGTTTCTCACCCCGCGCTATGCCGTCCGGGCCGCCGAGCTCGTCACCCAGACTCCCACCGAGAACGTACGCGCCTACGACGAACAGATCCGCCGCCTCGTCGACGCCCTGACCAGCGAGTTCTCCGGGGACACGGTCAACCTGGCCATGTCCCACATGACTTGCATCGGAGGTCTCTTCGGCGGCGGCGAGCGAACCGCCCAGTCGATCTTCGAGTACAGCGTGCCCGCCAGCATCTTCCCGGTCTCGGCCCACTACGTCGCGCTCGGCCATCTGCACCGCCGGCAGACGCTGCCCGCGCACTGCCCGGTCCACTACAGCGGGTCCCCGATCGCGGTGGACTTCGGCGAGCAGGACAACACGAGCACCGTGTGCCTGGTCGAGGCCACCCCGACGACCCCGGCCCGGGTCACCGACATCCCGGTGACCGCGGGACGGCGGCTGCGCACGGTCCGCGGGACGGTGGCGGAGCTCGAGGCCGAAGCGGACACGTTCGGCGAGGACTACCTGCGGGTCTGGGTGCGCGAGGCGGCCCGCGCGGGCCTGCGGGAGGCGGTCGCGAGCGTGCTGCCGAACGCCCTCGAGGTCCGCATCGACCCCGAGTTCGCCGCCCCGGTCAAGGGCAGTCGCACGGAGGCGGCCGACGCGGTCTCGCGGACACCCGGGCAGCTGTTCGCCGACTACTGCGCCTCCGTCGCCGTGGCCGACGCCAAGGTCACGGCGCTGTTCTCCGAGCTGCACGAAGAAGTCACCGCCGAGACCGCCAGCTGAGAAAGGGGCACCGCGATGCGTCCGGTCGTGCTGGACATGAACGGGTTCGCCGCCTTCCGGGCGCCGACCCGGGTCGACTTCACCGATGCCAGCTTCTTCGCCCTGGTCGGCCCGACCGGCTCCGGCAAGTCGACGGTCATCGACGCGATGACGTTCGCACTGTACGGGTCCGTGCCCCGGTGGGGCCGGCGGGGCATGGTCTCGCTCGCGCTCGCGCCGACCACCGGGCGGGGCACGGTCAGGCTGGTGTTCGAGGCCGCCGACCAGCGCTACGTGGTCGCCAGGGAGCTGCGCCGGATCGGCGCCAACGTCAGCCAGCGGGCCGCCACGCTGGAGCGGATCACCGAGCCCGACGGCCTGGCCGAGCCGGGCGAGCCGACCGAGGTGCTGGCCAAGGACCGCGGGGTCGCGGAGGCGGTCGAGCGCCTGCTCGGCCTGTCCTACGACGACTTCTGCCAGTGCGTCGTGCTGCCGCAGGGCCAGTTCGCCGCGTTCCTGCACGCCAAGCCCGGCGACCGGCAGGAGATCCTGCTGCGCCTGCTCGGCGCCGAGCACTACCGGCAGATGATGATGCGGGCCAACCAGCGGGCCAGCGCGGCCGGTCAGCGCGCCGACGCGCTCGGCGAGACCCTAGCCACCTTCGCCGACGCCACCCCGGAGGCGCAGGACGCGGCCCAGGCGGCGGAGAAGACGCTCGACGTCCTGAACGAACGGGTGCGGCTAGCACTGCCCGAGATCGACGCGGCCAGCCGCGACCTGGCCGAAGCGACCGCCGAACTGGAGCGGATGCAGCGGGAACGGGCCACGCTGGCCGCGGTGCGCGTGCCGGAAGGCACGGCGGCCCTGGATACTCACCTGGCCGCCGCCCGCGTCCGGCTGGACGAGGCCCGCACGGCGGAACGGCAGGCCGCCGACGCCGATACCGCCGCCCGGCAGGCGCTGGCCGGCGGCCCGCAGCGGGCCCCGCTCGAGCTCGCCCGCCAGCGCCGCCAGGAGCTGAGCCGGAGCGCGGCCCGGCGGCCGGAGCTGGAGCAAGACGTGACCAGGCTGGCCGAGGCGGCCCGCCAGGCCGACGAGGCGGTGACCGGCACCGAGACCGGGCTCGAGCAACTGCGCACCGAACGGGACCATGCCGCCCGGGCGGCCGAGGCCGCCGAGCAGGCGGTCCGTGATCTGAGCACCGCGCACGACACCCTGGCCGCCGTCTCTGTCCCGGCCGGCGTGAGCCAGCTGGACGAGCGCGAGCGGATGGCCGCAGCCGCCACGGCCGAAGTCCGCGAGCGCCTCGACGCCGCCGAACGCGCCGACCGCGAGGCCCGGGCCGCCGTCGACGCCGCCGTAGGGCTTGGCCCGCTCGAGCGAGCTGAGCGCGACCTCGGCGAGCTCCGCGACCTCGCCCCGGCCGCCGCCACCGCGCAGGAGCAGATGACGCGGGCGGCGCAGGAGCGGCGAGCGGCGGACACGGCGCAGGAGGCGGCGGAGGCGGATCGCCGTAAGCGGCAGGGCGAGCTCGACGAGGCCCGCCGGACGCACCTCGCCGCCGACCTGCGCACGCACCTGGTGGCCGGCCAGCCCTGTCCGGTGTGCGAACAGCCAGTTGCGACGCGGCCGGGGCCGCTGGACGCGCGGGCCGTCGAGGAGGCGCAGATTCGCCTCGACCAAGCCGTCACTGCGGCCGACAGGGCTCGCAAGCGGGCAGCGGCCGCGGTGGCGGCGGAGGCGAAGGCGTCCTCTGGGCTTGAAGCGCTGTCCGGCCAGCGGACTCGGCACCTGAAGGCGCTGGCCGCCCTGCTGGCAGGGCCGCTGGCCAGGGCGAACCTGACTACCGTGGCCAGGCTGGCCAGGGGCGACGCGGCCGGGGGTGACCGCGCCAGGAACGGTGGCGCTGGGGACGGCGGCACCGGTTCGTCGGCCGGCGCCGCGCTGGCCGATGAGGCCCCGGGTGACGTCGCGCTGGCCGGCACTGCGCTGGCCGAGGTGACGGCGGCGCTGCGGGCACGGCGGCAACTGGACGACGCCGTCCGGGCGACCGGAGCCGGCCTCGACGCCGCGAGGCGGCGCGCACGGGCAGCCCAGGACACACTCGGAGCAGTTCAGGCTGAGGCGGCAGATGCGCGCCGTGCCTTGCACACCGCTCGCGACCGCCTCGTCGGCCTGGGGGCACCTCCGGCCGACGACGCCAGCCTGGCTGAGGCCTGGACCGCCTTGTCCGCCTGGGCCGCCGGGCAGGCCCGGGAGAGGGCGGCCGAGCTGGCCTCGACTCGTTCGGCCGCCGAGGTGGCGGCCGGGCAGCGGCGGGTGGCGCAGACCCGGTTCACGGAGGCGGAAGGCAACCTAGCCCGGCTGCGGACGGAGGCGGCCCGGGCCGCACGGGCCCAGCAGGAGGCGCGGACCAGGCTGGACGAGCTGACCGGGCGCATCGGTGAGCTCGACCGGCTGCTGGGCGACGCCCTGGACGAAGCCGAGATCACGGCTCAGCTCGCCCGGCGCGACGACCTGGAGGCCGCCGCCGCCGACGCCGAGCAGCAGCTGATCAAGGCCCGCGCCGGGCGCGGCGGCGCGGAACAGGCACTGGCCGAGCTGGAGCGCGCCGAGTCGGCGGCCCGCGCCCGGCTGTCCGCGGCCCGGGACCCGCTCGTGGTGCTCGGCGCGCCCGCGCTGGACGACGCCAGCCTGCTGGCCGCGTGGACGACACTGGCCAGCTGGGCGTCCGGCGCGGCCGCGACCAGGGAAGAAGGCGTCGTCGCGGGCGGGAAGAGGGTGAGCCTAGCCCGTTCGTTGGTCGACGATCTGACCGGCCGACTGCGGGCGGACCTGGCCGACGGCGGGATCCATCTCGCGCCTGATGCCATCCCGGCGACGGCGGCTCGCGCGGTCCTCGAGGCGCTCGGGGACGCCCGCGCGGCCACCAGGCGCCTGACCGAGCGCCGTACCGAGGCGGCGGACCTGGCCGCCAAGTGGGAAACGGCGCACGAGGAGCAGGGCGTGGCCAAGATGCTGGCCGACATGCTCCGCTCGGACCGATTCCCGCGCTGGCTGGTCACCGCGGCCGTGGACAGCCTGGTGGAGTTCGCGTCCGGCAACCTGGCGGACCTGTCCGGCGGCCAGTTCGACCTCACCCACGAGGACGGCGAGTTCTACGTCATCGACCACGCGGACGCCGACTCCCGCCGGTCCGTCCGCACGCTGTCGGGCGGGGAGACCTTCCAGGCCTCGCTGGCCCTGGCGCTGGCGCTGTCCTCGCAGATGTCCAGCCTGTCCGCGGCGGGCGGGGCCCGGCTTGACTCGATCTTCCTGGACGAGGGGTTCGGCACGCTCGACCCGGAAACCCTCGACGTGGTGGCCACCACCCTGGAGACCCTGGCCCAGGACGACCGGATGGTCGGGGTGATCACCCACGTGGCGGCGCTGGCCGAACGGGTGCCGGTCAGGTTCCAGGTGTCCAGGGACGCCAAGACCTCTACCGTGGTCCGCGAAGGCCTGCCGACTGTTGAGGAGGCGGCCCTGTGAGCGGTCCGGATATGCGGTTCAGCGTGGACGGCTGGGACCCGGGCTACGGCACCAGCAGCGACCCCGAGGAGGACCTCGGCGAATCGACCGCGCGGGTGGACGTGACCGTGGAGCTGCCGGCCGCCCGGTGGCGGGCGGTCGACCCGCCGCCGGGCCTGGTCCCGCCGGCTGCCCTGCTGTTCGTCGACGGGGTGCGGCGGGTCGAGGCCCGGGTCTGGATCGAGGACAGCACCCCGGACGGCGTTCCGGCGACCGAGGCGAGCGCCGCGCTGTGCGCCTCGTACGCCGCCGGGGTGGTGTGCTGCTGCCGCGGGCAGGCCCATCTGGTGAAGGCCGAGCCGCGGCGCGGCCTGTTCACCGTCGCCTCGCACGCGGCGGACATCGCCACCTGGGCCGGGACCTACACGGCGGAGCGGACCAAGCCGGCTCCAGGCAAGCCGCTGGCCGAGACGCTGTCCCAGCTGCTCCAGCGCCGCCTGGGCGATCTCGAGGTGACGGTCGCGGTCGAGGCCAGGTCCGCCCTGGCCGATCACGGGGTTCCGCCCGGCGACGACCTGCTGATCGTGGACGGGCCGCTGCGCAAGCGCGAGCACCTGCCGCGCGCGCTCGGCTACATCAAGTCGCACCGCAGCAGCTACCTGCCGCCGGAGCTGAACGCCCTGGTGGGCACGCTGACCACGGGCCAGCGGACGCCGGTGTTCCTGATGGGCACGAGCTGGGAACGGCACAGCTGGTACCTGCGGCTGCCCCGGGCGAGCGGGCCGCCGTGGTCCGGCGTGGTCCGGGTCGAGTGCTCCGCCGACCTGGCCATCGCGGACGTGGTCCGGCTGGCCGGTCTCAGCCAGACCTGCCTGGCCCGGTTCGCCTCCACCCGGTACAAGGACCCCCGCGCCCCGCAGAACCTGTACCCGATCTCCGGCCTCGAACGTGAGCTGCGCCGCCGCCTCGGTGACCCGCGGCTGCTCTACCGGGCGCTAAGCCGGTCGGCGGCGGCGTTACAGCTCAGGAGGCGCGCTGGCTCAGGAGGCTTCGGCCAGGCTGGCGTGGTGCCCGAGGTCGGTCGCCTGCGGGGCCGGGCTGGCGGCTCCGGCTCCGGTTCCGGCTTCGAGGGCCCGGCGGATCGCCTCGCCCAGGGCCCGGGCCACCGGCGGCGGGAAGGCGTTGCCGACCTGGCGGTAGGCCGCGGTCTTGCGCCCGGAGAACTCCCAGCTGTCGGGAAAGCCCTGGATGCGGGCCACCATCCGGGTGGTCAGCTTGGGCCGCTGCTCCGGCGGGAAGTCGGGGCCAGGCGGGTCGTAGGCGACCCCGAGCCCGTCCACCCCGAGCAGCTTCCACGCCTCCCGGGCCCGGGTGGGACCCAGGTCGGGCCCGCCGTGCTTCTTGCTGCCGCCCACGATGGTGGGCGCGATCCCCTGGGCGCGGTCGCGCCAGTCGTCCGCTCCCGGCCAGCCTCGTTCGGCCATCAGGTCGTGCAGGACCTGGCCGACGGTGGGGGCCGACGCGGGCGACGGCGCGGGCCAGTGGAAGTGCGCCGCCCACGGCTCCTTGATGGCCACCAGCACGAACCGCGGCCGCAGCTGCGGCACCCCGTACTCGCTGGCGTGGACGAGGTCCCACCAGGTCTGGTAGCCCATCCCGTGGAGCTGCTCGAGCATCTGCGCCCGGTAGGTGTCGAAACGCTTGGCGGCCAGGCCGCGCACGTTCTCCAGCAGGACCGCGCGGGGCTGGATCTCCGCGACCAGCCGGAGCGCCTGCGGGAACAGGTCCCTGTCGTCCTCCTGGCCGAGCTGCTTGCCCGCGATGGAGAACGGCGGGCAGGGCACCCCGCCGGAGAGCAGGTCGATGCCCGCGAACGCGCGCCCGTCCACGTTGTGGATATCGTCTTCGATGATCTTCCAGTCGGATCCGCGGTTGAGCCTGAGCGTCTCGCAGGCGTCCGGGTCCAGCTCGACCGCCGCCGCGTGGCTGAATCCGGCCTGCTCAAGCCCCAGAGACGCCCCGCCGGCCCCGGCGCAGATCTCCAGACAGGTCAGTTCACCCACGGTTCCTCCAACCTTCGGACCATGCCCCATTGTGCCCGTCGGCGGATGCGCCCGTGGGGAACCCACGCCGATCGCCACCCGCAACCGAAGCTTCGCCCCAGCTCTACCAGCCGCCCCTGAGTTCACGGGCGCGGCGGAGGTCCTTGGGGCGGCCGATGGCCTGCCGCATCTGGATCAGGTCCTGGCGGCTGAGGTAGCGGATCGTGAAGTCGCCCGCGCTGGCCGTCTCGCAGCGCCCGAGGAAGTCCGCGACCGCCAGGTTCCCCCACGGCAGGGCCGGTGTGCAGCAGTCGCCGCTGGCGGTGGCGGTGCGGAACAGGACCTTGGGCAGGCGGAAGGCTTCCGGGTCACATGGCACCGGCGTGCCGTCGTCGTTCGTCAACTGGGCCGAGGCCTGGGTGAACGCCGCGGCGAGGACAGCGGCCTGGGCGGCGCTGCCGTCCCAGAGCAGGTCGAGGTCCCCGGTCAGTTCCTCCGAGCCGTGCATGATGCCGGCGACCTGCCCGAT
>Ga0207665_10002613_pt1 | contig 12118 bp, 9 predicted proteins | sample LARL112metaG_FD_184351 | JGI IMG/M metagenome (GOLD analysis project Ga0207665, IMG submission 184351) | Corn, switchgrass and miscanthus rhizosphere microbial communities from Kellogg Biological Station, Michigan, USA - LAR L11-2 metaG... | ecosystem: Host-associated > Plants > Roots >...
GATCGCGGAGTACGAGGCCGCGCTGGCGGGCGGGCTGGGCGACGGCGACGAGGCGGTGCGGTCGCGGATCGCGCTGGCCCAGCTCTACGACGGCAGCGGCGCGGGCGAGCCGGCGCTGCGCCAGTGGGAGGGGCTCATGCGGGCGCGCCCGCGCGATCCCCAGGTGCTCCGCGAGGTGGGCCGGCGGAGCCTCGCGGCCTCGCGCAACGACGTGGCCCTCCGCGCCTACCGCGCGCTCCTCGACGTGCAGCCGGACGACGCGGAGGCGCTCAAGCGCGCCGGGCAGCTCATGGCCTGGAGCAACGACGGCCGCGGCGCGCGCGCGGCGCTCGAGCGCTTCAATCGCGTGAAGGGCGGCGACTACGAGGTGCACTACCTGCTGGGGGAGCTCTACACCGCCGACCACGACGAGGAGCGCGCCCGGACCGAGTACGAGCGGGCGCTGCGCCTGCTGCCGCCCCGCTCGCGCTGACCGCTCCCGCCGCCATCCGTCTTGAACCGGGCCGACCGCCCCGCCATACTCGCCGGATGGCCCGGCTCCGCTCGCCCCGCCTCGCGTCGGTCCGGATCGTGGGCCCGATCGCGGGCCTGCTGCTCGCGGGCCTGCTCGTCGCGGGCGGGCCGCCCGCGCGCGCCCAGACGCCGACGCCGGCACCCGCCGAGGCGGTCCCCGCGCCGGACGTAGCTTCCGCGGAGCCATCGGGCCCCGCGGAGCCATCTGGGCCCGCGGAGCCATCAGGAAAGGACGCGCCCGAGGCGGAGACGCTGCGCGCGCGGATCCAGGCGCGCCTCGGGCTCGTGGAGGAGGCCCTCGCCACCTACCGCGCGCTGCTCGCGCGCTATCCCGACGACCGGCGCCTCCGCGAGGACTACGCGGAGGTGCTGGTCGATGCGGGGCTGAACGACCAGGCGGGCCCGATCGTCGACCGCTACCTGGCCGACGACCCGACGTCGGCGCGGCTCCGCCGCCTGCGCGCGCGGATCGACCTGGCCGCCAGCGCCCCCGGCTCGGCGGGCCGCCGTCTCGACGCCCTCGCGCGCGAGCAGCCGCAGGACACCGGGCTCACCGCCGATCTCGCCGCCGCGGAGGCCGCGGCGGGGCGGTGGAACCGCGCACTCGACCTGTACGGTCACCTGCTCGACGGCGCCCCCGACAACCGCGACGTGCTCGTCGCCTATCGCGACATCCTCCTCGGGCACGCCCCGCGGATCGAGCTGAGCCATTACACGCTGCTGCAGCAATCCGCTACCCATCACGTCGAGGAGGCCGCGTGGCGCGGCTGGCTGGCCGATCAGTGGTGGCTGCGCGCGGGCGAGCGCTACGGCAGCTACCACCAGGAGCGCACGGTGGGCCAGACCGCCTTCAGCGAGGAGGTGTGGACCACCTTCGCGACGCTCGGGTTCCGGCCCACGCGCACGGTCTCGCTCTGGGCCGGGCTCGAGGAGTCGCGCCGCCGCGAGGACATCCTGCGCACCACCGGGCGCCTGGGCGCCGGCTACGACGACCAGCGGGCGACCCTCGCCACGCTCGAGGTGGCGGTCCGCGAGCTGCTCACCAACCCGGTGGCCGCGCTGCCGCGCAACGGCACGACCGACCGCGTGACCGTGGACGTCTCGCGCCGCGTGCTGGTGCCGGTGGTGCTGGCCGCCCACTACGACTTCCGGCACTACCAGGTCTCCGGCGAGGATCTGGGCAACCGCTGGGAGGCGGCCGGACGGGCCGAGCTCGAGCTGATTCGCAGCCGGGTCCAGGTGACCCTGATCCCTCAGGTCTTTTTTTCCGAGTACACCCCCACCGCGGGCAGCCCGCTGCGGGACAAGGTGACGTTTCTCCGGCGTGAGGACATCGTGGCGATCGGGGCCCTGGTCGGCTGGGACGTCACCCCCGCGCTCCGCCTGCAGGCCGGCTCGGTCGGGCGGCGCGATCTGCACCGCGCGCTCACCTCGTGGGAGGTCACCGGCGAGGCCAGATGGCGAATTCGCCCCTGGCTGGAAGGGCGCGTGCTCTATACTCGAAACACCGAGTCCACCACCGTCGGGGGCCAGGAAGAATCGTTCCTCGGGCGCCTCGACATCCTGTACTGAGAGACCTATGTCGCGGCGCTGGCGGGCGGTCGTGCTGACGATCGGCGTGCTCACGCTGCTCGGATGCGCGAGCACCACCCAGGACTGGGTCAAGCCCGGCGCGGCCCGGGTCACGCGGGTCGCGGTGCTCCCGCTCGAGAACCAGACCTCGTCGCTGCGCGCGGGCCAGGTCGCGGGTGATCTCCTCATCTCCGAGATCCTGGCCACCGGGGCCATGACGGTCATGGACCCGAGCGAGGTCGCCGATCTCCTCAGGCGCGACAACCTCGATCCGGCCGACGCGAGCCGCCTGCCGTCCGCGCAGCGGATCGGCCGGCTCCTCCAGGTGAGCCACGTCCTGCAGGGCTCGGTGACCGAGTACCGCTACAAGCCGGGTCTCTCCGAGACGCCCGCGGTCGGCGTGACCGCGCGCCTGGTCGACGTCGCGTCCGGCGAGGTGGTGTGGACGTCCAGTCACGCCCGCCTCGGCTCCTCGTGGCTCCGCGAGGACGGGCTCGCGCGTGTCGCCCAGCAGGTGGCCCACGACATGGCGGCCCACCTGACCGCCTCCCTGGGCGACGCCCGAGCGCGGTAAGCGCCGGGTGCTCGCCGCCCTCCGCCGCGCCCACCCCTACCTGCTCGAGCTGGGCGGAGGCCTGCTGCTGCTCGTCGTCGTCAACGTGCTGCTGTGGCCGCGGGATCCGGGTTTCCTCGACGTGCGGCCGAACCCAGCGCTGGTGCTCGTGGTGGTGCTCGCGGCGCGGCACGGCCTGCGCGCGGGGCTGGTGAGCGGCCTCGTCACCGCGGCGGCGGTGAGCGCGTGCGTGGTGGTCCGCCTGGACCACGCGAGCTGGAGCGAGCTGCGCACCCTGACGCGCTACGTGACCCCGCTGCTGCTGATCGGCACCGGCTTCGGGCTGGGCGCGCTGCGCGAGACCCAGCGGCGGCGCACGCGCGCGCTCGAGGCGCAGGTGGAGGGGCTCGAGCAGGAGCTGGCCGATCAGGCGGTGCGCTTCATGGCCGCCACCGAGGCCAAGCACGAGCTGGAGCGCCGGGTGGCGGACGAGCGCGCGTCGCTCACGAGCCTCTACGCGGCCGCGCGCGCGCTCGAGACCCTCGACGCGGAGCGGCTCTACCCCGCGATCGCGGCCACCGCCCGGCGCTTCCTGCAGGCCGACGCCTGCCAGTGCTACGTGCTCGACGGCGACCGGCTGCGCCTGCGCGCCGCCGAGGGGCCCGCGCCGGAACGACCGGAGATCGCCCCCGACGACGGCCTCGTGGGCCTCGCGGTCCGGATGGGTCGCCCGGTCAGCGTGCGCGACTACACCACGATCGGCTCGCTCGAGGATCTCCAGGGCGCCGAGATGCTCATGGCCGCGCCCATGACCTCGGGCGAGGGCGCGCTGCTCGGCTGCATCACGGTGACGTCGCTGCCGTTCCTCCGGCTGACCCCGGTGTCGCTCGATCGCCTCGGCCTCGTCGCCGACTGGGGGGCGCGGACGCTCGAGAATGCGCGCACCCACGAGCAGACGCGGGCGCGCACCATCGAGGACGAGCTGGTGCGGGCCTACACCTACGCCTACTACCAGCGGCGCATCCACGAGGAGGAGGTGCGGGCCGACCGCTACGGGCGGCCGCTCGCGGTGGTGATCTTCCGCATCCACCGCTTCGGGGCGGTGTCGGCGGATCGGCGGGCCGAGCTGGGCCGCGTGCTGTCGCTGGTCTTCTCGCGCACCCTGCGCGACGTCGACATCGTCTGCCGCTACGCCACCGAGGACGCCTTCGCGATCATCCTGCCCGAGACCGCGCCCGCGCGCGCGGAGGTGGTGGTCGACCGTCTCTCGAACGAGATCCGGAACTTCCACTTCGCGCCCTACGACGACGACGAGCGGGACCTCGAGTTCTCGGTGCGCGTGCTCGCGGTGCGCGAGCGCTCCGGCGGGGTGGCCTCGTGATCACCGCGGTCGCCGCGCTCGCGGAGCTGCTCGCGCTGGCCCTGGCCCTCCTCGGCGCGGGCTGGTGGTGGCTCGTGGCCCTGCTCGCTCACGTGGCCGCCGCGTGGACCGCGGGCCGGGCGCTCGCCGGCCCCCGCCGCGACGAGCGGCTCCTGGTGGTGGCGCTGGTGCTGGCCCTGCCCGCGCTCGGCCTCGTCGGCCTCACCGCCATCCGCCTCTGGCAGCGCCGGGCGCCGCCGTCGGGGATCTACGCGGGCGCGCACTCGGAGATGGCGGGCCTGCCCGGCCCGGGCCAGGCCCCCGAGCCGGTCGACCGCGTCTTCGAGTGGCTGCAGGCCCAGGTCTCGGTGCAGCCGGTGGCGGACCTGATCCGGGCCGCCGACCCGCGCACGCAGCGCTGGGGCGTCGGCCTCCTGGCCAAGCGCGGCGACGGCCCGGCGGTGGAGCTCCTGCGCGAGGCGCTGCAGTCGCCCGACCGCGACACCCAGATCGCGGCCTCCGGCGCGCTCCAGCGGGTCGAGGAGCGGCTCGCGCACCGGATCACCCAGGCGCAGGAGCAGCGGCGCCTCGATCCGGAATCGCCCGAGCGGGCGATGGCGATGGGAGACGCGTGCCTCGCCTACCAGGAGAGCGGGCTGCTCGACGCGGCGATGGGCCGCTACTGGCTCGGGGAAGCGGAGAGCGCCTATCGCGCCGCGCGCGCGGGCCGCCCGGAGTGGGCGGCGCCCACCCGCGCGCTCGCCCGGGTGCTGCTGGCCCTCGACCGGATCGACGAGGCGGAGGGTCTGGCGGTGGAGGCTCGCGCCGCCGCGCCGTCCACCGAGGTCGACCTGCTGCTCTCCGAGATCCTGTTCCGCCAGCGGCGCTGGCCCGAGCTGCAGGCTCTCTCGCGGGACGCGCTCGCCGCGGGCCGCGCGGACGAGGTCCTGCGGTGGTGGGCGGGGGAGCCCGCGTGAACGAGGCGCCCGCCGACATCTGCCTGATCCTCGAGGGCACGTACCCGTACGTGACCGGCGGGGTGTCGTCCTGGATCCACCAGCTGGTCACCGCGCTGCCCGAGCTGCGCTTCGCGATCTTCCACATCTCGGCGACGCAGGGCGAGGTTCACCCCCCGCGCTACACCATGCCGCCCAACGTGGTGAGCCTGGTCGACATGGGCATCCACGGGGGCGACGAGCCCGCGCTCAAGGGTGAGGTGACCGAGCAGGCCGCGTGGGAGACGATCTGGCGCTATCACGAGGAAATGAAGGACGGTCGCGCGGACGGGCTCGAGGAGCTCCTGCGGCAGGTCTCGCCGCACGCGGGGGCGGGCCCCTCGGTGCACGACTTCATCTACGGCAAGCCGGCGTGGGAGATCGTGCGGCGGCTCTACGAGGCGCGGGCCCCCGACATCTCGTTCCTCGACTACTTCTGGACGTGGCGCTTCACCCACCTGCCGATGTTCCGGCTGCTGCATGCGCCGGTTCCGGAGGCCGCGGTCTACCACACGGTGTCCACCGGCTGGGCCGGCTTCGTGGCCGCGGTGCAGCGGGTGCGGCGCGGGCGCCCCATGCTCCTGACCGAGCACGGCATCTACTCGCGCGAGCGGCGCATGGAGATCGACCAGGCGGAGTGGATCTACGTCCAGCGCCAGGCGCCCATGACCCTGTCGGCGGGGCCCGGGTTCTTCAAGGAGCTGTGGGCGCGGCTCTTCGAGCGCCTCTCGCGCATCACCTACGTGCAGGCCGACCGCATCGTCACGATCTTCGAGGGCAACCGGCAGGCCCAGATCCGCGACGGCGCCGATCCGGCCAAGACCCTGGTGGTGCCCAACGGGCTCGACGTCGGTCCGCTCGCGGCCCTGCCGCGGGTGGAGCCGGCCGCGGGCGAATTCCGCATCGGCTTCGTGGGCCGGGTGGTGCCCATCAAGGACGTGAAGACGTTCATCCGCGCGGTGAAGATCGTGGCGACCGCGCACCCGGGCGCGCGCGCGGTCATCGCGGGGCCGGGGGACGAGGATCCCGCGTACCTCGCGGAGTGCCAGGCTCTCGCCGCCACCCTCGGGATGGCCGAGCGCGTGGAGTTCACCGGGCGCGTGGACGTCAAGACGATCTACCCGCGGGTCGACGTCCTGGTGCTCACGTCGATCTCGGAGGGCCTGCCCCTCGTGATCCTCGAGGCGGCTGCCGCCGGCATCCCGGTGGTCTCCACCGACGTGGGCGCCTGCCGCGAGCTGCTCGAGGGCCGCCTGCCCGCCGACCGCGCCCTCGGGGCGAGCGGGCTCGTGACCGGGCTCGCCGACCCCGCCGCGACCGCGCGGGCCATCCTGAGCCTGGCCCGCGACCCCGGCCTCTGCGAGGAGATGGGGCAGGCCGCGCGGGCCCGGGTGCGGGCGCACTACCAGGAGGCCGACCTGATTCGCCGCTACCGGGAGATCTACCGCGATCTCCTCGGCGCGGGCTGAGCGCGGGCGCCCGTGGCCGGCATCGGCTTCCGGCTCAAGCGGCTGATCGTCGAGGACACCGGCAGCGGCTGGCTGCGCGCTCACCTCTACGGCGCGGTGCTCTCGGCGGGACCCTGGCTGCTCTCGATCTGCACGCTCGGCACGCTCGCCCTGCTCTCGCGCGACCTGATCGGCGACCTCGCGCACGCGCGCTTCCAGGTCATCGTGGTCTACACCTACACGTTCTCCCTGATCACCACCGGGGCCGCCCACATGGTGGTGACCCGACAGCTCGCCGACGAGCTCTATCTCGGGCGCATCGGCGCGCTGGTGGTCTCCTACCGGGTGACCATCGCGATGACCGCGCTCGCCCACCTGGCGCTCGGCGCGGCGGTCTACGCGCTCGCCCCCGGGCTCGAGCCGGCCCTGCGCCTCTTCGGGGTGATGCTGCTGGTGGTGGTGTCGTGCACCTGGATGGTGATGATCTACCTCGGCGCGGCGCAGGACTACGCGAGCGTGGTGACCGCGTTCTTCCTCGGCAACGCGGCGAGCCTGCTCGGGGCGCTCGCGCTCGGGGCCTATCTCGGCACCACCGGCTACCTCGCCGGATTCCTGGTCGGCCAGGCGGGCATCTTCTTCGTGCTCTGCGCCCGGGTGGAGCGCGAGTTCAGCCAGGTGCGCATCCCGGAATCGGTCGACCTCCGGCGCGCGTTCGTCCACTATCCGGAGCTGATCGCGGCGGGCGTCCTCTACAACGCGGCGATCGCGGTGGACCGCATCGTGTTCTGGGCCGGGCCCACCGGGCGCCCCATCGTGGGCTGGTTCCGCGCCTCGCTGTACGACAGCCCGATCTTCCTGTGCTACCTTTCGGTGGTGCCGGCGCTCGCGATCTTCCTGGTCAGCGTGGAGACCGACTTCTACGATCGCTACCGCGAGTACTACGGCGTCGCCACCAAGCACGGCACGCTGCGCCAGGTGCTCGAGGCCAAGCGCGCGATGACCGAGTGCCTGCGCGACAGCCTGCGTCGCCTCCTCGTGGCGCAGGCTCCGGTGACCCTCCTGCTCATGGCGCTCGCGCCGTGGATCGCGGACGGCATCGGGCTGGACCGGCTCCAGGTCTCGATCCTGCGCTGCGGCCTGGTCGGGGCGGTGCTCCACGTGCTGTGCCTCTTCGGCGGTATCGTGCTCCTCTACTTCGATCGCCGCCGCGCCGCCGCCGAGGTGGCCGCGGTCTTCCTGGTGGCCAACCTCCTGCTCACCGTAGCCACCCTGGTCGTCGGTCCGCGCGCCTACGGCCTCGGCTATCCGCTCGCCGCGCTCCTCGGCTGCGCCTGGGCGTACCGACGCCTCGAGGAGACCCTGGCGGATCTCGAGTACCTGACCTTCGCCGCCCAGCCCATGGTGCCCGAGGCGCCGGCCGTCGAGTCGAGCCACCCCGCGTCCGCCTGATGAAGTCGCGCTCGGGCGGGGAAGCCGCGCTGGTGGCGGCCCTGCTGACCCTGCTCGCGGCCCTCATCGTCTACCCGCTGCTGCAGGTGCTCTCGGTGGCGTTCCTCGACGGCGGCTGGCCCACCCTCCGTCCGCTGCTCGCGTTCTTCGTCCGCCCGCTCTTCCGCGAGGCCCTCGCCAACACCCTGCTGGCCGGCGTGCTCGCGGTGGTGATCGGCAGCGTCATCGCGGTGCCACTCGCGGTCCTCACCGTGCGCTACCGCTTTCCGGGGCGCACGCTGATCGGGGTGCTCGCGGTGCTGCCGCTGGTGGTGCCGCCCTTCGTGGGCGCGCTCGCGTTCCAGCAGATCCTGGGGCGGAGCGGCACCGTCAACCTCCTGCTGCGCGAGCACGCGGGGGTCACGGTGCCGTTCATGGAGGGCCTGCCCGGCGTGGTGCTGGTGCAGAGCCTCCACTACTTCCCGTTCATCCTGCTCAACACCGCGGCCGCCCTCGCCGGCCTCGACCGCTCGCTCGAGGAGGCGGCCCAGAACCTCGGCAGCTCGGGCCTGCGGCTCTACCGCCGCGTGCTGCTGCCGCTGGCGCTGCCCGGCTACGCGGCGGGCGCGCTGCTGACGTTCATCCGGGTGATCGACGACCTCGGCACCCCGCTGATGCTCAACTACTCGCGGCTGCTCGCGCCGCAGGCCTACGTGCGCGTCACCAGCATCGGGCTGACGGACGTCGACGCCTACGTGATCTGCGTGATCCTGGTGGCGCTGTCGCTCGGCGCCCTCGGGCTCTCGAAGACGGTGGTGGCCCGCCGCGAGTACGCGGCCCTCGGGCGGGGCGGGGAGGCCCCGCCGATGCGGCTCGGTCCGCGCGGCACCGCGCTCGCCTGGCTGATCGCCGCGCTGCTGCTGGGCCCGGCGCTCCTGCCCCACGCGGGCGTGCTGCTCCTGTCGGTCTCGCGGGTGTGGAGCCTCTCGCCGCTGCCGACCGTGTACACGCTCGCCCACTACGAGGAGATCCTCGTCCGCTCCCCCCAGTTCGTGACCAACACCCTGCGCTACGCGGGGCTCGCCGCGCTGGCCGACGTGGCGCTCGGGGCGATGATCGCGTGGCTCCTGGTCCGAGGGCGGGTGGCGGGCCGGCGCTGGCTCGACATCGTCGGCACGATCCCGCTCGCGATTCCGGGGGTGGTGATCGCGATCGGCTTCCTGCGCGCCTTCGGCGGCTTCGTGGTGCCCGGGCTCGGCGATCCGCTGACCTCGACCTGGCTCGTGCTCGTGATCGTCTACGCGGTGCGCCGGCTGCCCTACGCGGTCCGCGGGGCCCACGCCGCGCTCGAGCAGCTGCCGTCCGCGCTCGAGGAGGCGGCGCAGAACCTGGGGGCGAGCCGCCCGCGGACCTTCAAGCGGATCACGCTGCCGCTGATCTCACGCGGGCTCCTGGCCGGCGGCCTGCTCGCGTTCATCGGCTCGGCGGTCGATTTCTCCTCCACCATCCTGCTGGTGCCGCGGGTGGAGCTCGGTCCGCTCTCCTACGGGATCTATCTCTCCGTGCAGTCCGCGGTGGGACGCGGGCCGGGAGCGGCGCTGGGCGTGGTGGCAATCCTGGTGACGGCCGCGGGCACCTGGGCCGCCACCGGGCTCGCCCGGCGCTCGGCCGCCGCGCTCTTCCGGGGCTGACGATGCCGGCCATGCGCACGCGCGCGGAGTGGGTCCTGCCGGCCTCGATGCTGATCGGCACCTTCGCGTGGTCGTTCATCTACGTGAGCCTGCCCTTCCACATCCAGAAGATGTCGACCCTCGATCCGGCCGCGACCCTGCGCTGGACCGGGTGGATCCTCGGCATCAGCCCGCTGATCACCGTCATCACCGCGCCGATCTCGGGCCGCCTCGGCGAGCACATCGATCCCAAGCGGGGCTTCATCGCGGTGCAGGCCTTCCAGGGGCTCGGCTTCCTCGGCATGGCGCTGGCCCGCACGCTGCCCGAGATGCTCGTGGCCCGCATGCTCCTGGGCCTGATGGGCGCGGTGTCGACGTTCGCGTTCATCATGATCGGGCGCTCCGGCGGCGACGTGCGGCGGCAGGTCTCCTACATCCAGTCCGGCATGACCCTCGGCCAGGTGCTGGGCCCGGCGGCGGGGGCCCTGGTGGCGGCCCGCGTCGGCTTCCGCCTCTCGTTCGTGCTGGGCGCGTTCATGCTGTGGGGCTGCTCGGCCCTCGTGTCGTGGGGGGTGCCCACCGGCAAGCCTCGCGACGCGGCGGCCTCCGCCAAGGGTGCGACGTCGCTGCGCGAGCTGGTGACGGTGTCGCTGGTGGTGCTCGCCGGCTCCACCCAGATCTTCTTCCTCACCTCGATTCTGCCCCAGATCCTCCCTCCGCTCGGCGTGGCCCCCGAGTCCACCCTGGAGGTCGGCGGGTTCCTGATCTTCGCGACCGGCATCGCGGCCTCGCTGGGCGCGATGGCGGCGCCGCGGCTGGCCGACCTCCTGGGCGACCGCGGCGCGGTGCTGTGGTTCCTGCTGGGCTCCTCGCTCCTCCTGGCCACGCTGTCGCTGGCCGGCCACGTGTGGAGCTTCGGGGTGCTCCGCTTCCTGCAGGTGCTCTGCATCGCGCCGGTGTTCCCGCTCTCGGTCGCGGCCATCGCGCAGCGGGCCTCCGGGGAGGCGATCGGATTCGTCAACTCCGCGCGCATCGGGGCCGCCTTCATCGGCCCGGTGGTGGCGACGACGCTGCTCTCGTCGATGCGGCCCGCGGTGGTCTATCTGGTACTGGCCGCGCTCGGCCTGGCCGTCGTCCCGCTGGTGGCGCGGATGGACCGCCGGTCGCGGCTCCGGAGCGATCCGGGAGGAGCGAGCCCCGCGTGAGTCCCGAGCAGCTGGTCCGGCTGTCGGAAGTGCGGATGGAGGGCGTGGGCAAGCGCTACCGCGAGCACTGGGCGGTGCGGGAGATCTCGCTCTCGATCCGGCCGGGGGAGTTCTACACGCTGCTCGGTCCCTCCGGCTGCGGCAAGACCACCCTGCTGCGCCTGCTCGCCGGCTTCGTCACCCCCGACGAGGGGCGCATCGTGGTGGACGACGAGGTCATCGACGCGGTGCCGCCGTGGAAGCGCAACCTCGGCATGGTCTTCCAGCACTACGCGCTCTGGCCCCACCTCTCGGTGTTCGAGAACGTGGCGTTCGGCCTCCGCGAGCGCGGGGTCTCCGGCGCCGCGCTCGCCGGGCGGGTGGCGGCCGCGCTTGCCCAGGTCGGGCTCGCCGGCTTCGAGGCGCGCCGGCCCTCGCAGCTCTCCGGGGGCCAGCCGCAGCGGGTGGCGCTCGCCCGGACCCTGATCGTCGAGCCGCGGCTGCTCCTGCTCGACGAGCCGCTCTCGAACCTGGACGCGGTGCTCCGCGCCCAGATGCGGCTCGAGCTGGAACGGCTGCACCGCGACGTCGGCATCACCACCATCTACGTGACCCGCGACCAGGCGGAGGCCCTCGCCCTCTCGACGCGCATCGCGGTGCTGGACCGCGGGCGCATCGTGCAGGAGGGCAAGCCGGAGGAGATCTACTGGCGCCCGCGCACCCGCTTCGTGGCCGAGTTCGTCGGCGCGGCGAACCTGCTGCCGGTGCGGGTCACCGAGGTGCGCGACCTCGGCGTGGTGGTGGAGACCGCGGGCGGCTCGCGGATCCCGGTGGCCTCGGGCGGGCACTCGTGGACGGTGGGGGCGAGCGGCCTCCTCTGCCTGCGGCCGGAGGCGCTGCGCATCGAGGAGTCCGAGCGCGCGGCGGGCGGCATCCGCGGCAAGGTGGCCGGTCACGTCTTCGAGGGATCGCGGCAGCTCTACGAGGTCACGATCGCGGGCGGCGCGGTGCGGGTGGAGATGCTGACGTCGGCGCAGCAGGGCCGGGGATTCAAGCCGGGCGACGACGTGAAGATCGAGATCTCACCCGAGACGTCGGTGCTGCTGCCCGTCGAGTCCTGACATGCTATCTTCGCCCCGGGAGATCACCTCATGACCGACATCAGCCCCCAGGATCTGAAGGCGCGGCTCGATCGCCACGAGCCGCTCGTGCTGCTCGACGTGCGCGAGGACTGGGAGACCGCGCTCTGCCGCCTCGCGAACGCCACCCACATCCCGATCGAGGAGATCGAGTTCCGCACCGCGGAGCTGGATCAAGCCGACGATATCGTCGTGTACTGCCACCACGGGGTGCGCAGCGCCGCGGTGGCCAACTTCCTCCGCCAGCAGGGCTTCA
>Ga0207665_10002614_pt1 | contig 12118 bp, 11 predicted proteins | sample LARL112metaG_FD_184351 | JGI IMG/M metagenome (GOLD analysis project Ga0207665, IMG submission 184351) | Corn, switchgrass and miscanthus rhizosphere microbial communities from Kellogg Biological Station, Michigan, USA - LAR L11-2 metaG... | ecosystem: Host-associated > Plants > Roots >...
CGCGTATCGCAATTTGAAACTGTCGCGTGATGCGAAAGGTGTGCTGGTTGCCGAGTTCCATAGCGACGGCGGCCCGTTCATCATGAACGCGCAAGCTCACACGGAGTTTGTCGATGCCTTTCACAGAATCGGACAAGACCGGGCGAACAAGATTGTCATCATGACCGGCGCGGGTGGGAATTTCATTGGTGACGTAGAGTGGCCGTCATTCGGAGACGTCGCCGATCCGGGCGTCTGGAGCAGAATTCACGACGAAGGCGCCCAGACTTTGGAGAACATTGCGAACATCCGGGTTCCAGTGATCGCGGCCGTCGAGGGACGCGCCCACATCCACTCGGACTACGCGCTCCTCGCTAGTGTCATCGTGGCGGCTGAAGGCGCGACATTCCAGGACGTCGGCCACTTTGCCGTGGGAGTTACGCCGGGTGACGGGATCTTTACAACATGGAGTTATCGGGCTGGAGCAGGTCGAGCCGAGGCATTCCTGCTCAATCCACAGCCGCTGCCGGCACGTACCGCGTATGAATGGGGAGTCGTGGCAGAGGTAGTACCGAACGGCAAGGCAGTGGCACGCGCTCGGGAACTGGCCGATTTGTACCTGCAGGCTCCGGAAGTAACCCGCCGGAACACGCGCATTCACTTCATTCAACCACTCAAGGAGCGCATCGTTCGGGAAGTCGGTTATGGACTATCCCTCGAGGGAGCGTCGTCGGCCGACCTCGTAAAGTCAAAGCAATCGAAGAGTTAGTCTGCACGTCCTGGTGCTTCAGCGGTCTCATTCGCGGCTACTCCGCCCACAGCTCGATCGGCGTGTCGCGCCCCCGCAGCACGCTGGGCCCCCGCGGCGTCAGACCTTGCAGGAGCGCGAGATCGGCGCCCTCGCGCTCGACGGCGGCCACGAGCGCGCCACTGGCCACGATGCTGACCCGGAGCTCGCGCGTGTGGGCCTGCAGCCGGCTGGTGACGTTGGTGGTGTCGCCCACCGTCGCGAAGGCCATGCTGCGGCGGCTGCCGATGTCGCCGGCCACCACCGGGCCGTAGTGCAGACCGAGCCCGATCTGCAGGGGCGGCCGCCCGGCCGCCTCCCGCTCGAGATTCCAGGCGGTGAGGGCCGCCAGCATGCGGCGGGCGCAGGCCAGCGCATCGGTCGCGTCACGCGTGCCGGTGTCGGGGACGCCGAAGGTGGCCAGGAGCGCGTCGCCGATGAACTTCTCCAGGCAGCCGCCGTGGCGGAACACTTCTTCCTCCATGCGGCCGTGGAAGTCCCGCAGGAGCGCCATGACCTCTTCCGGCGTCATCTCCTCGGCCATGCTGGTGAAGCCCACCAAGTCGGCGAAGAGCACGCCGACCGCCTGCCGGCGCACGCGGCCGAGCGGCTCGTCCCGCTCGGCCAGCGTGTCCACCACCTTGGGCGAGAAGTAGCGGGCGAGGTTGCCGCGGGCGCGCTCGGCTTGAGCGCGCTCGGTCACCAGCGTGCGCGAGCGCCGGACCAGAAGCGCGAGGCCCGCACTCACCAGCAGGAACACGATGACCTCGTTCTGGTACTTGAGCATCGAGACGTAGTTGGGATCGAAGTAGGCGGCGCGCATTGCGGCGCGGCTGGCCCCGCTGGGCGGGTCGGTGATGGTCTCGGGCCGGGTCAAGATCCAGAGAAAGCCGGCCGTCCAGGCGCCGGCCCCGCAGAGTCCAGCCCACAGGAGCAGCCGGGGCCGGAACGAGAACGCGGCCTGCATGAGCATGACGAAGAAGTACATGAACGTGGCGAAGCGCAGCGGGATTGCGGGCGGCACGCGCGGGGAGACGTAGGGGTTCGGCAGCAGGAGGGCCGCGGCCAGCGCCAGCGAGTCGACGAGGATCAGCAGGTACGCGGCCAGCCGCAGCGCCCGGCCCCGGAAGTAGAGCCAGAGCTGCGCGAGGCCGGTCACGAGGAAGAAGGCCGCGGAGCCCAGGACCCAGACGTAGGCCGCGCCGCGCTCGGGGCTGGCCACCGCGAGCCATCCCAGGATGAACACCACTGCCGCCGAGCGCGTGGCGGCCGCTACCATCAGGCCCCGCCGCTCCTCCCGGGCGAAGGCAGCGTCCAACCGCTCCTGGGTCCCGACGTCTTGCTTCAAGCCTTCTATGTCCGGCCTGGCGCCCTCATCGGCATCCGGCCAGGTCCGCCATCAGCTCGATGGCCTCGTCCTGGTGGGTGGCCACCGTGAGACCCGTCGCGCCGCTGTCGGCCCACGCCCGGAAGCGCTCGCGGATGCGGTCCCGTGGCCCCACCAGCGCGCCCTCGTCGATGAAGTCGTCGGGCACCGCGGCCACCGCCTCCGCCTTGCGGCCGGCCAGGTAGAGCTCTTGGATGCGCTCGGCCGCTTCCCCGTAGCCGTTCGCGGTCATCGCCTGGGTGTGGAAGTTCTTGTCGCGGTGGCCCATGCCGCCCACGTAGAGCGCCACGCGCGGCTTGAGGGTCTGGAGCCCGGCGCGCACGTCGTCGGTCAGCACCACGAAGGCCCGCGGCTGGATCTCGAGGTCACGCAGCGTCTTGCCGCCGCCGGCGCGGCGGAGCCCCTCGTCCAGCCAGGGCCGGAAGGCTTTCATCCGTGTGGGAGTGAAGCCCAGCGGCAGCCAGCCGTCCGCGATCTCCGCGGTGAGCTTCACGGTGGACTCGCCGCCGGTGCCCAGCCAGATGGGAATGTCCGGCCGCATGTGCAGGATCGAGGTGAGGGGCTTGGCCAGCCCGGCCGAGCCCGGACCCGTGTAGGGCAGCGAGATCTCGCGGCCCTCGTGCTGCACGGGGGACTTGCGGGCGAAGATTTTTCGCATGATGCCTACATAGTCGCGGAGCCGCCAGTAGGGCTTGCCCCAGGGCTGCCCGTACCAGCCCTCCACGATCTGCGGGCCCGACACGCCGAGGCCTGCGACCGCGCGCCCGCCGCCTGCCAGCGCATCGATGGTACCCACGGCCATCGCGGCGGCCGCGGGCGTGCGCGCGGCGAGCTGCATGATCCCCGTGCCGAGCCGGATGCGCTTCGTCACCGCGGCCAGGTAGGCCAGCGGCGTCAGGGCATCCGAGCCGTATGCCTCCGCCGTCCACACGGAGTCGTATCCCAGCCGCTCCGCGAGCTGCACGCGCGCCACCGGCAGGTCGAGGTGGGCACCGGAATATCCGATCGAGAGCCCGAGCTTCATCGGCCGCCGGAGCCGCGCGACGGCAGCGCCGCGACGAAGGTGCCGCTGATGAGGGTCTCGCCCTTCTGGTTGATCGCCTCGAGCTCGCCCTCCACCAGCTTCTCGCCCCCCTGCTCGAGCTTGCGCGTCACCTTGCCCCGGCAGACCACGTCGTCGCCCGGCCAGGCCCGTGTCGAGAAGCGCACCTTGTAGCGCCGCACGTTGGGCCGTCCCGCGAACCCGGTGACCACCCGGCTCAGGATGCCTGCGTTGAGCATGCCCATGGCGAACACGGTGGGGTTCCCCGAGGCCTCCGCGAAGGTTTGGTCGTGGTGGATCGGGTTGAAGTCGCCCGAGGCCCCGGCGTACTTCACGAAGTCGGTCCGCGTGAGCTTGTCGACGCGGACCTCGGGCAGGGTCTCACCCTCCTTGACGTCTTCCCAAAAGCGCTTGGTCGCGGGCATGGCGATCTTCCTCTCAGTCCTTGACGACCTGGCCGGTCTCGATACCGACGGCGCGCGCGCGGGCCACCAGCACGCCCTTGGCGTTGCGGTACTCTGTCTCCGTTACCGCGAAGGTCATGGAGCCGCCGCGTTTGCCCGGCTTCTCGTAGACGTCCACGATCTTGCTCACCGCGGTCAGCACGTCACCGGCGTGGATGGGGGCGAGGAACTCGAATTCCTGCTCGCCGTGCAGCACGCGCTTGAGATCGAAGGGCAGGCGCGGCCGGCCCCGCCCGTCGTCCCAGTGCGAGACGGTCTGCACGAACGTCACCGGGGGCATGATGCCGCCGGCCTCCTTCGCCGCGTGGCCCTCATCGTAGTACAGCGGATCATCGTCCTTGATGGCGCGCGCGAACTCCTGGATCTTGCCGCGCTCCACGTGCATGGTCACGGGCTCGCCCGTCCTGCCGATTGCGCTCTTGTCGACCGGCATCGCATCCTCCTTGGCGGTCCTGCCGAACCGCGCCCGCGAGTGTAGCAGGAGGCGCCGGGGGCGGGAAGGCTGGCCGCCAACCCCTTTCGTTTCCAGACGTCGTCAGGCGCGCTCTACGACCACCTCGCTTATCTGAATTACGGGGGTCAGGTCGGTGTAATTCGGAATGTCGGCCATGATCTCTTTCGCGTGCGGCCCGAAGCCCGCTTGAAACGACTCGACGGAATTACAGAAGATGTGGCACATGCCAACGTAGGTCGCAGGAACACCGGGTGCGCCGCCGGCAAGCCCTTTGTCAACTGTGTAGTAGAGACATGCGTCGCCCATACGCTTCTTCACCAGTGGCATGTGTTTGTCGCGGTAGTACTCGTGGTTGAAACGGGCTCCCGGGGTGTTTGCGTACATCACGCTGACCTTGATCATCATTCGCCCTCCAGGTGGTGGCATTTCCGCCCAAGCCTCCGGTACGCGCGCGTGGGGCGACAATTTAGCAGGTTCCTTTGGGCCCCCTATCTCGCCGCCGCCGCGTAGCGGCTCGTCTGCTCAGCATTGGAGACGCGGAAGCGCCCGACCGCGTCGGCGTGGGCGGCGCGCTCCGCCGCGCCGAAATCAAGGCGTGGCCGCGGCTCGTCGTCGAAATGCCCGTAGCGGTCCGTGCCCCGCACCAGCATCGCGGTCAGTCGTGTGCGGCTGGTGCAGCGGACGCTGGTCGGGATGTAGCTGACGCCGAGACCGATGCGCCGGTCGGCGGAGAGATTCGGACGCGAGTTGTGCGCCAGATGCGTGTGATGCAGCGAGAATTGGCCTGCGCGCAGCGGCATGAATTCGGTACGGCTCCTGTCGAGCTCGACCGTGATGGTCTGGCCGCGCGACAGCAGATTGTTCGTGGCCTCGTTGTGTTCGGCGTGATGGAGCTGGCCGAGCTTGTGCGAGCCCGGGATCACCTCCATGCACCCGGCCTCGACCGAAGCGTCGGTGAGGGCGACCCAGGCGGTCACCTGCAGAGGCGGCTCGAGGCCGAAGTAGGTCGCATCCTGGTGCCAGCTCACATAGGCCGCGTCGCCCGCGTTCTTGGGCCAGACCGAGAGATGGAAGAGACGGATGTCTGGACCGATCACGTCCTCGACGGCGTCGAGGATGGCGGGGTGGTGGACAATCTCATCGACCCAGGTGAATAGCAGATGCGGCTTGAAATTGTGGCCCTTGGCCAGCTCTCTGCCCTGGGCCGCCTCGAACTCCTCCATGGCGCGCCGGTACCGCCTCGCGTCCTCGGCGGCGAATGCCTCGACCGGGTAGACGAAGCCGTCGCGGTGGTAGCGCTCGATCTGGTCCTGGGTCAGCTTCCTCCCCATGGGCGCTATCCTACACCGACCCGTCGGAGCACGTCCTGGGTCCGGCGTGACTTGGACTCGAAGCGGCCAATGTCCTGGAGGTCCGGCGGGTCGTCTCGGTAGAGGTCGGTCATCACGTCGTGGAACTTGCTAGGTCATGCTCGCTAGGCGGGCTCGTCCCACCGGGCGTCGCGCCGTTCTGGGTCGTGACGGTGTGCACGCAACCGTTAGGATCCGCGACGTGGAGGTCGACCCCACGGCGGGCGAAGTGGCTCAAGGTTCCTCGTTCGCGATCGGAAACGACCACGGGCTGATCCGTTCCGCCGTACGACCGAGCGGATCCCACTCCTGCACGCGCCGCCACACAGTCTCCCCGGCCTCCTGCGCCTGACGCCGTACCGCCCCTAGATCGACGCCGGGGATCACGCGCTGGTGCATGCGGACGACGCCGTTGACGATCACAGTGACGACGTCGTCGCCGATCCCGCACTCCACGAGCGCCTTGATCGGATCCCGCACGGGCCCGAAGCGCAGCGTGTCGCGCGTCGCCAGATCGATCAGCACGATATCGGCCTTCGCGCCGGGCGCCAGCCGGCCGAGGTCCTCGCGGCCGAGCGCGCGCGCACCGCCGAGCGTGGCGGCCTCGAACACTTCGGCTGCCGAGGCCGCAAAGAGGTTGTGGCTCATTACCTTGCCGAAGTAGGACGCGATCCGCATCTGCATGATGAGGTCACGCGGATACGTGTCGCTGCCCAGGGCGAGGTTGACGCCGGCCGCGCGATACTTCTGCCAGGAGTCGAGATAGCGCGCACGGCGCGCGATGTTCACTGGGCAATGAGAGACGGTCACGCCGTGGCGGCCCATCAGCTCGAGGTCACGGCCTCCGGAATAATTCAGGAGCGCGTTGTCCGCGATGAGATTGCCGTGGCCGATCGTGAGATCGGGCCCGAGCAGCCCAATGCTCTCCATCAGCTCCACCGGCGTCATGCGGTGCTCGCGTACGAGTTCGTAGAACTCGAGGATGTTGTACGCGGCGTGGGTCACGATGGGTAGCCGCAGCTCATCGGCGGCGGCCCGCGTCGCGCGCAGGAGATCGAGACTGCACGTCTCGACCTCGCGCGGGGCGAGCAGGCCGCGCACGCGCCCGTTCACGGCGCCGTCGACGTGCCGGATGAACGCCAGCGCGCTCTCGAAGTCCTTCCGTCCGGCCGGCTCGTCGATCACACGCTTGAGACGTCCCTGGCCGTCGCCCACCCAGCGGCCGGAGTCGTAGCCCGGCCCGAGGTAGGCGCGCAGCCCCAGTTGCTCGACCTCGACCAGCAGGGCCTCCTGTACGCGCAGCTGGCTGCCGAACTCCATGAAGGTCGTGATGCCGTTCCGGAGCATCTCGGCGACGGTGAACTTCGCCAGGAGGCGGCTGCCGGCCTCCGAGTCGGCGTCGGTGGGACGGGCGTAGCGCGGGTCGCCGCCCACGCGCGTGCCCTCGCGTGGCACGGTGATCTCGAGGAAAGGCTGTCCGTAGAAGTCGGGCCGCCCGGTATCGGTGATGAGACGGTGCGAGGCCCGGTGGCCCGAGTGCACGTGCGTGTCGATGAAGCCGGGACAGACGAGCAGGCCGCGTGCATCGAGCTCGGTGTCAACGCGTCCCGCGAAGCGGCGACCCACGTGGACGATGCGGTCGTCCTCGTAGACCACGACCCCCTCGGGGACGAGCGTGTGGCCGCCGCCGGCGAAGCCGACGACCCACCCGCCGCGGATCAGCGTCCGCATGCGGATTGCGCGCGCGTCACTTGAACGCCTTCGCCTCCGAGAGCTCGGGGCGCTCGGTGTCGGCGGCGGCGGCGGTGGCCAGCAGCTTGCCGTAGTATGTCGTGGCGCGATCGCGATCGCCCGCGCGCTCCGACGCCCGGGCGACGCCGTACAGCGACTTGAAGCGGTTGGGCGCGACGCGCAGCGAGGCCTCGTAGGCCTGGGCGGCCGGGCTCGGCTGGCCCGCTTCCATCAGCATGTCGCCCAGCAGCTCGCGGGCGGTGACGATCGGCCCCGGCGTGATGTTGTGCTTCTCGGTGGAGGCTTCCAACGCCACGGCCGCGCGCATGAGCGCGAAGCCGTCGTCGATCTTGCCTTCGGCGCGCGCCGTCCACGCCGCCGCGGCACGCCGCTGGATCTCGATCTGCTCGGCCCAATAGGGATCCTTGGTGGCATCCTTCAGCGCGGCGAGCGTGACGACGTCGTCGCGGGCGCGGGTGGCGTCGCCGCTGCGGGCGGCGCCGATGGCGCGGGCGAAGTAGATCATCGACTCCGTGTGGGCGAAGCGGTTGGGGCGCGGATCGATCGTGGCCGCTTCCGCCCAGCGCCCGCGCTCCAGCGCCCAGCGGGCCTCGATGGCGGCCATGGCAAAGTGGGCGGTGGGGCGGCCGGAGTCGTACTTGCGCGCGGCGAGATCGGCCATGATGGAACGCGCCTCGTCGACCACCTTCTTGGCCTCGGCGTCCTGCGCTTGTTGCAGGTAGCCGTATACGAGGTAGTCGAGGGCGTGCATGTGATCGTCGGGATTGCCGCGGCTCTGCTCGGCGGCGGCCGCCGCGATGTTGCTCTTGACGGTGTCCGGCCACATGCCGAGCAGCACGTAGATGTGCGAGGGCATGTGCAGCGCGTGCGGCACCGACGGGGCGAACTGCGCGTAGCGGCGCGCGGCCGAGAGACCCTGCAGGGCCAGCGGCGGGTAGTCGTAGCCGTGGATCATGTAATGGGCGGCGCCAGGATGGTCGGGCTCGGCCACGAAGATCTTTTCGGCGATCTCGGCCGAACGCTTTTGGCTCGCGTACGTCTTATCGTGGGGATCGGCGGTGGCCTGCAGGGCGAGCGCGTAGAAGGCCATCACCTCGCGGTCGTCGGGATAGCGCTGGGCCATCTCCGCCATCGCGCGGCCGTAGGCGAGGGCCCGCGTGCGGTGGTCGACCTTGTCGGCGTCCTTGAAGAAGGCCTCGGCGGCCGCGACGAAGTCACGCTCGCGCGGCGTCCGGGCGGAGGCGGCCTTTGCCTTCGCGACTGCCTCCCAGCCGCGCGTGAGAGCTGCCGGCGGCGGCGGTGACCAGATCTGGGTCCACTGGCTCATGGCGAGGCCCCAGTACGCCATCGCACAACTAGGATCGGCCTGGGCGATCTCCGCGAAGGCCTTCGCCGACTCGAGGTACCAGAACGAGTGGAGCAGCGCGACCGCCCGCTCGAAGGGTTGCTGCACCGCGGGAACGCAGGAGACGGGAAAGCGAACGCGGCCGATCTTCTCGGGACTCTGGGCCCCGGCCGTCGACATTGCGAGAGCCACGATGACCAACGCGATCCAGGTCGTGCGCTTCATCGGTGACCGTCCTTTCAGGCGAGCTTGGCGTAGCCGGCGGCTTCGGCCGCGTGGGCCCGGTGCAGGAACACGTCGAGGTCGGCCGTGGCGACTCGCACGAAGCGCGCCAGCAGCAGCTCGTCGAGCGTCGCCGCCAGCTCCCCCGCGCGGTCCGCATCGAGGAGTGCCGCCGTCAGGCGCTCGCGAGCGTCGGCGTCGACCATCGGCGAGGCCACCAGAGGTGCGCTCGGCGCCGCGTCGGTCGTTGCGATGACGCGGACCCGCCTGGCGCGCTCGTCGCCGTGCCGGCGCAGGAGGTCGAGCGCATAGCCGTCGACGGGTCCGACGTCGGCGCTCCCGTCGATCACCGCATCGAGGACAGGGACCTGTCGCACGAGGGGTCCCAGCAGCCGCTGGTAGAACGTGGGACGACTGGGCGAGCGGTAGGCAAGCAGATGGAAGCGTGCCGCGTTGTAGCCCGAGTGCGAGTGCTCGGTGGAATACGCGAGACACCCCCCGAACGTGTCCTCCAGGCGGGTGAACCGGCTGTCCTCGCGAACGACGAAGTCCGTGAAGTATATCGGCCGCCCGCCGTACCGTGGCGGCGATGGGACGGGGGCAGCGAGCAGATGCGGCCGATCTTGGCGCAACGCCCACGGGTAACCGCACATGAAGACACACCCCAGATCCTCCCGACGCCAGATCTCATCAAGCGGCAGGGGATCGGCCAGGTCCAGTACGGCGAGCGGAACCTCGGCCCGGGCCGACACCCACGCGAGCAGCCGATGCCACGCGGCGGTCAGGGACGGCGACCACGAGTACATTCGGGCGGACGCGATCGGCATCATCGATAGTCTCGGGCCTGACGGATCACGGTTTGGGCGTCGAACCGGTTCACGTCGTCGATCAAGCTGGTGGTGAAGACGTCGTGGACATCGACCGTGCCCTGGATGAGTTTCTGCTCCTTGTAGATCGCGTGGAGCCGGTTCCATTGGGCGTCGGTGGAGGCGCCCCAGCGCTTGTCCTCGCGATTATCGATGCGCTGCGTGTCGAAGCGGGCGTTGAACACGTGAATCGCCTCGCGCAGGGCACGGGCGTCGTCGGACACGGCCGGACGGCTCTGCGGGTACATCTTCCAGTGGATTCGCACGGCGGCCTCCGGGTTGCTGAGGCCGAACAGCGTTGCCTTCGCCAGGCCGCGCGCGAAGGCCGCGGCGATCGCCGGGTGCTCGGCCAGGAAGTCGTCCCGGGCGATGACGACCTGCCCCAGGAGCTCCTTCATGAACGGCGCCGTGATCTCTCTGAACTGGAGCCCGCGATTCTCGAGGCCCGCTTGGAAGTCGCCCCACAAGGCCATGGCGTCCACGTTCTTCTGATTCAGCGCGATGGCCGCAGGCGCACCTGTGCCGACCCCGACCCACTTCACGTCCTTGTCGGGATCAAGCCCACCCGATGCCAGCAACGCCTTGGCGACCGGCACCGCCCCCGAGCTGAGCGCCGAGACGCCGATCGACTTGCCCCGCAGGTCGCCCACGGTCTGGATCGTGCTGTCGCGCGGGACGACGACGCGGAAGATCGTCACGCCCGACACGACGTAGAAGGATTTGACCTTCACGCCCTTCTCCCGGGCGATCATCGCAACCTCGGGGCCGACGGTGGCGAACTGAATGTTGCCGGCCGCCAACTGCTGCAGGCCGGCCGTTGACCCATCCAGCGTCGTCACCTCGACATCGAGCCCCTCGGCCTTCCAGTAGCCCAGCGTGAGGGGCAGGGAGGTGTGGGCAGAAAGTCCGACCGACACGTCCTTGGTCGTGAGTGTGTAGACTACCTTCGTGAGCAGCTTGTTCTGGGCGCTCGCGGCGGCGGCGAGGGCCAGGCTGACGAGCGCGAACAGCGCGAAACGCTTCATCTCGCAAAACCTCCTCGGGAAATGGGGCGCCGTCACGCGCCGATCACGTGGTTCGGCTGGGCCCAGAAGATGACGCGTCGCTGGATCGCCTGCATGATCAGGTGTAGCGCAACTCCGAGCGCGGCCAGCAGCAGGAGGACGGCGAACATTCCGGCGATGTCGAGCGCGGTGTTGAACTGGAGAATGAGGTTGCCGAGACCTCGCTGCGAGCCGACGAACTCGCCGACGATGGCACCGAGCACGCTGAACACGATAGCGATGTCCAACCCCGCGAAGACGAACGGCAGCGCGTTCGGGAAGGTCACGAACCGGAAGGTCTGCCAGCGCGTCGCGCTGAAGGACCGCATCAGGTCGAGCTTGGGCGCGTCGACCGTCTTGAGACCGACGATGACATTGACGAGGACGGGGAAAAATGCCACCAGCGCAGCGATGACGATCTTCGACGAGAGGCCGAAGCCGAGCCAGACGACCAGCAGCGGGGCTACGGCGATCTTCGGCAGCGTCTGGAGCGCGACCACGTACGGATAGAGGGTCCGCTCGACGAGTCGGAACTGGGCGATGAGCGTGCCGAGAACGACACCGGTGACGGCCGCGATGAGGAAGCCGAGGAGTGCCTCGGTGACAGTGACCCACGCGTGGTCAAGGTAGAGCCGGCTGCTGAGTCCGGCGCCGAGCGCTCGCGCGATGTCGCTGGGCGCGGGCAGCAGGTAATCCGCAACCCGCCAGACGCGGACCGTCCCCTCCCACGTCGCGACGAATACGACGAACACGAGCGGAATCAGGAGCGCGTGGGGATGCCGGCCGACGGCGCGACGTATCATTCGAGCCATCCGCGCGGGCCCAGCCTTTGGCGGATCTTCCGTGCGTAGACCCCGAAGACGTCGGAGGCCATGAGGTCGAGATCCCGTGGCCGACCGAGCGAGACGGGCACGACGTCGGCGACCCGGCCGGGCCGCGGCGACATGACTACGACGCGGTCCCCGAGAAAGACCGCCTCCGCGATGGAATGCGTGATGAACGCCACCGTCTTGCCGGACTCTTGCCAGATGCGCTGGAGCTCGAGGTTCATCGCCTCGCGGGTCATTGCGTCGAGGGCCCCGAACGGCTCGTCCATGAGCAGCAGCGCGGGGTCGTGGACGAGCGCGCGGGCCAGCGACACGCGCTGGCGCATCCCGCCCGAGAGCTCGTGTGGATATTTGCTCTCGAATCCAGCGAGTCCCACCAGGCCAAGCAGGTCGAGCGCGCGGCTGTGGTAGGAGCGGCGGTCGAGACGGAGGACTTGCACGGGCAACATCACGTTATCGAGCACAGTGCGCCAGGGCAGGAGCACCGGGTCCTGAAACACGACGCCCACGCTCCGACTCGGGCCGGTGACGGGTCGGCCGAGCAGACGAACGGTGCCCGAAGTCGGCCGGAGGAGGCCGGCCATGATCCGCAGCAACGTCG
>Ga0207665_10002615_pt1 | contig 12114 bp, 8 predicted proteins | sample LARL112metaG_FD_184351 | JGI IMG/M metagenome (GOLD analysis project Ga0207665, IMG submission 184351) | Corn, switchgrass and miscanthus rhizosphere microbial communities from Kellogg Biological Station, Michigan, USA - LAR L11-2 metaG... | ecosystem: Host-associated > Plants > Roots >...
AAAGGCAGAGCGAATCAGATCGCTGTTTGGTTCGTACATTTTATTTTGCGTGGTGGCGTTCGCTTTGCTGCTGCCTACATTCCTGACGCGATATGTTGTGTACGGCGGATTTTTCCAAACAGGATACATTCCCATAACACAGTGGCAGTGGGGATCGCCATGGTTTGGCGCGCTACTGTTTTCTTCGAACCATGGATTGTTTTCCTGGACACCGCTGTTGCTGATTGCGACCGCTGGATTGTTCATATTTTGGCGGCGATTTCCGGCAATCGGCACTTCCGTCATTTTGCTGATGCTGGCTTTTTATTATTTTATGGCTTCGTATCCGGACTGGGACGGGATTTCGTCATACGGAAATCGCTTCTTTGTGTCGTTGACGGTATTTTTTGTGCTTGGTCTGGCTGTAATGCTTGATGCGGTTGCGCAATATTTTAACAGCCAAAAAGTTGCGTCAGTGTGGCTGGGGGCGGGGTTGAGTGTTTTTATATTGTGGAACATTGGTTTGATTTTTCAGTGGGGCGCGCACATGATTCCGGCGCGAGGAACGGTGTCATGGGCACAAGTAACGCAGAATCAGTTTCATGCCGTGCCGAGACAGATTGTTTCAGAACTGGAATCCTATCTCTTTCGGCGTGCAGATGCGCTGCGCCGGATCGAGCAGCGCGATATCGAACAATTACATGATGGGCCTCGACGGTGAGCTTACCAGCGGCCCCAGGGAGCGTAGTAGCGTGCACGTTCTGATTACGGGCGGCGCGGGATTTGTCGGTTCGGAGCTGGCCGTGCGTTTGACCGAAAACAACCACCGCGTAGTCGTGATGGACAATCTGGTGCGGCGGGGAAGCGAAACTAACTTGGAAAAATTGGCGCGGCACGGAGTAGCGTTCGTTCATGGGGACGTACGGAATGCGGAGGATTTTGAGAATTTGCCGAGCGGGATTGAGTTTGTTTGCGATACCAGCGCGCAGCCGTCCGTCGTTTCCGGCTATAGCAATCCGGTTTTCGACATAACGAATAATTCGCTGGGTGTGATTCGTGTGCTGGAATATGCGCGTACTCATCGCTGCCCGCTGATTTTTTTCAGCACCAATCGGGTGTACGTGGTGGACAGGCTGCTGGAGCTGCCGCGGCGGGAAACGGCGACGCGAATGGAGTGGGATGTGGAGGCGTGGAAACAAATTCCGGCCGAGGTTCGACAACGCGGATTCGATCCTGCGCACGGCGTCTCCGAGGAATTCGCGGTCGATGGAGGACAGCGCAGCATCTACGGGCTAAGCAAACTGCTTGCGGATGCGGCGTGCCAGGAATACGCGCAGGCATTTGACATGCCCATCGTGGTGAATCGATTTGGAGTGATTGCGGGAACCGGGCAATTTGCGAAATTGGATCAGGGCTGGGTGGTGTGGTGGGCGATCGCGCATTATTTTAAGCTGCAGCTGAAATATATCGGGTGGAACGGGAAACAAGTGCGTGACATTCTCTTCCTGGAGGACGTTTGCGCGCTGGTGGAATTGCAGATCAGCCAGATGGAACGTTTTCGCGGCGATATCTTCAACCTGGGCGGCGGAGCGGCGAACTCGCTTTCGTTGCGCGAAGCGACGGAACTGTTGGAGCAGAAATTGGGATACTCGACGACATTCACGATAGAGGATTCAGTTCGCAAAGCCGATCTGCCGATTTACTTTACGGACAATCGGAAGGCCGTGAGAATTTTGCAGTGGCAACCGAAGGTTTCGATTGACGAAGGGCTTGGGCAGATTCTGGCCTGGATTCGCGCAAATGAAGCAATGCTGCGTTTGCGATACCCCGGGTAAGTTTGGGCGTGGTTGCTGCGCACGCAAGTACAAACAAATACAATTAAACGGTAACCGTCAGAAATCGACCTTCCTGCGCGCACAGCATGATTTTGCATTTCATCGCAAACAATCCGATGATTGAAACGAAGAAATGATTTTATAAGGCCAAGAAGTTAGCCAGGCGAGACTTCTTCTCACGTTTTGGGAGTTGGAGACCGGCTAGAGCTGCAGCCATGCGATTGAATTCCGCAGAAAGCGGATCGCCGCGCTGTTTCAGCGAGTCGCCACGTACATTCGCCTCGGTGACTTGCTTGAAGTTGTTGGCAAGACGCGCGAAAACAGGCACCTTCATGTCGTTTTCAACTTTTTCCAGCGCCGGCTCATCGTGACGATGCCAACGATTGATGATCAAGCGCACCTGGGGACTGGAGACCTGCAACTTGGCGAGGGCGCCGAGATGGCGATGAAGCTTAGCGAGTCCCGGCAGATCGGCTTCGGAAACCAGCAGGATTTGCGCCGCCTGCAAAACGTTCTGGCATTCCGCGGAATAAAAAGAGCCAAAGTCCATCACCACGAAATCAAAACTTTGCTGGGCGATCTCAACTACGCGCTCGATGGCAGCAGCGGAAGCATCCTGCCAATCTTCGAGCTGAGCAGCTCCGGCGAGCACTTTAAGTCCACTTTTATGCGGGGTAAGCAAGCCACTCAGCAGAGTTGGATCAAGGCGCTTGAAATTTTCTACGGCATCACGCAATTGGAAAGAAGGTTTCAAGTCCAAAAACGACGCCACGTCTCCCAGGGGCCGGGAAAAATCGAGCAACACCGCGGATTTACCGGGAATCTGGGCCAGTTGTACGGCGAAGTTCACGGAGACGGTGGTGCTGCCAACGCCACCTTTGGTGCCCAGCACGACAAATAACTTGCCGGCGACGGAAGAGCGGCGCGGCGTATCATGCGAGAACTCCGAAGTGACTCTGGCGATCAAGGAGGTCAGCACGGTACGATCGAAGGGCTTCTGGAGGAAGTCGCGCACACCGGAGCGCATGGCCTGCAGCAGCAGTTCAGGATTCGATTCGTTTTTCGACGAGCACGCCACGATGTGAACCGCGGGGCGGAGACGCGCCAATTGCTGAGCAAAAGCAAAGTCCGATCCCGCGCGTTCGTTCAGGTCCAAGAAAATGACGTCGGGGACATCCTGGGGATTGCGTAACTCGACCGTCTGTGCGGAAGCCCATTCGTGAATTTCTTTGACCATGCCTGTCTGCATGAGCATGTGGCGCAATGTGGAGACAGAGACGGGGTCGAACGCTGCGATGGCGGCGGTCAGCGTAGGAACAGCGAATGATTGGGTTGTGCCCGATTCATCGTGCTGGGTAGAGGTTTCACGGTGCGGAGACGGCGGGGATTCGACCATCACAGCCGTGGGACTGGTGAGTTCTTTGTGCATGGTTCTAGATTGAGCCATGTGTGCGGCCACAGAAATAGTGCGTTGGTACTGCAGATTTGGCCTGAAGTACTGCAGATGAGTAGGACGATTCGCTCGTGCTGGACTGGACACATTGGCGGATCGGCACATGGAGCGGCGAGAGTACGATCCTAGCCGGCCGATGTTGAGGTTAGCGAATTCTGGGCCTCCTGGATAAGATGGAACATGGTTTTGTTGGGGTCGGAAGGCAAGTCCGCACCCGGTTCTGGCCATGGAAAAAATAAAACAGCATCCACTGAAGCCGCGTCTGGGCTGCCCGACTTAAACGCTTCGCACCTAATTGATCTATCCTGACACTCTATCGAGTGTCATCAATCATTCTGAACGAGCACACAGTCAACGGCACCGCAAACTACGTCTACAAGCAACCAGAAAAATGCCTGCTCTGACCGGCAAGGGACGAGCAACTGCAAGCAAAGCGATCGAAAGACGTCAGGAAACGATAACAGCGTTGACCTGGAAACGGAGAGGCGCGCGCTTCACCGATCTGATTTCACTTCCTGTACCTCAGGAGCCGCGACCTTCGCGAAACCTGGTACTGGAACCGCCGAAACTCTGGCCCGCTTGTACCACCTCTGCGAACCCAGCCATTGCCGCCCGCTGTAAAACCACCGGGGTGGCAACAGCAGCGCCGGCACCATCGATAGCATCCGGAATATTTTGCTTTTTGCCGAAGCATCGCTGTGTTGCACGCGATAGATTGTGCTCTCGGTCTGAAAAGTTTCCCAGGACCAGCCACCATCGACCTTCAGTCGAAGTTGCGCGGCCTCGGCATCCACAATTTCCAGCAGCGCAGCCACGACGGATTGCGGAGCCCCGGTACCGGGGAGCAAAACGCGCAACGCGCTCGCCAGCTCCGTAATCACGCGCGCTTTGCGGCGCTCTCCTAATCTGCTTGCCCCGGCGCCAAGGAAAAGATTGCCTGCATGCACCCGGTAGTGCGTCAGCGGATCTGGCAGAAGCGCGCACTTTCCCAGAGCTGCCGCCATGGTGAAAAGATATTCGTCGGCCTCAAAAATCAAAGCTTCCGGAACAGGCAGAATTTTTCGCGCGATATTGGCGCGCAATGCCAGCCGGCTGGTTCCAAAATAACAGCGGCTGAGTCGGAAAACATTAGCGGCGGAGCTAGAGTTCAGTTGCAAATTTATTCTTTTGCTCGGCGCAATTATTTTTTGCGTGCCGTCGTCAAATGATTCGATAAATGCGTGACCAAGCATTCCGAGCGCAGCGTCCTCGGCAAAAACTTGCGCCGTTTTTTGTAGCTTTCCCGGCGCCCACCAGTCGTCACCATCCAAAAAAACGATCACCTCACCGCGACATTCCGGAATTCCAGCGTTGAACGCTGAAGCTTGGCCGCCATTTTTTTTTGTGATCAGCCGAACGTGTGGCGCAAATCGTCGCACAATTTCCGCGGTGCGATCCGTAGAACCGTCATCGATTACAAGTACTTCGCGTTCGGAGACAGGGAAGTCCTGCGCGACGACGCTGTTGATCGCTTGCTCGATCAGACGCTCGTGATTGTACGTGTCGATGAGTACGCTGAGCTGCACTTCGATTGCTCCGCTTGTCCAAAAACCTTTGACAGTGTACTCAAGGAAATGTCGCGACGGCCACGAGAAAACAAAGCTGGGCGAGTCGCCGAGCAGCACTGTCAACTGGAGAGGGCGGCAGATAAATGGAAAACCTGGTATCGCAGATTCCCGTATTGTTGATGATAACAGCAAGAACAAAGCGCGATCACATTCTGGAACTCAACGCCGCCGGGTATGTTTGATGCACGCTAATGATCTGGTGCGCGGAAAAACATCTAACGCAGAGAAGCAGAGTACGCGAAGGATGGCAGAGTAAAACTAAGGCTAACGCCGGAGATATGTGGCGACAAAAGAAGCTGGAAACGATGCGCTTTCCTGGTTGCCAACGGGCTTTAACGACAGAGCACTTCGATCAGAGTTTCTTTCTTTTTCTCAGCGAGATCCGTGAACGCGTTTAGTGCCGAGAAATAGCCGCCCAATGCCGCAACTGCGAGCACGCTGAAGACTTGCGCGGGGAGCCAAGGATTTCCGGTCCAGCGCCCGGACATGAGAATCAGCGCACTGATACCGCCAAAGAGAAGTTGCACACCAAAGATGATCAATACCGACATCCCGGAGGCGCGCTGGCCCTGCATTTTGCCGAACTCCATTCGGCGGGGAAAGCTGAGAGAAGACCAGTTGGCAATCGTCAACTGGCCGGCGATGGAAAAAACCATCGCAGCTAAAGTGGCGAACAGGATCGGGGGAGCCGGCAATCCAACGCGCCAACCGACAAGAAGAATACACAAAGCAATTTCGCAGATGAGCAGGCCTGCGGTGACGAGATTTTTTGCGATGAAAATTTCTCGAAAACGAGCGGGAGAAGTGAAGTAGGTTTGAATGCCTTTGCCCTCGTAGGCAAAATTATTGTAGGCCGGGGCCATAAGAATAAGGACGAGATACGCCATCATCCCGGGGAAAAACATGTCCGGCGAGACTCCTTTTACGAATCCGGCGGCATGAATACCGGTGAATTGCACACTAAAAAATAAAACCATCATGGGCGGGAAGATCAGCCCAAAGAACAAAAAAGTATTTCTCTTGATGTACAGCAGCTCCTTGCGAAAGACAGCGCGTACCTGTTGCGGAAGGAATGTAAATGATTCTTCTTCGTCCGGAGTAGCGACCGCAACCCGTTTTTGCATGCGAGCGGGAGCGGCGGTTTCGCTTAATTCTTCGCCGGAGAGTAATTGTTTATAGCGCATCCACAAGAAAACAGAAAAAAGGAGGAAATACAGAGCGAGGCCGAGAAGCTTCAGCACAGCCGCTCCCCACTGATGATCCACGAATCGAGCCACGGCATCGCCCGCGAAAGAAGAAGGAAGAAGCCACAGGTAGGGCACCCAATGCCGGAGAACGGGCACGATTGAGCGGCTGTATCTCTGTAGAAAAGGATTGAGAAACTGCAGACTGATCATGGCGAGAATGAAAAGGGTAAAGAAAAATTCCCGCGATCGACGCCTGGCCAAAAGCTTTTCCACCCAGGCGCCGACGAGACGCTCGATGGTGATGTTCAGTGCGGCGAACAGCAGACAAACTGCAAGCATTACGGGAAGGGCGGCAGGTTGAGCGACGACGGTTGCAGCAATCATCGCGAGCATCCATACCAGCGCCGCGAGAGCAACCGAGTCCGCGAGACCATAAGCCAAACCGATCACATAAAAAGCCGAAAGATTTAGGGGAAAACGAAGCAGAGAGCGAAAGACAAACTGGGGCGCAAAGCCTGCAAGCATGATGGGAAACAGCTGCCACCAGACCAGCAACGCCAGGAAGAGCAAACCGAAAAACTGTTCATCGTGACGCTCAAGCAGCGTTTTGGTGCCGTAGAAAAAAGCCAGGGTAATGCCAGCCACGAAGATCGCGCTGAAGAATCCGGAAAAGACAAGTCCGATGAGATCGAGCCTGCGATTCTTGTTGGCGAGACTGTTGCGAAGAACGCGCCAGCGGAGCCAGGCAACGGTGCGAATCTGTTCCGTGAGCCCGTGGCCGGGTGTTAGGTCAGCCATGAAAGTTCCTCAAGCTGCGAGCGGTCGGCTCCCTGGCCCACGACAGAGAGGAAAATGTCTTCGAGCGTAAGGGTGCGGCCTTCCACACTGGGAACGCCGGCGCGGAGCTGGTCCATGGACCCCTGCGCGACCAACTGACCCTTTTTGATGATGGCGACGTGGCTGCACAGGCGCTCAACAATTTCCAAAACGTGCGAAGTGAGAAATATGGTGACGCCGCGCTCGGTCATTCGGGCGAGCAATTCCTTGAGCGCGCCGGCGGCAAGTGCGTCTACGCCCTCGAAAGGCTCATCAAGAAAAAGAATTCTGGGACCGTGAATCACGGCAGCCGCGAGGGCCAGCTTTTTCTGCATGCCGTGGGAGTAGTCCGCGACCATAGTTTTGGGGCGATCCGCGAGCTGCATGAATTCGAGGAGTTCCTCGCTGCGTTTGCGCGTGGTGGCTTTATCCAGGCCGTACATGCGGCCCACGAACTGAAGATATTCGGGAGCGGTAAGGCGTTCGAACAGACCCATGCCTTCGGGAACGACACCGATTTGGCGTTTCACTTCCACTGGATTGTGAGAGAAATCGATGCCGAGGAGTGACATGCGACCGGACGAGGGAGCCAATAAACCGGTAAGCATCTTGATGGTGGTGGATTTGCCTGCGCCGTTCGGTCCGAGGAAGCCGAAAAACTGTCCTGATTCGACCTGTAAGTCGATGCCGTCGACAGCGGTGAGGGCGCCAAAACGGCGAGTAAGCTTTTCAGTCGAGACAGCAATTTCGGGCATAGGCGAGCGGCTCCGGAGATGAGGCAGAAAGGAACTTTAGCATGATTCGAGAAATCGGCCTGAGCACCAGCGCCTAAGAGCAACTACGCCCACACAACGAAAAAATATCAGGAGCTCTTTACGACCGGAGAGGCAACGGCAGGGGTCTGTGATTCACGCGAAGGGAGAGCGGCAAGAACCGCGGGCAGGTCCACGCGAAAGACCGCGCCGCCTTCCTGGCCGTTATAGCACATGATTTTTCCACCGTGCTCCTGAATGATGCCGAAGCAAATGCTGAGTCCGAGACCGGTACCTTTACCGATGGGCTTGGTGGTGTAGAAAGGATCGAAGACGCGATGTGGCTCCTTGATGCCGGGGCCGTTATCGGAAAACAGGATGGCCACACTCGCGCGGTCGCGCATGGTTTTAATGGTGAGAGTACCTCTGCCGCTGTGAGACTCCATTGCGTCAATGGCATTGTTGACGATATTGAAAAACACTTGCATCAACTGATTGCCATCACCGCGAACGCCGGGGAGCACCGACTCCAGCTTAAGGTCAATTTTCGTGCCGGAGTTGCGCAGATCCAGCGCGCGCAATTGAACGGCGTTGGTCACGACAGTGTTGAGATCGAGCAGAGTGCGCTCGGCAGGCACCTGACGAGCGAAGCTCAGAAGATTGCCGACAAGGGTTTTGGTGCGGCGAGCCTGGTCGCGGATTTTACCGGCGATGGCGCGAGGTTTTTCTGAGAGCGAAGCGTCGTCGGCGAGGAGATCGGAGTAACCGAGAATTGCCGTCAGCGGATTGTTGATTTCGTGGGCTGCGCCCGCGGCGAGTTGACCGAGAGAAACCAACTTTTCCGTCTGCACCAGCTGCGCCTGAAGGCGCTGCAGATTCTCAACCGATTGTTCGGCCCTGGCCAACAGCCGCGCGCGATCTCGGTCCGCCATGTGCTGACGCAGGAATACCAGAAAGCCGAGGGGAACCGCAGCGAGCAAAACAGTCATGAGACGGAATTCGCGAACTGCGGGAGTGTCGTGAGCGAACTTAAACGTGTACATAGCAAACAGCGGCAGCGAGACGACGGCCGTAGTGGCCAACCGCGAGGCGACGAGGCTTTCGCCTTTTTTTGAGTCGGCGCCTTCTGCTGAGGAAGCATCGGAATATTCATCGAGAGCATTGCCGCTTTTGTACGCGATCAATCCGGCGGCGCCAAACCACAAGAAAGATGCGATCAACGGCAGGTCGTAGATGCTTCCGGTGTGATAAACCTTTAGGCTGATGGCAACGTTGATCATTAAAGACGAAAGCATATACATGGCTTCCGCACCGAAAAGATTGGTATAAACGGTGCGCCACGCGCCTCGGCTCTGAAGCCAAAGAATCGCCAAACCCACAACGGTGACCATGTTCTGCACGTTAGTGATCAAGTCAAAGGTGTAGTTGTATTGGCCGAGCGTGGGTTCGGCGTACATCCACGGCAGCACGACGAAGGCATACAGAAAAATCCACCAGGAAAGAAGAAGCACAAAGTCCAGGTAGCTGAAACGCAAATGCAATTCGTTGCGCTTGAGATGCGGGCGAAGCGCAAGCGCGGCCATGAGCGGAATACCCCGCAAGAAGAAAATGATGTCGCCCGGGTACATTTCCGGGAGTGGTTGGTGGAGATAGACCTCGTAGTAAGTCCACTGGAACTGCCCGAGCATCCACAAGGTGCAGGACATGGCCGCGAGCATCCAGAAGAGATTGCGCCGCCAATGCGGCGTGCCAGCGTTGAGAAGCAGCCCGGCGTTGGCAACCAGAGGTACGAGACATTGAACGATGTTGCCAAAAGTGCTGAGCGCCTGTCCGCTGGGGACAGTGATTGACACCCCGGCATAGACTCCCAAGAAAAGGAGAAACACCCCGGCGATCCAAACATGAGTGCGGGAAGAGGCCATGGCTCGTACCCTTGATTTTAAGGGCTGAACTTCGCTGAGTGGAACGCTTATGAGAACGATTGGCTAAACAATTAATGCAGCACAGGCATCCCGGTAAATGGGCTGGGAGAACCTGCTACAGTTTTGTGATTGGCCTTACAACACGCGAGAATTTCAAGGAATCGAGCTTGACGCGAATGACGCGGTGAATGAAATAAGCGATCACGAACAAGGCGACATACGTTATTAGCCGGGAAGTGAAACTGGCATAATTGCCGTCCTGCAAATCCAACAACATTTTTTGTATGGAGAGAAAGCTGAGGAGTGGACTCATAACCCCGAGCAGAAAAACGATGGCGAGAACGGCGAGGAACCCGAAGAGCGCTACCAGTACGAAAATTGTTTTGAAAAAACCGGGATTGGTGTGAAGGCGCTTTGCGGCTTGATCGTGGTTGGTGCATTCGCCGAGCCAGCGGGAGCCGAGACGGGTTTGGAATTCGCGCAGAAAAGCCTGATCGGTGAGCGGAGCCGGGATTTCTGTTTGGCGCAGATGATTCTTCTGATCGCGATAGGCGATGGCGATCTGGGCTACTTTGCCGCGCAGGGATTGGATGGTCTTGAGGGCGTCCTGGCCGAGATACTGTGCGGCGCGCTGTTCTTCATCCTTTTCGTGTAGTCCATCGAACTGCGTTGACGTAATGAGCGTTGCGCCCGAGATTTGATGCCAGGCGATGACTTGCGAAAGCGGACCTCGCTGCAGGTGAACGCCAGAATCGTCGAGCTGGACGTCGATGATAAATGGGCCAAGATCGATGTGGAAATGTGCGCTCATGTTGCGGGAATTGTAATCAATTCGGCGAATGCGCGTGAAGCAAAAGATGCGGGCGAAGATCCGGGAGAAGAGACGCGCATCGCGATCGTACTGGAAAACCTTGGATGTCTGACCGGCGTGTAACCGGTTTTATTTCCTGACGGCTTCGTCGGAAGCGATTTTGCCGTCACGGATATAAATGATGCGATGCGCGTGCTGCGCGATGTCGTTTTCGTGCGTGACCAGAATGATGGTGTTGCCCTGACGATGCAGACTGGCGAAGAGAGCCATGATTTCCTCACCGGTGCGCGAATCGAGGTTGCCGGTCGGCTCATCGGCGAGCACGATGGACGGAGAATTCACGAGGGCGCGAGCGATTGCGACGCGCTGGCGCTGTCCGCCGGAAAGTTCGTTCGGCTTGTGGTTCATGCGATCGGTGAGATCGACGCGGCTTAAGGCCTGCTTGGCCTTTTCGAGGCGCTCATCGGAAGGCGTGCCGTTGTAAATCAGCGGAAGTTCGACATTGTGGAGAGCGCTTGCGCGCGGCAAAAGATTGAAGGTCTGAAAGACGAAACCGATTTCTTTATTACGGATGTAAGCAAGCTCGTCGTCGTCGAGTTCGCTGACCAGACGGCCGGCGAGCCAATACTTGCCGGAGCTTGGGGAATCGAGACAGCCAATGAGATTCATCAGCGTGGATTTTCCGGAGCCCGAAGGGCCCATGATAGCGACATATTCGCCTTTGCGAATTTCCAGATCAACGCCGCAGAGCGCATGCACTTGTTCCGAGCCCATTTCGTATACCTTGGCGAGTTCGGAGGTTTTAATGACCAGGCCGTTTGACACCAAATCTTCACGATAAGATTCCGTCGCCGTTGTTTCCAGGGCCATGCGCTTATCCTCGATTCCTATTCTCTAGCTTTGTTGGTCGTCTGGCTTTTTGGGCGCGGTATTGTCGACCTTAATTTGCGCTTCGGGCTTTAAGGTACGCAAAGCTTTGTAGCTGCCAACAACTATTTCGTCACCGGTCTGCAAACCATCGGTGACCTCAATGTCCGTGATGCCGCTGATACCAGTCTTCACGGGACGGAAGATCGCTTTCTTTCCGGTGATTACGAAAACACCCTGGATCTCTTCCTTTTTCGGGTCGCTGCTCATTGTAGGCAGAGGCGCGGCCAGCGTTACGCTACTGCCGCCGCCACTCTTCGAATCTTTCTTCGCGTCTTCCAGATCCTTGCGCGAACGAACCGCGAGCGCCTGAATAGGAATTGCGACAACGCTCTTTTTTTCCGCAGTTTTAATTTTGGCGGTGGTTGACAGACCGGGGCGGAGATTTTCCGGAGGACTATCCAGAGTCACGACGACCTTGAAGTCTTTCGCTTCCTGAGTACTGGTGGTGGACTGGGTGGTAGCCAAACCAGAACTGCGGAGCACGGCTTGGGATCCAATCTCAGTGACTTTGCCATGGAAGATTTTTCCGGGCACAGCGTCGATGGTCACGTCGGCGTCTTGTCCCCTGCGCACGTTCACGATATCGGTTTCGTCGACCTTTACTTCGGCGGTGACGATGGACATGTCGGACAAGGTCATAAGAAAGCTGCCGTTGGAATTCTGAATGCCAGGGACGACGTACTCGCCGAGTCGCACTGGGAGATAGCTAACGATTCCATTGATGGGAGAGACGTAGGTGGTCTTGCTCAGGATGTCGCGGGTGCGGGTAAGTACGGCTTTATTTTGACTGAGTTGCGAGCGCGATTGCTCAAGCTGCGCCTT
>Ga0207665_10002616_pt1 | contig 12108 bp, 8 predicted proteins | sample LARL112metaG_FD_184351 | JGI IMG/M metagenome (GOLD analysis project Ga0207665, IMG submission 184351) | Corn, switchgrass and miscanthus rhizosphere microbial communities from Kellogg Biological Station, Michigan, USA - LAR L11-2 metaG... | ecosystem: Host-associated > Plants > Roots >...
TTCTGGGCACGGTGCTGGTCGGTCTGATGCGCGGGCCGGGGGCGGTGCGCTGGATGTGCCGCCTGTGCGACACCGGAGCCTGCCGCGGCGCCGAGGGCGGCTGCCCGGTCGGCAACGCGGCCCGCGAGCGCTACCTGTCCTGAGCCCGCCCCGGGCATCCGAGCGATACCGCCCGTCCGGGCTCACTACCGAGCCGCCCGCAGCCGTCGGCGCCCCGGTGATTGTGATGGTTGGCAACCACTACAAAAGATTGTGATGGGTGGCGCAACCATCACAAACGACCCGGGCGGTCGCGGAGGGGGGAAGCAATTCTTGGCTACTTGGCGAGCCGGGGGAGGAGGAGCGAAGCGACGGTGATCGCGGCCGCTGTGGCGCCGGCCAGCACTCCGAAATCGAGGACGAGATTGGTGGGCAGGCCGATGAGCAGCCCGCGGAGCGCGTTGACCTCGTAGGACAGCGGGTTCCCCTTGCTGATCGCCTGGAGCCATCCGGGCATGAACCGCTCCGGGTAGAGCGCGTTGGAGCTGAAGAACAGCGGCATGGTGATGGCTTGCCCGATGCCCATCAGCCGGTCACGGGACAGGGCGAGCCCGGCGATGCTCATGGACAGGCAGGCGAAGAACGCCGACCCGAGGACCACGAACACGCCGACGCCGAGCAGCTTGACCGGGTTGGTGGTCAGCGACACGCCCAGCAGCGCCGAGATCACGATGATGACCACGGCCTGGACGAGAGACCGTACGCCCGAGGCGAAGGCCTTGCCGGTGATCAGCGCGGCCCTGGGCGTCGGCGTCACCATGAGCTTGGTGAGCACGCCCGCGTCCCGTTCCCAGATGATCTGGATGCCGTAGAAGATGGCGATGAACAGGGTCGACTGGGCCAGGATGCCGGGCGCCAGGTAGTCCAGGTAGGGGAGCCCGTTCGGCGCGGCGATGGCGTGGATGCGGGTGAAGGTCTCGCCGAAGATCAGCAGCCAGAGCGCGGGCTGGATGGCGCGGGTGTACATCTCGGTCCGGTCGTGGCGGATCTTACGCAGTTCCACCCAGCAGAGGGTGACCACCCGGCTTAGCAGCTGGCGGACCGCTGCCAGCGGGGAGTCCTCGGGGAGAACGGGCTCAGCCGAGGCGCCGCGCAGTGCGCCGGGCGTGGCGGACGTCACGGATTCCTCCCTGGTTGGCGCTGTCGAGGGTGTCGCCGGTGTAGTGGCGGAACACGGTGTCCAGCGTGGCCTCTTCGCCCAGTTCGGCCTTGAGGTCCGCCGGGGTTCCGGTGGCCCGCAGCGTGCCGCGGTGCATCAGCGCGATCCGGTCGCAGTAGAGGTCCGCCTCGTCCATGTGGTGGGTGGTCATCAGGACGGTCATCGCGTTGGCCTCACGCAGCCTGGTGATGAAGTCCCACACGTCGGCGCGGGCCACCGGGTCCAGGCCGACCGTGGGCTCGTCAAGCACCAGCAGGCGGGGCGCGTTGACCAGGGCCTGGGCCAGTTCGAGCCGCCGCACCATGCCGCCCGAGTAGGTCTTGACCAGGCGCCCGGCGGCGTCGTCCAGGCCCATCGCGTCCAGCACCTCCGCGACCCGCTGGCTGCGTTGCCGGCGCGGCACGTCGAACAGCCGGGCGAACAACTCGACGTTTTCCTGCCCGGTGAGCGAGGCGTCGGCCGACAGCAACTGCGGGACATAGCCGATCATCCGGCGGACCCGCATGGGCTTGCGCGCCGTGTTGATGCCGAACACCGTGGCGTTGCCCTCGGCGGGCTTGAGCAGCGTGGTGAGCATGCGGATCGTGGTGGTCTTGCCGGCCCCGTTCGGGCCGAGCAGGCCGAAGGTCTCGCCCGGCTCGATGTACAGGCTCACCCGGTCCACCGCAAGGTGCTGGCCGAATCGGTAGCTGATCCCGGAGCACAGCACGGCCGGCTCGTTCCCGGGAGTGGCGGCCTCGTGCCCGGAGAGGGGCAGGCTCTGCGTCATGGCCGCCCCAGTTGCTCGGCCAGCCGCAGTAGTGCCGGTGCCGCGCTGGTCAGGGCTTCGACGTCGGCGGGTGCCAGCCGGGCCATGGCGTGCTGGGTGATCTCCGCCCGCAGGTCCCGGTAGCTGGCCAGCCGCTGCCCGGCCTTGGCCGTGACGGTGAGGCGTACCGCTCGCCCGTCGGCGACGACCCGTCCGCGGGTCAGCAGGCCGCCGGTCACCAGCCGGCTGACCAGCGTGCTGACGGTATTGGGCGCGAGGCGCAGCTCAGCGGCCGCCTCGGCGACACTGATCCCGGGCTGCGCCGCCACCAGCCGGAGCAGTTCGCCCTGGGCCATGGGGAGCGGTTCGGCGTGCCACCGTTGCCGCACGGCGCGGCGGGCCGTCCGGCGCACCGCGCTGATCGCCGCAAGCAGTTCGGCCGCCGTCCCGTCCTGGCCGTTCGCCTCGGCCGCCGTCGCCCTCGCCGAAAACTCTTTCACAGAGCTAACTATATACCGACTCTGATCGCCGAGATCGGCGTCGAGGTGCTCGGCGATTTCCCGAGCGCGGCGAGACGCGGATCGTGCCGACGCCGCCGGGTGAGGATGGCCGGGGCCACCCTCACCCGCTCGCTGGGTCAGGCTCGCCCGGTGCGCTCCAGTGCGGCCTTCTCAGCGTTCTCCGGCGTCCCCGGCAAGAGTTCCTGCTCCTCGTGCACGTACCGGCCGCCGCGCAGCAGGGACACTCCGGAGGCGATGACGAGCAGGCAGATCGCCATGACGAAGACGATGTTCAGGCCGTGGTGGAACGGCCCGGAGATGAGCTGCGGGAAGAACACCTTGCCGGTGAGCAGCGCGACGTGGCTGGCGGGCAGGTGGGCCAGGATGCCGGTCGGGCCGAGCAGCTGGGCGACCGGGTTGTAGCCGAGGAAGGCGGCGAACAGGCTGCCGACCGGGGGCAGTGAGCCGATCTTGAATGCGATGGCGTGCGGCACGCCCTGGGCGGCCAGGCCGTGGGTGAGCGTGCTTGGCAGCGTGGCGGCCAGCCCGGCGATCATCAGCGTGAAGAAGATCCCGATGGACAGCACGAAGCCGGAGTTCTGGAACGTGGCGAGCATGCCGGATGCGGCGCCGCGCTGCTTGGCCGGGACGCTGTTCATGATCCCGGCAGCGTTCGGCGCCGAGAACAGGCCCATCCCCGCGCCCGCCACGAAGATCAGGATGGCGAACTCCGGGTAGCTGAAGTCGGTGGGGATGAGCAGCAGGCCGGCGAACGCCAGCGCGGAGACCATCAGGCCGCCGGAGGCGAACCAGCGGGCCCCGTGCTTGTCCGACAGCCAGCCGGACACCGGCCCGGAGACGACGAACCCGCCGGTCAGCGGGAGCAGGAAGATGCCCGCCCACAGCGGGGTGTCCTTGAAGTCGTAGCCGTGCAGCGGCAGCCAGATGCCCTGCAGCCAGATGATCAGCATGAACTGCAGCCCGCCGCGGGCGATCGAGGCGAGCAGGGTGGCGCTGATCCCGGCGGCGAAGGCCCGGATCTTCATCAGGTGCAGGTCGAACATGGGCGCGGCGACCCGCGTCTCCACGAAGCAGAACACCACCAGCATGGCGATGCCGCCGAAGATGCCGCCGAGTACCAGTGGGCTGGTCCAGCCCATCGAGTGCCCGCCGTACGGCAGCAGCCCGTAGGTGATGCCCACCAGCAGCGCGATCAGGCCGATCGCGAACGTGACGTTGCCGAGCCAGTCGATCTTGGCCGGCGTCCTGATCCCCACCTCGTGCAGGCTGAAGTAGGACCAGATGGCGCCGCCGATGCCGATCGGCACCGACACGATGAACACCAGCCGCCAGTCGACCGCGGCCAGCACGCCGCCGAGGATCAGCCCGATGAACATGCCGGAAATGCCGGCCACCTGGTTGATACCCATCGCGGTGCCGCGCTGGTTGGAGGGGAACGCGTCGGTCAGGATCGCCGGGGCGTTGGCCATCAGCATTGCCCCGCCGGTCGCCTGGATCACCCGGAAGCCGATCAGCCACAGCGCGCCGGACGGCCCGGTCAGCGGGTCGAACGGCAGCGCCAGCGCGCCCAGGGCGAAGATCGCGAACCCGGCGTTGTACATCTTGACCCGGCCGTAGATATCGCCGAGCCTGCCCAGCGTCACCACGAGCACGGCCGAGACGACCAGGTAACCCATCAGCATCCACAGCAGGTAGCTGACGTTGCCCGGGGTCAGCGGGTTGAGCTTGATCCCGCGAAAGATCGCGGGCAGCGAGATGATCACGATCGACGCGTTGACCGTGGCGGCCAGCATGCCCAGCGTCGTGTTGGACAGCGCCAGCCACTTGTAGTGGGTCCCGCGCAGCCTCGCGGAGGTACCCCGGGGCCCGGTGGCGCCGTTCGGGGTGGCACCGGACCCGGCACTGGCCGTGCTGCCGCCGGGCGGCGCTCCGCCGGGAGCGGAGCCGTTCTGTCCGCCCTGCCCGGGTACCTTCGCTTGGCCGTTCGCCGACTCGCTCACCTGCTGTGGATCTCCTCCCGTAGCATTAATTGCTATTAGCAAACTAACAGAGAAAGACGGGCACACCCAACGTTATTCCAGGCCCGCCCGGCTGGGCAGGGGCTGCGGGCGCCTACCCGGCCGAACCCGGGCCGACAGGAACAGCGGCGGGTCCCCGGTGCCACGAGCCGCCGCGGCGCAGCCGCAGTGTGACGGCCCCGATCGCCGCCATCACCGCCCACAGCGGGAATGGCCAATCAATGACCACGATTCGGCAACAGGAGCCGGATAGCGACACGATCATGGTCGCCGCTGTGTCATCCTTCTGCGCGGTATCGAGGGGGGACATCCGGCTGCCCGGCTGGTGTCCGGTCGGGCCGGATGCGGCGCTGCCTTGCGCTGTGCGACCGATGAAAGGACCCCGCCCATGAGCTGTCACGAGTGCGGTCGCTCCGGGGGCTGGGGTTCCTGAATCACGGGGCGCGGCCGGTAACAAGCTAGGCCGGATCCTTGTCTTCGTCCCCGCGAAAGACAACGGCGCAGATCCCCTCAGCAGACAGGGCCCTGGCGGCACATGGCTGGTATGGCAGCCACCAGCACTCCGCGGTGGGACGCAGCCAGCACCGCGAAGGCCAGCCGTATCGCACGGCCACGGGCACGCGGGGCCCGCGGCGCCCCGCGAATCCCGAAAGCCGCCAAGCTCCGGCCCGAGCGCCCCGGATCGCGGCAGCCCGGGCCAGGCCGCTCCGGCTCCGGCCGGGCCGGGCCCGGCCCTGGCCCGCACCGTCCAGCCGGACGCCGCCGGCTTGACGGTCCAGCCGGGCGCGGCCGGCCCTAGCGCCGACCCGGTGTTCGTGATCTGCGCCGGCCGGTCCGGGTCCACCCTGCTGCGGTTCCTCCTGGACGCCCACCCGGACCTGGCCTGCCCGCCCGAGACCAGGCTCCCGGCCATGTGCGCGCAGATCGCCACCGTGTGGCTGCAACTGGCGGGCTCGCCGCCGGACGCCGCGGCACCGAAGGACCGGGGCGGCCAGCCGACGGTCCCCGGGCCCGCGATCGCCGGGATCCGGCAGGCCATGAACATGATGGTCGGGCCGTACCTGGCGCAGCGTGGCAAGCGGCGCTACTGCGACAAGAGCCTGGGTGCCGCCGAGCATGTGCCCGTCCTGCGCGAGGTCTTCCCCGGCGCCAGGTTCCTGTGCCTGTACCGGCATCCGATGGATGTGATCGCCTCGGGGATCGAGGCCTGCCCGTGGGGGCTTTCCGGCTTCGGCTTCGATGGCTACGCCGCGGGCTCACCGGGCAACGCGGTGAAGGCGCTCGCCCAGTTCTGGGCGGACAACGCCGGTCAGATCCTGGCGGCCGAGGAGCAGCTTGGCGAGCGCGCCTACCGGGTGCGTTACGAGGATCTGGTCGCCGACCCGGAAGGGGTGAGCAACAGCATTTTCCGGTTCCTGGGGGCGCGGCCCGCGCCGGGAATCTCGGCCGCCTGTTTCACGCCGGAACGGGAACGGCTCGGTCCCGGCGACTACAAGATCTGGCACACCACCCGGATCAGCGCGGATTCCGTCGGCCGCGGCTGGGCGGTCCCGGCCGAGATGATGGGCCCCGCGCTGATGGCGACGGTCAACGAACTGGCCGCCAGGCTGGGTTATGCACAGATAGACAAGGCCTGGGGGATCGCCGCCGTGGCACCTGATGTCCGGCTCCCCGGCACCGGGCCAGCGCCGGTCGGCACGGCGCGCGGCGGAAACGGGGACGCCCCGCCGAGCCTGCGGATGATGGCGGTCAGGCTGCTGTCCGGTATGGCCCGGCTTGATGGGCAGTTCGCCTCGCTGTGGCAGCCCTGCTCGCGGGAGGTCTTCCTGGTCACCGTCACCACGCCGGGCGGCGGGAACATCGCGGCCCGCTGGCGGGTGGACCTCCCGGCGGCCGCCATCACCTCGGCGAGCGGGCTCGGGCCGGGCGAGACCGGCGGCGCTCAGTGGGACATCGTCGGGTCCGCCGACACCTGGAAACAGGTGCTCGACGGCGGCATCAACCTCAGCGTCGCATTCCGTACCAGGCAACTGCGCTACTGCGACACCGGCGACGTCGCGGCCGCGGTGCCCGGCATCCGGATCGCCATGCTCGGTGAACTGCTCGGCATCACGGTCTGGCAGCCGGCCGAGGCGGACCGTGTGGGCACGTTTCCGCTGGGTGATGCGCCGTCCCTCACCGCCACCGGGCCCACGGCACCGCGACCGCCCGCGCCGCAAGCGCCCCCCGCCCCCGCGGCGGAAGCACACCCCGCGCCCGCGGCGCAAGCGCCCTCCGTAGCCCAGGCGCAGCCCGCGCCCGCGTGGGAGAGGTGACGGCGCTGGCCAGCGGCAGATATTTTCGTCAGGTGAGCCCCGCACGCAAACCCAGCGATCTGCGCGCCTCCGACGACGACAGGGAACGGGTCGTGGAGGTGATCGCGGCGGCGGTGGCGGACGGCCGGCTCAGCCTTGAGGAGCATTCCCACCGCGTAGAGCGTGCCTACCGGGCGCGGACCCTCGGCGAGCTGGCGACGCTGACCGCGGACCTGGTGTCGCCCGCTGGCCAGCCGCTCCAGTTGGACGACTCCCGTACGGTCACCGCGTTCTTCGCCACCGTGCAGCGGGACGGGCGCTGGGTGGTGCCCGACCGGCTCGCCGTGACGGCCGTGGGCGGTCAGGTGATCCTCGACATGCGCGAGGCGCTGCTCCAGGGCATGCACACCGTCCTGCACGTGACCCTGGTCGGTGGCCAGTTGCACCTGGTCGTACCGGAGCGGGTCCAGGTCATGCTCACCAAGTCACGGCAGCCGGGCCGGGTCCAGCCCGACCTGGCTGCCCGCCAGGTGCCGAGGCCGGCCGGGTCGCCGCTGATCGAGGTCCGGGCGTTCACCGTCGCGGGCCGGGTGCATGTGCACGCCCCGCGTCGTGGCGGCGCGCGCTGGCGCGACAGGTTCGCCCGGCGCGGCCCGGGCCCGCGCTGACCGGGCCGTCGAGCGCCCCTATGCCCGCCACCCCTTCCCCGCTGTCCCGGTCGGCCGTCGTCGCCAGGCTGCGGTCTGCCGGTTGCGTGTTCGCAGAAGACGAGGCGGAGGTGCTCATCTCCGCCGCCGCCACGCCAGCGGAGCTTGCCGCCATGGTGGACCGGCGGGCATCCGGCCTGCCCCTGGAACAGGTGGTCGGCTGGGCCGACTTCTGCGGCCTGCGGATTGCCGTGGATCCCGGCGTCTTCGTGCCGCGCCGCCGCACCGAGTTCCTGGTCCGCCAGGCCGTCGCGCTCGCCTCGCCGCGAGGCGTCATCGTCGACCTGTGCTGCGGTTCCGGCGCGGTGGGCGCCGCGCTCGCCGCCGCCCTGGATCCCGCCGAGTTGTACGCCACGGACATCGACCCCGCCGCGGTGCGCTGCGCCCGCCGCAACCTCGCCGCGGCCGGCGGTCACGTCTACGCCGGCGACCTCTTCGAGCCGCTGCCCGCCGCGCTGCACGGCCGCGTGGGCATCCTGGCCGCCAACGTGCCGTACGTGCCCACCGGCGAGGTCGCGCTGCTGCCGGCCGAGGCACGGTTGCACGAGCCACGGGTGGCGCTGGACGGCGGTGGCGACGGCCTGGACGTCCTGCGCCGGGTGGCCGCTCAGGCGCCGCTGTGGCTGGCCCCCGGCGGCAGCCTGCTGGTTGAGATCAGCGAACGCCAGGAACTCCAGGCATGCGATACGACGCGGCGTGGTGGCCTGGTCCCGCGGGTGGCGCGGTCTGCCGAGCTAGCCGTCACGGTGCTCATCGCCAGCAAGCCCACCGGATAACCCAGCATGTACACCGGGTGAGGCCGGCGTGGCAGTCAACCGCAGCCGGTCCGGTGCGTCGCGTAGATGATCACCGAGGGGTTCTCGAACACCTGCTGGTAGTGCGCCGTGTCGGCGGCGAACGCGGGCAGGTCGGCGCCGTTACCGACCCGGTACAGCACGACATAACGCACGTCCTGGCGGACCAGGATGTTCGCGGACTGACAGCTCTGCGGGTGCAGCAGCACCTCTTGCGAATCGAGCAGCGGGGTCTTGCCCGCGGTCGGCAGGGAACGCGGATGGGCGATCCGGAACGGGCTGTAGGACTGCAGGCCGGTATAGCCGCCCATGGCCAGGACGGCCCGGTTGGTGATCCCGGGGTTCATATACGGCGTCGAGATGATCGTGCCCCCGGTGTTGTGCTGCGCCAGCCACTGGCCCGCCGCGGCCACCCGGTGGCTCAGCAGTTCGCCCGCGGACCGGTCGCTGGCCTTCACCGCGTGACCGGTCTGGGCGAGGAGCATCACCGCGGCCAGGATGCCGGCTATCACGGCCGCCAGGGCCGGCGCCGTCCGGGAGGCGGCGCCGCGGATCGGCAGCGAGCGGACGATGAGCCCGATGCCGAAGGCCGCCATGACCGCGAGGGGCGCGCCGAGGTCGCGCTCGAACCGCTGCGGGAACCCGTCCAGCGACGTCCGGCTGCCCAGGTACATCACGACGCACCAGGCGACGACGGTCGCCGCGGTGAGCACCTGTGCCGGCCGGCGCAGCCAGCGCAGGCTGGCCGCGAGCGCGGCGACCCCGAGTATCCCGAACCACACGATCGGCGGGCCGAGTTCCTTGAGCAGCGCTCCCTGGGAGGCGGGGGACTGGCTGCCGAGCACGATGGACACCGCGCCGCCCGTGGAGGACTTGCCGCCGAGGATCCCGCCGGGGTTGTAGACGTAGATCGCATAGCAGGCGGCCAGCACCGCCACCCCGGCCAGCGACAGCAGCAGCGCCCTGGTCTCGGGACGGTGCCGCCCGCGCAGCAGGTACGGCAGGCAGATCAGCGCCACCAGGACGAAAAGCACCGCCGCATACAGGGTGGCGACCGAGTGGTAGAACACCGCGGAGGCGCCCACCACGGTCACCAGCACAGCCGAGCGCACCGTCGGTGCCTCGTAGACCGTGATCAGCGCCGCGACGGTCATCACCAGCAGGAAGAAGGCGGAGACGAGGTCCGGGTAACGGCCCCCGGCGAAGCCGTTGAACGCGCCGGTGAGCACCAGGCCGGACAGCGCCGCCGCGCCGAGCCCGTACTCCCAGCCCCACAGCCTGGTGGCCAGCGCGTACGCGCCGAGCGCGGTGACCACGAGCAGCATCGGTGCCAGCACGGGGAACAGCGCCAGCGGGGTGAGGCCCGCGAACCTGCAGATGACCGCGGTGAGCGCGGAGAATCCGGGCGGGTAGATCAGGTAGCCGGGGTACTGGCCGTGCGCAAGCATCTGCTCGGCCATCACCGCGTGCGAGTACTGGTCCCCGCCGCTGACGTAGGGCCACTCGAAACGGACCACGCCGGAGTAGACCCGGCACGCTGTCAGCACCAGGATCACGGCCAGGCCGCCGTCCCGCACCACCGGCAGCGGCAGGCCGAACGGCCGCGGGTCCGCTGCTGTCGCGGTCGTGGACTGCGCTGTCGCGGGTGCTGGCTGCGCTGGCGCTGGCGCCGGGGGATCTTCGTGATGCCCGGCAGCGCCGGGCTCGGCACCCGACGGCCCGGCCGAAGCGGCCGACGCCGGGGACGCGGGCTCCGGCGCGGGCGGTGGCGCCGACAGGAACCCCGTTGCCCCCGGGGATGGTGCCGGCGGGGAATCCGCGGGCTCGGCGGGGCGATGCCACGCCATCAGGGCACCGCCGACGATCAGCGCGACCGCGATGACGGCGAGCACCAGGACCGGCGGGCGGCGGGCCGGCATCACCAGCAGGCCGAGCGCGATCGCCACGGCGACCAGGCCGAGAACCCGCGGATCCCGGGTCGGCTCCGGCATCCGCAGCACCGGGGCCGCCGTCCCGGGGGCCGGGCCCCTGCGCCAGTAGACGAGCAGGCCCGAGCCGAACACGATGAGCACCGCCGCCAGCGCCACCCACAGCGCGACGCCGCTGCGCGTGACCCTGGCGAGGACCACCGCGACGGTCGGCACCGACGCCATCGAAATCCCGGTGGACCAGGCCAGCCGCTCACCCAGCCCACCGGTCGGCCGCAGCACCGCGGCCCAGAAGTACCCGGGCAGCACGGCCCCGGCCGCTCCGGCCAGCAGCGCGCGGATCAGGTCCGCTACCACGAGACACCGCCGAACATAAGGTCGGAGGCCGGGCACGTGCCGGGCCAGGCAACCGACGAGCACCGAAGAAGACGCACCGTACCTTATGCGGTCAAGCTTGCGGCGGGTGCGCTTTTACCTCCCCCTTTGCGCAGCCCGCGCCCGGCTCCGCCGCGCTCCCCGCCCTGTGCGGCATCCGTGACTGTGGGTTTGGTGCCCATAGAAGGTGTCGCTGAGTAGGCCCGGGGCGCGGTACTGGGATTGCTCCTGGCCCGTTTCCCCGGGCCTCTCGCCGAACCCGCCGTGCGCGTCTCCGCGCAACGGGCTCTCCACGGTTGCTGTCGTCAGGCTGGTTCAGTCGCCCAGGGGCTGGGGATCTTGGTGTGGCGGTAGCGGTACCGGGTGACCGGTATTGCCGCGATCGGCCGCAGTTCGATCTCGCCCGCCGTGATTGGCAGCCACCGCCCTGTGTGGTCGGTGAGCTGGCGGCGGACGTCTTTCCATCTCCAGCGGTGCCGTTGCCTCAGCATGCGGATCACCCGCCACCAGGCGAAGTTGTCCAGCATGGTGAAGACGTTCTTGGCAACGGCGTGCCGGAAATAGTTAGCCCAGCCGTGCATGACCTGGTTCAGCCTGGTCAGCACGTATCCCATGTCGAGCTGTGATGTCCTGCGGGTCAGGGCACGGATCTTCGCCTTCACCGACCGGACGGGCCGGTCATCAATGAAGGTGTAGACGTGCCATTTGCTTGTTCCCTGTTTGCGGCGCCACTGGATGCGGAACCCTAGGAAACTGAACCCCTCACTGAGGTGCGCCAGGCGGGTCTTGGACTCCGACAACCGGAGCCCGAGTGTGGCCAGCACCGCAGCGATCTGCTCGCGTAGCGCCGCCGCGTCCTGCTCGCTGCCGCTAACCAGCACGGCGAAATCGTCCGCGTAGCGGACGAACCGCCAGTTCGGCAGTTGCTTGCGGCGGCGGCCCGCGCGCCTGCTCTCGGTCGACATCGTTCCGCCTGTTTTCCACGGGCCCATCAACTGCTCATCGAGCACGGTGAGGGCTATGTTGAAGATCAGCGGGGACAAGATGCCGCCTTGCGGCGTGCCGGTGAGGGTGTCGCGGTGCTCCCCGAGTTCGGTGAGCACCCCGGCTTTGAGGAACGCCTTCACCAGCGCCAGCACGTGCTTGTCCTTGACCCGCGCCCGCACCCGGTCCATAACGGCCGAGTGCGGCACGTTGTCGAAGGCCGCCTCGATGTCCGCATCCAGCACCCACCGGTAACCCCGGGTGCCATAGAAGTGGATCTCGGCGATCGCGTCCTGGGCGCGCCGCATCGGCCGGAACCCGTACGAGCACGGCTCGAAGTCCGCCTCGAAGACCGGTTCCAGCACCAGCTTCAGCGCGGCCTGGACGACCCGGTCCGCGATGCAAGGTATGCCCAGCGTGCGGAGCTTCCCCGACCCGCCCGGCTTGGGGATCTTACGTTCCCGCACCGGCAGCGGCCGGAACGAGCCGTCCTTGAGGGCGGCCCGCAGGTCGTCCAGGAACCCGGGCACGCCCACCTCTT
>Ga0207665_10002621_pt1 | contig 12104 bp, 10 predicted proteins | sample LARL112metaG_FD_184351 | JGI IMG/M metagenome (GOLD analysis project Ga0207665, IMG submission 184351) | Corn, switchgrass and miscanthus rhizosphere microbial communities from Kellogg Biological Station, Michigan, USA - LAR L11-2 metaG... | ecosystem: Host-associated > Plants > Roots >...
ACCGGCGCGACCAGCACCGAGAGCAAGAATCCCTCTTTTCGGTCTTCAATCACCGACATCATTGTGAAGATCGAAGTGAAGAGGACGATCATGATCAGCGCGCCGGGATAGAAGTAATCCAGGTAGTGCTGCTGACCGGGTCCACCACCCGAACGAAATGACGTTCCGAAACCCGAGCCGATCACCAGCCAAAATACCAGGGGAGACGCCAAGACCCCTACCACGCGCGTGGGTTGCCGGTAGAAGCGCACAATCTCGCGCCACCAAAGCGTAAATGCAGGTAATGCCACTCCCGCGGAGGGAAGCCGTGTCAAAGTTACAGCGTGGGTTGCCATCAGTTAACTCGCTTTTGCCGTAGGTGCCTTCGTGGGTGCGCTTTCCTTCTTCTTGCCGAGCATTCCGCGGTCGCGCATTTCCCAGAATGCATTCAACAGGAAACATGCGGACAGCGTCAGCAGGATCAGCGTCATGAACAGTCCGTCCATTGTGACTGAAAACGGAGACAGGATGATCATGCCACTGACGAAAATCCAAACAACGCCAAACAAGGGAACTACACCGAGTACGAGAGAAAGCACCAGAATCATTGGACGCAAGCTACCTCCTCTTCTTCTTGTTTTCGGATTTACCTTCGGAAACCGCTTCGCGCTCTTCACTCCAGAATTTGTGGCCGGTGCGATGGATGAATACATCCTCCAGCGCCGGTTTGCTGACGGAAATCGCCTGAATCTCGCCCGGGAACGCCTCGACCACGTCAGGAACAAACCGGTGCCCACCCTCACGCTCAATCCGTACCTGGTTCCCGAGCACGGATGCTTCTACGCGAAACCGTGCCCGGATGTGGTCGGCCAGCAAAGCGGCGTCGTGCGCGGCATCGAGCATGATCACATCACCGCCGATTTCACTCTTCAATTCTGTTGGCGTTCCCAGAGCAACCAGATTTCCTTCATTCATGATGGCAAGGCGGTCGCAGCGCTCCGCTTCTTCCATCAAATGAGTCGTGACCAGCACGGAGACATGCTCTTCATCTCGCAGGATTTGTAAATACTGCCACAAATCCCGGCGCGCTCCCGGATCAAGCCCCGTCGTCGGTTCATCGAGCAATAGCACTCCAGGATGGTGCAAAAGTCCTTTTGCCAGTTCGATGCGGCGCTGCATTCCCCCGGAGAATGTTTCCACGCGCTCTTTGGCTCGATCAGCCAGACCCACCCGGTCGAGAATCTCTCCCACGCGCGCCTTGAGAGCGGACCCACGCAAACCATAGAGATGACCTTGATGCCACAGGTTCTCGTATGCAGTTAACTTTGCATCAACGCTCTGCGCCTGAAACACTACGCCAATCTGTCTTCGCACGTTGGCGGGATCCTGCGCGGCATCGCAGCCCATTACCAGGGCCCGGCCGCCGGTGGGAATCATCAGCGTCGATAGAATTCGGAATAGCGTAGTCTTTCCACTGCCGTTCGGTCCGAGTAGTCCGAACAACTCCGCTGGCCGCACATCGAAGGAAACTCCATTCAACGCAGTTCGATTTTCATAGCGGTGAACCAAATTCTGTACGGAAATAACGGACGCGGCAGACTGCTCGGCTTCCAGGCCGGGATCAGCGAGCGAAGAGACTTTTGAAACCAAAGGAAACTCCGAGGACTACAACCAGTTTACGACATCATGGGCAAAACTATGCGGCGGAACAATAGCGACAGTCGAATCCCTGGGAAGAGAACGCAACTCGCGCCATCGCTCGCTGTCAGGAGCTTTACGCTGCCGAGGCATCCCGTTGCGCCTGGGGCAATCGCTCTTCGAAGGCCACGGGCACATGTCTCCATACCTGGATCGACAGGATTACGGTGCTTGCCAACAACAAGGCTCCCACCGCCACATGTGCCACAGTCGCCACCACCATGGGAAGTTCCGGTTGCACCGCATCTCGACCCCACGAGACGCGGGTGAGAAACGCCGTGAATCCCAGGCACAACTGAGCAATGACCAGTGACAACATAAGAATCGCGGGGCGACGAACGGCCTCGATCTGCGGATAGATCGTGAGGGCGCGGATCGCCGTCCACGCCAGCACGAATGAGACAACTACAGCGTGCACCACGTGAGGCCACCAACTCAACCCGTGGTGACGAAACATCGCCCCCAGGATGAGTTGAACGTAGAGCACGAAAATAGATAATAGCGTCAAGGTGAACAGGCTGGGACGACGCGGGTCATACTCGACTTGAGGCTGCTCTTCAATCCACTTGCGGCCGGTGAATAGCGCCACGGCAACCGCGATGCAGAAGAATGTCTGCGCCAATGCGGCGTGGGCCGAAGAGACAGCGGGCGGCAGATAGAACAAAACCGTGATGCCGCCAAGGACTCCCTGCGCAATCACCGTTCCTAGCGCGGCAAAACCAAGATTACGCAGCCAACGTCGCTTCTCGGTCCGCCAAGTCCACACCGCAAGGATGATTGTAAGCAGTCCCGCACCCTGCGCGATCATGCGGTGGGTGTGTTCGAACTTCACACCCCCCACCAGCTTGGGGATCTTGTACCAAGAACCAAATGACGTCGGCCAGTCGGGTACCGACAGTCCGGCGTCATTGCTTGTGACCAGTGCCCCCGCGATGATGAGAAGAAACGTCCAGCAAGCAAGAATGACCGCGAGCCTGTGATGCCCGCGATTGAAGGATGTCGCGATGGCTTTCAGAGTAGGGCCCCTTGGGTCAGGCAGTCTCCGGAGTTGGAGACCACCCTTGGGTTAGGAGGTCAAGGCAGGCAGCAACAGTGAGTGCAACCTGCCTTGTCCAACCCGGTATTCTATCACCGTCGAAGCTACTCGCCTCCCGCTTTGAAGCTCTGGTCGACGGTCTTCGTATCCTTGGCAGCGACGGTCACTTTCTGGTCTTGCTCCCCAAGTTTCTCGTGTACGAACGCGATGGTGTAGTCGCCCGGCGGCAAGCCTTTGATCTCATACTTGCCATCTTTGGATGTGACAGCAAAAAACGGGCTCTTTACTACGTTGATATACATCTTCATCCACGGGTGCTGGTTACACTTCACCGGCAGCATGATCTCTTCACGGGCGAAGTTCTTTTCGATCGCCGGAGACGATGGCGGCTGCGACTCGTTCCACTCGCGGTTGTCTTTTGGAGTCGGATGGATGTTGTGAGTCGTGGGATCGTCATTCTTGATTTGGACGGTCTGACCGGCCATCACACCTAGAACATGCGGATGGTATTGGCAGCCCTTCTGATCAAGTTCCACCGGATCCTTGGGCGTGTCGAATGTACGGCTACCCAGTCCGTCTTTGACATAAACGAAGACATTCGCCAAGTCGCCGCCCGTGACCACAACGTTCTCGGCTTCGTTGGTGCCCTTGCAACCGGGATCCTGGCTCATATCGATCTTCGCTGCTTTGGGTGCTGTGCCGTCGAATTTTACCGTGCCATTAATCGTGGCTGCCGTGGCCGGATCGATTGGAGTTGCCGGCTGCGCAGGAGTTGCCGATTCCGTCGGAGCGTTGCTGGATTGCTCCGTATTTTCTTTCTTGTTGCATGCTGCCATGATTAGCAGGCCGCACAAAGCCAGCATGCTGATGGTCATTGCTCCCCAACCCGTTTGCTTATTCATGATGTCGCCCTTTCATTTTATGTGTAGCGCCGGCGACGCGCCGGCTGTCGCGAGAGCGTGCCCGCCCTCGCAGTAGATCGTTAGACATAGGCAGAACCACCGATCAAACCGCACATTCTACCGCGAACCTCCGCCCGCGGTATGATGCGATTCCACCGCTGCCTGTTTACGCTTACTCGAAGGCTGTAGGGACGCCTTCGCCCGAGGCATGGAAGATGCCACACGGCGCTGTTCTTCAGGCGTTAACTGGAAGATGTAATCGGTCAAGAGCTTGCGATGGTCTCCTTCAAAACCGTTGAAAGTCGGAGGAGTTGGTCCGGCAAACACCCATTGGTTGTTCTGCTGCCTGAACAAACCCGAAGGCATTGAGGTGCCCGGGCTGACCGCCTGCGGATCGGTGATCCAACGCTCCACCCAATCGGGTTTCAGCCGTTCCTTCGCCAGCAGGAAGTTGGGGGCTGTCGCGATCTTATCGTGTGCGGGATCGCCCGTGGCATGGCATTTCAGGCAAGGCGCTGCCGTGCTCGAGAACAGACTTCGCGCCATGTCACTTTCCTTGGCCGTAAGAGTTGGCACTTCTTCCGGAATGTACGGAAGAGGTTGCTGCGACAAAGCCTCGAAGAAGCGCACCAGCTTTCGAAGTTCGTTATCCGAGAACGAAAAAGTTGGCATGCGGACTTTTAGATATGGCCGCACCCCATTGCGATTTGTGTCAGTAGTGCTGAGCGCCGGATTCGATAAGAATTTCCGAAGCCATTCAGGGTCGACGCGCGCCCCTTCCGTCAGAAGTTTCGGAGGCAGTTGCTCCTGCGCATCCTGGTATTGCTTCAAGCCCATCAAGATCGTCCGCTGCCCGGGGATGAACTGGTGGCAACCCATGCAGTTGTACTTCTTAACCACCCACCAGCCTTCCTGAATATCGTGCCGCGCATCGCCCGGCTTGTATTGGTAACTCTGGGGAAGGGAAGTCTCCTGGCTACCCAGCAGGAACGTCGTGAGGTCGAGCACCTGATCTTTTGTCAGGTGCACGTTCGGCATGCGCAGCGCCTCCGTCTCGCTCTTTACTTTGCCCTGATCATAGACGTTCGGTTCGGCGAGTTTGTGCTCGAAAAACCCTTTATGGTCGTACCATGGTTCTGTTGCCGGGCCGTCAGGCAGGCGGGCCAAATCTTCTTTGTCCTTGATCGGCTCTGCGCCTTTGCCGCCGCGCTGTGCGACTTCGGTAAACAACGCGAAATCCAGACGCTCGATCGGTTTGCTGCCTTCAAAGGTCAGTTCGGTGCCGATGCGGCCTTCCTCCTCCATGCCAGCGATTTCGTGGCAGCCGCCGCAGCCGTAGAAGCGAACCCATTTCTTACCTTCTTCTTTCAGCGCCGGATCATCCATGAACGACGCATTCGCGTACGACGACGGTTCTTGCTTCTTCTGCGACATCAGATATGTGGCAATGTCCTCGGCGTCCTCCGGACTCAGACGAAGGCTCGGCATCACCGTCATGTTCTGTACTTGCAGTTCGTGTCCATCATTCGGGCAACGGCTGTGGTCCAGGTCGAATACGTAGGGAAGGTTCTTCTTCGCGTAATCTTCGGGACCGATGTCCTTCTTCTCGTAGGGACAGTAAGGCCGTGTCCGCTGGCGGGCGTTGTGGATCCAACGCACCAGGTAGTCGTAGTTCGCTTTCTCTCCAACCCGCGTCAGGTTTGCCGCGAAAGTTCCGCCTTGCATCTGGTCGCCTTCACCGATGGAGTGGCACGCCAGACAGCCTCGCGTCTCGAACAGTTCCTTTCCGTGAGCGGCATTGCCGGGCTTGTGCTTGGGCAGTTGGTCGGTAAAGCCTGATTGCCAGATGTAAGCCGATATCGCCTGAATTTGATGGTCGGTAAGGCGGAAGTTCGGCATCTTCGTGGTCGGACGGAAATCCGAAGGCTTTCTTAGCCACACCGGAATCCAATTCTTGTTCAGCTTCAGTCGCGCATCTTTTAGGTTCGGCCCGACCTTTTTCTGATCCTGCATCAGGCTGTGCGACTGGAAATCAAGTTGCTGCAGACGAGCATCCAGCTTGCTATTGGCCACTCTGAGGTCGACGGCTTGCGTGTTTAACTTGTTGGCTGCGTCATTGGACTCAGCAGCGTCAGCCTGTTTCATCAAGTCTGCGGAATTCTTTGCGTTTTCTTTCTTCTGGGTTTCAATCTGCTTGATCTGCTGGCCGACAGAGTTTAGGTCTTCTGGCTCCTTGTCGTAGCCTTCATAGCGATGGCAGCCCATGCAGCCGCGCTGCCGGAACAAGTCCTTGCCGTTGTTGATGGTATCGAATTGGAGATCGCCGCTAACCAGCACCATGTCGGCGGAATGACAGGTCTGGCAGCCCGCTTGCGAATTTTCTTTGGGATACAGCGGCCATAGCCAATGCTCATAATTTCCATGAGCCTTTTCGATGCTGGTGGTCGCGCGCCCATTTCCTTGATGACACGGGGAACAGCCAAACCTCTCCGGATCGTGAATCGACAGCAACTCCGGCTCGGGATGGCTTATGAACGCATTTGCATATTCGTCCGGTTTCTTTTCGCCTTTGCCGGTCATGGCCGCAGCCGTGATTTTCAGCGGCTCGCGTGTGTTCATGTGGCAGGACTCGCATCGGTCCACGATGTTGGCATCAGCTACGTTGATCTGCACGATCGCCGGATCCCATTCCGTCGCCCGTTTCCGCAGTCCCTGAATTTGCTGCGGCGTCAGATCGACCATGTGATCCGAGATGTATTCATCCATCTTCGCCTTGGCTGCCGTGACCGGCTTCAGCACGTCGCCCAGTTCAAGGCTCAGCTTGGTACGCTCGTCACGGATTTCGTTATACTTTTCCTCCAATTGCGGAAATGTGAACTTCTGCCTCGTGCCGTCAGGAAACTCTACCGTCGCCTGCTCGGCCTTGTAGGAATCAATGTCTTTCTGCTTGGCTGCTTTCGAAGAGGCGCTGGTGCTAGTTTCCAGTTCGTAGGTGAGGGCGTTTACGTACGCTCGACGGTCGGTAAAAACGCTCTGTACTGCCAGCAAACGGGCGCTGGCGTCATCCAGTTTCTTGCGAGCCTCTTCTGCTTGCGCTTTGGAATCCTGATAAGCCTTGTCGTAATCCTGCTTCAAAGCGGCGTATTGCGGATCCTTTTCCACGGACTGCTCGGACTTCGCGGAAGTCGACTTCGCCGTGTTCAAGAAGGCAGCATAACGATCTTTCCAGTGATCCTGGAATGCCTTCCACGGCCGCTGTCCCCAGGCTTCGTCGTACAAAGCCCAGAACAGCGTGGCGATCAGAATGACCGTCGCAATCAAGTAATGGATGGCGTACGATTTTCCGGTTATCGGATCCTGCTCGGGGATGGGTTTTTCAGGCACCGGATTGTCCCTCTTATCCTTTTGAAGACGATCTTTCGAAACCAGGAGCTCGAAGCTAAGAGCTAGTAGCTAGAAGCTGCCTTTCTCACACGTTAAACCAGGGCGTGATCCACACATACTTGATGTGCCACAGCAGCCGCAGAGCCATCTTCAACGGCAACGCAATCATAGTGAGCCAGAGAAATGCCATGAGCGAAAACTGCAGCAGGCTCATGCGTTGGAAATCCTTTTTCATTTTCCGGCGGAACAGTGAGTACACTGCGCCGCCGCCGACCAGATAGAATCCGACCACTACGATCGCGCCAAAAATTGCTTTCGCCGCGTTCGAGGTGAGTCCAAACAGATCGGGTAGATCGCGGTTTACCTCGTAGATCAACCGGTTGTGGTCCCAGGTTTGTCCCGGCCAGAACCACTGCCAGCCCGGACCGCGAATGAACGTCCCAATGATGATCATCGCAACCCACAAAATCACGAACCCGAACATGAAAGTGGAAATCGAAAACTTGCGCTGCTTCCAGGTGTAATACCCGCTGCCCAAGGGATTGGTATCAATGTAGGGAATCACCATCAATCCGATGATGATCATCGTGGGCATCACAACACCAGCAATCCACGGATCGAAATAGACGAGCATCTCCTGCAGTCCGAGAAAATACCATGGAGCTTTGGCAGGATTCATCGTCAGATTGGGGTTAGCAGGTTCTTCGAGCGGCGCGTTCAGGGTGATCGACCAAACCATCAAGATGATGGTGATGATGATGGCCGCAAGGAATTCGACTCGGAGCAAAAAAGGCCAAACGTGCACCTCTTTTGCCCAACCGGGCTTGAAAGGCCAAGTCTTGCGATGATGCGTCTTGGCCATTGCCGGATCGGCCTCAAGCTGCTCGATCAACTCATCGTTGGCCCGTGCCTGTTTCACCGCCAGATAAATATAAAACGCAAGCAGCGGAATCAAGCCCACGATCGGCACGTTGTCAGGCGCCGAACAGATTTCCCAAAGTTGTCGCCAGTCCATAATCTCTCCACCAACCCTGTGGGGACAGTCGCCATCGGCTGTCCGTCGAGCGGAGCTCGACGCCTTTTTTTCAAACACTGCCGGGCTTTGCCCGGCGGACAGCCCCTTCGCCAAGCTCAGTGTGGGCTAAGGCGTGTTATTCCTACGAAGCCGCCTACTCTCCTGCCGCCTTTGGCCCCCGCCGCGGTTTGTCCGCTTCCGCTTCCAGCATCACTGGAGCTGGCCCGGAAATCCCGCCGTCCTTGCGGACGCGCCAGAAGTGCACAATCATCAGCACCGACGCTACGATCGGAATCCCGATGCAATGCCAGATGTAGGACCTCAACAGAGCATTCGCGTCGACAATCGACCCACCGAGCAATCCAAATCTGACGTCGTTGTATGGCGTCATTCCGAGCATCGACCCGAATGGACCTTCATGCCCCAGCAGTGGCGTTGCCCGCGCCATATTGGTTCCTACCGTGACAGCCCAGAATCCGAGTTGATCGTCGGGAAGCAGATATCCGGTGAAGGAGAGCAACAACGTGAACACCAGCAGCAGAACACCAATGTTCCAGTTAAACTCGCGCGGTTTTTTGTACGATCCCGTCAGGAATACGCGGAACATGTGCAGCCACACGCCGATGACCATCAGGTGAGCCGCCCAGCGGTGCATGTTGCGTAAGATCTTCCCGAACGGTACATCATGCTCCAGATACAGAACGTCACGAAACGCCTGCACCTTGCTGGGGTGGTAATAAAACATCAACAGCACACCCGTATAGGTCAGGATGATGAACAGGTAAAACGTGATGCCACCCATGCCCCAGGTATAGCTGTAACGCACCGCATCCCGATTAATCTTCGCAGGATGCAAATGCAGGAACACGTTGGAAAGCACGCCCAGTGCTCGGTTTCGCGGCGTGTCGTCGTGTTTGTGGCGGAAGATGGACGTGTAGACCTGTGTCTTCGTCGGATCTTTCAGCCCCTCGATCTGTTCCTTGGTCTTGGCAGGGATGTCGGTTTTAAGAGCTCGAATGTCGTCTTTAACGCTGGTAGTGACTCTATCCACCAGTCCGACTTTGCCGTTCTTTCCATGCGGGCCGCCGTTAGACCCGCCGTTGCCGCCGTTCGGATTGTTTTCGTCAGCCATAAGATTTTGAAGCACCGGCGTCCCGCCGGCAGTCGGGAGGCCCTCCGGGCCTCGGTTGCTTACACCCCGGTCAAAAACGCTCCCGGATCGTTAAATTTGCTCGGCTGCCCCTTTGGCCACGAGTACAGCTTTGAGGTGTCCACGAGAACTTGTCCGTCGGGCGCAAGCTCAATGTGTGCACGGTCCATCGGCCGAGGCGCGGGACCTTCGAAGTTAATGCCTTCGCTGTCGTAGCCACTGCCGTGACAGGGGCACTTGAACTTGTTTTCGCTGGGTTTCCAGTCCGGCGTTCAGCCCAGGTGGGTGCAGCGAGCGTAAATCACAAATAGACGATCGGGAGTACGATCGACCCAGATGCGGTACTTCTGTTGGAACTTCGTATCGACTCCGAGCGCAAATTCTGATGGGTAGCCGATTTTAAAAACGGAATTGGGTTCGAACAGGGTCCGCGGCAAAAAGAAGCGGAAGAAGGCTAGGAACCACGCCATTAGAAAGCCGGTAACCATCGTCCACACAAATCGACGACGGTGACGGTCGATTTCCGTCGACGGAGCAGTTCCGGCCACGCCAGCGGCCGCTGCCGCTTTCGAGGTTCCTACGGCCGGCGTGCCCACATACTTCGTGGCATCCTGCGCTCCGGGCGCTACGGGTTTCGCCGCTTCGGGATTCGGATTGACCTTCCCGGTCTCCGGCTCCGCCATGAACTTCCTCCTCTAACTCGAGTTGAACTCTAATCCAAACCGGCCGCCGCCGCGTACTCCGGCGCCGCAAACTTCCTCCCCACGCTGTTAATCGGAATCAAGCCGGGAACGTCCTGGTCCAGAGCTTCGAGCACGATCTGCCCCAGAGCTTGTATGAATCTTGGAGAATCGTTGAGCCCGGCGCTCATCTCGAACTGCTCGAAGCCTAGCTTGTGCGCTTCTTCTCGCGCTTCATGATCAATTTCTCCCAGTGTCTCAACATGGTCCGATACAAACGCCACGGGAACGACGCACATATCTTGCACGCGCTCGGTCGCAAGCTGGCGCAGAGTCTGATGAAGGGAGGGTTGCAGCCAACGACTTGCGCCCACTTTGCTCTGGTAACAAAGCCGGTGCCGATTGTGCCATCCTCCACGTTCGGTCAGAAGCCGCACCGTTTCCTCGATCTGCTTCTGGTAAGGATCGCCTTTTTCTATCACTGACATTGGGATGCTGTGAGCGCTGAAAACGATTTCCGCCCGCTCGGGTGATGCGAAACGCGACAAGGCTTCATTCACTTTCTCGATGACAGCATCCAGATACATCGTATTACGATAGAAAGTCTCGACGCAATGAACCGGGGTGTCGGCAGGGAAGAACCGGCGCCATTCGTTCAAACTCGATCCGGTCGTCGTCGATGAATACTGGGGGTACAACGGGAGCAGAACCACGTCGTCACACTGCGCAGACCGCAATTGCTCGATCGCTTCGTTTGTGAAGGGATGCCAGTAGCGCATCGCCACAAAGCAATGTGCATCAACCCCTTGATGGCGTAGTTCTGTCTCTAACGCCCGTGCCTGCCGCTCCGTGTTGCGCCGGATGGGCGATCCGCCGCCAATGGTCGCGTAGTGGTGCTGCACTTTGCGCGCGCGGGTGGTCGAGATGAGCTTGGCCAAGGGCTTACGGCCGATGCGGGCAAAAGGGAAGTCGATGATATCGGGATCGCAGAACAGGTTGTACAGAAAAGGTTCGATCGCTTCCAGCGTGTCGGGTCCACCGAGCTGAAAGAGAACTATCCCCACACGCCGTGATGTGCGCGTCATTTTCCCCAGAATCCCCAGAACGCCAAGGACTGTACCTTGAACCGAGCGCGCGAGTCAATGGTGGATTTGCAAATTTAGGAAACACACTGTGTTCATCACCCTGCGGATTGAAAAAAATGAGATGCGCATGCAATCTGATATCTATGCCAGAGTTGCCAGACATCAGTGCTTATATCAAAGCGCTCGAAATGCGCGTCGTCGGTCAGCCACTGCAGCGTGTACGCATTGCCAGTCCCTTTCTACTTCGAACCGCTCAGCCCCCGCTCGCCGATGTCGAAGGGCGGACAGTAGCGGAATTGCGCCGAATCGGGAAGCGCATTGCCATCGGCGTTAGCGGGGAATTGTGGTTGGTATTGCATCTGATGATTGCCGGGAGGCTGCACTGGCGTACACAAAACGCAAAGCTGGCCGGCCGTCAGAACCTGGCAGCTTTCGATTTCCCCAACGGCTCCCTCATGCTCACCGAAGCCGGCAGCAAACACCGTGCGTCGCTGCACCTAGTAAAAGGGGAGGAAGCTCTGGGTGCTTTTGACGCCGGAGGAATTGACGTTTTTGCCAGCGATTTGGATACTTTTCGATCCAGTCTGACTGCTGAAAATCACACGTTGAAACGGGCCCTCACTGATCCCCGTCTCCTCAGCGGTGTCGGGAATGCCTACTCTGACGAGATTCTTCATGCCGCACAACTCTCCCCCATCACGCTGACGAGCAAACTCAAGCCTGAGGAGTGGGAGAGACTCTTCGCTGCAACGCGGCAGACTCTGCATCTTTGGATCACTCGACTTGGTGCCGAGGCGGAGAAAGCGTTCCCGGAAAAGGTCACTGCATTCCGCAAAGATATGGCGACCCATGGTCGCTATGGGCTTCCTTGTCCCAGGTGTGGAGATAAGATTCTTCGGATTCGCTATGCGGACAAGGAGACCAACTATTGTGCACGCTGCCAGACGGGAGGGAAAGTGCTTGCCGATCGAAGCCTGTCGCGGCTACTAGGATCAGACTGGCCGCGCACTTTAGAAGAGTTGGAAGCCCTGAAACGTCGGTGAAAGGGAACAGACGAGTCATCAATTTAAAATCAAAAATGGATTTTGTCGGCATGGCACGTTCTGCTGGAATGCAGCTTAGTGGCTTGGTCTCTGCACCCGAACTTGTTCTCCGATCTCAATTGTCATCAAGTC
>Ga0207665_10002629_pt1 | contig 12086 bp, 13 predicted proteins | sample LARL112metaG_FD_184351 | JGI IMG/M metagenome (GOLD analysis project Ga0207665, IMG submission 184351) | Corn, switchgrass and miscanthus rhizosphere microbial communities from Kellogg Biological Station, Michigan, USA - LAR L11-2 metaG... | ecosystem: Host-associated > Plants > Roots >...
ACGATCAGCGGGCGACGAGGGTCAGCGGGCGACAAGGGTCAGCGGGCGACAAGGGTCAGCAACGTGGCCTCTGGCCGGCAGGCGATCCGCAGGGGCGAATAGGGCCCGGTACCGAGGCCGGCGCTCACGTGGAACCACGTCTGGTCGTCCCATTTGTGCAGCCAGCGCGCACGACGCACGTCGATGCCGCAGTTAGTGACGATCGCTGGGCCGAACGGGACCCGGACCTGCCCGCCGTGCGTATGTCCGGCGAGTACCAGCTCGTAGCCGTCGCGTGCGAACGATCGGAGCAGTGCCGGCTCGGGGGAGTGGGTCACTCCGATCCGAACGGCCGCGGCCGGTTCGGCCGGGCCGGCGATCAGCGAATAGCGGGCCCGTTTGAGGTGTGAGTCGTCCGTTCCGGCGAGTGCGACCTCGACGTCACCCGCTTTCACAACAGCCCGAACGTGGGTGAGGTCAACCCAGCCAGATGCTTCCATCGCGGCCGCGAGCTCGGCCCAGGGCAGGCGCGGGCCGCGAATGCGTTCGTGACGGCGGACGAAGTATCGAAACGGATTCTTCAGTCGCGGAACGTAGTAGTCGTTGTTGCCGGGGACGAACACCCCCGGGAATGCGAACAGCGGGTCCAGCGAACGCATGATGGCCGGAATCGCCCTCGCGTGCGAGATCGTGTCGCCCGTGTTGACCACGAGATCGGGACGTAACTCGGCCAAATCGCGAACGAATTGGTGCTTACGGCGCTGATTCGGGGTGATGTGCAGATCGGAGATATGCAAAATGCGCAGCGGTGCGGAACCTGGTTGCAGCACGGGTACGTCGAACTGGCGAACGGTGAAAGCGTTGCGCTCGACAAGCACGCCGTACGCGAGCGTCGCCGCCCCAAGACCAGCGACACCAGCGGCGGTGCGGAGCGTTCGAGACATGCCTACGAGCCTACGGGCGAACGGGGACACCCGGCTCGAGGCGCCCGGCGACTGTGAGCCTCGCTACCGTGAGGCCATGCCGGAGCTGAAGGCGCGTCTACAGTCCGATCTCAACCAGGCTATGAAGTCGCGTGATCAGCTTCGCACCGCGACGCTACGTATGACCTTGGCGGCGATCACCACGGAGGAAGTCGCCGGCGCGCAGGCTCGCGAGCTGTCCGACGACGAGGTGCAACGCGTCATCACGAGGGAGACGAGGAAACGGCGGGAGGCAGCGGAAGCCTTTGACCAGGCCGGTCGGGCGGAGCTGGCCGACCGGGAGCGGGCCGAAGGCGCGCTGCTTGAGGACTATCTCCCCAAGCAGCTCGACGATGCGGAACTGGCCGAGCTCGTGCGAGCTGCTGTGCTCGAGGCCGGCGCAACCGAACCCAGGCAGCTCGGTGCCGTCATGAAGCTGGTGCAACCGCGGGTAGCTGGCCGGGCGGACGGCCGTCGGGTCAGCAACGAGGTGCGCCGACAGTTGTCCAGCTAACGCCGCCCGCCCGGCCAGCTGACTATCCCGGCCCTGGGGGCCGGGTGCGCCGCGGGCGTGGCTGAGGCTGCGGTGCTGGCGCAGGTGGTTGCGGCTGCTGAGCCGGCTGGCTGGCCCTCGGGCGGGGCGACGGTGGCGGAGGCGGAGGGGGCGGCGCGTACGGCTGCTGGCCGTTGCTCATGCAGACCGTGATCGTGGTGCCCGGTACGGCCACCTTCGGTGAGTAGTACGCGACGGTGTCGTACGGCGCCGCGGAACCACACCGCACACCTGGATAGGTCTGCCCGAAGTTGGCGACTTTGAAGCCCTGCGCGGTCAGGGCGGCAGTGGCCTGGTCGAGCGGCATGTTCGTCACTTGGGTGACCGGAATGGAATCAGGGACATCGTTGACGCCCGGCCACTGCCACGGTTGCTTGAGCAGCGACGATTGGACGGCATCCAACCACAACGCCGCCGCATTGACGCCCTGCGCTTGGCCATCTGCCGCACCCGGCACGCCCTTCAGCGAGCCGCTCGGGCTCTGCGGGTTGTATACCGCCATGACGCCGGTGAGGCCGGGCGTCACGCCCACATACCAGATCGCGGCGTTGTCCGTGGTCGGCGAGGCAGCGTTCTGGGTGCCGGTCTTGCCGGCGACCTGACTGCCGCCGGCGCCGTAGTAGGCCTGATACGCGCTCGCGGCGGTACCGGCCCCCGTCGAGTCGCCGATCAGGACATTCACGGCCGCGCGGGCCACCTGGGGCGTCATCTGACGCGCGCACGGCTTGCGCGGGACGGGCAAGGTCCGGCCGGTCTCATCCTTGATCGACAGCACCGGGGCGGGCGGGCAGAACATGCCGTCGTTGGCGATCGTCGCGTACGCTCCCGCCAGCTGCACGGGGCTGGTCGCGTATGTTCCGATGGTGAAGCCGAACTGGCGCTGGGTGATGATCCGGCGAGCAAGCGTCTGGCTCGGGTCGTTCCCCACCTGCTGGTTCAGTGTCGTTATCCCGAGGCTCTGCGCCGTACCCACAATCGGCGAGAGGTCACAGCCCTGGAACAGCTTCTCCTCGAGGGCGATGAAGTAGGTGTTGCTCGACCGGACGGTGGCGTCACGCAGATTGTCGACGCTCGGGATGCTGTCGTTGTCATTCTGGATCGCCGTGGAGGCGCCGCACCCGGTCGCGAGGTAGGGATTCGCGGTCTGGAGCGTGAACGAGTCCGGATCGACACCGGCCTTCAACGCCGCTATCAGGCTGAAGTATTTGTAAGTCGAGGCTGCGTTTGCGCTCGCGTCCGTGAACAAGTTCGCGGACGAGTGCCTGCCGTCTGGGGTGGGCCCGTAGATCTTGTTGGTGACCATGGCGAGGACGTTGCCGGAGCTCGGCTCGACCTGGGGCGAGATCGCGGTGGCCGGCGAGCTGGGTGACATGGCGGTCCACAAGCCCGTTTGCGCTGCGTTTTGAATATCCTTATCGAGGGTCGTCACAATCCGCAGGCCGCCGGTGTTCAGCTCGGTGTCGGACAGCCCGCCCGTTGACGTCAGCCAATTCGTCACGTACTGGCAGAAGAAGCCCACGTTCTTGATCTCGGGGTTGGCGTTGAAGCAACCCCGACGGACCGGTGGCGCCGTCTCCGTGGCGAGCTTCACCGGCGTCGCCTTGTACACCGCGGCCTGAGCGGGAGTGATGTCGCCGACGTCGGCCATGTTCTGGATGACCTCGTTGCGCCGCTGGCGCGCGGCAGCCGGGTTATCGAACGCGTCGTACTGTGCCGGCGCGCGCACGGCGCCGACGAGCAGGGCCGCCTCAGGCAGCGTCAGCTCGTGGACGTCCTTGCCGAAGAACGTCTGCGCAGCGGTCTGAATGCTGTACGAGTTCTCGCCGAAGAACGCGATGTTCAAATAGTTCTGCAGGATCTGCGCCTTGGATTCGCGCTTCTCGATGTCCATCGCGCACTTGGCGTCTTCGATCTTGCGGTTGAGGTTCTGATCGATCGCCGCCTGTTTCTCGGCGTCCGTCTTGGCCTGGTAGTACCGCACCTGCTTGACGTATTGCATCGTGAGCGTGGAGCCGCCCTGCGTGTTGCCGCTCCCGGTCGAGAACGCCGAACGCAGCAGGCCTCGCATGTCGACACCGTGGTGTGAGTAGAAGCGGCGGTCCTCGGTGGCGATCAGCGCCTGCTGGAGGTAGGTCGGCACCTGGCTGAGCGGGACCGGTTGCCGGTCCTCTTGGAACAGCTCGGCGATTACCGTGTGATTGTCGCTCGCGTACAGGATCGTCTTCTGCGGCGGCGGGGTCTCGACGAGATTGCACGGCTGGTCGAGGAACTTGCTGGCCTCGTGATTGGCCGCCAGTCCCAGGCCGCCGACGTACGGAAGGAGCACCCCGGCGGCCAGCAGGCCCATAGCGGCAACGATGCCGATCAACTTCGCGATCGTGAGCGCGCGGTTGGGACGAGCGGGGGAGCTGGCCACGGGGACTCAGAATACGGTAGGGACGTCAGTGGGCCGGTTTGGGTGTTTCATGACGCGAGCAATCTACCGATCTCGCGCAGCCCGTCGAGGTCGTGGACGTCGGTCGGCAGGGCGGGGACCGACACCACCGCGACATCCGGGTGTGCCGCCACGAACCGCCTCGTCATCCGGACATCGTGGTCGGCCGCTGTCGCCTGCTCGACGTGAACCCGCAGCGCGGTCTCGGCCAGCGCGGCCGCGGCCGCCCGCGCCGAGTCACCCGCCGTTCCGCCGCGTTGCCGCTGCCGCTTCTCGGCAAGGGAATCCGCCGCCGCCTCAGCCCGCGACGCCGTAAATGCCGCGATACCGGCGAGGTCATCGACGGTGTGATGCACTCGATTCACCACCAGCCCGGCCAGCGGCATGTGATCGTCTCGGAGGCGAGCAACGAAAAATGACGCTTCCCGCAAGGCATCCGGCTCCGGTACGGCCACGACCACGAATGCGGTGCCCGGCGCCTTGAGCAGCTCGTAGGTGTGCTCGGCCCGTTGCCGGAAGCCGCCGAACATCGTCTCGAGCGCGGCCACGAACGCCGACACGTCGGAGAGCAGCTCCCCGCCGAGGATCTTGGAGAGGATCTTGGAAAATACCGAGAAACCGACGGTAACGACCTTGAGGTAAGCGCGGCCGCCGGCACGAGCCGGCGCCGTAAGCAGCTTAATCATGCGCCCGTCGAGGAATCGGCCAAGTCGCTCAGGGGCGTCGAGAAAATCCAACGCCGAGCGGGATGGCGGAGTGTCGACGACGATGAGATCCCACTCGTCGGATTCGGACAATTGAGAGAGCTTCTCCATCGCCATGTATTCCTGAGTTCCGGCAAAGGATGACGACAGCGCCTGGTAGAACGGGTTGGCGAAGATCTCCTCGGCCCGGTCCGGCGTGGAGTGCGCGGACACGACGTCATCGAATGTCCGCTTCATGTCGAGCATCATGGCGTGCAGCGCGCCCCCGGAGCTCTCGTCGATGTCCTTGACCGGCCGCGGCGTGTTGTCGAGTTCGGTGAGTCCCATCGCCTGGGCGAGCCGGCGAGCAGGGTCGATGGTGAGCACTACTGTCCGGCGTCCGGCCTCAGCGGCCCGCAGTGCCATCGCCGCCGCCGTCGTCGTCTTGCCGACCCCTCCGCTGCCACAGGTGACGACGATGCGTGTGGAGCGGTCCAGGATGAGCGAGTCCATGTCTAGGATTCGCGCCGGCACGGGTGCGCGAGATGTCACTGGACGTCACCCGCGAGGAAGTAGCCCGCGAGTTCCGTGAGCTCGCCGAGGTCGACCGGTGGGGCCAGGTCGGGCAGCGTGATCCGCGGCGCCGTGATCGAGTCCAGCCGATCCGCAATGTCCGCCTGCTCGCGCTGCCAAGCGGCATATTCGCTCATCTCACGAGCGAGCGGGTCGGCCAAGGCCGTGGCTACGCCCGCCATCTTGAGGCCGGCTTTCAGTGACGCCACATCGACCCTGCCGTCTCCCGCCACCTGCTCGCGTTGAACCAGCGCCGGACGCATCCGATTCACCACGACCGCACCCAACCGATAATCGGCGGCGGCGAGGTCATGGGCTGCATCGATGGTCTCCTGGACGGGCATCTCCTCGAGCAGTGTCACGATGTGCACGGCCGTCTGCGAGCTGTGCAACAGCTTGATCACACCGGTGCTCTGCCGATGGATTGGCCCGAACTTGGTGAGTTTGACGACCTCCTTGGTTGAGTCCAGGAATAGCCGGATCCGCCCGGTCGGCGGCGCATCGAGCACGACTGCGTCGTATTGCGGCCGCCCATCTCGGGTTCGGACCACCGCCTCCTTGAGCTTGCCGGTGATCAGGATGTCGCGAAGACCCGGCGCCAGAGTCGTGACGAAATCGATCGCTCCCATTCGCCGGAGCGCCCGCGCCGACCGCTTCAAGCTGTAGAACATGTCCAGGTACTCCAGCAGCGCCTGTTCCGCGTCCACCGAGAGGCCCAGCACCTCGCCGCCGCCCTCCGTCGTCGCGAGCCGAGATTCCTGGTAGGAAAGAGCGGGCACATCGAAGATCTGGGCAAGCCCTTGCCGGCCCTCCACCTCCACCACCAGCGTGCGCCGCCCGCCCACGGACAGGGCCATGGCGAGGGCTGCCGCCACGGTGGTCTTGCCAGTGCCCCCCTTGCCCGTGACCACGTGTAGTCGAGCAGCAGCTGGAATGCCGGCGACGGTGGGTGGCGCGGCCGCGCGCGCAACGGTCGCCATCCATTCAGCGTAGGAGGTCGTCCGACGCTCGCCGCGCCAGCCCGCCGTTGCCGCCCAGGGTCTCCGCCGCTCGCGACGAGCGAGGACGGCGGGATACGCCCTAGGGTGCTGTCATGGTTCTGCCCTCGGACTCGCCGCTCGACCGGCTCGCCGAGCTCGGTCTTGAGTTGCCACCGGTGGCGCCCCCGGCGGCGTCGTATCAGCCAGCGGTACGGAGCGGATCCTTCGTCTACACGGCCGGGCAACTTCCGCTCGTCGACGGAAAACTGACGGTCCGGGGCAAGGTTGGCTCCGACGTCACGCCGGAAGTTGCCGCCCATCAGGCGCGGATTTGCGCGCTGAACGCGCTGGCGGCCGTGCATGCTCTGGTCGGCTTGCCAGCCGTTGCGCGTGTCGTGAAGGTCGTCGGCTTCGTGGCTTCGACGCCGGATTTCACCGACCAGCCCGCCGTCGTCAACGGCGCGAGCGACCTGCTGCACGAGGTATTCGGTGATCTAGGCGCACACGCTCGGTCAGCGGTTGGTGTGGCGGTGCTACCGATGGACGCTCCGGTCGAGGTCGAGCTCGTAGTGGAGATTCGGTGACCGATCCGGTCCCGATTCGGGATGCCGCGACCGTTGTGCTTCTGCGCGACGGCACCGCGGGCGTTGACGTGTGGCTGCTCACTCGAGTCGACCAGATGGTCTTCGCAGCGGGCACCACCGTCTTCCCGGGCGGCCGGGTCGATGCGGCGGATTCCGAGTTGCCTTGGTCGGGTCGGCCACCAGACGGTCTCGCCCTGCGTCTCGGGTGCGACGCGCTTGTGGCGCGAGCGCTCGTCGGAGCCGCCGTTCGTGAAACCTTCGAGGAGGCCGGCGTGCTGCTGACCGATCCGCCGTCGGGCGTTCTCGACGTGGGAACCCTCGCGGCGGATGTGGAGGCTGGACGTATTCGGTTCGGTGATCTCCTTCGCGACCGGGGACTGTCCGTGGCGCCCGGTCTCTTGCATCCATGGACCCGGTGGATTACCCCGGTCGGCGAGGTGCGGCGTTACGACACGAGGTTCTTCGTGGCCGCCTTGCCGGACGGGGCCACGCCGGCCGATCTCACGAGCGAGTCGTCGACCGCCGGATGGTTCCCGGTGCGAGCCGCATTAGCCGAGGGCGAGCGAGGCGAGCGGAGACTCATGCCGCCGACGCGTGCTGTCCTGCAGTCCGTCTCCGCTTACCCGACGGTCAGCGCGGTGTTGGCGGCTGCGGATGCGCAAGACCTGATCCCGGTGGCCCCGGTCCTTCGTCGGGATACCGATGGGATGAGCATCGTCCTCGCGGATGGCACCGTGGTCCGGCTGCCTCGGCGGACCCGGTGACCAGCGAACTGCAGTATGAGCAGCTCCGGTCGGTGACGCCCTGGGCCGCCGTGGTGCTCGCCGCCAATCCCGGACCGATGACGTTGTCCGGAACCAACACCTGGGTGCTGCGCGCGCCCCGATCGGAGGGCGCGATCGTCGTTGATCCGGGCCCGGACGACCCAACGCATCTCGCGACGGTTGCGGCGGGCGCGTCTCGAGTCGACGCGATCCTCCTCACCCACGGGCACATGGATCACAGCGCGGGCGCGGCTGCGCTGCACGAGCTCACCGGCGCACCGGTGCGGGCGCTCGACCCACGCCACAACCTCGGGGACGAAGGTCTGGCCGACGGTGCAGTGGTATCCGCTGCCGGCCTGGAGCTACGCGTGTGGGCCACGCCGGGGCATACGGCCGACTCGCTGTCGTTTCTGCTCGATCCCGAAGACGGGACAGCTGCGATGGTGCTCACCGGTGACACCATCCTGGGAGAGGGGACGACGGTCGTCGCCTATCCCGACGGCAACCTGGCCGACTACCTCGCGTCGCTCGCTCGACTGGAGGAACTCGGGGCAGCAACCGTACTGCCGGGGCACGGACCAGAGCTTTCCTCTGCCGGTGAGGTGGCCACGGCGTATCTGGCGCACCGGGAGAAGCGACTTGCGGAAGTCAGCGCAGCCCTCACAGCCCTTGGCCCCGACGCGACTGCGGGGGCGATCGTCGAGCGTGTGTACGCCGACGTTGATCGGGCGCTGTGGCCCGCCGCCGAGCTGTCGGTGCGGGCGCAACTCGCCTATTTGCGTCGTGGCTCCGGTGGAGAGCTGCGGCCGGCCGGAATGATTAGCGAGCTCGGCGGCTCAGCCGTTCGCGGTCCAGAATGACGACGCTCTTGCCCTCGAGTCGCAGCCAGCCCCGCTGAGCGAAGTCGGCCAAGGCCTTGTTCACTGTCTCGCGAGACGCCCCGACCAGTTGCGCCAGCTCCTCCTGGGTGAGGTCGTGGGTGACTCGCAACTGGCCGCCATCAACCGAGCCGAACCGTTGCGCCAGCTGGAGAAGCTGTTTGGCCACTCGCCCCGGCACGTCGACGAAGATCAGGTCCGCGAGCATGGTGTTCGTCCGGCGCAGTCTGCGAGCTACGACCCGCAGCAGCTGCATGGCGATCTGGGGTCGTTCTTGCACCCACTTCTGCAACGCCGGTTTCGGCAACCGGGCCAACCGGGCGTCCGTGACCACGGTGGCGGTCGCGGTGCGCGGACCCGGGTCGAAGATCGACAGCTCGCCGAACTGATCGGCCGGCCCCATGATCGCGACCAGATTCTCCCGGCCGTCGGACGACCGTCGGCCTAACTTGACCTTCCCCCCGAGCACGATGTACAGGCTGTCGCCAGGCTCGCCTTCGTGGAACAGGATCGTGCCCCGGGGTGCCTCGAAGATCTCGAACTGCTCGGCCAGCGCCTCGGCGTCTTCCGGATCTACGCCCTGGAACAAGCCTGCCTTGCGGAGCACCTCGTCCACGTCAGCTCCTCTCGCCCGTGGGCGCCTGTGCGCGCTGGAGCGTGATCACAAGTCGAGCGGATTCTACGACCCAAGCGGTCCCCACGGGCTAGATCGCCCGCGTCAGCTAGCGTCGACCGTTCGGCCGGAGCCGGCGGAGGCTCAGGCGATGGCGGAACCGGCGCAGCGCGGAGTCGGTGCCTTCCCGCACCAGTGTGTCGAGCTCGTCGGAGTTTGCATCATCGAGAAATTGCTCGATCTGACGTTCCACTGCGATCTTGTTCAACGGCTCCTCGACTCGCTGCATAAACAACATGAATCCCAGCAGCACAATGGGGAACAGCAGCACGAGCAGTCCAGCCATGATTTCCCAGCCTAGTCACGTTTGGAGTCCGGCAGCTGACACGAAACGGTGCACGCGGCAAAGTCGTGGAACGGATACGTAGGCTGGGCGCGCGATGATTGCCCAACCCGAGAGCCACCTTGCCCTCACTCGACGCGCCCGACGCATGAACCGCGAGCTCGCGCAGCTCTATCCGGACGCGCATATCGAGCTGAACTTCACCACGCCACTCGAGCTATCGGTGGCGACGATTCTGTCCGCCCAGTGCACGGACAAACGAGTCAACGAGGTCACGCCGAAGGTGTTCCGGCGCTATCCCGACGCGGCCGCCTACGCGGGAGCCGACCGGGCCGAGCTGGAAGAGCTCATCCGGTCAACCGGGTTCTTCCGAAACAAGACGACGTCGCTGATCAAGTTGGGTCAGGCCTTGGTCGAGCGATTCGACGGTCAGGTGCCCAACCGGATGGCCGATCTCGTCAGTCTGCCCGGATTCGGCCGAAAAACCGCCAACGTGGTACTCGGGAACGCCTTCGGCATCCCCGGTATCACGGTCGACACGCACTTCGGCCGGCTAAGCCGCCGCTGGCAGTGGACGCGCGAGACGGATCCGGTGAAGGTCGAAACCGCCGTCGGCCTGCTCATTCCGCGAAAAGAGTGGACGATTCTGTCCCACCGGGTCATCTGGCACGGGCGCCGCGTCTGCCATGCCCGCAAACCGGCCTGTGGCGCGTGCTCCCTCGCCCGGTGGTGCCCCTCTTACGGCGAGGGTCCGACCGATCCCACGATCGCTGCGGCGCTGGTGAAGACGTCTGCGCAGGTTGCCGAGACCCTGTGATGCCCGGTCGGTCCGACGAGTCATGGCCCGAGTGGCTCTCGCCGCTTGTCCACGCGGCTCGAGCGGTGGATCGATGGGACTTCGCCCGATTCCCCTCCCCGGCCGGCGGCAGTCGGGAATCGGCGGTGCTCATGGCAATGTCTGATACGGGGGCCGGTCCAGGTTTGCTGCTCATCGAGCGGGCACTCAGCCTGCGTACGCATGCCGGCCAGGTGGCATTTCCAGGCGGCGCGGTCGATCCCGGCGATACCGACCCCGGAGCTACGGCCTTGCGTGAAGCGAATGAGGAGGTGGGCTTGGATCCGGCCACGGTCGTGGTCGCGGCCACCCTGCCTTCGCTGTTCTTACCTCCGTCGGGTTTCATCGTCCATCCGGTGCTGGCCTGGTGGGCGCGGCCGCACCCGGTTCGGGTGGTCGACGCCGCCGAGGTCGCCGGGGTGGCGATTGTCCCGGTTGCGGAGCTCGCAGAACCGGCGAATCGGTTCCAGGTGGTGCACCCGTCCGGGTTCGTCGGGCCGGCTTTCGCCGCCGGTGGACTGTTCGTTTGGGGGTTCACCGCGGCACTGATAGACGGGTTGTTACAGCTGGGCGGCTGGGCCCGCGAGTGGGATCGCGGGGCGCTGCGCCCAATCCCGACGCCTTCAGAAACGCTGGGTACCGTCGAACCGTGACCTCGAGGCCGGGCCGAGATCATGTCGTGGCCGCCGCTGCGCTGATCGGCGTCGTCATGACACTGATGTCCTGTTCGAACACCAAGAACGCGATCCAGCGCCGGCCCAACACCGGATCGGAGACAGCATCGGTCGTCAACGGTAAGCAGAGTGTCACCATCGTCGTTGATGACCGATACCGGTTCGAGCCGTCGACCGTCACCGTTCACCCAGGGACGGTGACCGTCACGTTGGAACACAAGGGAACGGGAGCTCCGCACGATCTGCAGGTCGTCGGCTTCCCCAGCGATCGAGTTCCCCTCGTAGCGCACGGCCAGACCGTCTCGAGCACGTTCACCACTCCCTCGCCCGGACGATACGAATTCGTCTGCACAATCCATCAAGCGCTGGGCCAGACGGGCACGCTCGTCGTGCTGCCGAACTGATGCCGCCATGACGATCGTCGACTGGATCATCGTTGCGGTGGCGGTACTGTACGCGGTTTCGGGATTTCGCAACGGCGCGGTCGTAGGCGCGTTCTCTCTCGTCGGTTTCTTCGGCGGCGCGCTGATCGGCGCCCAGATCGCCCAACCCGTGAGCTCGCATCTGGCCAGCGGCCGGGCGCAAGTAGGAGTCGCGGTCGCTTGCGTGCTGCTCTGCGCGATCTTGCTCCAAGTCGCGCTGGGCCGCCTTGGCTGGTGGCTGCGGTCGCGGATCACGTGGCGTCCGATGAGATCGATCGACGCCGGGATCGGCGCCCTACTGGGCGTGCTGTCCGTCCTGCTCGTGGCGTGGATGGTGGCCGTCCCGCTTGCGTCCTCGCCGTATCCGAGTCTGGTTCGGGCGGTCGACCAGTCGACGATCGTGCGCGAGATCGACGGCGTGATGCCGAATTCCGTACGCAACGTCTACTCGTCGCTTCGGGAATTCGTCGATCGCAGTGGATTCCCGCCAGTACTTGGTGACCTCCATTCAACCCGCATCGTCGATGTGCCGCCGCCCGACACCGCCGTGGCAAAGAGCCCGGCGGTCGCCGGCGCGCGGGGGTCCGTCTACAAGATCCGGGGCGACGCGCCGTCGTGCGACCGCGGCATCGAGGGCACCGGTTTCGTATACGCGCCCGAGCACGTGCTCACCAACGCGCACGTCGTCGCGGGCACGGAGTCCGTCCAGCTCGAGGCAGGTACGCATCCGCTGACCGCGCACGTCGTGCTATTCGACCCGCGTCGAGACGTGGCCGTGCTTTTCGTACCAGGCCTTTCGGCGCCGCCGC
>Ga0207665_10002630_pt1 | contig 12086 bp, 11 predicted proteins | sample LARL112metaG_FD_184351 | JGI IMG/M metagenome (GOLD analysis project Ga0207665, IMG submission 184351) | Corn, switchgrass and miscanthus rhizosphere microbial communities from Kellogg Biological Station, Michigan, USA - LAR L11-2 metaG... | ecosystem: Host-associated > Plants > Roots >...
CCCTGCACGCAGGTGTGGCCGAAGGCATTCGCGATGATCGATCCCTGGCCGGGATTGGGCGCCTGGGGCGGCTTCCAGCGCAATGTGCCTACCGGCGCCTGGCCGTAGCGGATACCGAAGAAGGCGTTGACTCCGCTCGCCGGATCTCCCGGGAGTTCCTGGAAGTTCTTCAGGCCCGTATAGGTGCCGGTCGTCGTGACGACGGGGGCCGTAAACTGTGCATTCGACGCCGATGCGGTAGCCAGGATGCAAGCGGCGCTGATTGCGCCGATTACGCCAAGCCGGAACTGCCGTAACTGCTCTCTCATGGACTTCCCTTTTCCCTAAGGGCCGGCATCACCGGCCTATTTCCTGTTTCCGGCGACTTCTGTGGTGCCGGTCATCGATTGCCGGCAGTCTCGCCGACAACGCAAGGATGACGGCGATCCAATCTGCACGCAAGCGAATCTTGCATGAAAATACCCATTTGGAGACGTCCTCCATGTCAGGGTTCTGCCTTCTCGTTTCGTACTGCGGAATTCGTTTGCATGAACGAGTGAGGCTTACTCACCAGACGTCCGAATCTGGCCCAGCCGTCGCAAATTGATGCGAACTTCGGAATCAAGGCGCTAAAGCGTGATGGCTTCAGGTCGAATTGCCATCGCGCTATGGCTTGTTGTTACCGCATGATCTTTCGGAAAACCGCTACACACGTTTGCGGATCATGCGCCAGCAACTGATCCCAAAGTTGCGCCGGAACAAGCAGATTTGGGGAGAGCCGCGTTAGCGTTCAGTTTGTAACGGAGGATGCGCATGCCCATAGGTTTTGATGATCTGGTCGATGATGTCATGAGCCGATCGCCGCAGGCGATCGGCGTGTTTCTTCGCTTCAAGATGCGCTGCGTGGGTTGTCCGATCGCCTGTTTCCACACCGTGGACGATGCCTGCCGCGAGCATGGTGTCGACCGCGAGGCCTTTCTGGCCGCGCTGTGCGCCTGCATGTGATTTGCGCTGCTCACGGTCGGTTGGGTGGTCCGCCCGGGGATTCCTCGGCGAGCACCAGCAGTTTGTGGGGCTCGCGCACGACGATGCGCTGCCGCCCGCTCTCGATCAGCCCTCGTTGCTCCCACCCGCTGAGAATGCGGCTGACCGTGTGGAGCGTCGTGCCGGTCATTTGCGCAATGTCCTGACGGCTGATCGGAAAACCGATCTCGACACCGTGTTCGACCTTATGCCCGGCCTGTTTTGCCAGCCGAAGCAGCGCGTGCGCAACACGCTGTTCGACCTGTTGGGTCGACATCTCGACCACGCGGGTGTGGGTTTCCTGCAACCGGCTTCCGATGGTCTGCAACGTGTTGGTGGCGAGTGCCGGAAATCGCGACACCAGACGCGGCCATGTCGCCGATGGCCATGCGAGCGCGACGCTGTCGTCCACGGCGGTCGCCGTGGCAGGGTAGCGCTTTAGCCCGATCGCCGGCGCAACACCAAAGGTTTCGCCGGGCGCGACGTAGCGCACCACCACCTGCTCCCCCGCCGGCGTGGTCTTGCTGGCGCGCACATGGCCGTGCAGCAGGACGAAGAAGGAATGCGCATCTTCGCCCTCTGCGAATACATTGCGGTTCTTTGCAATCCGCAGCGAACGCGCCTCGTGCAGGATCTCGGTGAGTTCGTCAGCGGAAAAGCCTGCAAACAGCGGCAGGTTGGCAACCAGCGAACGATCGACCGTAGCCATATTTCCTCGCTGCACCGTGAATTTCAGTCGAATCTAGAGCATGATCCGGAAAAGTGGAAACCGGTTTTCCGAAAAGATCACGCTCAAAAAAAGAAATCAGATCGGCATCGGGTTCCGATCAAGCGGAAGTTTGCGCTGTCGCAACGAGCGTTCCAACGTGGCCGGTACAATCAACGGGCAATTTCGTCGCATCACGGGAGCCGCTGATGACGAGCCGTTCGCATCCACCAACCCACGAAGCCTGGCCATTGTTCTCGTACGGCTTCCGGCCGTTCTTCCTGCTGGGCTCCATCTATGCCGGATTGGCCATCCTCGTCTGGCTGCCGCTGTTCTATGGCGAGATCACGCTCTCCTCGGTGCTTGCGCCGCGCGACTGGCACGTGCACGAGATGCTGTTTGGTTATCTGCCGGCCGTGATCACGGGCTTTCTGTTCACCGCTATACCGAACTGGACCGGACGATTGCCGATCCGCGGCAAGCCGCTGATGGGCCTGGTGGCGGTCTGGCTGGCGGGACGCGTGTGCGTGACCTTCTCGGCCCTTAGCGGATGGCTCGCCGCCATGCTCGTCGATGCAAGCTTTCTGCTGCTGGTCGCCTCCGCGGCAAGCCGCGAAATTCTCGCCGGAAGCAATTGGCGAAACATGAAAGTCGTGATCCTGCTCTCGTTGCTGCTCGTGGCCAACGCCGCTTTCCATCTCGAGGCGCATTTTGAAGGCACGGCCGAGGTCAGCATCCGCCTCGGTATCGCGGTGATCGTATTGCTGATCGCCCTCATCGGCGGGCGCATCGTGCCGAGTTTTACCCGCAACTGGCTGGTGCGCGAAAATCCCGGCCGCTTGCCGGCACCGTTTGGCCGTTTCGATATCGTCGCGATCGCTGTCGGCGCGCTGGCACTATTGTCCTGGATCGTCAGTCCGGCCGGCATCCTCAGCGCCGGCATCCTGGCGGTGGCGGGATTGCTGCATCTGGTCCGGCTCGCCCGCTGGGCCGGGGACCGCACCACCCGGGAGCCGCTGCTTCTAATCCTGCATATCGGCTATGCGTTCGTGCCATTTGGTTTTCTGCTCAACGCCGCCGCAGCGTTGGGACAGTTTCCGACCAGCGGTGGCATTCACGCCTGGATGGCAGGGGCGGCCGGCGTCATGACGCTTGCAGTGATGAGCCGCGCGACGCTCGGGCACACCGGCCAGCAACTCACCGCATCCCTCGTCACGCAGGCGATCTACGCGGCGGTCGTCCTGGCCGCGATTTCGCGTATATGTGCGGTGCTGGAGCCCGCTTACAGCATGAGTTTGCTGCATATTGCCGCGTTTTCCTGGGCGGCGGCATTTTTTGCCTTCGCGCTTGCGTTCGGGCCAGTTTTGATCGGCAGCCACAAGCAAGCGCGATCGGTGCGAAACGCTGCAGCCTAACGCTCCGGTAGTTCCACAACCACAAGTCGGAGCCTATGGCAAGAATAACCAAAAGATGTGACAAAACAGGCGGTTAAAATCGCGCTTGCGAAGTATTCCACGCAGACCTCAAAGATGATCTTCCCTGACAACTGTCACATCTTTGCCAAGAGTCTGATATAGCTCTCGACTAGGCGAATTTGCGTGTAGATGAGTTCCATAGTTCCATCGGAACTTATCTTAGGTTAATTACCTAAGTTAATTACCAAGTACCTAACGGGTTGTATGTTTCAGCTAGGCAGGGACAATCGGGGCTGGTTTTCTGAAGTAATACGGTGACGTCCTTATTGGAGCGGCTGCTATATTATGTCGAGTGAGCCGGCTGTGCCCACCTATATCCTTCAGAGTGATGGCCTCTTCCGCGAGGGGCTGAGGCTAATACTTTCGAGCACTCGGTTTCGTCCCCAAGGCTGCGCCATTGAACTGGATGATCTCACCGGGGTCCCCTCCGACAAGCCGATTTTGTTCATCATCGGGGTGGGCGCCGATCAGGCGGTGATTTGCAGCAAGATTCGCGGCCAGTATCCGTTGGCGTTCATCGTCGCGGTGGCTGACGAAAGCAATCCGCGCTTTCTTGCCGGCGCGCTTGACGACGGAGCCAACGCGGCGCTCTTCAGTTCTGTCAGCCCGAATGCTCTCGTCAGCACCCTTCAGGCAGTGATCAACGGAAAAGTTATTCTCATCGATTCCCGCCTCTGGTCGCTGGAGATCCAGCCCAAGGCCGAGGAGCGGCTGTCGCCTCCGCTGCAAAATGAAATCCCTCAAAACGAGATCACTCAACATGAGATGCAGTGGGTGGAAGCCGACGAGCCTCACGCCATGAAGCAATTGTCCGCGCGCGAGGTCGCCATCCTCGAGCGCATCGTTCGCGGAGATTCCAACAAGCACGTCGCGCGGTTTTTCAAGATCGCCGAACCGACCGTGAAGGCCCATGTGAAGGCGATCTTCAGAAAGATCGGCGCGAGCAATCGCACTCAGGCGGCGATCTGGGCCCTGAACAGCAGGCTGTTCGACGAGGCCGCCCCGCACGATCTTCCCCTGCTGCTCCACAACGGCTCAGGCCGCAATGGCGCGTCCGACCCCGCGTGAAACCAGTCATCGCCGGGCTTGATATCAAACTTCGCAAAAGCCTTTTTTGACAAAGCAGGATGGGTGCGCGGGTCAAGCCCGTGCATGACGAAATGCGCCAAGGGCGAGGAAGGATGTCAGCTCCTGGAAGCCCAATGCGTTCGTGCGTCCGTGGAGCGGGGAGCGGCGGAGCCGACCCTGGTGCCCTGCCGCCCGGTCGCGACCTCGATCACGGACACGACGGCAAGCACGATGGAGACGAACAGCGCAAGCTGGCTCACGTTCACGGATGGCTTCGGTTCCGGTGTCGGCTGCGGATCGAACTCACGCGGATCGAGCTGAATCAGGTCCTGGTTTGTTTCCGGCCAGCGGTCCATCAGCTTGACAGGCCGCACAAGCGGCGCGACGGCCGGCACGACGGCTTCAGGCGTGGCGAGGCGTACTTCGGCGCGCGCTGGACGGCGGTCATAGGTCCAGCATCCGTCACCGTCCTTGGTCAGGTTTCGCGTCGGCCATGTCCGCGCCGCTTCGGCCTGGTCGAGGCAGTGACGCGAAGCGTAGGCCGTTGAGGATAGCGCCAGCGCCATGATCGTCAGCGTCGCAGCGATCGGCGGCAGGCCATGCCGCAGGCGAACGTAGTTTCCGATGCTCGCGGTATCGGAGGCGTCGAAGTGATCGTCGTCGGGGTTGTACCATTGCGCGAAACATTCCCGGCAGATTCTTGCGTCGCCATGCCAGAACGATCCCCTGACGTAGTCGACATTGCGCCGGCAACAATCGCAGATCATCGCTGCCCCTCCTCGACGACGCGCCGCATCTCTTCGCGCGCCGCGCGCCGGTCAAGCTCCTGGGTCAACTGTTCGGCCCTGCCGTTCGGGTCGGAATAGAACCGTGCACGATCCAACGGTTCGTCGGCGGTTCTTGTCATCGTGCAGCCGCCGACCAGGACGGCGAGCAACACGATGACCGCCGGTGCCGCAACCACGAGGTACGGCACCGCCGAGTAGATGATCACGCGGCCTCCTCGGCAGCCTTGGTCGCAATCTTGTCGCGGAAGCTCTCGCAAAGACTGCGGACTTCATCGGTGGCCTTCGAGCACTGCTCGATCTCGTCGAACATGCGCTTGCCTTCCTTGCGATAACGCTGCGCCGTGGTCTTGATGTCCTTGAGCATGGATGACGCCGATGCGGTGAGTTGCTCGCAGCGCTGCACCATCTCGTTCATCGTCTGGCCCATCGCCTCGATTTCCTTGGCGGTCGCCTCATATTCCTTGACGATGGCCTCGGCCGAGAGCTTGCCGATTTCGCTGACGTCGTCGCGATGGATGACGTATTCCGGAACCGGCCGCGGCACGTAATCGACCGCCTGGATATGCGAGTGTCTTTGTTGAACCGCCTCCTGCACGTCCTCTTCGAGCCGGCTGACATCGAAGGGCTTCACGTTCTGCGCTCTCATCGTACTCACTCCTTTTGTTACTTTTGCACTTTGGGAGCTGGACAGTTTGCGGCCAGCTCGTGGATCGTCGGGCCTTGCGCCTCGGGATTGAGGATGCATTTCGACCCGACAATTTCGATATGATCTTCTTCGAGCCGGTGACCCCAAAAGAAGCGACGAGGATCACCCGGGGGAAGAGCCTCCGTATCGTTGCGTCTTGAGGAGCTGAGGTGGCTGAAACCTGCCGCGAGCTGCTCTGAGTTGTCGTCCCAGAGACACTCTCCGCACGCTACGCACTGAAACACGTGAACGGTATTGCCGCGCTGGGAATCGAGAATCGAACGAGTGAGCCGAAAGGACGCGGTACACCTCGGGCAGCGGCGCGTCGCGCTCTCAATGGGCAGTGCTTCGTAGTCCGTCATGCCGGGATCGCCCCCCTGAATGACAAGCTTCAGGCTTTCGCGCGGCACGATCTTGGCGAAGCGAGGTTAAATTGCGTCGCCGCTTCGGAACTTATTGACTAACCCATTGGGATTACCTCTGCGAATGCACGACAAGGCGCAGAAGGATGACACTGCGAGGGTCACATCGCGTTCACGCCGAATGCCTGCTTTATGGGCAGCCGCAAACGAACGGAGAAAAGAGCGATTCGGCGCCGTCCGCGCTGCTCGCATTGTTCAAGGAAATGCCAGGGCGTGGCGGCGCAGCGGCCAGGGCCGCCGGGTATCATTCGACGACGCTGGGTGAAAACACCACTTCGATCAGCGTGCCGGAGCCCGCGCCGGTCCTGATGTGGAATTTGGCGCGATTGGCCTCGGCGAGCGCCTTGGTCAGCGAAAGGTTCGCGGGCGAACCATCGTCCGCCTGGTCGGAGGGAGGCTGGGTGCGGAACGGCTCCAGCGCGGCGGCCACTTCATCGTCGTTGAGACCCGCTCCGGTATCGCGCACCCGCAACACCACCTCGCCGAAATCGGTCAGCGCGGTCGAGACGATCACCTGACCGCCGGCCTTGGCGAGGTGGATCGAATTGCCGATCAGGTTCTGCGCGATCTGGCGCAACACGTCCGCGTCGGCAACGACCGGCGGCAGCATCTGCGCGAGCGAGGTGCGGATGATGATGCGTTGGCGATTGGCCTCTTGCTGCATCGCCGAGACGCTATTCTCGACCACTTCATTGAGGTTCTGCGGCGTAAAGGCGAGGTCGAGCCTGCCGGTCTCGATCTGGCTGAGGCCGGCAAGCTCGTCGATCAGCGCGATCACGCGTTCGCCGCAAGCGCGAATGTCCTTGATGTATTCGGCATAGCGCTCGTTGCCGAGCGCGCCGAACCGCTCGCCGATCATCACCTCGGCAAATCCGATGATGGCGTTGAGCGGCGTGCGGATCTCGTGGCTGATCCGCGCAAGCAGGTCGGCCCTGGCGTTCGCCGCGCGATCAGCCAAGCGCCGCGCCTCGCGCAATTCGTCCTCGTTCTTCCTGGTCTGCGAGAGATCGCGGAACACCGCAAAGAAATTCGGCCCCCTTGTCTGCGTGCGTCCCATGGTCATCGATAGCGGGATCAGCCCGCCGCCGCGCACGAAGGCGAGAACCTCGCGGCCGTGTTCGAGCAGGCTCGCCGCCCCGCTGCCCTTGAGGCTCGCCAGATAGTCGAGCACAGCGCCTTGGCTCTCCGGCGCGAACAGGCTTGAGAGATTGCGCTTGACGAGCTCCGAGCCGTCGTGACCGAACAGCGCTTCGGCGCTGCGGTTGCACGAGTTGACGTTGCCTTCGGCGTCGAACATCAGGATTCCGTCGGCCGTCGTATCGAGGATGGCGCCGAGCTCCTCGGCATTGGCCTCACCGACCGCTGATGGCACCGAGGCGGCCGGCGCAGCCCCAGGACTTGTTGCGACAGGACTTGTTGCGACAAGACTTGCTGCGACATCACTTGCTGCGACGCCGCCGCGCGGCCGGCCTGAGCCCGCGAAGATCAAGGCATGGGCGGATTCGCCATCCCAGCTGATCGCATGCAGGTGCGCCTCGATCGCCGATTCCTGCGCTTTGTCGGTCGAGGTTTCAGTTACGGAAATCGTCACCGGCGTGCCGGTGTCGGAGGTGCTGGCGGCATTGGAGACGCCGGGCTCGACATACAGCGCATCGAGGCCGCCGGCCTGTTCGAGCGCGTGAAGGCTCGGATAGCCGACGCGTTCGAGAAACGCCTGGTTGGCATAAAGCAGCCGGTCGAGCCGATAGATCAGGACGCCGTCCGGCAGAAGATCGAGCAGCATCCGGTCGCGCCTGCTTTCACTGCGCGCCGGCGGCTCCGGGTGCGCCAGCCAATTCGGTGTCTCGACGTGGTGCTCCCCCGATTCGGATGAAGCGCGCGACCCGGCAAACGCCTCGGCCACCGCGGACGCCTCCGCTCCGCGTTCACCTTCAAGCCGCGCCGACAATTGCCGCGCCAGCTCGCTGAAGGCGGTGTTTTCGACCGGCGTCAGGATCGGCGCGCGCCCCTCGCCGACAGGCCGGAACGGAACGACGTTCGCAAGCGGGTCTTCGGACGCTTCCACCGGCTTGGCCACATTGTTTGGCTTCGGCGCTGCAGTTTCGACCGCGGCGACGGACTCGATCGCCTGCGCGGGCGGCGCCTCAGTGGGCGGAGGTTGATCGGCGAGGGCGGGGGAGGCGGATGCGACCGCCGCTTTCGTCGGCCGATCGCCGGATGGCTCAGGGCGGCGCTCTACCTCCAGCCGCGCCAGTTCGTCGAGATCGCGGCAAACGCCAAAGCCGCGATAGCCCCTGAAATTTCCCACATGATCGTAGATTGGCAATCCCGACATTTCGATCGGAAGCCGGCTGCCGCCATCGACGGGCCACCGCAAGATGATGCCGCTCCAGGTGCTACGCGTCGCAATCGCTTTGGCCACGCGGCCTTCCGGATCGAGACCGAAGATCTCGGTGATTTCGCCCCATGGCCGTCCGAAAGCGGCGGCGGTGTTCACGCCGATCAGGTGGGTGAACTCATCGCGGCTGATGGCGAAACGGCCATCGGCATCCATCTGCCACATGAAGCGGAGAGGATAGCGGCGCGCCTCCGCCGCCGGCTCGAGAGCCGCGGGCTGCGCGATCGACGGCAGGGCAGGCGAGGGCATCGGCAGCGCCGGCTCGGCGGTCGAAGACGGCGCTGGCTCGAGGCCCGCTTCGGCTTCGAACAAGGATTGTTCGCGACTTTCCTCAACGCCTGAGGGCTCTGACGGATTTTCGGGCATGATTGGCTCGGCTGCAGGCGTATCCGTGGTCGCTTCCGTCTCCGTGAATTCGTCGATAAGAGCGAATTCGACCGGTGCTTCGCCTGATATCGCCGGCCGCTCATGGTCGGGCAAGGGCAGATCGCCCGGCGGCGCGACGGGTTGCGTGGCTGGCGCGGGGGCGAGCCCTGTGGGCGAAGAGGCAGCCATGTGCCGGGCATGGGTGGCTTCCGTCACGGTGGGTTCGATGATGGCGATCAGGCCCGTATCGGCACCGGTGCCGACGCGGTGCAACACCATGTGCCCGCGATTAAGGGGTGTTTCGGCGCGGCCCTCGGCAAGCGCCTGCTCGCGCGCCTGCGCAAGGCCTGGGTCCGACAGGTCGTGAATACTGCCGAGCAGGGATCGCGCGGCGCCGCGCGCAGCAACGAGCATGCCCTCGCGCGCAAAGGCCGCGACCGGCGCGTCGATGCCTTCGGTCAAGTGCCGCAAGCGCTCGGCGAGCGGCATCGGACGGCCGACCGGCTCGGTGGTCACGATCAGGATGCCAAGGTTGCCTTCGGCAAACTCGAGCCGTGCACAGAAACAGGTGATGAGCATGCCAAGCGTGGCACCGAAGCCGCGCAGGCGCTCCAGCCGGATCGCGCCCGAAGGCGGAAGCCTGCGGGCGAGCTGCGCCACCTGGCGGCGGTGCATGTCCGCAGGGCCGAAGTTTTTTTTCGAAAGGCTCATCCCGTCGGTGGCGCCGAACACTTGTGCGCCGACCGGATTGGCCCACAGCACATGCGTGCCGTCGGTCGACCAGAGCCATGCGGGCAGGGGACTTGATGCATGCGCGGCCAGCCGTGGATCGCTGATGCCTCGCAACTGGAATTCCACGGTGTTCATCGCGGCTAGAGGGACCAATCAATGCGGCTGCCGCTCGCTCGTCGCGGCGGCCACCAGGCGGGATCGTTCGTTAGTATCGCCCGGGACGCCGCACCAGGTCCACCTTGCCGGTCGTGGCCAACGCATTCGTAAGCCTCGATCCGGCCCGCAAGGCTTGAAACTAATCATCGGCCGGGATGTGAATTTGATGTTCGCTACGCGCCCGGTGTCTTCTTTGGCGCTCAGCCGCGGCTTCCGCGACAGTCATGAACCAGTCGCCAACCTGCTTGCCTGGGCGCGCGCGGGGAGAGGCCCGATTGCCCGAAGCAAGGAAGTTCCACGTATGCTCATATGGCATTGCACTATGATTTGGTTGCATTGCACAAAAATGCCATGATAATGTGCTCATCAATTAGGCGCCCAGAAAGGGCATTTCCGCCTGAACGACCCTACGTCGACGTCCGGCATTTTTCCGGGCGTACGAACGGTTTCCCATTGTCTCACCCAACCCCCCTTGCGAAGGATGCACCCCCCATGGCCAATCCCACCGACCCCTTCTCCGCTTCCATCATACCCTTTGAGGTCCCTGAGCAGATGCGCGCGCTGGCCGAGAAAGGCGTTTCTCAGGCCCGCGACAGCTATGCCAAGTTCAAGGACGTCGCCGAGAGCAACAACTCCACCATCGAAGCCGTGTTCGCCAGCGCCAGCAAGGGTGCCAGCGCCTATTCGGCCAAGCTCTTGGAAATCATGAAGGCCAACGCCGCCGCAAACCTCGACTTCGCGCAGGAAATGGTCAGCATCAAAACGCCTTCCGAGGCGATGGAGCTGTGGACCACTCACGCCAAGAAGCAGTTCGAAGCCTTCACCGCCTACAGCAAGGAACTGGCCGAGCTGTCGCAGAAGGTCGCGTCCGAAACCGTCGAGCCGATCAAGAACAACGCCTCGAAGCTGTTCAAGCCGGCCGCGTAAGAGCCAAGCATTCATTAAAAGAGCCCTCATCCTAAAAAAGCCCGGGCCTAGCTGCGCCCGGGCTTTTTCTTTCGCGAGAGGGCGCCATTTTCGTTTCCGCAAGACGCGAGGGCTCGGTGGTTCTTTTGTCGTTCATGCGGCCTTGCCAAAAAGCGGCGTTGCACCTAGTTTCCGCCCTCATTTCGGGGCCTTTTTGGGCCCCTGCAACGGATGCAGTTGTAGCTCAGTTGGTTAGAGCGCCTGACTGTGGATCAGGAGGTCGGTGGTTCGAGTCCACCCAACTGTACCAACGAAATCAAACACTTCTCTAAAAATTCCAAATCAGCATCAAGCCGATATGGGCGCCCGGGTAACGTATCGGGTAACAAAGGAGTGATGGGGCATTCGTGAAAACAAACATTCCCGGAAAAATGCAGGACTTCAGCGCCGTGAAGCCTGGCGACGTTTTCTCCTATTTTGCGGAAGGTGCTCAGCATTGGGGCACGCTGGCGCGCGTCGAAGGCGGCGAAATGGCGGCAATCTCATTTACCGAGCCCATTCAAAAGGGACTGCCGACGCCGTGTGTGCACGACCTACCGCGATTCCAAAATCGAAGCGTTTTCGTGATTGAGGGCGCTGAGGCACGCGCGGTTTGGCCACAGACATTTCAAGATGGCTCGCCGCAACCTCCGGACGGGGTCGGCGCGCTTATCGTGGCAGAAAAATTCACGGTGGTGCGCGTGAGAGGTTTGCAGGGTTTGTGGGATATCGCGGTCACAAACGGTCACGCCCAAACCGCAAAGGTGCACCCTGGATCGCTGACAATCCCAAAATGGGAAATTGGGTTTGTTCAAGACGGGGTTTTCAAACAGATCGTAGAATTTCCAAGACCGTCGACTCAAAAGGTGCGGGTGCCCTCGATGGCGCGGTGACACTTCAGGGCACGCCAAGCAAAAAAACCCGCCAGCGGTTGGGCCGGCGGACTCATCGCGTAAGCATGCTCGCCTGCAACTTTTAAAAAGCGGCAACCGCCCGGCCGGTCACTGGCCGTCGGAGTGATCACCCGCCCGTTGCCCACACAACCCCGCCGGCCAAGAGCATTACTCCGGTGATAAACATCGCCGTCTCGAACCGGGTCATCAGCCAATTGTTACGCATGACGCGCCTCAATCGTTGGTCTGCCTCAGAGCACCATGGGTTCAATAACTTAACGACTTGTTAATCGGCCCCAGAGCATCGGCGTCAGATCCGGTTGCGCCGCGCGGCCTCGACACGGTCCCGAACATCCGCGACTTTTCCCCTGCGACTAGGACGGCCGTATCTTCATCGAACGTGTCAACGAGCCGTTTCCAGCGGCTGGCGGCAGCGGTGAGCAATTCCGG
>Ga0207665_10002633_pt1 | contig 12067 bp, 11 predicted proteins | sample LARL112metaG_FD_184351 | JGI IMG/M metagenome (GOLD analysis project Ga0207665, IMG submission 184351) | Corn, switchgrass and miscanthus rhizosphere microbial communities from Kellogg Biological Station, Michigan, USA - LAR L11-2 metaG... | ecosystem: Host-associated > Plants > Roots >...
GCCGACCCGACGATGTCGGCGCCGGCCTCCTCCGCCTCGCGGGCCTTGTCGCCCTCGGCGAAGACGGCCACGCGCACGTCCTTGCCGCTCCCATTCGGGAGCATCAGCGTGCCGCGCAGCTGCTCGTCGGCGTGACGGACGTTGAGGCCGAGCCGGAAGTGCAGCTCCACCGACTCGTCGAACTTGAGGTTGCCGAACGCCTTCAGCAGCCGGACAGCCTCGACCGGGGAGTAGACCTGCTCGCGCTCGAAGGTCGCGCGGGCGTCGCGATATCGCTTGCCGTGCTGTGCCATCAGAGATCCACCTCGACTCCCATGCTCCGCGCCGTCCCGGCGATGATCTTCGACGCCTGGTCGACGTCGCGCGCATTCAGGTCCGGCATCTTGGTCTCGGCGATCTGGCGCACCTGGTCGCGCGAGAGGCGGCCGACCTTCAGCCGGTTGGGCTCGCCGGAGCCCTTGTCCAGCCGCAGCGCCTCCTTGATCAGGACGGCGGCCGGCGGCGTCTTCGTGATGAACGTGAAGGAGCGGTCCTCGAAGACCGTGATCTCGACCGGGATGATGCGGCCGTTCTGGTCGGCCGTCTGAGCGTTGAACGCCTTGCAGAACTCCATGATGTTGACGCCGTGCTGACCGAGCGCAGGGCCGACCGGCGGCGCCGGGTTCGCCTGGCCGCCGGGGATCTGGAGCTTGATCAGGGTGAGAACTTTCTTCGCCATCAGTTCCTCAGTCGAGTTTCTTGACGTTGTCGAATCCGACTTCGACCGGCACCTGCCGCTCGAAGATGTTGACCATCACCTGGAGTTTCTGCCCGTCCGGGTTGACGTCGGTGATCTCGCCGTCGAAGTCCGCCAGCGGCCCCGACGTGATCTTCACCGACTCGCCGAGCTGGAACTCGACCTGGGAGCGTGCCGGGGCGGCAACCCCCGCGCCGGTGTGGAGGATCCGGTCGACCTCCGGCTGCGAGAGCGGAACCGGCGTCGCGCCGGCGCCGACGAAGCCCGTCACACCCGGCGTGTTCTTCACGACCGTCCAGGCGTCGTCGTTGAGGTCCATGTTCACGAGCACGTAGCCAGGCAGCGTCCGCTTCTCGGCCTGCACCTTCTGGCCGTCCTTCGTCTCGATCACCTGCTCGGTCGGGACGACGACCCGCCGGAAGCGGGAGCGCTGGTTCATCGATTCGATCCGGTGCTCGAGATTGGTCTTCACCTTGTTCTCGTGCCCGGAATACGTGTTGATCACATACCAACGAAACATTGCGGTCTCTCCCCCCGGCCTAACGGAGCAGCAGGTGCTCGACGACGTACTTCCACACTTCGTCGTTCAGCCACAGGTAGAGGCCGGTGATGAGGCAGGCGATGATGACGACCGCGGTGCCGCTGACCACCTGCTGCTGATTCGGCCACTCGACCTTCTGCAGCTCGGCCCAGGCCTCGCCGACGAAGCGCACGCCGGGGATCCCCGGCCGGACCTGGTCGGTGCGCTCGCGGCGCACCTCGGCCGGCTGCTCGCGAGGCTCCTCCTCGGCGGTCGGCCGCGGCCGGACAGGCGGACGAAGCGGCGGAGTTCCCGCAGCCTGCGCGCGGCGCCGCTGGCGCTCCTGGCGCGTGGACCGGGCCATCAGCGGGTCTCCCGGTGCACGGTATGGCAGCCGCACCAGCGGCAGTATTTGCGGAACTCGACGCGGTCGGGCGAATTGCGCTTCGACTTCTGCGTCTGATAGTTCCGCCGCCTGCACTCGGTGCAGGCAAGCGTGATTGCGACTCTGACTCCGGTTGCCATTTAGCTCTTCTTCGAATCCGAGGGACGCGCTCCAGTAGCGCCGGGTGGGCTCGAACCACCGACCTCTGCATTATGAGTGCAGCGCTCTGACCAGCTGAGCTACGGCGCCTCGGGCCGCAACACTGTAGCGGAGAGAACGGCGGCGGCTAGTGCGACTCGATGAACTCGAGCGTGCGCCGCCAGGCGTTGTCGGAGGCGTCCTGGAACTCTTCCTGCTTGCGGTCGAAGAAGCTGTGCGGCGCGCCCTCGTACTCGATCAGCTCGTACTCCTTCCCTGCTTCCTGGAGCGCTCGCTCGAACTCGAGATTGTCCAGATGGCTGATGGCCTGGTCGGCCCCGCCCTGGAGCGCCAGGATCGGCGCGCCCATCTCCGGGACGAACGGAAGCGCCCGCGCCGGCCGGCCGTAGAAGCCGACCGCTCCGTCGAGCTCGTCGTGGAACGCCGTGGACACCCATGAGTTCGAGCCGCCGAAGCAGAAGCCGACCGTGAAGAACGAGGTGCAATCGAGCCCGAGCAGCAGGCGGAGGCACGTACCGACGTCCTCCATCACCTGGTGCGGTGTGAGCGCGTCGACGTGCGGCCCGTACTCGAAGTCGTCGTCGCGCTTGGCGACTCCGGCAGTCCGGCCGAAGTAGTCGAAGGCGACGGCCGCGTAGCCGCGCTCGGCGAACCGCAGCGCGAGCTCCTCGTAGAAGCGGTAGAGCCCACGGACGTCCGGGAGGATCACGATGCCCGTCGAGAAGTCCTCCTCCGGGAGCGCCTGGAACGCGGCGAAGTGGTTCCCGTCCTCGGACGCGAGGACGACGTCGTCGTGGGAGACGGCGGCGCCGGAGATGCGCGGGATCGGCGGCTCGGAGTCGAGCTCGAAGCACATGCCGCGAGCGTACGAAAGGAGGTGCCGGCTCTGCGGCGTACCCTGGTCCCGATGGAGGAAGAATCGCAGCGCGCCGAGATGAACGCCGCGATCCGCGCCCAGCGGGAACGGGGCGCGGTGCCGCGGTCGATGCTCCCGCCCGAGGACGAGCCACAGGCTGAGCCGCCGCCTGAGCCTGCCGAGCCCGCCCCACCGGCGAAGACCGGCGTGCTCGCCAGGCTGTTCGGACGCTGAGCCCGTATCCGTAGGGCTCTTGCGACGTTCAACCGTCGCATGGAAGCGGCGAACGGAGACAACGAGGGGTGGCGCTGGAAGCTGTGGCTGCAGATCGCCGCGGCCAGCCTCGTCGTGCTCGTGGGCGCGATCGCGGTCGGCTCGGCGGTCGCCGGGCCGTTCTTCTGGTACCCGTGCAGCCTCGACGGCCTCGAGGCGCACGGCCCTTCGCAAGCCAGCGTCCTGCTCGCCCGTGACGGGTCCCGGATCGGGATGCTCGGCGCGAGCGGCTCCCGGCTTCCGGTCTCACTCCCGAAGGTCAGCCCGGTCATGCGGCAGGCGATGGTCGACACCGAGGACAGCCGCTTCTACACCAACAACGGGATCGACTACATCGGGATCCTTCGGGCGCTGAAGACGGACGTGACGTCCGGCCAGCTCGCGCAGGGCGGCTCGACGATCGAGCAGCAGCTCGTCCGCAACGTCTACCTCAGCCCACGGCAGACGCTGAGCCGCAAGCTCACCGAGGCTTGCCTCGCCGTCCAGCTCGACCGCCGCTGGAGCAAGGACCGGATCCTCACCGCGTATCTGAACGACATCTACTTCGGGCGAGAGGCGTACGGGATCGAGGCGGCTGCCCGCACGTACTTCGGCGTCCACGCAAAGGATCTCTCGCTCGAGCAGGCGGCCCTCCTCGCCGGGCTGCCGCAGGCACCGTCCGCCTACGACCCGGTGGCGCGGCCTGATGCAGCTCGAGCTCGTCGCGCGGAGGTTCTGCAGGCGATGCTCAAGGCCGGCGACATCTCAGAGCGCCGCTACGCACGAGCGCTGCACAGCGCGCTTGGCGTCCATCTGAAACGTGCGCCTGGAATCGCCGGGCAGACCTACCTGACCGACTTCATCACCTCCCAGCTCGTGAAGGACTACGGGGCGGAGCTCGTTCGCCGCGGCGGCCTGCGCATCTACACCACCCTCGACGCGAAGGCCCAGGCGGAGGCGACGCGATCGATCCTCGGCACGCTCAGCCGCAAGACCGACCCCGCAGGCTCCATCGTCTCGATCGACCCGAAGACGGGCGAGATCCACGCGATGGCGGTTGCCCAGACGGGGAAGCGGATCTCCTACGACATCGCCGCCGACGGACGACGGCAGGCGGGCTCCACGTTCAAGATGTTCGTGCTGACGCAGGCCGTGCTGCGGCACATCAACCCGCTGGCGACGAAGTACCTCTCGGCGCCGTTCCTCGGCCCGAACAACTGGCGCGTCCAGACGTTCGAGCACACGTACTCCGGCCGGATCCCACTCACGCAGGCGACCCTCCTCTCGGACAACACGGTCTTCGCGCGGCTCACGCTCGACGTCGGGCCGAAGCCGGTCGCCGACCTCGCGAAGAAGATGGGGGTCCAGGCGAGGTTGAAGCCGCACCCGTCCATCGGGCTCGGGGCGGAATCGATCAGCCCGCTCGACCTGGCGACCGCGTACGCGACGCTCGCTGCGGGGGGCGTCGAGCGAGAACCAACCATCCTGATGAAGGTCGCCTTCCCCGACGGGCACACGAGCACGGCTCCGAGCAGCCCCGGCAAGCGCGTGATCAACGCGGAGGTCGCCGCCGCCGTGACGAAGGTGCTCGTCCAGAACGTCCAGGCAGGAACCGGAACGGCCGCGGCGCTCTCCGGACGCCCGGTGGCCGGCAAGACGGGGACGACCGACAGCTTTGCGGACGCCTGGTTCGCTGGCTGGGTGCCGCAGCTCGCGAGCGTCGTCTGGGTCGGCTATCCGACGGGCGAGAAGCCGATGCGCGGGGTGCATGGGATCGCCGGCGTCACGGGCGGAACCCTCCCCGCGCAGATCTGGCACGCGTACATGACCGCGGTACTGCAAGGCCAGCCGGTGGAGCAGTTCGCCGACCCGGGATCCCCGCAGTACAAGCCGTGGTGCGGGCGCTATCAGTTCGCTCGCACGTTCCGCAACGCGCGGAAGCTCGACGGCAAATGCCACGAGAAGTCGGACAAGAAGAAGACGACGACGCACCGCAAGACGACGACGGCGAAGACGACCACAGTCCGCATCACGACGCAGCAACTGCCGACGACAACGGCACGCGTGCCGACGACGACTCAGGCACCGCCCACCACCACGGAACCTCCGCCGACGACCACCGCGCCGCCGCCGACGACCACCATGACCCCGACTACGACGACGACGCCCTGACGTGCGGCCGGGCGGGCCGAAGCCCGCCCGGCGCCCGACGCCAGGCCCGCTTTAGGCGGCCCGCTTCCTCCCGAGCATCTTCTCCCACCAGTCGTCCTCGTCGACGAGCGTGGCGACGACCTTCGGCCCACTCGGCCAGCGCGGCAGGGTAACGCGGCGCTGCTTCGTGAGCTCCTCGAGCACGGTGGCGCGGAGCGTGTGCAAACGCTCGTGCTGCGCCGCCATGTCGCGTGCCAGCTCGGCGCGCTCGACATCGCGGCGGGCGACGTCGTACTCGACCTCCAGCAGGCTGTCCCTGCTGACGCTCTCCTCGATGGTGCTGGACATGCGGCGCTCCTCCTCGACTCGCAGTGCTACCCGGACGCCGCAGTTGTCCTGGCGCAATCGTCGTCAACGAACCAGCCGGCCGGTATCCCTCGAACAGGCGTTTCTGTGTCCGGAAGGCCACTTGTCAAGTTCGGCGCCTCGGATGCCGATAGACGCGAGGTGATTCCGCTGCGGCAGGTGGATCCCGCGCTATGAGCGCCGAGCAGGAGCGGCTGCCCCAGCGGCAGCTCGGCCAGCTCATGACGGAGCTGGGACTGATCAGCGAGGAACAGCTCGCGACCGTCCTCGAGGTGCAGCAGCGGTCGAAGCGGCCCATTGGGCAAATCATCGTCGAGCTCGGCTTCGCTTCCGGAGCAGCAGTCGCGCACGCGCTCGCCATGCAGAGCGGCGGCGCGCTGAGGACCGAGTACGGCTTCGCGCTCGGCGTCCCCCCCGTGGATGGCAACCCCGACTCCGAGGAGACGTCGGGCGGCCTGCCCAAGCTTCGGCTGGCGGCGACGGCGGTGCAGCCGATTCGCACCCAGACTGCGCCGGCCGACGAGGTCTCCGTCGGAGCGTCCGAGGAGCCCGACGTCGCCGAGACAGAGCCGGACGAAACGCCTGCGGACGCCGAGGCCGAGGAAGAGGTCGAGGTCGAGGAGGTTCCCGAGGAGACCGAGCCGGAGATCGAGGCCGAGCCCGAAATCGAGGCAAAGACCGAGCCCGAGCCCGAGGCAGAAGCTGAGCTCGACGCGGTCGTCGAGGCGCCCGATGTCGCGGCGCCGGACCAGGCCGAGCTCGAAGAGCTACGGGGGGAGATCGAGCGGCTCGAGACAGCGCTCGACGAGACCCGCAGCGCGCACGAGCAGGAGCTGAGCCGGCTGCGCGACGAGCACGCGCATGCTACGGCAGAACTTGGGCGTGTCCAGATCGCTTTCGCCGAGGCGCAGACCGCGCACGAGCAGGAGCTGACCCGGCTCCACGAGGAGCACGCCCGTTTCACTACGGGTTCCGAAGACCTCAGGACCGCTCTCGCCGAGGCGCAGACCGCGCACGAGCAGGAGCTGACCCGGCTCCACGAGGAGCACGCCCGCTTCACTACGGGTTCCGAAGACCTCAGGACCGCTCTCGCCGAGGCGCAGACCGAACACGAGCAGGAGCTGGGCCGCCTCCGGGAGAAGCACGAGCATGCACTGAGCCGGCTGCAGGAGGAGCACGACCTCGCCGCCGCGGAGCTCGAGAGTGTCCAGAACACGCTCGCCGAGACGCAGACCGCGGCCGCCGACCAGGTCCTGCGCCTGGCCGAGGTGCAGGAGCGGCACGCGGCGGAGCGCGAAGCGATCGCCGCTCAGCGCGACGGCCTCCAGGAGGAGCTCGGCGCCACGCTCGAGCGGCTCGCCGCGCTTGGGCAAGCCGCCGACGAACGCGACCAGCTGCGCGTCGAGGTCGAGCGGGTTGACGCCGCCCTGATCGAGGCTCGTGCGGCGGCCGCCGACGACGCTCGCCTGCGCGAGCAGGTCGAGAGCCTCGGGCGCGCCCTTGCCGAGACGCACGCAGGCCACGAAGAGCAGCTGACCCGGCTCCAGGAGGAGCAGGAGCATGCCACGGCGGAGCTGGAGCGCCTCCAGGCCGCCCTCGCCGAGGCGCAGGTTGCAGCCGCCGAGCAGGAGCGCCGTCTCGCCGAAGAGGAGGAGCGGCATGTCTCCGAGCGTGACAAGATCGCCGCGCAGAGCGAGGGCGTCCGACAGGAGCTCGGCGCCGTGCTCGAGCAACTCGCAGTTCTCGCCCCCGCCGCCGAGGAGCGTGACCACCTGCGCGCCGAGGTCGAGCGCCTGGAAGCAGCTCTCGCCGAGGTGCAGGACTGCCGCGCGGTGGAGGTGCGCCGCGCCGCGGAGGAACGCGACAACCTGACTGCCGAGCTCGAGCAGTCGCACGAGCTGCTGCGCCAGGCCGAGCGGGTCCGCGAGTCGCAGATCGCGCTCACCGCCGAACGCGACCGCGCGCTCGCCGAAGTGGAACAGCTCCGGGCCGTCGCCGCCGAGGCGCAGGCGGAGGCGGAGGAGCAGAGCCGCCTGCTCGCCGAGGCACAGGACTACCACCAGGCCGACCGGGAGACGCTTCTGGCCCAGCGGACGGTGCTCGAGGAGGAGCTCGGCCGCGCGATCGAGCAGGCCGCCGCCGCGGCCGCCGTCGATGACGAGCGGGAGCGGCAGGTCCAGCTCGGTGCGGAACGGCTGCGCGAGGCGCTCGATGAAGCGCACGCGGCCGCCGCGGCCGGCATGGAGCGGCTCGACGCCGTCCGGCGACTGGCGGCCGGGGTCACGCGGGGCGAGGAGCCGCTCACCGAGCAGCCCGAGGCGACTGACGAGCCCATCGATTCCGACGTCGAGGTCGAGACCGAGCCGAAGCCCGTCGCAGAGGCCGACCCTGTGACCGATTCCGAGCCGGTCGACTACTCCCTCTTTGTCCCGGGCCCGAACGGTTACGAGCTCCTGCCGCAGACCGGAATCCCTCCGCAGCCGGGCGACACCGTCGAGCTCGCCATGCCCAACCGCGAGGAGCCGACCCTGTTCGAGGTCGTGCGGAGTGCGCGCACGCTTCCGGCCGGCGACGTCTGCGTCTATCTGGCGCAGGTCTGAGGCCCTCGGCGCCTAAAGAACGGCTTGAGCGAAGCCGATAACTGCGTCGATACGCGAACTGGAGGCTGTTTTGGACGACTATTTCGAGAGCGACACGATCTACGGCAACGAGCAGCGCGTCGAGCCGGGTGACGAGCGCACGGCAGCGCTGGAGACGGCCCGGAGCTGGGAGCTCCGGTACCTGGAGGACGACGCCCTCGTGGTCGACGGCGAGTCTGCCAAGCGGGTTGGCGGCGAGGAGCTTGCGCGCATCGGCGCCGCTCCGGTCCGCTGCGACGACGGCAACGTCCGCGTTGTCCTTGCCGACGCGACCCCCGAGCGAATCGCGGGGATTCGCGAGCATTTCTCCGGCGGCATCGAGATCGGCGTGGTCACGCCCTCGACGCTCGCCTCCCTGCTCGACGCCGCGACGATCTCCGTCGCTTCGAACGGCGACAACGTGACTTCGGGCGCCGCGACCGCCGCGCCGGTTTGGGGCCGGACGCTCGAGCGCGTCCTCGGGCTGTTCGACACCGAGGCGGTGAGGCTTCAGGAGCTGCGCGGGAAGATGCAGGAGCTCGGCGGTGAGATGGCTGCGCGCGAGCGACGCGTGCAGGAGCTCGAGACGGAGCTCCAGCGCATCCGCGTCGAGCGGCTTCGCGACCAGGAGGCCGTGGACCGCCTGAAGCACGAGCTCGCCGACCGCAACAGCAGGCTCGAGCGGGCAATGACGAAAACGCAGGAGCTCGCGGCGATCATCCAGGGCGGTCACCTGCGGTGAGGAACGTGCCGGGACGGACGCTCGCCGCGGCGGCCACTGCCTGTACGGGCGCCTTGGCGGCCGCGGCTGCGTTCCTCGTCGTCCGCGGCCTCCCGGGCGTCCTCTATGCCGCCGGCATCTGTGCGGCCGCGTTCCTCGGCGCGGTCTCAATCGTTCCCCGTAGGAACAAGCACGTGCTCGAGCCGTCAGAGAACCTCGAGTCCGCCCTCGCTGACCCGCAGCCGCGGCGATGGCGCCGCAAGAAGCACATCATCGCGGAGCTCGAGGTCGAGCTCGCCGCGACCAGAGCGGAGGTCGAAGAGCACCGGGATGCCCTGGCAAGCCTCGCCACGCAACTCACGCGCGAATCGGAGGCCGCCCGTCAGAACGCGGAGCGACTCGAGCAGCAGATTCGCGAGCTCGAGGCGGAGCGCAACGGCTTGCACGAGCTTGTGGCCAACGAGCGCGAACGGTTCGAGCAGACGCTCGATGCGCTCGGCGGCGGCATCGGGGGCCACGCGAACGAGCTCGCCCAGCTCGAGCGGGAGCTCGAGGCGCTCATCGCGCGGTAGCGGCCAGCCTTTCCCGAAGGAGGGATCGGCGCAACGGCTTCCGATGCCGACTAAGACGCAGGAATCAGGAGAAAGAGATGCTGCTGAAGATCCTCATCGTGGGCGCCCTTGCCATCGGGGCGATGGCAGCCATCAGGAACGGAACCGTCCTCAGGGACGCCGGCTTGCTCAGCAGCTGCCGTGCGGTCACCGTGAACGGGAACTACGACCCGACCACGCTCAGCTGCTCCAAGGGCCGACTCGACGGCTTCCCGGACATGACGCCGAAGTCGTGCCACCTGATCTCGACCCGACCTAAGCGGCAGTACTGGCGGTGCGACGCCCCAGTCGTGTCGTCGCAGGCGCCGAACGGATGAACGGGACCGAACTCCCGCATCGTCCGTCCGGGGGAAGGCGCTAAAGGCCGCGCCGCACTCGGCCGATGGGAGGATTGCTCATGGATCTGGAACTCGTGCTCAAGCGCGCCGTCGAGCTTGGCGCCAGCGATATTCACCTCAAGGTCGAGCGGCCGCCGATCGTCCGCCGCGACGGGAGTCTCGGCGAGCTGGAGGGCGAAACCCAGCTAGACGAGCGCGACCTGGAGCTCGCGCTCGAGCAGGTTTGCGCCGATACCCCGAAGCGGCTGCAAACCTTCCTCGAGACGGGCGAGCTCGACAGCGCCTATGCGCCGCCCGGCCTGCCCCGCTTCCGCGTCAACGGATTCCGGCAGCGTGGCTCGATCTCGATCGCCTTTCGCGTGATCCCGCGCCAGGTTCCCGACTTCGGCGACCTATCGCTACCTCCCGGTGTCAGGCGCCTGGCCGAGGAGCACCGCGGGCTCGTGCTCGTCACGGGCGCGACCGGCTCGGGGAAGACCACGACGCTCGCAGCGATCATCGACCACATCAACCGCTCGCGGCGGCAGCACATCGTCACGATCGAGGACCCGATCGAGATCGTCCACGGCGACCACGGCTGCATCGTCAACCAGCGCGAGGTCGGCCTCGACACGGCGTCGTTCGCACAGGCGTTGCGGCGCGGCCTCCGCCAGGACCCCGACGTGATCCTCATCGGAGAGCTCCGCGACGCCGAGACCGCAGAGACGGCCCTCGCAGCTGCGGAGTCGGGCCACCTCGTCCTCTCGACGATGCACACCGTCGACGCCTCAGAGACGATCGGGCGCATGGTCGAGTTCTTCCCGGCCGTCAAGCAGCCGCTGATCCGGTCGATCCTCGCCGGGGTTCTCCGTGGCGTCATCAGCCAGCGCCTACTCCCCCGCGTCGGCGGCGGGCGCATTCCTGCCGTCGAGGTCATGATCGGAAACGCGCGGATCGCCGACCTGATCCGCGACAACAAGCCGGAGGAGATCACCGAGGCGATCGCGGAGGGCGACTTCTTCCAGATGCAGACCTTCAGCGACGCGCTGGTCAACCTCGTGCTGGACGAGATGGTCGACCGGGAGGTTGCGGCCAACGCCTCCTCCAACCGTCACGACTTCCTCATCGCCCTCGAGCGGGCGCTCAAGGAGCAGGCCGTCAAGGCGGCCGAGCTCAATTCCGTCGTGGATCCCGAGGAAGCCTCGGACCCTGAGGCGCCCGAGAACGAGGCGGTCGACGAGGCCGTCGAGACCGACGAACTGCCGAGACTCCGCGTCGCCGGCCAGCAGTAGCCATGAAGCGCCTCATCCCCCTCCTCGGGGCCGTGCTCGCGCTGGCTCTCTCGAGCACTGCTGCGGCTGACACCTTCCGCGTCGAACGACCACACGGAAGCGGAAACATCGCGTTCGCTCCGGACGCCACCGTCGTTCCCTTCACCGCAGCGCAGACCGCGGCGCAGAACGGCCCGATGTCCTTCGCGCAGCTGCGCGGCATCTGGCAGGCGGCCGGCAATGCCTACGGGATCCCGTGGGAAGTACTCGCCGCCATCAACAAGGTCGAGACGAACTTCGGGCAAAACCTCGGGCCGAGCTCGGCCGGAGCTGTCGGATGGATGCAGTTCATGCCTTCGACCTGGAATCGGTGGGGCATCGACGCGAACGGCGACGGCATCGCCGACCCGGACAACCCCGCGGACGCGATTTTCAGCGCCGCCCACTACCTCGCCGGCTGCGGCGGGCAGTTCAACATCTCCGGCGCCGTCTACTGCTACAACCACGCGACCTGGTACGTGAACGAGGTTATGGCGCTCGCCGCCATGTACGGCCGGGGCGGCGGCGACAACACCCTCTTCGCGGTCGACCAGCTGCAGCCTCGGATCGACTCCGCGAGCGCCCGCATCCATTCGGCGCGCGCGCAGCTCGCCGACGCGCTCGCGCGGGCAAGGGCGCTCGAACATGCCCAGCGGCCGTTCCTGCACAAGGCGTCGTCGGCGAGGCTTCTCTCCGACCAGCTCGAAGCGCGCAAGCACGCCGTCCAGCTCGGCGCCCGCCGCGACGCGGCGGACGCGCGCATCGCCCGGCTGCACAAGCTTCTCGACGCCGCCACCAAGCAGCTTGCGAGGCTGCGCGACCAGGAGAGCGCCGCCTCCCTCGCATCGAGCGCGCTGCTCTCGACCCCGCTGACGAGCGGCGCCTACGGCGGCGTCGTCTCGATCGCGATGCAGTACCTCGGTGTCCCCTACCTGTGGGCGGGGGCGACCCCGAGCGGCTTCGACTGCTCCGGCCTCGTCCAGTACGCGTACGGGCAGATCGGCATCTCCTTGCCGCACAACACGGTCGCGCAGTGGAACTACCCCGGCGCGGTCTCCGTGCCGC
>Ga0207665_10002634_pt1 | contig 12066 bp, 9 predicted proteins | sample LARL112metaG_FD_184351 | JGI IMG/M metagenome (GOLD analysis project Ga0207665, IMG submission 184351) | Corn, switchgrass and miscanthus rhizosphere microbial communities from Kellogg Biological Station, Michigan, USA - LAR L11-2 metaG... | ecosystem: Host-associated > Plants > Roots >...
CGGGCCGGCTCGCTGCTCGGGCTGGGCCTGAGCATCGTCACGTTCGGCTTCTTCTTCGCCGACGCGGGCACCGTGATCTCCGGTGGCGCGCACCTGCTCGGCCCGGGACTGGTCCTCGGGCTGATCGGCTGGCTGGCCTGCACGGCCGGCGCCACGCTGGCCTTCCTGCCGGGCACGGGTGACGGTCCGCGGCGGCCGCGGGTGGTGCCGGCCGGGCCCGCGCTGAGCCTGGCCGTGGCCGGATTCGCCGCGCTCGGCGCGGCCATCGCCTTCGCGCCCTCCTGGGACAGCTACACGCTGCGCACCCCATCCGGGCTGCTGCACTACGTGACCGCGGGGAACGCGTTCGCCAACCCGGCCCCGGTGATCGCCGGGGACGTGGCCGTGATGATCGCGCTGGTCGTGGTCGTGATCACGGCGGCGCTGTGGCGCCCGGCCCGGCTGGGGGCGGCGCTGCTGGCCGGGGCGGTCATCCCGATGGCAGCGCAGGCGATCTCGGCGCTCATCCAGGTCGCCGGGCCCATCTCGTCCAGCGCGTTCGGGATCCCGCCGGCCCAGGCCGCGCAGGCTGGCCTCACCATCAGCACCGGGCTGACCCCGGCGTTCTGGGTCTACTGCGTGTTCGTGGTGGCGCTGCTGCTCACCGCCGGGTGGCTGCTCCGGCCCGCGCGCCCGCGGCGGCCCGCAGGCTGGGGCGCGGCCGCGCCGGGCAGCGTCCCGCCGCCGGTCATGGCCGGCCGACCGGGTTAGCCAGCCTCGCGCGCTGCCCGCTCCAGCCGGTCCCGGTAACCCGCCCACCAGGCCTGGTCACCCGGTGCCATGTTGTCGTTGTCCGGGCTCCGCCCGGCGGCCCCGTCGATCAGCTCCCGGACGATGTCGGCGTGCCCGGCGTGCCGGCTGGTCTCGACGATCATGTGCACCAGGATCCGGTGCAGCGTCACCTCGCGGCGGGGTTCCGGCCACCACGGCACCTGACCTACCGCATCCAGCGGCAGCGCTGCGATCGTCGCGTCCGCATGCGCCCACGACCGCTTATATAGCGCAACGATCTGTTCCCGCGGCTCATCCGCGGCCGCCCACATGTCTGCGTTGGGCTCGGCGCCAGCGGCGAACCAGGGCAGTGACTCACCGGAAGGCCGGCCGAAGACCCCGCCGAAGTAATCGAGTTCGACGCTGGCCACGTGCTTGACCAGCCCGAGCAGGTTGGTCCCGGTGGGGGTCAGCGGGCGGCGGATGTCATATTCGGGCAGCCCATCGAGCTTCCACAGCAACGCGTCCCGGGCCTCCTGCAGGTATCGCTGCAAGTCAGTCTTGGCATCTGGCTGGGTCATCCGGCCAGTCTGCCAGCCCCGGCCGGGCCAGCGCCTGTCCCGCAGACACGCCCCGGCAACCCCGGTGGCGGAATCCGGGCGGGCGCGCGCTAGTTTCAACAGAAGGCTTTGGGGAGAACGCCAGGGATCTCATCGATCTCCCCGGAAACGGAGCGGATCATGACGGAAGCGTCTGCACAGCAGCCGACCGCTACCCCGCATGTCCCGGTCACCGCCGCCGACGTCATGCGGCCGGCGCTGACCACGGTGGAGCCCAACGACCATGTGGCCGCGGCCGCCTACCTGATGCGGCACGCGGGGGCGACCGCCCTCATCGTGGTGGACGACGAGGAAGCCAAGCGGCCCAAGGGCCTCATCACCGAGACCGACATCGTCGAGGCGGTGGCGGACGGCAGGGACCTGAACGAGGTCCGCATCCATGACCTGATGACCATGGGCCCTACCGTTATCAAGACGTCGACCAGCATTCCCGACGCGGCGCGGACCATGCTCAGCGGCCGGTTCCGGCATCTTCCGGTGGTCGGCGACGACGGGGACCTGCGCGGGATCGTGGATATCGGCGACGTGTGCGGCGCCCTGCTCACGGCCGAGGAGGAAAAGTAACCGGGCACGGGTAGCCTCATGTCTCGTTGATCCCAGTTTGATCACGGAGTAGCTTCTGGAGGGTGGGGCTGGAGGTTACCGGTGTGCCGCAGCGGACATCCGGCCGAGCGCGCCCCGCTCCCCGGCTCGGTTTCGAGCTGCCACCCTCCAAATTCGAGCCGCCGCTGTCCCGGCCGGGAATTGTCAGCCGCAAGGACCTGGTCGACCGGCTGGCGGTGACCCGGGCACCGGTCATTTCCGTCGTGGCGCCGCCCGGTTATGGCAAGACCACCCTGCTGGCCCAGTGGGCCGAGCGGATCAGGCCGCGGGTGGCCTGGGTGTCCTGCGACGACGGCGACAACGACCCGGTGGTGCTGCTGTCCGCCATCGCGCTGGCGGTGGACCGCGTCGAGCCGGTGGATCCAGCGATATTCCCGGCGCTGGCCTCGTCGGGAGCACCCATCACCGCGGTGCCCCGGCTGATGTCCGCGCTCGGCTGGGCGCGCCACCCGGTGACCGTGGTGCTCGACCACGCGGAGGCGGTCACCAGCAAGCAGTGCCGCAGCACGATCACCGAGTTCGCGTTGCGGATGCCCGCCGGGTGGCAGCTCGCGCTCGCGTCCCGCACCCAGGTGCCGGTGCCCACCGCCCGGCTGCGGGCCCAGGGCGGGATCTTCGAGGTCACCGCGGAGGACCTGGCCATGGGACCGCCGGAAGCAGCCGCCCTGCTCAAGGGGGCCGGGGTGGACGTCGGCGAGGCGGGCCTGCACGACCTCATGGACCGGACCGAGGGCTGGCCCGCTGGGCTGTACATCGCCGCGCTGGCCCTGAACTCGGGCACCCAGCGCAGCCCGGCCCAGTTCACGTTCGCCGGCGACGACATCTTCATGGGTGACTACCTGCGCTCCGAGCTGCTGGACCGGGTATCGGCCAGTGAGGCGGCGTTCCTGACCCGGACCTCGGTCCTGGCCCGGATGTCGGGGCCGCTGTGCGACGCGGTCCTGGGCGAACCGGGCACCGGCCGCGTCCTGGAGCGGATGGCGGACCGCAACCTGCTGGTGGTCCCGCTGGACCGGCGGCGCGAGTGGTACCGCTACCACCATCTGCTGCGCGAGCTGCTGCACTCCGAGCTGCGGCGCCGGGAGCCGGATCTGGTCCCGGATCTGCACTTCCGCGCGGCGGCCTGGTTCGAGGCCAACGCCATGCCCGAGGCGGCGATCGAGCACGCTCACCTGGCCGGGGACTACGACCGGGTGGCCCGGCTGATCCTGCAGCTCCAGCAGCCGGTCTGGGCCTCGGGCCGGGGCGAGACGGTGCTGCGCTGGATGGAATGGCTCCGGGATATCACCTCGGCCGAGCACTACGGCGCGATCGCCGTGCACGGCTCACTGATCTTCGCCCTGCTCGGCCAGCCGGCCGAGGCCGAGCGCTGGGCCGCGTCCGCCGAGCGTGCCTCGCCCGCCGGGATCCTGCCGGACGGCAGCACGATGGAGGGAACGCTCGCCTATCTGCGCGCGATCTTGTGCCGGGACGGCGTGGCCCAGATGCGCCGGGACGCCCAGATCGCGTTCGGGGGACTGAGCCCGGCCAGCCCCTACCGGGCCACGATGCTGTACACCGAGGGCGTTTCCCACCTGCTGGAAGGCGACCCGGACCGGGCTGAGCCGCTGCTCGCCCGGGCCGTGGAGATCGCCAGCCGCGCCGGGGCCTCACCGCTGGGCGCGCTCATCCTCGCCGAGCAGTGCGGCGTCGCCGCTGAGCAAGGCCGCTGGGCTGAGGTCGCGGCGCTGGCCGGGCGGGCGGTCACCATCGTGGCGGACGGGCGGCTCGACGACTACTGGACCAGCGCGCTGGTGTACGCCTGGGCCGCCCGGGCCGCCCTGCACGAGGGCAACACTGCGCAGGCCCGGTTCTATCTCGGCCGGGCCTCCCGGCTGCGGCCGCTGCTCAGCTACGCGCTGCCGGTCGTCTCGGTGCAGGCCCTGCTGCTGATGGCCCAGTCCTACCTCACGCTGGCCGACCACGGCGGCGCCACCGCCGTGCTCGGCCAGGCCCGCGACATCCTCCGGCAGCGCCCCGACCTCGGCACCCTCCCGGCCCAGACCGGGCAGCTGGAGGCCACGCTGGCCACGGTCAGGGCCGACACCGACGGCCTGTCCTCGCTCACCGCGGCCGAGATGCGGGTGCTGCCGCTGCTGTCCACCCACCTGTCGTTCCGGGAGATCGGCGAGCGGCTGTTCATCTCCGCGCACACGGTCCGGACCCAGGCCTACTCCGCCTACCGCAAGCTCGGCGTCTCCTCGCGCAGCGCGGCGGTCGAGCGCGCCCACGAACTCGGCCTCGACACCTGATAGCTCAGATCAGCTCCAGCTGCCGGGCCCGGCGCACCGCCTCACCACGGTGGGTCGCGGCCAGCTTCCGGTAGATGCTCTTCAGGTGGGTCTTGACCGTGTTGACGGAGATGTACATCTCGCTTGCCACCTCGGCCGTGTTCAGCATGCCCGACACGAGCCGGAGCACTTCGCGTTCCCGTTCGGTGAGCGGCTCGACCACCAGCACGGTGGGCTCCTCGGGGAGGCGCAGCCGGGTGGGCGGTGGCCCGGCGGGCCGGGCCGGGGCGACCAGCCGCTGGTACTGGTGGGCCAGCTCGGGGTCACGCCGCAGCACCGGCCGGAGCCAGCCACGCTCCAGCACGAACGGCAGCCTGAGCTGCTCGCGGTCGGCCAGCCGCAGCGCGGCCGCGAGTGACCGGTGCCCCCGGGACCGGTGCCCGCGGCCGTAACTGAGCTGCGCGTCCACCAGCCACGCCTGCACCCGGACCCGGTCGGGAACCCCGCCGGGGGCGGCCAGCACGGGTTCCAGCGCCCGCTGGGCGCGGCCCGGGTCATCAGCGGCCGCCGCGATCTGGGCCTGGCTGACCGCGGCCGCCACCGACCTGGCACCGTCGATCCGCTCAGCCGCCGCGAGGGCCGCCGCGAGGTCGCCTGCGGCCACGCAGGCCTGCGCCTGCGCCAGGTCCAGCTGCTGGCCGAGCCAGCCGGGGACCGGCCACCCCGACCGGGCCTGGGACACCAGCTGGGCCACCGCCTCGGTGTGTCCCTCGGCCAGCGCAGCCCGCGCCGCGACCAGGCAGGCCAGCGCGCTGGTCAGCCGGTCCGGGGCGCTGGCCAGCGCGGTTTCGGCCTGCTGGAGCACGATGCGCGCCTCGGCCAGCTCATGGCGTTCCAGGTGGACCCAGGACCGGGCGACCAGCGCTGCCGGGTCCGGGTGCTGGCCCGCCTGCAGCGGCTGGCTGGCGGCCGCCGTCGCCTGAGCAGCCAGCTCGGCCCCGCGGCCCAGCCCGCCGCGCAGCGCCGCCACCAGCGCCAGCTGGCCCAGGCAGCTGGCCCGGTGCTGGTCCGCGCCGCACGCCGCCGCGGCCGCGGCCCCGGCCTCCAGCAGCCGGGCCGCCTCGTCCAGCTGACCTGTCCACAGCTCGGCCGTGCCGCGGCCGCCCAGCACCCGGGCGCGGGCCCCGGGGTGCCGGGCCAGCGCGTCCCCGGGTACCTGGCTGACCAGCGCCTCGGCCTGGGCCGCCGACGCCACGACCGTGCCGATATCCCCGCTGCGGCGGGCGGCGGCCAGCCTGATCTCGGCCACGGCCAGCTGGCTGGTGGGCCGCTGGTCAGCCGGCAGGCGGCTGAGACTCTCCTCGGCCGCGGCCAGCGCGGCCGCGGCCAGGTCCGGCTGGCCCGCGGACAGCGCCAGCGCCGCCTCGACCAGGTACGGCTGCGGCGCCGTCCAGGTCCGGCCGGCGGGCAGGGCGCGGAACTCCGCGGCCAGCGCCGGGCCGCCGGGCCCGGTCAGCTCGCTGACCGCCAGCCCGTCCACGGCCACCTGGGCGGCCAGCGGCCAGTCGCTGGCCGCTGCGGCGTGCCGCACCCCGTCGGCCAGCGAGCCGTTGCGCAGGTACCAGGACGCCGCGCGCCGGTGCAGGCCGGGTACCCGCTCGGGGTGCTTGTGCCGCAGCTTGAGCCGGAGCACCTCGCGCAGCAGCGTGTGGTAGCGGTAGCACCCGGACCCGGCCGAGTGCACGAACGAGTTGGCCTGGGCCAGCCGGTGCAGGATGGCCGGGGCCTGCTCCCGGCCGGTCAGCTCGGCCGCGGCTTCCCCGCTGACCTGGTCCAGGATGCTGGTGGCCAGCAGCACCTCCCGGACTTCGGGCGGCTGGGTGGCCAGCACCTCCTCGACCAGGTAACCGGTCAGCGGACTGTCCTCGGTGATCAGCTCGGTGACGAACTGCTCCGGGTCGGGATGAGTCTCCAGGGACATCGCGGCCAGCCGCAGGCCCGCCGCCCAGCCCTCGGTGCGCTGGGTCAGGCTCGCCGTGGTGGCCGCGGGCAGCCGGCTCCGGTGCTGGGCCAGCAGCAGGCCCGCTTCGCCGGTGTCGAAGGCGAGATCGCTGGCCCGGATCTCGGCCAGCTGGCCGTCCAGCCGGTAGCGGTGCAGCCGCAGCAGCGGGTCCATCCGCGAGGAAATCAGCAGGCGCAGGCCGGCCCCCGAGTTCCGGAGCACGAAGTCCAGGCCTTTCAGTACCTTCGGCTCGGCCAGCACGTGGAAGTCATCGAGGACCAGCAGCACCGGCTGATCCTGCCCGGCGAGGGCCGAGGCGAGCCGGAGCAGGAACGTGTAGTCGGCCGCCCGCCCCCGCGGGACAGCCGGCAGTACCCCCGGCGTGGCCAGCCCGGACCGCCGCAGCGCCGCCACCACGTAGGACCAGAACACTCCCGGCCGGTTGTCATAACGGTCCAGCCCGACCCAGGCCACCGGCCGGGACTCGGCTGCGGCCCACAACGCCAGGGCCATCGTCTTTCCGGTACCGGCCGGGCCGGTGAGCACGGTCAGCGGGTACCAGCGCGCACCCTGGCTGACCAGCCGGGTGATCCTCGGCCGCGGTACGGCCCAGTGCGGTATGTCCGGCACCGTGACCTTCGTGGCCAGGATCGGATCGGCGGCGGGCAGCGCCGGCCGCGTGAACCGGGCCGCCTCCTGCCTGGCACCCTCAGTCGACATCGGAACCTCGCTGTTCCCCCCGCCCGCCAGCGGGCCTGCCGCTCGCAGTGCACAACACACCAGCGGGCTGTTGCTCGCAGGTTCCACTCAACGCCTGCGAGCCAGTCCCGGGCATCCCACGATTGGTATGAAATGGGGTCTTCGGGCAGCTGGCCGCACAAACCTCCGGGGGTGCGCCGGCCGTGCCTAGACTGCGGGATGGCTTCCTCCCAGCGCACCGTCATCCGCCCCGGCCTGCTGCTCGACGTGGTGACCGGGGAACTGCTGCCCGGCCGCGCGGTCCTCATCGACGGCGACCGCATCGCCGGCGTCGTCGCGGCCGGCGACGCCCCGGCCGAAGGCCCGGCGTTCGTGGACCTGCCCGGCCAGACCGTGCTGCCCGGCCTCATCGACTGCCACACCCACCTGGTCGGCGAGCCGGACAGCGGCCGCGGCTATGCCGAACTGCTGGCCCGGACCGGGGCCCAGGAAGCGCTGTCGGGTGCCCGCAACGCCCGGGACACGCTGCTGGCCGGCTTCACCACCGTGCGCGACGTGGGTACCTTCCGCGCGTTCGTCGATGTCGCGCTGCGCGATGCCATCGACACGGGCTGGGTGACCGGCCCGCGGATGCGGGTGGCTGGCGCCTACCTGACCTGCTCCGGCGGGGGCGGCGACATCACCGGCCTGGCCCCCGACGTCGAAGCCGTCGTCCCGTACGAGCTGCGGCTGGGGGTGGCCGACTCGGTCGACGAGATCCGCCGCGCGGTGCGCCGCGTGCTGCACGGCGGCGCGGACCTGGTCAAGCTGATCGCGACCGGCGCGGTGATGGCGCCGGGCGGCGTGCCCGGCGCGCCCGAGCTCACCGAGGCGCAGATCCGGGCGGCGGTGGACGAGGCCGCACTGGCGGGCGCGGACGTCGCCGCGCACGCGCACGGCGCGGCGGGCATCAAGCGCGCGGTACGCGGCGGCGTGCGCTCCATCGAGCACGGGTCGCTCATGGACGACGAGGCCATCGAGATGATGGCCGCGGCCGGCACGTTCCTGGTCGCCGACGTGTACAACGGCGACTACATCGCGGCGGCGGGCCGGGCCCACGGCTGGCGGGCTGACGTGCTGCGCAAGAACGACGAGACGACCCAGGCCCAGCGGGACGGGTTCACCAGGTGCCTGGCGGCGGGCGTGCGGATCGCGTTCGGTACCGACGCCGGTATCTACCCGCACGGCTACAACGCCCGCCAGTTCGCCTACCAGGTGCGCTGCGGCCAGCCCCCGCTGGACGCGATCCGGTCGGCCACCCTGCACGCGGCGGAACTGCTCCGCTGGGATGGCCGGGTCGGCCGGGTCGCGCCGGGTTACCTGGCCGACCTCATCGCCGTGCCCGGCGACCCGGTGCGCGACATCCGCCGGCTGGAGGAAGTCGTGTTCGTCATGAAGGACGGGGCCGTCCTGCGGCCCGGCCCGGCGCAGCCGCATGCGAGGATGACGTGACCTGCCCCCGCCGGCCAGAGGAGTCCGCGAATGAGCCGCGTCGTCGTCATCGGCGCTACTGGGCATATCGGCAGCTACCTGGTGCCCCGGCTGGTGCGGGCCGGGCACGAGGTGACCACGATGAGCCGGGGGCTGCGCGGCCCCTACCATCCGGCCGTGGAATGGGACTCGGTCACCCCGATCGCCGTCGACCGCGACGAACAGGACGCTGCGGGCATCTTTGGTGACCAGGTCGCGGCGCTGCGCCCGGACGTGGTGATCGACCTCGTCTGCTTCACCGCGGCCTCGGCCCAGCAGCTGGTCGACGCGCTGCGCCCGGCCCGGCCGCTGCTCGTGCACTGCGGGACGATCTGGGTGCACGGCCCGGCCCTGCGGGTGCCGGTCACCGAGGATGAGCCCCGGACCGCGTACGGCGACTACGGTACGGGCAAGGCCGAGATCGAGACGCTGCTGCACCGCGAGACCCGGGCCGGCGGGGTGCCCTCCATCGTGCTGCACCCGGGGCACATCAGCGGCCCGGGCTGGCCGGTCATCACCCCGGCCGGCAACCTGGACCCGGCCGTCTGGACCTGCCTGGCCACCGGTAAGCCGCTCGCCCTGCCCGATCACGGCCTGGGCGTCCTGCATCACGTGCACGCCGATGACGTGGCCCAGGCGTTCGAGCGGGCGCTGCACCGCCCGGCGGCGATCGGGGACAGTTTCCATGTGGTCGCCGAGCGGGCCATGACGCTGCGCGGGCTGGCCACCGGGGTCGCCCAGTGGTTCGGCCGTGAGCCGGTGCTGGAGTTCGTCGACTGGGCCGAGTTCGACCGGCAGACCGATCCCGGGCACGCCCAGGCCACCCGCGAGCACACCTTCCGCAGCATCACCGCGAGCATCGCCCGGTCCCGGGTGGTGCTCGGCTATCAGCCGCGGTACACCGCGCTGCAGGCGCTGCACGAGGCGCTGGCCTGGCTGGTGGCCAGCGGCCAGGCCGACGTCGGCGGCCAGCAGTTCTAGCCGTCGCCAGAGCGCGCAGCGTAACCAAAACGGCATCTGGCGTATCTCAGCCAATAGCACGCGCTCCGTCCAGGTGACAGCAGATGCGGCCGCACAAAGCCGCAGCCGACCCGACGGGGGAGAAACCTGACATGACGACTGTCACCGAATCACCACAGGCACCGCAGACCGATGCGGTGCCGGCCGCCACCGACGAGGAGGTCCCGGAGGAGATCACCCAGTGGGCCCAGGACTACGCGGACCGGCTGACCAAGCCGACCCTGGACCGCCTCGCGCAGATGGGGCAGCACTCGGCCAGCCCGAACGGCTCGGCCAACGGCAACGGCTCGGCCGATGAGCTTCAGCCCCGGATCGGGGAGCCCACGACGCTGGGCCGGTACGTCGCCTTTGACGTGGCCGCGACCTCACCCATCCAGATCACCGGCCTGCCGCCGTACCAGCCGGGCAAGGTCATCGCGGCGGGGGAACGCGCCTACATCGTCGCGTTCCTGTTCGTCAACCCGGTGGCCAGCATCCCGGCCGGGTTCGCCGTGCCACCGACCGTGCAGCTCGGCGGGCGCCGCTGGCGGGCCACGCTGGACCTGCTCGATCTGACCACGCTGAACCGCACCAAGCAGATCAGGACGGCCATCTACCCGGCCGTCGCACCATCGATCGATTTCGTCATCTACCAGGTGCCGACGCCGAACCCCGGGCCCGACGCCGCGGTGTACGAGGCCAACGTGACGCTCGACATCGTCGACCCAGCCCAGCCGTACGCGGCGTTCGCGACGAACTTCTTCGACGTGGACGCGGACCCGGGCGAGCTGTTCGTCCCGCCGTCCCAGCCGGGCTGGCGCCACGAACTGCCCAACCGTTACCTGGTCTACAGCAAGTAGCCAGGCCGATCGCTGATGCGGGCCGCGGCGGGGGCGCGGCGGCCCGCATCACTCAGCCCGGATCGGTCACCGTGAGCGTCACGTAGACCAGGCCGGCCAGGTCAGGAGGCACGCGCGGCCGCCAGCGGCGGCTCGTCCAGCGCTACCGCACGGTGCTGCTGATCGGGGAACGCCCGGGTCACCGCGGCCGTCCGGCTGGAGACCTGCAGCCGGGTGTAGATGTTTTCCAGGTGCTTGCGCACCGTTCCCTCCGATACCCCCAGCCTGCGGCTGATCTGCGCGTTGGTGTGCCCGGAGGCGACCAGGCGGAGCAGTTCCCAGTGCCTGCGGGTGAGCTGGGGCAGGCCACCGCGGCGGCGTTCCGCCTCCAGATAGGCCTGGTGCAGGTGCGGGCGGAGCAGGGCGAGCAGCGCGCGGTCCCGCTCGGTGAAGTCCGGCCCGGGGCTGCGGAAGAAGATCAGCCGCAGCGTCCGGCCCGGCCCCGCGGGCAGGCAGAGCATCAGCTCATGGTCGAACCCGGAGGGCAGGTTAAAGTCGTGGTACATGCCGGTCGCGTGCCACTGCCGGGCCGAGTAGAAGTCCGAGATCGTCGTGATGCTGCGCAGGTCACCGCTGCGGTCGGGGTAGCTGCAGGGCAGGCAGTCCCAGTAGTGCGCCCAGAACACGTCGTCGTCATCGGCGGGCCCCTCGGACGGGAAGTCCTGCATGAACCAGTCCGTCTGGTTGCTGCTGTCCAGGCCGAAGAAGGAGAGCAGGTCGGCCCGGACGAGGTGGCTCAGCGCGTCCAGCACTGGCAGCGGCAGCCCGTCGGGTGGGGGATCGGCGGCGTCTGCGTTGACGATGTCCAGCATGGCCCGCAGGTCCCGCTCGCTCGGCGTCACCGAGATGGTCATCGCGATCCCCTCCTCCAGCGATAGACCCACGGTAACCCTGCCAGCGTGACCTGGACATACGCAGAACGTCGTATGGCGGCGGACCAGCCGGGCGGCTCATCCTGGCTACTGGATCGACCAACTATCGCTGATCTCAGGGGGATCGTCATGAGCCGAATCCAGAGCATCCGCCGGCTGGCAGGCTTCGTGGCCGGGCTGGCCACCGCCGTGCTGGCCGCCGCGGTCAGTGCGCCTGCCGCACTCGCCGTCCACGTGCCGCCGCCCGGCGGGACCAGGGTCAGCCCGCCAGTCGTGGTGCAGACCCACACCATCGTTCAGGGCGGCATGCCCGGCTGGCAGATTGCGCTGATCGCGCTCGGCGCCGCGCTGGCCGCGGCGGTACTGGCGGTGCTTGTCTACCGGGCCCGCCTGGCCCGCCATCGGCCGGCTACCGCGGTGGCCGCACCCGCAGCCACGCCCACCAGGGTGGGCTGAGCCGGGCCGGCCAGCCCGGATCAGCTGACCTTGCGATCAGATACTGATGCGATGAGCCCACGACGGACCAGAGCGGACAGGGCGAGCGCAACCAGGCGCTCGTCCTGCCCGCCGCCCGCTCATCCCGCCGCTGGAGCCGGCAGGCTGTAGTAGTCCTGGTATACCCGCTCGGCCTGGGCCCGCCCGGACGCCCAGTCCCAGGTCCCGGGGGCGAACCGGGACGGGCTGAGCGACCGGACATAGGGCGACGGGTCGGGCTGCAGGCTCTCCAGCACATGCTCGGCCAGGCCCGCCGACCCGGAGACGCCGTGCGCGTTGCAGGCCGCGGCCATCACGAAACCGCGGATGCCCGGCACCGGGCCGATCACGAACCGCCCGTCCGGCGAG
>Ga0207665_10002638_pt1 | contig 12051 bp, 11 predicted proteins | sample LARL112metaG_FD_184351 | JGI IMG/M metagenome (GOLD analysis project Ga0207665, IMG submission 184351) | Corn, switchgrass and miscanthus rhizosphere microbial communities from Kellogg Biological Station, Michigan, USA - LAR L11-2 metaG... | ecosystem: Host-associated > Plants > Roots >...
TGCGGGCACCCCGGCGCGCGCTCCCCCCTCGCCCCTGAGCTCCCTACCGTGGCAATCAGTCCGGCCAGTTCCACCGCGAACGTTTCGGATGAGTGAAGCTGGCCGCCTGGGCTAGCGCCTTCGTCGGTCGCCTGACCGACTCATTCACACCCGCGCTGGACGGCAACACCAGATCAGGGCCGCTGTGGCCAGCCATGCGTCCCAAGCGCCGAATCGGCAGGGAGATCTGTTCGCCGCGTCGTGCTGGAAAACGAGAATTTCCCGACGTACTGCCGGCGGCGCTGGGCGCGGGGCGCACACGTTGGAGCACAGCCAAAGGGCGGGTTCGGATGCTTCGGGCACTTACAGTGATCGGGTCAGAACGCATCGGCGGTGGTGGGCAGAACGACCAGATCGCCGATTCCGCCCGGCTGACTAATGCCGCATTGGTGCAGGTCAGCGCACATAAGTGGCGCTTGATCCTACGTCGCCCCTCTTCCCTGGAGACAGCCCTCATCCGAGCGCGATACCGTCGCGCCCGATCAGAAACTGGCGGATGGCGGGATCGTGATGGCTTGCCCGGGTTTTGATAACCGATATCGTCCGCTTGATCGAACCATCATCCTTGAGGTAGCTCAGCATTACGACGTTATCGGACAGCGGCGAAACGGCATCATCCGAGAGGCGCTCGGCGCCGAAGAGATCTGGTATCTCGAAGGTCATGACGATACTGACGCCTTGTCTGGCGAAGCGCTGCATGAGTGAGTAACAGAACTCCCGGAAGCGTGTCGCGTCTGACGCCGCCGCCCTGATATCGGTGACGCTGTCGATGAGGATACGCCGGGCTCCAGTCCGCTTCACTGCCTGTAGCAGCTCATAGGCCCATTCGTCGATGTGGATATCGACTGGCGAGCGGTACATCACTTCGATATTCGGTTCATTCAGGGACCAGCCGAAGCCGCCCGCAACCCGCTCCAGCTGGGTCTCATTCTCCTGGAGAGTGGCAATGACTCCAGGTTCACCCTGACGTGCGCCGTTAAAAATGAAGTGGAGCCCTAGCAGGGTCTTCCCTGAGCCCGAGGGGCCGGCGATGAGAGTTGACGCACCAGGCCAGTACCCGTCCTCGAGCATGTCATCCAGCGCGGGGATTCCGGATGAGGCCCGCACATCGCTTTGCGGGTACTCCTTGTCGATCGGCGCGTCAGCGAGCCGGGGGAATAGGTGCATCCCATCGGCGGTGAGCCGGTAGGCGTGCAGTCCGGACTGGAAGCCGCTTCCCCGGAGCTTCCTGACCTCGAGAAACCGGATGTCGCGCTGGCCGCTCCGGGCCGTGGTCAGGTCGAGAATCGCATCTGCAACGGCGAACTCCGGCACTGAGCCGATCTCGGCGTCCTCGTATTCCCCCACCCACAAGGAGGCGACCGGGAACGCGCCCAGCCTCCCAGACAGTTCGTGCAGGAACCGCCGGAACTCCGCATGGCCGTCCGCGAATGCATGCAGGGCCTTGAAGCTGTCGATCACGATCAGTCCCGGCCGCCGCTCCTTGATCGCGGTCGTGATCTGCTCCGTGACGCCGGCGAGCCCGTGGCGGCTTACCTTCGCCCCGAGGTCTTCATAGAATACGGATGTACCTATCGCGGTGCGATCGAAGAAATCCAGACTCTGTCCGAAGCGGACGATCTTTTCAAGCGGCTCGGAAACCGTTGCGAAATAGATTGAGGGACGTTCAGGCGTCGCATTCCGGAAGATATATTGCTGAGCGAGGATTGTCTTGCCGCTCCCCGGGCGTCCCATGAGGAGGCTTATGGCATTCGCGGGCAGCCCCCCGCCGAGAACTGCATCGAGCGGTTTGTGCCCACTCGTAAGCCGGTCGTTCACGGCGAGTCTCCTGGAGGTGTGTGGAGGAAGGAGCTCGATCCGAGGAGATCCCTGGCAGTAGACACGAATTTCAGAGGATCCAACGGTTTCAGCAAGAAGGCATCGGCGCCGGCCTCGATCGCCTGATCACGGCACTCCAGCACAGATACGGCGACGACGGGGACGCCAGCCTCCTTGGCATAGCGGCAAAGGCTCAATCCTGAGCCACCCGATACGAGAAGCTCGATCACTGCAAGCGAGGGAGGATCCTCGTGGAGTGACCGCCTCGCGGCTTCCTCATCGGACGCCATCTTGACCTCGAACCCCTCCGTCTTCAGGAAATACTCCTGATACTCGGCGGAGTATGGGTCTGGCTCCACCAGCAGGATGAGGAGCCGGCCCCGGCTGGTCTGGGTGGTTATGGGCAGCCCGGCCCCAAGTTGCTCGGCCAGGAGACGATGAGCGTCAGCGGCACTGAGGCCCTGGGCCATCCGGGTCCTTATGAACCTGAGTTGCTCAACCTGATCCCGGCTGTACAGTCTGTGGCCACTTGCATTCCGGTCGGGGACCACGAGTGCGTACCGGTCTTCCCAGGTGCGAAGGGTGGCAACGGGAAGCCCGACCATGTTCCCGACGGCGCTGATGCTGTAGAGCGCCCGGCCCGTGTCCTCCACTTGCAGCACCCTACCTGTCTGTTGGCGCTTCGCCTGTGCAGGCAGCGCCTCCAGGCTCAGCCGGGCTGACGCCTGGCATGCGGCACCGCCTGTCAGTCCTTCTCACAATCTCTCCAACTACTCGGCACTTCCTATTCAAAACATCAACGATAGAGTACTATGACAGAGACTTGCTAGGGAAGGCAGGACAGGCGAAGAGAGGTTGAAGAACCTTGGTCAACCCCGCGCTAGGATCTGCGATGGTCACCTCTCACCCCGCCTATGACGACGGAGTGCTGCGGATCACCTGCATCGGCAGCCCGGCTAGCCTGGCGATAGCAGGCGACATCGACGAGTACACCTGCGCCGCTCTGGTTGACACGCTGCGAAAGCTCACGGACGGGCTCCACGAGATCCACATCAACTTGGCCGCCGTGGCGTACTGCGACCTCGCCGGGCTGCGAGCCATGATCCTCCTAGCCGGAGGCAGCGCAAACCACCACGTCGGCGGCACCCGCCTCGTACTGCAGGAAGTCCCCGAGCAGCTGAAAACCATTGTGCGGATCCTCGGCTGGGACGCCACACCTGGTCTGGCTATAGAGGAACCCAGTCAGCGAGCCGCACCGGTCGGCTCATCAGCCTGATCCAACTTCAGCGCCAGCACGTCGGCACAGTCTGGGCGTGCGGGACACGCCGCCCTGCCCGGCATCAGCAAAGTGCACCAGCTGCCGATCGCCACGCGAAGACTCCTGCTGTACTCGCCGTTCGAACCGTTCAAATTTCGTTTATGACCTGGGTGGAGCTAAGGAGATTTGAACTCCTGACCTCTTGCATGCCATGCGGATCCGATAAATCGGTCTACGTCCGGCACAGTCGAACGGGAAGCCTCCTGCCTGCACTAATGCTCTGACGCCGTCGGGCACAGTCTGGGCCAGCCTGAACACGGTGGCTCCCCAAACTGGCTCCCGGCACCAGGGACGGCAAAGGAGCCTCCCATGACACCGAACACAATAGCGACCCCAATATCCTGCGTGCCGAGCCTCCGGAGGCTGGCGCGACAGGCCGGCTGATCAGGATCACCACCGCCCTGGCCGTCGCCTTCGTCGCCGCGGTCGCCGACGCTGCCCTGTCATTGGTTCGCGCATGTCAACTGCGGGAACCTGACCGATCTGTGTACCGCCTCCCTGTACTGTGCCTCGGCCCCAGCCCAGCGCCGATGTCATCAGGCGCGGTCTAGGCCCTCGTAAGCCTCCCGTGTAACTGGCGATCCGGGTGTCATCAGGCCGGTCTGGTAGGCGAGAACGACGGCCTGCACCCGGCCGCGCAGGTCCAGCTTGGTCAGAATCCTGGCCACGTGGGTCTTCACCGTCGCCTCGCTGAGCGTCAGCGCGGCGGCGATCTCGGCGTTGCTCATGCCGCGCGCGATCAGCCCGAGCACCTCGAACTCGCGTGGCGTCAGGGCGGACAGATCACGGCCCGGCAGCCCGGGCGATCCGGGTGCGGTGGCCGGCCGGGGGCCCGGCGCGAAGCGCTCGACCAGGCGGCGGGTGATCGACGGGGCGAGCAGCGCGTCCCCGGTCTGCACTAGCTGGACGGCGGCGACCAGGTGTTCCGGCGTGACGTCCTTGAGCAGGAAGCCGCTGGCGCCCGCGGCGAGCGCCGCGTACACGTACTGGTCCAGGTCGAACGTCGTCAGGATGATGATCCGCACTCCGGCCGCGGCCGGCCCGGCGGCCAGGATGCGCCGGGTCGCCTCGATGCCGTCCAGTTCCGGCATCCGGATGTCCATCAGCACCACGTCTGGCCGGTGCTTGAGCACGGCCGTGACGGCCTGCGCGCCATCGGCCACCTCCGCGGCAACCTCGATGCCGGCTGCCCTCAGGATCAGCCGGAACCCGCCGCGCACCAGCGCCTGATCGTCGGCGATCACCACTTTCATGGTGCGGGGCCCAGTGGCATGACCGCCCGAAGCTGCCAGCCGCCGCCCGGCCGGGGGCCGGCGTCCAGTTCCCCGCTGTAGATCGACAGCCGCTCCCGCAGCCCGAGCAATCCCCGTCCGGGAGGCCCGCCGCTGGTACCGGTCCCGTCGTCGCTGACCGTGATCACCAGCTGCTCTCCCCATTTAATCCAAACGGACGCCACCGGCTCCCCAGCATGACGAAGCACGTTGGTGAGGGCTTCCTGCACCACACGGTAGGCGGTCAGGTCAGCGCCGGGTGGCAACGGCCGGGGCGCGCCGCTGACCCGGAGCTCGACAGGCAGCCCGGCTGCCGATACCCGCGCGATCAGGGCGCCGAGCCCGGCGAGCCCGGGCTGCGGACGCAGCGCCCCGTCACCGGGGCCGCCCGCAGGCGGGCTGAGCAGCCCGAGCAGGTTCCGCAGTTCGGCCATCGCGGCCCGGCCGCTGGCCTCGACGGCGAGCAGCGCGTCTTCAGCGTCGCCAGGTGAGCTGGCCAGCACCTTTCGCGCCGCGCCCGCCTGCACCACCATCACGCTCACGTTGTGCGTCACGACGTCATGCATTTCGCTGGCGATGCGGGCGCGCTCGGCGTCGACGGCGCGGTGGGTGGCGGCCTGGTGCTCCTGCGTGGAGCGGCGCAGCTGCGCCCTGGAGTCCAGCAGCCGCCGGCGCAGTTCCCTGATGCCGAGCCCGGCGGCGGTCGCGGCGGCGAGGGTGATGATCGCGGTGCCCCGGGCGGGCAGGAGCGGCAGCAGGTCGCCGAACGTGGAGGTCACGATGGCGGCGACGGCCAGGACCGCCGCGATGGCGAGGTTCCGGTACCGGCTGTGCAGGACCGCGCTGTAGGCGGCGAAGACGGCGGTCCCGGACGCGACCGGCGGTATCGCGGCATGGGGGGAGAGCGCGATCGCCGTGATCGCGGCGGCGATCACGAGCCAGGCGATGATCGGGTACAGCCGCCGGGCCGCCAGCGGCAGCGCGGTCAGCGCTGCGGCTACGAGCGTTGCAGCGGCCGCGTGGATCGTGACCGGCTGGATCGAGATGGCGCCGGCGGGGCCGACGAACACGTTCGGGAGAGTGCGGTCGGCCACCTCCATGACCGCGCCGACCGCTGCGGCCACCGCGATCGCGGCGTCGAGCGCGAGCGCCCAGCCGGACGGCGGGCGGCGCGGCTCGGCCTTGCCGAGGAAGGCGACCAGCCTGTGCGCGCGTCCGGTCATGAGGCCATTGTCGCCGGCCGCCGCCGTGGGGCCATCGCTCGCCGTGTGTAGTTCGCGTACATCCAGCGGATGACGGCGGCCTCGCGGTCAGCCGGATACGGTACCCGGATTGCATACCACGGGCGACGCGGCGGCACGGGCACCGGACCTACGGTCCTGGCATGGACGCACTGGTTCACCTGGACAAGGTGTCAAAGCAGTATGACAGCGGCGCGCCGGCGGCGGTCGCGGAAGTCACCGTGACGATCGCGCCCGGCGACGCCGTCGCCATCATGGGGCAGTCGGGCAGCGGCAAGTCGACGCTGCTCAATCTCATCGCCGCGCTGGACCGGCCGACAGCGGGCGCTGTCTGGGTCGGAGGCGAGCGGGTGGACAAGCTTAGCGAGACCGCGGCAGCCCGGTTCCGACGGCGGCAGGTCGGCATGATCTTCCAGTTCTTCAACCTGCTCGACGACATGACCGCCCTCGACAACATCCTGCTGCCAGCCCAGCTGGCCGGCACGCGGGCGGCGGCGGCCCGCGAACGCGCCGATGAGCTGCTGGTCAGCCTGCGGATCGAGCACCAGCGCGACGCCTACCCCGCGCGGCTGTCCGGTGGGCAGCGGCAGCGGGTGGCGATCGCCCGGGCGCTGATCAACAACCCCGCGGTGCTGTTGGCCGACGAGCCCACCGGCGCGGTGGACACCGCGACCGGGGAGGAGATCGGCGCGCTGCTCATGGAGCTGAACGCCGCCGGTCAGACGCTGGTCCTGGTCACCCACAACCCGGACCTGGCCGCCCGGTACACGCACCGGACCATCGCGATCGCCGACGGGCGCATCACATCAGGAGCATCAGCAACAGCGCGAGACAGGGCACTGTCATGAAGGCGATCATCCGGGCGGCGCGCGGCGGGCTGGGCGGCCGCAGGCTCCAGGCCGTAATCATCGGCCTGGTCGCGCTCGCCTCCACTGCCGCCTCCACCCTGGCCCTGGCCATGCTGGCCGACTCCAGCAGCCCGTTCGACCGCGCGTTCGCGGCGCAGCACGGCGCCAACGTCACCGCCACCGTGGACACCACCGTGGCCACGGTGCCGCAGCTCGCGGCGACCGCGCACGCGCATGGAGTGACCGCGGCGGCCGGGCCGTTCTCTGAGATCCCGCTCACCGCGCAGGTCACGCTGCCTGGCATAGCCGGCTCCAGCGCCCAGCAGCTCACGATCACCGGCCGGTCCTCCCCGGGCGGCCCTGTAGATGACCTCTACCTGAGCCAGGGCCACTGGCCGGACAGCGACAGCCAGGTCGTCGTGGCAGGCAGCGGCACGCCCGGGTCCACGATCACGGTGGGCTCGCAGAAGCTGGTTGTGGTCGGCGTCGCGACCTCGATCACCAGCACATCAGATGCGTGGGTGCTGCCGTCGGAGATCCCGGCGCTCGCCACCGCGGCGGGCGCCAGGACCGGCGGCTCCGGGCAGGCGCAGATGCTGTACCAGTTCTCCGGCGCCGGCACGACTGCCGCGATCAGCGCCGACGTCGCCACACTGCGCGCTGCGGTGCCGGCCGGGGCGCTGGCCGGCACCGCGTCCTGGCTGGACGCGCGACAATCCGAGCAGAGCGCCATCGCGCCGTGGGTGCCGTTCATCATCGCGTTCGGCCTGCTAACGCTGGTGATCTCGATGCTCATCGTGGTCAACGTGGTCAGCGGCGCCGTAATCGCCGGGACCACCAGGATCGGCGTGCTGAAGTCGGTCGGCTTCACCCCGGCTCAGGTGGTGGCCTGCTACGTGCTCATGGTGGCGGTGCCCGCGCTGTCCGGCTGCGTGGCCGGGGTGGTGGGCGGGAACCTGCTGGCAATCCCGCTGCTCGGCCAGAACGCGCAGGTCTACCAGGTCGGCGTGCTCGGCGTCCCGCTCTGGGCCGATGCGGCTGTGCCGCTGGCGGTCCTGCTGCTGACCACAGCCGGCGCGGTGCTCCCGGCGTTGCGCGCGGGACGGCTGAGCGCGGTCGCGGCGATCGCGACCGGGCGTGCCCCGCGACCAGCCCACGGGTACCTCGCGCAGCGGGCGCTGGCCCGGCTGATCATGCTGCCCCGGGCGGTCACGCTCGGGCTCGCGGCACCGTCCGCCCGTCCCGGCCGGACCCTGGTGACCGGGCTCGCGGTGCTGTTCGGCGTGGTGGCGGTGACGTTCGGTCTGGGACTGGGCGCCTCGCTGGACCGGGCGATCACCGACGGCTCGCGGCACGCTGCCCTCCCGGTCTCGGTCACGGCCGTGCCGCCGGGCTCGGTGGCTCCCGGAGCCCTGAACGGCCCCGGCGGCAGCGCGGGCTCCAGTGGCACCAGCCATAGCGTGGTCGTCGGGCGGGCGCTGACCGCCGTGCAGCAGCAGGCCGCCGCGGCGGCGCTGGCCGCCCAGCCCGGCACGCTGCACGACCTCGCCATCACAGAGGACCACCTGAGCCTGCCCGCGGTGCCCGTCGGCGTGGAGGTCACCGCCTATGGCGGCAACCCGGCCTGGGCAGGACTCGCGCAAGTCCTGGGGCACCTGTACTCCGGGCCTGATCAGGTGGACGTGAACACGCTGTTCCTCACCGACACCGGGACCAAGGTGGGCTCCACGTACACGCTGGCCTCTGGCGGCCGCCATCTCACCGTGACGATCGCCGGCGAGGTGTTCCAGCCGGGTAACCAGCCCGACATGTTCCTGAGCGCCGCGACCCTGCATGAGGTGGACCCGGCCGCCGGACCGTCGCAGTACGGCGTGGCACTCAAAGCGGGCACCGATGCGCAGGCCTACGCCAACATGCTGTCAGCGGCCCTTGGCAGCTCGCTCGCGGTCACCGTCAACACCGGCGGCACTCATCTCGTCGCGGTGGTCACCCTTGTCACCATGCTGACCATCGTGATCATCATCGTCGCCGGGCTCGGCGTGCTGAACACCGTGGCACTCCAGATCAGGGAGCGGGCACACGCTATCGGCGTGTTCAAGGCGGTCGGGATGGTCCCGCTGCAGACCCTGGTGATGATCATCTGCTCGGTCGCCGTCACCGGCCTGCTCGCCGGGGTCGTGGCGGTGCCCGCCGGGGTGGCCCTGCACCACGGCCTGGTCCCGGTTATGGCGAGCGCGGCGAACTCCGGCATCCCACCGTCACTGCTGTCGGTGTACCAGCCGTGGGAATTCATCCTGCTCGCCCTGGCCGGCCTGCTGATCGCGGTCGCCGGCGCGCTCGGCCCGGCCAGCTGGGCTGCCCGCGCCCGCACCGCCTTCGCACTCCGCGCCGAATAACGGACCGGGCGGGGCAGCCCGTCCCGCCCGGAACCCGGCCGCGCAGGGAGGTACGACTTCCGCCCCTGGCGCGCGGGGCTCGGTCAGAGCTGGTAGGCGCTCGCGATGGTCTTCTGGCGGGGGCTGACCGCCGGCCTTCGTCGGGGCCTAGCGGTCAGCGGCCTGGCCGCGGCATACAGGCCCTAGCCCCCGGCTGACCAGGCGGAACCGTCACAGCCACCCGGAAAGGAGACTCACGGGCCCGTGGAACCCCGCTCACCCGGCGCGACAGCCTGCTGCCCATGCTCCCAACTCTTCTCGGACCGAGATCAAACAGCCAGCCACCGCTCCGGCCCGAATCGCTACGAACCTTTGGCGCGGGAGGTTCGATCGGGCCTCCATGGCTCCCGTCGGGGCTCCCGCATGAGAACCCGCAGGTCAAAGCAGCATGCCAGAAGCTCGTTCCGCCACGCTTGTGAGCAGGAGGAATAGGACGAAAGTGCTGGTAGAGCCCGGTCTGACCGCTTACCAGACACGCAAGAAGTCACGCCATCCGCATGACCAGCGGCCATAACAGATCGTCATCGGGAACACGGCAAGATCATTCCCCTGCCGCAGCGCCGACCGAGCGCTTCATAAGCACCTGACCTGCCGAAACACCGGCTAAGTGGAGCTAAGGAGATTCGAACTCCTGACCTCTTGCATGCCATACAGGCTCAGCCTATCGCCCAGCTAGGCCAGGCGTAGCTCTATGTGCTGCTTACCTGCGCAGACTCTGGCTGGACGTCGCTCATTGTCGCTTCGTATCTGCCGCTGTTGGCTCCCAACTTGGCTCCCAGAAATCCCGTTAGCATGGCTAACGTTCGAATGAACCGAACAGCCATGGCCAGCAGGTACTGGCATCCGAAGACCAGTCTGCGCCCGTCACCAGCCCCGCTACTGCTCAACCGCCGCGGGCACCGGCTGTCGGTCCGCGGCGCCAGCGACATCCGAGCCATCGCTGCCGACGCCAACCTCGACGAAGACCACATCACCGCCCACGTCGGCCGCCACACCTTCGCCACCACCCTCATCCGCGGCGGCACCGACCTGGTCGCCCTCGCCGACATGCTCGGCCATGCTCGCCTCGACACCGTTCGCCTCTACACCCACCCCAGTGCCGCCGACCGCGAACGAGCCCTCAATCTCCTGCCATATGACGCTAATCAGGCCCGATGGCGCTATTACACGTATCTGGTCGCTACCCCTTGTACGGCGGCAGGCCGAGGCGCTCCCTGATCTGCAGCTGGATGACCTCCGGCGAGGGCCGCGCGTCCACGGTGTAGACGTACTCCTTGCGCCGGAAAATTGCCAGGACGGGGTTGGTCTGGTTGTGATAGTCCCGCAGCCGGATCGCGAGCGCCCCCTCGGTGTCATCTTCCCGGGTGATCAGCTCTCCGCCGCACATGTCGCACTGACCGGGGACCTTCGGGCTGTTGGCGATCAGGTTGTAGTCCATCCCGCAGTCGGCGCACAGCCTGCGGTTGAGGACCCGGCGGCGGACCTCGCTGTCGGGCAGGTCAAGCTCGATGACGCCGTCGATGTCGTAGCTCTCCAGGAAGAACTCGGCCTGCCGGGTGTCCCGCGGGAACCCGTCGATGATGAAGCCGAAGTTCCAGTCGTGCTGGGTGAGCCTGTCCCTGACCACCGACTCCACCAGATCGTCCCCGACCAGTTCTCCTGCCGCCATGACCCGGCGCACCTGCGCGCCAATCTTGGTGTGGTTCTGCACGTTCCACCGGAAGATGTCCCCCACGCTGATGTGCACCAGGTCCAGGTCCGCCGCCAGCATCTTGGCCTGCGTACCCTTGCCGCTGCCCTGAATCCCCATGATCACGTATTTGCGCATGTCATCAGCCTGGCATAAGGGGAATGGCCCGGCCAGGTCCCTCCGCAGCACGTCCCCGGTCACGTCCGCAGCCAGCGGAACACGCATCGCTGCAGTCGGTGCCCGCGGCCGGCGGGCAATATGGATCGTTATGGCTCCTGCCGGGATCGTGAACGGGGAAAGGTGGCCCTGCATGGTCGTGGAGTTCTGTGTTGGTGAGTCAGCGGATGGAAACAACGTCGCGGTCGTGGAGGAGGTTATGTGGTCACGTCGGCTCGGTTAGCGATTCATTCTGGGCCGATGCCTGGCCGTCGGCCTGAAGGCAGTACCCTGCCCCGCGGACGGTTTCGATGGTGGGCTCACCGAGTTTGCGGCGCAGGTAGCCGACGTACACGTCCACGAGGTTGGTCTGGGGGTCGAAGTTGATGCCCCAGGCCATGGACAGCAGCTCTTGCCGGGACAGGATCTGGCCGGGGTGGTCTGCGAAGGCTTTCAGCAGGTAAAACTCGCGGGCTGACAAGCTTACCGTTCGTCCGTCGATGGTCACCTCGCGCCGCAGCGGGTCGATGCAGATGCCGCCGACGCGCAGCACGCCGGGGGAGGTGGTGGTGTGGGGCCGGAGATTGGCCTGTACACGGGCCAGGAGTTCCTCGAATGCGAACGGCTTCCCCAGGTAATCATCCGCGCCATTGTTGAGCCCTTTGACCCGGTCATCCACGCGTCCCCTGGCGCTGAGCACGAGCAGGAACCGCAGATCCTCGCTCACGCAGGCTTTCAAGGACCTGAAGCCCGTCCAGGTCGGGCAGCCCGAGATCCAAGATCACGAGCGAGATGCCAGGCCGCATGAGGCGCCCGAACGCGTCCTGGCCGGTCTGCACCCACTCGACGGCGTAGCCATGCGCCCGGAGCCCTTTTTCGAGGAACGACGCCACCCGCTCTTCGTCCTCGACGACCAGAAGCTTCACCGCGGAATCCTGATCCAGAACGTGGCGCCCCGCCCGGGCCGGTTGACGACGCCCGCCTCTCCGCCGTGGGCTCGGGCGATCCCCCGGACAATGGACAGCCCCAACCCCATGCCTCCTGGTGATGATCCGGTGCTGAACGGCTCGAAGACCACCTGTTCGCCACCAGGCGGCAGCCCCCCTCCCCCGTCGGCCACCTCGAAACGCCAGCATGACGGCCCGGCCCGCACGCGAAGGCACACGGGCCCATCCCCTTTGGCATGGTCGGCAGCGTTCTGCACCAGGTTCACCAGGGCCTGAGCCAGCCGCTGG
>Ga0207665_10002639_pt1 | contig 12050 bp, 12 predicted proteins | sample LARL112metaG_FD_184351 | JGI IMG/M metagenome (GOLD analysis project Ga0207665, IMG submission 184351) | Corn, switchgrass and miscanthus rhizosphere microbial communities from Kellogg Biological Station, Michigan, USA - LAR L11-2 metaG... | ecosystem: Host-associated > Plants > Roots >...
CTGAGTGGCAAGGTTACCGAGCATAATCCCAGTGGGGGGCCGGCGGTCAACACCGGTCCGCAGCGCGCGTGAAAGTCCTCATCACGCTCACCGACGTCGAGCCGGCGGTGCGCCTCAACGCGCAGCTCGAATCGAACGGGATCCAAACCACGGTCGTCTCACCGTTCGACGACCTGCGTGGCGAGATCAAGCGCTTCAAGCCCGATCTCATCGTCATCACCGGCAATCTCCGTGACGCCGACAGCCAGCAGATCGTGCGCGATCAGTTGTGGGACGGCGTAGCGGTGATCGGTCTCGCCGACGTCGAGGATCCAACGCTCCGCGAGCAGCTGCTCACGCTCGGCTTCACCGACATTTATACAAAGCCGATCTCTGCCGACGATCTCTATCTCGCGGTTCGCAGAGTTCTCGACCGCAGGCGATTGATGGAAGCGACGGGGTTGATCGGCCAGTCGGAAGCGATTGGTGAAGTGTTGCTCAAGGTCGAGCAGATCGCACCAGTGTCGAGCACTGTCATCATCGAGGGCGAATCGGGAACCGGAAAGGAGTTGGTCGCGCACGCGATCCATCGACTCAGTCCACGCCGGAACAAGCCATTCATCGCGGTGAACGCGGGCGCTTTACCCGAGACCCTGATCGAGAGCGAGCTGTTCGGTCACGAGAAGGGTGCCTTCACCGGCGCAGCTGAAAGACGGATCGGCCGCTTCGAGCTCGCTGACGAAGGCACACTCTTCCTCGACGAGATCGGTGAGATCCCGCCGTCGACACAGGTCAAGCTGCTACGCGTGCTCGAGGAGAGGAAACTCACTCGCGTCGGCGGAACGACACCGATTCCGATCGATGTGAGAGTGGTGGCAGCGACCAATCGTCCGCTGCGCGAGATCGTCGAAGAAGGATTGTTCCGCGCTGATCTCTACTACCGGCTCAATGTGCTGAGCATGTACTTGCCGCCGCTGCGTGAGCGGCGAGAAGACATTCCGGTGTTGGTGCGCCGCTTCATCAAGGAATTCTCATCGCAGCACGATCGGAAATTCCACGGCATCTCAGCGGAAGCGATGCAGATCCTGATGAACTATCCGTGGCCGGGAAATGTCCGCGAGCTGCGCAATCTGATCGAGAGCATGGTTGTACTCGCGCCGGGCCGGGAGATCGGAGCGGCGGACATCCCGCGCATGATCCGGGAGGGCGGAGCGGGCCGTTATCTGCCGGTGCATGTTGGACCCCTGATTCGCGGCGCAGTTGGCGCAGAGGGTCGAGAGCTGGAGTTTCTCGTGCGCAGCATGCTCGAGCTCAGGCTGCAGGTTGAGGAATTGCGCCGCCGAATGGATGAAGAGCGCGATCATCGTGATCTGTGGGGGAACGGAAACGCGCGCGAGGTGCCGCCGGCACTGAGCTCCGGCAGCGGTGCGATTGCGATCGAGCCACCAAATCAGCAATCGGCGCCCTCTGCGTTGACGCTAAATCCCGGGATGACGATGGCGCAGATCGAGCGCGCCGCGATCGAGGCAGCCCTTCGTGAAACGCGCGGCAATCGGCGCAAAGCGGCAGAAATTCTGGACATCGGCGAGCGGACACTGTATCGCAAGCTGCGCGACTACGGCATCGCGCCGGACGAGGTCGGTGCTCGCTGAGTAGCATGACCTCGATAGACCGCGATTCGTCCAGGAAGCGAGTGGTTCTAAGCTGGAGCGGAGGCAAGGACAGCGCACTCGCCCTCGCTGCACTGCAGCGGAGCGATGCATTCGAGCCGGTCGCCCTGCTAACGAGTGTCACCCGCGGGTACGACCGTATCAGCGTACATGGCGTGCGTCGCGCTCTACTCGAGGCACAAGCGCAAAGCATTGGGTTGCCTCTGGTCGAGATTGCTCTCGACCAGAAGTCCTCGAATGATGCATACGAGGCCGCGTTCCAGCTTGCGCTCGACCAAGTGCGCGCCAGATGGCCCGATGTCAGGCACATCGCGTTCGGTGACCTTTTCCTCGAAGACGTGCGCGCTTATCGCGAGCGGTTGCTCTCGGAGTCGGGTTTCGATCCGCTGTTTCCGATCTGGGGCCGCGATACCGCCGCGCTTGCGCGCGAATTTATCGAGGCGGGCTTCGCTGCCCGGCTGGTGTGTGTCGACACCACGCAGCTCGATCGGAATTTTGCCGGACGCCACTTTGATGCTGATCTGCTCGCGGATTTGCCGGATTCTGCAGATCCCTGCGGCGAGCGGGGCGAGTTCCACACTTTCGTCTCCGACGGGCCGATCTTCGCCAGCCAAATCGCCTGCGCTGAGGGCGAGAAAGTTCTGCGCGAGGATCGCTTCATGTACTGCGATTTGCTGTAAGCTCGCGGCCACGTAGTTGCACCACGCGTCCTCATGTCGCTCGTTATAGACAAAACCGCGGTTTTCGGCACCCACGACGAAAAGACTCTCAGCCAGCTCCGCGACGTAGCCTCCCGCGCGGAGCGGGCGGCACTGATGGCTGACGGACACGTGGGCTATGTGATGCCGATCGGTGGCGTGGCGGCGTACCGCGACAAAGTCTCGGTTGTCGGAGTCGGATTCGACATCGCCTGCGGCAACGCCGCGATCATGACCGATCGTACCATCGGCGATTACACGCGGGAGGAGCTCGAACGAATCGCCGACGAGATCCAGCGCAGCGTGTCGTTTGGGATGGGACGGAAGAACGTCTCGCGCGACGCGCCCCGCGCCGATGAATTGTTCGACGACGCTGCGTGGACAGCGCTCCCGCAACACGTCCAGAGCGAGTTACGGGAAAAAGCACGCAATCAGCTCGGTACGGTCGGCAGCGGCAATCACTACGTCGACGTCTTCGCCGACGAAGAGGGTCGGATCTGGGTCGGCGTGCACTTCGGCTCACGCGGTTTCGGCCACACCGTCGCATCGGGCGTGCTCGCACTCTCCATGAACGCGAAATGGGGTACGCGTGTACCTGAGCGCGAGACTTTACTCGACATCAAATCTCCGCTTGGCGACGCGTATTGGTCCCTGATGGAGCTGGGCGGCAAATACGCTTACGCCGGCAGGGAATGGGTGGCGCGGAAGGTCGTCGACATACTTGGCGCTAACGAGCTCGATCTCGTCCACAATCATCACAACTTCGCGTGGAAGGAAAGACACGGCGGTGAAGATCTGATCGTGGTGCGCAAAGGCGCTACTCCGGCATTTCCGGGTCAGCGCGGTTTCGTCGGCGGATCGATGGGCGATGACGCGGTGATCCTCGAAGGTACCAGTGACGCAGCCGAGAAATCTGAAGCTGCCCTTTGGTCCACCGTGCACGGCGCGGGGCGCGTAATGTCGCGCACGGAGGCGCGCGGAAAGAAAAGAGGCTGGGGTCCGAAAGCGCGTATCGTCTCGCCCGGCAAAGTCTCCTGGGACATGGTCAACGAATGGCTTGGCCCCAAAGGAATCATTCTCCGCGGTGGCGGACTCGACGAAGCGCCGCAGGCGTACCGCAGATTGCCGGACGTTCTGGCCGCCCAGGGCGAAACTGTGCGGGTTTTACATACTCTCAGGCCACTGATCGTGGTAATGGCCGGCGAGAATGAGTACGATCCATACAAGGATTAAAAGTCTCGAACGTCCTGTAACCCAACGCTCTGCCGCATCGTAAGGCAATCATGCAGGCAACCACCAAAGCAGGGGACATAGCTCCACAGGGCAAGCCGTCCGTCCGCGTTTTCGTCGATGGCGGGAACGGGGTACAGCGCGCACAAACGCTCGAAATACCTCAAAGTCACGACGACATGATGGGGCTGCTGTCGCAGCGTCGAATGCTGAACGAACAGCTCGAACAGGCCACGGATCAGCGGAAGGATTTGTTCGAGCAGATGAATGCGGCGCCGGCGGAGGCCAAGGCGGGATTCCAGGCCGAACTCAACGTGATCAGTGATCGCATCGTTCAGCTCGAGAGCAGTCTCAACGTCATCGGCCAGGAAATCGCCGGCGCATCCCCAGCCCTGATGTCGATGGCGGAAGAACCGTCGTCGCCGCCAGATAACTCCGGGAACTTCGAGGACGGTGTCGCCGCCGGCGTCTTCAGTACTCTCGGTGGAGTGACCGTGCTGCTGCTTCTCGGCCGCTGGATCTGGAAGAGATTCGTTCGTCGAGACGTGCCATCGCCGCGCAGACTCCCAGCTGAGGATTCCGAGCGTCTCAAGCGACTGGAGAATGGCATCGAGGCGATGGCGATCGAGATCGAGCGCATCTCCGAAGGCCAGCGCTTCGTGACACGATTGATGTCGGAATCGCGTAGCACCGAACCTGCGCCTCGCTGACCGGAAACCGATGCAGGCAACGACTCGCACTCAATCAGGCGCTGACGTCACGCCACAGGTGAAGGTTCCAAGCGTTACAGTCTATACCGGCGACGGTGAGAATCAGGTTCTGCAGATCCCGACGAGCCACGAGGAGATGAACGCGTTGCTTGCTCGTCGCCGCGAAATCTCCGACCAGCTCAACTCCGTTACCGATCGGCGCAATCATCTGATTCAGCAGTTGCAGACGATGCCCACCGCCGGGTCGGAAGGGGTCAGGTCGCAGATCGCGCTGCTAGACAAGCGAATCCTCCAGCTCGAGACCGACCTCGGCACTGTCGGTCGTGAGATTGCTGGGGCGACTCCGGAGCTGATCACGCAGGCGGAGCAACCGCGCGGCGGGCGCGGCGATGATTTCGGCGAAGGACTCGCCGTCGGAATGGGGACTGCTTTCGTTTTTATGTCCGCGTTCTATGTATTCGCGCGCCGCCGGTGGAAGCGGTGGCGCAAATCTGCGCCGACATTACCGGCGGTCGATTCTGATCGTTTGCAGCGACTTGAGAACGGGATGGAGGCGATCGCGATCGAAGTCGAGCGAATCTCGGAGGGACAGCGCTTCGTCACCAAATTGCTGTCGCAGAGCCAGAGTCCAGAATCAGCGCCACGCTAAGTGTGAATCGACCGACCGGGATGTCACGATATTCCCGCGCCAGAATAACCGGTGTCGTGTGGCTGCTGTATTTCGTGATTAGCAGCCTGGGCCTCGGTCTGCTCCGCAAAGTCGTTGTTTCCGGCGACGCAACCGTAACGGCAGGCAATGTCGTTGCACACCCGGTGCTGTTTCAGCTCGGTGGCTCGCTCGATCTGCTGGGAAACTGTCTGTACATCGCGCTCAGCATCCTCCTGTACGGGGTGTTCCGACCGTTGAATCGGAGCCTGGCGCTGGTGGCGGTGACGTTCAGTTTGATGGGATGCGCGGCACAAATCATTGGCAGCTTCTTTCGGATTGCTCCGGTTGTCCTGCTCACAGACAATCAGCCATTCGTCGCCTTCACCTCGCAGCAGCTGCAAGCTGCCGCACTCATCAGCCTCAGGATGTTCAGCCGGGTCTTCAACGTCTCATTCGTCCTCTTCGGATTCTTTGAGTTGGTACTCGGCTATCTGATTCTGAAGTCGAACGTCCTTCCACGCTGGCTGGGGATTTTGTGGATGGCTGCCGGCGTGACCGGACTGACTTTCCTGTGGCCGCCACTCGGAATGTCGATCTTCCCGCTCGTGGTCGCGTTTGGCTTCGGCGAGCTGATCCTGGCGGTGTGGCTGATCATAAAAGGACGCGCCATAGATCGGTGGGAGGATCTGACCCCGACGTAAGCACCCTTCGCTTGCGTGTACTGCGCTTGCGAATACAGCGGGAAACGGCATTTTCCGCACAGCGGAGGATGCCAATGCGAGCCACTGCCACACGATTCCTCACGTTCGTCGCCTGCGCGTTCACCTGCGCCGTGAATCTAGGCGCGCAGCAACCGTCGCCCGCTGCATCGCCACTCTTCACGTGGCAGGAAGCGATGATCCCCGTCCGCGACGGCGCGCATCTGCAAACGGTGATTCTCAGGCCGGCAAATCAAAAGGGTCCGCTGCCGATTCTTCTTACGCGAACACCGTACGGCGTTCCGCCCGAAGATGTGGTTGCTAAGCTGACCAACATTCCGCCGTCGTTCAGGGAACTGAGCCAGGACGGATACATCTTCGTGTTCCAGAATCTGCGCGGGCGATTCAAGTCGGAGGGGACATTCAGAATCTTTGCTCCGCCGCGCGATCTCTCCAATCCCAAGGCCACTGACGAGACTACCGACGCGTACGACAGCATCGACTGGCTCGTAAAGAATGTCGCCAACAACAACGGCAAAGTCGGGATGTACGGCGTTTCCTACGACGGACTCACCACCGGTATGACATTGCTCGGACCGCATCCGGCTCTCAAGGCGATTAGCGAGCAGGCGTCGCCCACCGATCAGTGGATGAACGACGACGAGCACCGGTACGGCGCGCTCCGTGAGAGCTACGCATTCGAATACGCGGTGCTCGAGGAGGCGGACAAGAACAAGAACACCCACTTCGAGTTCAATGTCTACGACACCTATTCCTGGTATCTCGGCCTCGGTCCGCTCTCAAACATCAACACGAACTTCCTGCACGGCTCGATTGGTCACTGGAACGACATCGTCGCGCACCCTGATTACGACTCGTTCTGGCAGCGAGGTGCGTGGACGAATCGGCTTCATGCATCCACGGTTCCCAACCTCAACGTCGCAGGCTTTTACGATCAGGAAGATCCGTGGGGCCCGTGGCAGGTGTTCCATCACGCCGCCGAGCACGATCCGGATCACACCAATTATATGGTTGCGGGTCCCTGGTATCACGGCGAATGGCAGTCACCCAAAGGCGACAGCATCGGGATGATCGCACTCGGCGCGGAGACAGCGCGGGAGTTTCGGGAGCAAGTCGAGGCGCCATTCTTTCGTTACTACCTGCACGGTGCTGGGACGAAGCCGGCGTGGCGGGTGACGACCTATCAACTCGGCGGCAATCGCTGGCGCACTTACGACGAATGGCCGCCACGCAATACGAAGGCGACGAATCTTTATCTGAGGTGCGACGGAACTCTCTCGTTCGCAGCGCCGCCGACCGGTGATCGGGCCGGTTATCGGGAATTCGTTTCCGATCCGGCGAACCCGGTTCCATATCGACAACGTCCAATCTCGCCGACGTATCCGGGTGGAGATTGGCGAACGTGGGAAGTCGCCGATCAGCGCTTCGTGGAGAACCGGCCCGATGTTCTGAGCTACATCAGTGCACCGCTCGACCATGATCTCACTGTCACCGGACCCCTTGCCGCGCACCTGTTTGCGTCAACCTCGGGCACCGACGCCGATTTCATCGTCAAGCTGATCGACGTATATCCGGAAAATGCGCAGAAGCCGTCGTGGAATCCGGACGCCGGTCCGCCACCGCATGCCTACGCGGCCACGATGAACGGATATGAGCTACCCGTGGCGATGGAGGTGAGACGCGGCCGCTATCTCAGGAGTTACGAGCATCCTTCGGCGCTCCAGCCGAACATCCCAATCGAATGGGACATCCCGCTGCGCGATCACGATCACGTTTTTCTCAAGGGACATCGATTGATGGTGCAGGTTCAGTCGACGTGGTTCCCGATCATCGATCGAAACCCTCAGAAATTCGTGCCGAGCATCTATCAGGCGACGGCAGCGGATTATCAGAAGGCGACGCAGCGTGTGTATTGTGGCTCGATGCCATCATCGCGCATCGAGCTTCCGGTCGTGCAATGAGCGAAATACGCATTCAACGACGAGGTGCGCATGTATCTCATTCTGTTGGTGCAGGACGCGGTGCCGGCGACGGATGTCGGCAAGGCTGTGTATCAGCTCACCGACTTTCTGCTCAAGTATCTCACTCCGCTGATCGCCATCGGCGCATTCTCGATGGCGTTCATCGAGCTGTGGAAGAAGCTCCTCGATAAGCGCACCAAGTTTCAGGCGCGACGGTGGACCGAGTGGCTGATGCACAACGCGAAGTCGGCGAACTCGGATCCGAATCGGGGTGAGCATTCACTGACGCAGCTGCTGCAGCTGACAACCGGCGTCTCGCCGGAAGACGGAAGTGTCGCCGCGCAGGAGCTGATTCGCCTTCGTGGATTGCCGGGCGGCTACATCCAGAACCGCAATCCGGCGCACTCGGTGTTCGCGCTCGAGCTCGAGCGGATGATGGGCAGCATCCAGGAAGCATCCGATATCGTGCTTGCCAATCCGCAACAATACGAGAGCCTTTATCGAGTGCTCACCGTCGGCGCCAATCGCGGCGATATCGAGAGCTGGCTGCGCAACGGCCCATCGGCGCTGCTCAACGCGGCGAATCTTCCCGAGAATCAGCAGAAGGAAGAGGTGAAACGACAGAGTGAGCTGATTGCGCGGCTCAGACAGACCGTCAAAGGCAAGCTCGATGGATTTCAGCTGTACACGTCGGACAGCTGGGCGAACTGGAATCAGCTGGCTGCAAACATCACCGGGATTATCGTGATGCTGACCTCGCTGATGTACGCGCGCTGGGCAGCCGAAGGCCACGGCGAATTCACCTGGGCCGCGCTTGGAAATTCATTCAGCGCGTCAATGATTCCGATTTCGCTCCTGGGTGGAATTCTGTCGCCGGTGGCGAAGGATCTCGTGACGGCGCTGCAGAAAGTGAGAAATGGGTAAGAACACAAAACGGCCATGCGGCTACTCTCCGTGGCTCGAGCTCTACCTGCGACGCGACAAGGAGGGCGGCAAATTGTTGGACCCTGGAGTCTACCATGGTCTGTTGCCGGACGCCCTCGCGCGCAGAACATGTCTGGTCCTGATTCACGGATTCAACAACAGCGATAGCGGCGCTGCGACTGCCTACTTCGCGTTCAGAAAGCGTGAGCGCGCGTTGTTCAACACCGTCGATCCCGACGTGTTCGAAGCGCAGTTCGGCGACACCTTCTGGCCGGGCGACGCGCAGTGGGGATTCTTCGACAAGCTCGACTTTCTGATCTACCCGACTGCGGTGCACACCGCCGTCGATGCGGCAAAGGATCTCGACGCGCTGCTCGCGAAGCTCCCCAATCTCGAGCGCGTCGACTTCATCGCCCATTCACTCGGCGCGCGTGTGGTGCTCGAGACGCTGGTGCTTCTCAGAAAGCGCGCGCTTCCGAAAATCGCACGAGTCGTTCTAATGGCGCCGGCAGTTCCATCGGAGATGCTGGAGCCCGGCGGAAAATTCTTTGACCTGTTGATGCAGCTGTGGGCGGAAGGAATCGAGGTGCGCGTGCTCCACTCGCTCGACGACAAGGTGCTGCACTGGGCATTTCCGCCGGGCCAATCGCTCGCCGGCAAAGCCGAAGCATCGGAGCGCGCGCTCGGCCGGTACGGTCCGAGTGTGATGATGCCGGGCTGGAGCAAAACCCTCAAAGGAATCACGATCACCGGCGCCGACCACGGTGATTACTGGGGTGACGGCGCGGCTGGACCGTCGCTGCAATCGACGACCGAAGCGGGAAACTTCCTCAGGCTGGGTGACGTGCGCCGGGAAGTCAGTCCGGCGCGCGCTCTATCGACGCCAGTCGCGCTACCGGTGCCGCGCTCGCTGGTAGATGGTCGCTCGTTGCCGACGCCGCGCAGCGACTGTCGATAAAGTGAGTGTTCTCCGCCGAGTGCAGCGCGGTGTAGTTCTTGAACGTATGGAAATCGAAGGCGATCGATTTCCATAACCTACAAATCTCGATGGCTACACCACTGATTCGCCTCGGCGAACCGGCGCGAAGCGTTTTGGCGCAGCTGCGACGTAAACCGATGACAGTAGAGGAAATCGCGAAAGCGCTGCGGCTGACGAGCAATGCCGTGCGCAATCAACTGCGCACGCTGGAGGAGAAGCGGCTGGTCGAACGCGCGGGAAGTCGAGCGAGCGCGAGCAAGCCCTCGATACTCTACGCGATCACGCTCGAGGGTCAGGTCCAGTTCTCGACGCTCTATCTGCCGGTGCTCACCGAGTTTCTCGAAGTCGCCGAGGGTCAGTGCGCCGGAAAGCAGCTGGCCGGTTTCATGACGGATACCGGGCGGTCCCTGGCGAAACGCTACCCCAAACCTTCCGGCAACATTACCAGTCGCGCGGGCGCTGCCGCTCGTCTGGTGCACGGGTTTGGCGGACTGATGGAAGTCGACGCCGGAAATGGTGGCCTGACGTTGCGCAGCCCCAGTTGTCCCCTCGCCGCGCTGACCGCGCGGAATCGTGCTGCCTGTCATGTCCTCGAAGGCTTCCTCTCCGAGTACCTCGCTACTCCGGTGAAGACCTGCTGCGAAGCCGAAGGCGATCCGCGCTGCTGCTTCGCTGTCGGTTCGGCGCGAGCGCCAAAGACGACCAGAAGACCGGTCGGCTAGAACCCCTGGAACGCCCGGCGCGGAACAGCGTATGCAGAAAACGCAGTCCGAACTGCGTTTTCTGTTGAACCCGTCTTAAGAGAGAACAGCCATGACAAGATCCTCACGCGGCGCCGTCGCCCTCGCTTTCATCGCCGCAGCAGCTTGTGCCACCGCGGCGATGTCGACGGCATCTGCACCCGTCTCGCCAGCGTCCAGTCAACTGCATGACGCGATGCGGAAGCTCTGGTCGGATCACGTTTTCTGGACGCGACTCTACATCATCGAAGCGGTCGCCGGCGCTCCGAGCGCGCAGACCACTGCCGCCCGGCTGCTAAGAAATCAGGAAGATATCGGCAACGCGGTCGCGACCTACTACGGCGCCGCAGCTGGAAGTCAGCTGACCAATCTTCTCAAGCAGCACATCAACATCGCTGTGGATCTGGTCAGCGCGGCGAAGGCCGGAAATCAGGCGCAGGTTGCGGATGCCGATCGTCGCTGGCATGCGAACGCGAATGACATCGCGACTTTCCTGAGTGGCGCGAATCCGAACTGGCCGAAGGCGACCGTGCTCGACATGCTGAATCAGCACCTCGCGCTGACAACCCAGGAAGCGACCGCGCAGATCCAGGGCAATTGGGCTGGAAGCACCTCGGCGTTCGACAGCATCTACAATGAAATTCTGACGATGGCCGATGCACTTTCTGCCGGCATCGTCAAGCAGTTCCCGAGTCGCTTCTAGAAACCGACGATATTGGGAGGCGCACCGTTCGCGCCTCCCGGTAAGTCGCGGATCTTCAGTGGCCGAAGTTGTACTCGACGCGGGTGGCGATCACGTGGCGATCGGACGCGGCGGTGAGGCCACGGCCAAACGACAGCGCGAATTCCCAACGGTGCGAGAGCTCCTTCTCAAAGCTGGCGAACACCTGATGAATCTGTTCGGAGCGCGGATCGAGAGCGCGAATCGGGCCGAGCGAGCTGTAGTACTCGAGGGCAACCGAGCCTTCATCGCCGAACTCACGGGCGATTTTGCCTTTTGGCTCGAACTCGATCGAATGCGGTCCCGGCGTACCAACCGCGCGCTCGAGCGAAGGGTTGATCACGAACGACAGCGAGCTCCACCGGGCGCTCACCATCGGTGACAGCTCGTACGACCACTTGTCCTCGGCGAATCCAGGTCGGGAGTAGCCGATTTCCTGGGTGATGCCCAGTCCAATCGGCAGACCGAAGTCAGCGGGCACAGCAGCGGTCAGTCGAAGGCGATTGCCGACATACGCCGAGTGACCATCGCTTCCGCGCGCGCCCAGCACATACAGGCTCGCTTCGAGATAATTGGTCAAGCCTGCGCTCAGCTCCAGGCTCGAGCGAAGCATGTGGTGCGTTGGAAATAATTCGGCGTCGACGAGCCGCGGCCCTGACGCGACGTAGTTCGTATTGAGCTCGAGCTCGACGGCCCCGGGTTGCTTGACCTGGGATTCCACCGTTCTGCGGTCGCCATCTCAACTTCTTGATTCACGCTCGGCGGGGTTTTGGATTTGCTTGACCGCTTAACCATGCCCCTAGCGTGCGGCAATTTTGATGCCAAGTCAAGGCTGTGGAAATTCAAACTGACCCACTACCTGACGTTGCGCGGGCTCTAAACCGTCCCACTCCCGGCGGCTTACTTGCAGCGTCTCGCGCCACTCGCTCTGTTTGTCCGGCGGCGAGGTGTCAAAGACCGCAGCGATCGCCAGCGCACTATAGTAATGGTAGTCAAGCAACTGGATGCAGCCGGTCGAGGTCCAGAGCAGCACTTTTGCTTTCTGAGCCGCCGCGATGGCCGCGTCGCGG
>Ga0207665_10002640_pt1 | contig 12050 bp, 8 predicted proteins | sample LARL112metaG_FD_184351 | JGI IMG/M metagenome (GOLD analysis project Ga0207665, IMG submission 184351) | Corn, switchgrass and miscanthus rhizosphere microbial communities from Kellogg Biological Station, Michigan, USA - LAR L11-2 metaG... | ecosystem: Host-associated > Plants > Roots >...
CTTGGCGGGCCGCATGCCCTGCAACTCCGCCGCCTTGATGAAGTCCCGTTCGGAGAGATCAAGGGTGGCCGACCGCAGCACGCGGGCTACCTGGGGGGCGTGCGAGACGCCGACCGCGAGCGTGATCAGCCACAGCTTCGGACCCAGCAGGCTCAGCAGCAGCAAGGCGAACACGAGCTGGGGGAACGACAGGATCACGTCGACTGCCCGCATGATGATCCCGTCACTGATCCCGCGCAGGTAGGCGGCTGACACGCCGGCCGCCGCGCCCCCGGCGATCCCGATGACGGTCGCGCAGGTCGCCATGATCAGCAGCACCCAGCCGCCGTCGAGCACCCGCGACAGCACGTCGCGCCCCAGGAAGTCGCCGCCCAGCGGGAAATGCGCGGACGGCTTGCCGAAGGTCAGGGTGACCAGGGCATCCGACGGATGCGGGGCGACGAACGGGCCGACCACGGCGACCAGCACGATGATCGAGGCCAGCCCGAGCCCGATGGCGCCGCGCGGGGTGCGGGCCGCCGCCCACAGCAAGCGTCCCGGCGGACGGCGGGCGGGCCGGCGGGCCGGCGTCGGCTGGGCCGCGGCGGCGGTAGGAGCGTTCGTGACCATGGGCTACCTGGCGATTCTGCGCCGCGGCGTGGCCAGCAAGGCGATCACGTCGGTGACGATGTTCATGACCACGTAGAACGCGGCCAGGACCAGGACGATGAACTGGATCACCGGGATGTCCCGGTCATTGACCGCGTCCACCAGTCCCTGGCCGATGCCGGGAAAGTTGAACACGTACTCGACGATTACGACGCCGCCCGCCAGGTACAGGAAGTTGAGGCCGATGACCTGGATGGTGGGCGCGATCGCGTTGGGCAGCGCGTGTACGAGCACGACGCGCCACTCCGGTGCCCCCTTGAGCCTGGCCATCTCCACGTAGTCGGACTCGAGGGCCTCGACCATCGCGGCGCGCATCATGCGGAAGATGTACGGCACGATCACGATCACGAGCGTGGCGACCGGCAGGACGAGCAGTTCCGGCTGGCTCCACGCGTAGGTGCCCGGAGCCAGCAGCGAGACCGCGGGCAGGACGTGCCAGACCACGGTGGACAGCAGGATGACCAGGGTGATGGCCACCACGAACTCGGGGAGTGACGTCACCGCCAGCACGACCACCGAGGTGACGTGGTCGAACCAGCCATCCTTGCGCACGGCGGCGATGGCGCCGAGGGTCACGCCGACCAGTGCGCTGATGGCGCCGGTGACGAACACCAGGACCGCCGAGTTGACGATCCTCGGCTCGACATAGCCCCATACCGGCTGCCCGTTGGCCAGGGAGCGGCCGGGGTTGCCGGTGAACAGGCCCGATATCCAGATCCAGTACTGGTCGAAAAGACCGCGGTTCAGGTGCAGGGTGCGCTCGAGCGCATGCACCCGCGCCGGGGTGGCATTGTGCCCGAGTATCGCGGTCGCGGCGTTGCCTGGCAGCACTTCGGTGGCGAGGAACACCACGACCGACACCAGGAACAGGATGACCACGCCGATGGCCAGCCGCCGCCGGATCAGGCGCACGATGGGGTGCGCGTCGGGAGAGGCGGCCAGCCGTTCGGGGGCCGCGGCTACGGCCACGGCGGGCCCGGCCAGCGAAACGCCATGCCACCGTGGTCATCGGTAGCGGAGGCTGCCACGTCGTCGGTTCCTTCCGGTTGGGCGTGAGAGGCGCCCGAGGCGGGGGGACTCATCCGGTGATCGCCTCATTTGTAGCGTAATAGTGACCTCTGAGCCCGGGCAACGCGAACCATGGCGCCGCCGCGCCGGCGCCGGGGCCCGGTCCGATGCGGCTACCCGGCTACTACTACGCCACGTAGCTGATCGCCCACGCGGCAGTCCCGGCCGGGGCCTTTCCGGCGCCGGGGAAGGGGGCAGGTCGCTGGCCTGCGATGAGGGCCGGCTTGGCCGGGGGCCGCCGCGACGGAGATCACGTTCCCGTCTCATCTCACGTCAATCTTGTGACAGTATGACCCCTGATATCACGACGACCAGCTCCAGGAGGTCGGTGCCTGCGTGCCGATCTGGGGGGAAGGCCGGTGTCTCCGCACCGGCCTGTGGGGCACGGTCGGCGCTTCCGCGCCGGGCGTGGGCAAGCTGGTGCACTTGCTACCTACTGCCGGGGACCGCACCCCGTTACTGGAGGATAATTTCCGTGGATCGATCGGACGAAGGCGAATCGCTGATCTCTGGAGCTGCTCTTGGCCGGCGTCAGTTCCTTCGGGGCATAGCTGCTACCAGCGCGGTCGTGGGCGCGGGCGGCTTTCTCACGGCTTGCAGCGGATCCAGTGCCAGCACCAGCACTGGCGGTCAGTCCTCGGCCGCCGCCAAGCCCAAGCGGGGCGGCGACCTCAAGGTGGGACTCACCGGCGGTGGGCCCACGGACACGGTCGACCCGCACAAGGGCATCACCTACCTGGACAGTTCCCGGCTGCAATCGCTGTACAGCCCGCTGGTGCAGCTCGACGCCAACGCCGAGCTCGAATACATGCTGGCCGAGTCGATCACTCCCAACGGCAATTTCACGAAGTGGACCGTCAAGCTGCGGCAGGGTGTCACCTTCCACGACGGCAAGCCCCTGACCGCCCAGGACGTCGTCTTCACGCTGAACCGCATCCTGTCGAACCAGCTGAGCGGCTCGATCCCCCTGGGCCCCGTCGACATCAAGAACACCAAGGCCGTCGACACGCACACCGTGCAGATCGCGATGACCAAGCCGTACAGCAGCTTCGTGACCCAGCTGGCGGCGTCGTGGGTCTACCTGTACATCGCCCCGGTCGGCTTCAATCCGGCCAAGCCGGTCGGGACCGGGCCGTTCATGTTCAAGAGCCTCAGTACCGGCCAGCGCAGCGTGTTCACCCGGAACCCGCACTACTGGCGGAACGGGCTGCCCTACGCGGACACCCTGGAGATCCTCGACTTCGCCAACACGGTGTCGCTGGCCGCGGCGCTGCAGACCGGCCAGATCCACGCGGCCGGCACGCTGGACGGGCCGCAGATAGCCACGCTGGATAACGCCAGCGGCATCAAGGCCATCGCGTCGAAGGGCGGCGGGATCGTCCCGTTCACCATGCGGGTGGACACGCCGCCGTTCAACGACGTCCGCGTCCGCCAGGCGATGCGGCTGCTGGTCGACCGGGCCCAGCTCATCGACTCCGCCCTGGACGGCCACGGGAGCCTGGCCAGCGACGTATTCTCGCCGTTCGACCAGGCCTTCGACACCAAGCTGGTCCGTCACACCGACGTCGACCAGGCCAAGTTCCTGCTGAAGCAGGCCGGCAAGCAGGACCTCACGGTGACGCTCACCACCTCGGCCATCGCCACCGGGACGGTGGCGATGGCGACCGTGCTGGCGGAGCAGGCCAAGGCGGCGGGCGTGAAGATCAACGTGAGCAACGTCCCGTCCGGGACGTTCTTCGGGAAGCAGTACTTGCAGTGGCCCTTCGCTCAGGACTACTACAACTACTTCCCGTACCTGCCGCAGGTCGCCGAGTCGATGCTCAAGGATTCGCCGTTCAACGAGACGCACACCAACGACCCCACTTACACGAAGTGGTACGACCAGGCCAACGCCACCGCCAGCGGGTCGTCGCTGGGCAAGGAACTACTTTTCGAGATGCAGAACTTCGACTTCAACAAGGGCGGCTACATCATCCCCGCCTATGTCGACGCACTCGACGCTTACAGCACCAAGATCTCCGGATTCCAGGCCGCCAGGATCGGGCAGCCCCTGTCCGACTTCGACATGGAGCACTGGTTCTTCGTCTGACCGGCGCTGACGCCGGGAAGCGGCTGCGTCCGCTTCCCGGCGATGTCGCGGTCGGCGGGGATCACCCGGCGGTGAGCAGGACCTTCCCGACGTGCTGCTGCCGGTCCAGGTAGCGGTGCGCTTCGGCGGCCTGGCTCACCGGGAACGTCTTGTCCACCGGTATCTTCACCAGCCCGTTCCTGATCAGGTCCACGGCCGCGCGAAGCTCATCGGGCGGCGCTATCCGGAAGCCGGTGATACGCCAGCCGTGCTGGAACAGCTTGACCACGTCGAGCGGGACGATCTCGCCGGCGTGCGCTCCGCAGGTGACCAGGATGCCGTCGTCGCGCAGGGCCTCGAGGTGGGCACCGAACTGCGGCCCGGCGGCGGTGTCGAGCACCGCGTCGAAACGCCGCCCGCCCGCGTCGAGCAGCACCTTTGTGAAGCTGGCGGGATCTTCGGCGCCGACCCCGTGGCGGTCGCGCACGACCACCTCGTCCGCCCCCAACGACTCGATCAGCTCGCGCTTAGCAGGTGACCCGGTGGTGGCGACGACCCTCGCGCCAGCGAGCTTGGCGCACTGCACCAAGGCGGTACCCACGCCGCCGGAGGCCGAGGGCACCAGGACGAGATCGCCGGGACGGACGTCGGCCAGCCGGTTCACCATGTGCCAGGCGGTGCTGACGGTGCACTGCCCGCCTGCGATCGGCAGCAGGTCGTCGCCGGGCCGGAGCGGGATCAACGCCCGCTCAGGAACCCGGACGAACTCCCCGTACCCGCCCCAGCAGCCGGTGCCGAATATCGTGAGGTTAGGGCAGAGGTCGGGCCGCCAGTTCTGGCACCGCTCGCACGTCTCGCAGTTGTACTGCAGCAGCGCGGTCACCAGGTCTCCGGCCCGGACCGAGGTGACCTGATCGCCCACCTCGGCCACGGTCCCGACGAACTCCGCGCCGAGGACCCACGGCAGCGTGAAATCCCACCGCGATATCCCTCGCCAGGAGTCGAGATCAGAGTGGTTGACCGCGCAGGCCTGCACGCGCACCAAGGTGTCGCGCGAACCGATGGCCGGGGTGGGTACCTCTGCGTACGTCAGTTCGGCGTCAGGACCGGTCGCGAAGAACGCCGCCGCCTTCACGGTCCGGCGGTCAGGGAGCTGACGGTGACCGGAGTCCTGATCATCCCGGAGTCGTACATCAGCGTGGCGACCCGCTGGACCTGGCCGACGTTCAGGGAAGCCGGGTACGTACCCAGTGTGACCAGCGCGGATTCCCCCGTCGTCATGCCGGTGAGATGCGATAGGGCACCCTGGACCAGGCCGCGCTGGGCGCATTCGGACTGAGCCTGGGCCAGCGCCTTCTGGAATGCCTGCACGGCCGATGGATTCGCGTGCTGGTAGGAGGCCAGGCTGAAATAACCCGACATCGGGAGGCCGTCGGTGACGCCAGTGCTGGCGTTCACCAGTTCGACCGCCCCGAGCTGCTCCTCGGCCTGCAGGATGTAGGGCTCGGTGAGCAGGATCGCCTTCACCTGGCCGGCGCGGAGCGCCCCGATCATGTTCTGCGGCTGCATTGCCGTCCAGGTCACGGTGCTCGAGCTCACGCCATCGTTCTGCAAGACCTCCTGGGCGGCCAGGGTCTGGATGTTGAACGGGACCGCCTTGCCGGCCTGGACCAGCTGGGCGGGTGCCGCCGCCACCCCCCCGGGCAGGCCCTGCAGCTGCTGCGGCGTCGTGATGCCCGAATTGGGCATGGTGAGGATCGCCACCGAGTTCGAGACCGCGTCATAACCGTCGGCGATGAGCCGCAGCTTGGCGCCGCCGGACGACTGCATGTAGAAGAAGTCGGTGTAGTCGCCGGCCGCGACCTGAGCCTGACCGCTGGTGAGAGCCCGGTACTCGGCTCCGATGGACGGGTAGTTCCTGACCACGACGTTCAGGCCATTCTGCCGGAACAGTCCTTCCTGGACGGCCACCTGAAGCGGGGCGTTGTCGATTCCGGGAACGACGGCCACGGTGATCGGCCCGCTCCCGGACGCGCCGCCCGACGAGCCGATGCCCAGGAAATTGCAACCGGAAACCAGCAGCGCTACCAGCAAGAACGCCGGCGCGACGCGCAGGGCCGGGAGGCGGGCGCCGACCTGGGCCAACCGCATGGGGCCCCCTCTAGAGTGCAAATCGGATGTTCGCGGACACAACCGTAGCGCGCGAGGCCATCCGGCGCTGCCGAGTTGGCCGGCGTCGATCCAAAACCCAATGACAAGGACGGGAAACGGGCTCGCGGCCTCCCGGCGACCAGGAAGATCGACAGAGATGCCGCTATACGTACATATATGCGAAGGTCTCGCGGCCGCAAGGGAAATGCATTCTTTTTTCACTAAGCTGCCGTGATCATGGCGGTCGGCCCGGGCGGCCAGGGATGCGAGCCCGCCGACGGGATGCCGGACCGGGCGTCCCGAGGGCGGGACGGGGGAACCCGGCCGGGCCGTATAGTCCTTGTGAGGCCGGCGGAACCTGAATGGGCCAGGAGTCGCCCATTGCGGGGGGAGCCGTCCCGTAAATTGTTGACAACAGGCCGCCGACCTGCTAATTCAGCAGATTTCCAAATCCTTACGATTTCGTCTCCATTGTCCATTGGCGCACGTTACAGTATCCACACTAGCTATCCCATAACACTGTGGACGCAAAATCTCCTGCCGGGAGGAGCATCTCGTGTCGGTTCCGTCGCGGCATCCGCATGTCGCTGGACTCCTGTCGGCATCATGGTGAGAGGCGCCGACACCGCCTTGTCCAAGGGCAGGAAGATCCGCGGTGTACCTGATCAGGCCTTCAGCCAGATGACGCATGGCTCAGGACCGGAGGCGACCGGTGCTACGCCGCTGGATAGTCCCGCGCCCGGAGGGCTGGCTCCCGGCCGCGACGGCAGCCAGCCGGGCGCCGGATCGGTGCCGCGCCTGGCCTCCCGCCGCGCCCTGAAGAACTGGCGGGTGCGATCGCGGCTGTTCCTGCTGGTGGTCATCCCGACCGTCACTGCCGTCGTGGCCGGCGCGATCTTCATCGCCTCGTCCGCGCAGAGCGCCCTCGTGTACGGGCGCGTGCTGACCCTCGCCAACCTGAGCGGCAAGATCACCGGGCTGGTGCAGGCGCTGCAGACCGAGCGCGAGGACACCGTCCGGTACATCATCCTCGGCCAGTTCAACGGCGGCCGGGGCGCCTCGCCCAAGTCGGCGGTCCCGCCGGGACCTGAGCTCAGCCTGCTCAACCAGGAGCACGCGATCAGCGACAGCTGGGCCGATCAGGTGAAAAACCTGGCCGGCGGGGTCGACGGCTCCTACTCGGCGCTGGCCCAGCAGGACAGCAAGGCGGCGGTCACCGCGATCGGCAACCTGCCGGCCATCCGCGCCGCGGCCACCGGTACCAGGCTTCCCGCGCTCATCGTGACCCAGGAATACGCGACCGCGATCAACACGCTGCTGGCCATCGAGGGCCAGCTCGCGGTGGGCAGCGGCGACTCGACGCTAGCGGGCTCGGTCCGCGTGCTCGGCCTGGTCTCCAGCATGAAGGAAGAAGCGTCGCTGCAGCAGGCGCTGCTCACCTCGGCGCTCCGGTCGGACCTGATCAGCCTCGGCCCGTCCGGGTTCGGGCCAGCTCGCCAGACGGAGCTCACCAACGCGCTGGCCCAGCAGCAAGGCGACCTGAACTCCTTCAACACGGCCGCCACGGCCGAGCAGCGCCAGCTGTTCAACAGCGTGCTGTCCGGCTCGAAGGTCGTCCAGGCCCAGGCGCAGGAACAGCAGGCCATCGCGCTGGCGTCGAGCGGGTCCTCCCTCGCCCTCAACGACCCCACTATCTCCGATGCCAGCTCCTCGCTTACCTATGTCGTCAGCGGCATGCGGTCGGTGGAGCAGCAGTTCTCGGACGCGGTGATCTCCCGCAGCGGATCGCTGCACGACGGCGCGATCACCTCCGCGATCGTCTTCAGCCTCGCGGTCGCCTTGCTGCTCGGGATCGCGCTGACCGCCACGATTCTCATCGGCCGGTCCATGGTGGGACCGCTGCGCAGGCTGCGGAACGGGGCGCTCGAGGTGGCGGGAACCCGGCTGCCGGAGATGGTCCGCCGGATGGGCGAGACCGACGGGGAAAACATCCCGCTCAGGGTCGAGCCCATCGACGTCGACTCTTCCGACGAGATCGGCCAGGTCGCCCGGGCATTCGACCAGGTGCACATGGAAGCGATCCGGCTGGCCGCCAACGAGGCGGCGCTGCGCGGCAACGTCAACGCGATGTTCGTCAACCTGTCCCGCCGCAGCCAGACCCTGGTGGAGCGGCAGATTCGCATGATCACCCGGCTGGAGCAGGGCGAGCAGGACTCCAAGCGCCTGGCGAGCCTGTTCCAGATGGACCACCTGGCCACCCGCATGCGCCGTAACTCCGAGAACCTCCTGGTCCTCGCGGGCCACGAGCTCTCCAGACGGGGAAGCCGGCCGGTGGCCCTGGTGGACGTGCTCCGGGCGGCGGCGTCGGAGATCGAGCAGTACGAGCGGGTCACGCTGAACGTCCAGCCGGGGATCTCGGTCCGCACCGAGGCGGTCAGCGACGTAGTGCACCTCACCGCCGAGCTGGCGGAGAACGCGACGTCGTTCTCCGCGGCCGAGACCCCGGTGACGATCGCGGCTCAGCTCCAGGGCAACGGCTGGACCCTGATCGAGATCACCGACCAGGGCGTGGGCATGGGCCCCGACGACATGGCCGAGGCCAACCTGCGGCTGTCCAGGCCGCCGGTGGTGGACGTCGCCGTCTCCCGCCGGATGGGCCTGTTCGTGGTCGCCCGGCTGGCGGCGCGGCACGGGATCCGCGTCCGGCTCTGCCCCGTGCCGTCCGGCGGGCTGATCGCGCAGATCTGGCTGCCCGCCGAGACGATTACGCAGGAAACGGATACTCCCGGCCCACGTCGTTCGGTATCGATGGCCTCGGGGAACCTGGCCGCCACGGTCACCTCCGCCACCGACCTGCGCCAGGCAGGCGGGGGGGAGAATGGCTACGCCATGCCGGTGCGGGAAGCCGGCCGGACCGGCCTGGCCCCGGTGCCCAGGCCCGCGCCGCCGCGCGAGGAGCCGGCCCCGGCCGGGGGCGCCCCGGTCCGCAATGACGATTCCCGGACCTCGACCGGGCCCCGGCCCCGGCTCGGAGACCGGATGCGCGCCGCCGGGTTGGCCGCGAGCTTCGGCACGCAGGACCCGGAGCCCGGCCAGGGCGGCGATCAGCGCGGCGGGCTGTACGCCTCCCGGGCAGATGGCTTCGCCGGGACCGGCGGGTTCACGGGGACCAGCGGATTCGCCGGGAGGACTAACGGTCTGTCCGGGGCAGGCGGCCTGTCCGGCAACGGCGCCAGCACCGGACCGCAGCCTCGCGCGGACAACGGGCTGGCCGGCCAGGCCGAAGCTAGGTCGCCGGGCCAGGTGATCGTGCCGCCCGCCCCGGTGACCATGCCGTCCGGCCAGGTGATCGTGCCCTCCGCGGACGGCCCCGCGGGCAACGAACGGCTGCCCATTTTCGACTCGGTCGAGTCGCACTGGTTCAGCCGCGGACGGCAGGTCGTCGGGACCAACGGCCAGGGCGGTGACGGCTGGTCCTCGTCGGCCGACGCTGGCTGGCGCGCCGCCGAGGTAGTGCACGCCCCGTCGTCGGACGGCACCACCTCGACCGGGCTGCCGAAGCGCCAGCCGCAGGCCAACCTCGTTCCCGGGACCGCGGCCGCCTCAGCGGCCAGCGGGACGCCCGTCCAGCCCGCCCCGGGCAGGTCGGCGGAGGAGACCAGGAACCGCTTCGCCAGCTTCCAGCGCGGTATCCAGCAAGGCCGGGCCGCGGCCACTGGCGGGAGCCCGTACACCGGAGAGGGCACGACCTCATGAGGCATCATGACCCTGGCCGCCCCTGGAGCCAGGAGGCGCAGTGGTGACTCCGCTCGCGCGTTCGGCTCAGGATCTGAACTGGCTGGTTACGAACTTCGTGGAGCGGGTGCCCGCGGTCGCGCACGCGATCGTGGTGTCCTCAGACGGGCTGCCGATGGCCCACTCCGAGGGATTCCCGCCCGACCGGATCGACCAACTCGCGGCCGTGACGTCCGGGCTGACCAGCCTGACGCAGGGAGCGTCGCGGGTGTTCGAGGGCGGCACTGTCACCCAGACGGTGGTGGACATGCAGCGTGGCCTGCTGATCGTGATGGCGATCAGCGACGGCTCGAGCATCGCGGTGCTGGCCGCGGCTGACTGTGACATGGGACTGGTGGCGTACGAGATGGCGCTGCTGGTCGAGCGGGTGGGCGGCGCGCTGACGCCGCAGGTACGCGGTGCTCAGTCACCCAGATGATCACAACCGGGGAATGATCGATAGTGACAGGAGACGCCGGCGCCGGTCCGAGCCATAATGACTGGGTGCCCGCTGGCGATGGTCGTTATCTGCCATTTGATGGCGACGACCTGCTGCCGGAAGAGGAAGAGGATTCCTGGGTCCGGCCGTATGCGGTGACCGGCGGACGGACCGAGCCGCGGTACAAGCTGGAGATCGAGGCGATGGTCACGGCCGCGCACTACGGGACGCGCGACCTGTCCATGCTCAGCCCCGAATGCCAGGCGATCCTGCACCTCTGCCGGGACTGGAGGTCAGTGGCCGAGGTCTCCGCGGTGCTGCAAATGCCGCTGGGCGTGGCGCGGATCTTGATCGCCGACATGGCGGTGGAAGGACTGGTGCGGGTCCACCAGCCCAACCACGCTCAGGGCGGCCCTGACGTCAGGCTGCTGGAAAGGGTACTGAGTGGACTTCGCAAGCTCTGAGACGGTCTCGCCGGTAATGGCGGCCGACTCCGGCATGACCTCCGTGAAGATCGTCGTAGCGGGCGGTTTCGGCGTGGGCAAGACCACGTTCGTCGGGTCGGTGTCCGAGATCACGCCGCTGACGACGGAAGCCGTGATGACGGCCGCGTCCAAGGGCGTCGACGACCTGTCGCACACGCCCGACAAGACCACCACGACCGTGGCGATGGACTTCGGCCGGGTGACGCTGGACGAGAGCCTGATCCTGTACCTGTTCGGCACGCCGGGGCAGCACCGGTTCTGGTTCATGTGGGACGACCTGATCCGCGGCGCGATCGGGGCGGTGGTGCTGGTGGACACGCGCCGGCTGGCCGACTCGTTCGCGGCGGTGGACTACTTCGAGTCCGCGGGGCTGCCGTTCATCGTGGCGGTCAACGGGTTCGACGGCGACTTCCCGCACGCGGTCTCCGACGTGCAGGACGCGCTGTCGGTCGACTCGCACGTGCCGGTCATCCAGTGCGACGCCCGGGCGCGCTCGTCCACCAAGAAGGCGCTGCTGACCCTGGTCGAGCACGCCATGGCCATGCAGCTAGGCCGCAGGTAGCTCCCTGCCGTCACCCGGCCGACCCGGCCCGCGGATCACCTAGCCGATACTGAGGTGGTGAGGGCCGGGCAGCTGAGGCGGGAGGATGTCGCCGCTTTTCTCGGCGGACGGCCGGGCGGCGCGCAGGACCTGGAGGTGCTCGCGGGCGGGGCGTGGTCGTCGGCGTGGGCCTACCGGGCGGGCGGCGAGGAACTGGTAGTCCGCTTCGGGCGGGAGGCGTCCTGGTACGAGGCCGAGCGGATGGCGATGGCCTTCGCCGGGCCTGACCTGCCGGTGCCGGAGGTCAGGGAGCTGGGCACTACCCCGTCCGGCTGGGCCTATGTCATCTCGGTGCGTCACCACGGGCGGTTCCTCGAGGACACCCCGGCCGGGCAGGCCGGCGCCCTCGCTCCCACCCTGACCCGCCTTCTGGTCGCCCTCTCCCGCGTGCCGGCCGCCCCGGACGCCCCGGTGGGCTGGCACCCGGCGGGCACGCCGGCCGGGAGCTGGCGGGAGTTCCTCCTGGCGGGCCTGGTCGATGACCCCCGGAATCCGGTACACGGCTGGAGTGCCGCGCTGGCCGCCGACCGGGACCTGGCCGCGCTGTCGGCGGCGGCCGCCGGGCGGGTACGGGCCCTGGCGGAGGCGTGCCCGGAGCGCCGGGACCTAGTCCACGGCGATCTCCTGCACGGCAACGTGCTGGTGAGCCCGGACGCCCGCCGGGTCGAGGCGGTGCTGTCCTGGAAGTGCTCGGTGCGCGGCGACTTCCTCTTCGACGCCGCCTGGTGCAGTTTCTGGGCGCCGTGGCACCCGGGGATCGCCGCCGCCGACCCGCTGTCCGGGCTGCTCCGGGCCCCGGAGGTGCGGGCCGGGCCC
>Ga0207665_10002642_pt1 | contig 12045 bp, 12 predicted proteins | sample LARL112metaG_FD_184351 | JGI IMG/M metagenome (GOLD analysis project Ga0207665, IMG submission 184351) | Corn, switchgrass and miscanthus rhizosphere microbial communities from Kellogg Biological Station, Michigan, USA - LAR L11-2 metaG... | ecosystem: Host-associated > Plants > Roots >...
CTCGCCGCACGCCTGCTACGCAATCCTGGAAAAATCAATCACCGGCTGGAATGTTTCCCTGGAACGCGTCGCCTACGACCACCGGGCCGCGGCGGAGTTTGCGCGCACACGCGGGCGCGACGACTGGGCACAAGGGATCGCAACCGGCAGAATCGGGTAGGGAAAGTCGTCAGTCGCCCGGTCGTCAGTCTTCAGCCGTCAACCTCCGCGGACAGGAGTGTCCGCGCACACGAGCGAATGGCGACCATTCTGGTCGTGTTAACTTAAAGATACATTTTCGCATTAGAAGCCCTCAGCTGGCGCTTCCTGATCGCCCGATGACCCAGAGTGCCACCCGAGTCCCAATCGACCGCCTACGGGGGTCTATTCGCATTTAAACGGCATTCTACGAGGTGGTCGCGGGGTAGTTTTCGGCCCTTAGCTGGCGTCCACGAACTTTCAACGACTTAGCTGACAGTGAATCGAAATGGGAATTCGTCAGCGATTTCGGAACCGCCGGAGCCGGAATTTATTCAGTCGCTTTGGCTGGCGCTTTCATGCCTAATTCCTTCATCACCATTTGCAGATCCTTCCACGCCTCTTTCTTCTGGCGAGGATCGCGCAGCAGAAATGCCGGATGGTAGGTGACGACAAGTTTCGCGCTGGTCCACGATGGATTATTGCTGCGCACGGCGGGCGGTTGGAAGTCATACCAGCGTCCACGCAGGTTCGACATGGAATCGTTGATGGCGAGCAGCGTCTTGGCCGCCACCGCGCCCAGCGCCACGATCACCTTCGGCTGAATGGTGGCGATCTGGCGCATCAGGAAAGGTGAGCACGTTTCGCATTCGTCGCGCTCAGGGGTGCGGTTGTTGGGTGGACGGCACTTGATGATGTTCGCGATGTATACCTGCTCGCGCTCGATGCCCATCGCTTTGATCATGTTGGTGAGCAACTGGCCGGCGCGGCCCACGAAGGGCTCACCCTGCTGATCTTCGTCGGCGCCCGGCGCTTCCCCGATGAACATCAGGTCGGCCGTCGGATTGCCGACGCCGAACACGATCTGCTTGCGGCCCTGTTTGGCGAGGCGGCAGCGGGTGCAGTCGCCGATGTCTTCGCGGATCATCTTGAGCGCCTTGACGGGATCGCTCACGTCGGCTTCCGGCCGCGATGGAATGACTGCAAGTACGCTTTCTTCCTCGACGGCGCGCGCCCTGGCTTTTCTGGGAGACATTTCCTCTCGCTGTTCTGGCCGGATAAGTGTTTCTGTTGGCAGGGGTGCGACTAAATCGCTTTCCGTAACCGCCCCACTACTGTCGCGGCGATAGAAATCGTAGATTCCGAGCTCGTTGTAGTAGCGAAGCCGGGCGGCCAGGGCTTGCTTGAGTCGCGGGTCGAGCACCCTTGGCATCAGGCTTTCACCACGATCTTGTTACGCCTGCGGAGTGCCACGACCTGATCGAGCACGCGCTGCGCGACTTCCCACTTCGTGGTCTCTGGCACTTCGACCACATCTTCCTGGGTGAGGATGGTCACGGCGTTGCGATTGGAGTCAAAGCCCACGCCTTCGCGTGAAACGTCGTTGACTACGATCGCGTCGAGAGATTTCTTGGCCAACTTCTTGCGCGCATTCTCGAGGACATTCTCGGTCTCAGCCGCGAATCCGATGACGAGTTGGTTCGACTTCTTTCCGGCCAACTCGGCCAGGATGTCTTCCGTCGGCTCGAGTTCCAAGGACATCGGCCCGGTGCGCTTGAGTTTCTGTCCGGCGGACGCCTTTGGCCGATAGTCGGAAACGGCCGCCGTCTTGATCACGATGGTGGCCTGGGGCAGCAGTTTCAAGACCGCCTCACGCATTTCAGCAGCGGTTTCAACCCGCGTCACTTCCGCAGCGTCGGGCGGCCTGACCGTTGTCGGCCCGCTGACCAGCAAGACGTGCGCGCCGCGCCGAATCGCGGCCTCAGCCAACGCATAGCCCATCCGTCCGCTGGACCGATTGGTGATGTAACGAACCGGATCGATCTTCTCGCGCGTGGGCCCGGCGGTGATGAGCACGGTTTCGCCGGCCAGATCCTGCGATGCTCCCAGTGTTTCGAGCACCGCGGCCACGATGGCCTCATTGGCCGCCAACCTGCCCGCGCCGATCATTCCGCAGGCCAGATACCCGCTGTCGGGCTCGACAATCTTCACCCCGCGCTTCCGCAAGATTTCGAGGTTGGCCTGGGTCGCCGGATGATTCCACATGTTCACGTTCATCGCGGGAGCAACTACTACGGGTGCTGTGGTGGCCAGATAGAGCGTCGAGAGGAAATCGTTAGCAATGCCCTGCGCGAACTTCGCCAGAACGTCGGCGGTTGCGGGAACAACCACCAGCGCGTCAATCGCCTGGGCAACGGCGATATGCTCGACCGCCGAGTCGATATTCGGTTCGGCATCGCCCGCATCGAACATTCCCGTGATGACTTTCTCGCCGGAAAGGGCGGCAAAGGTGAGCGGGCGCACGAACTCTTGCGCCGCCTGGGTCATGATGACCTGCACGCGGACGTCGCGTTCCTGCAGAAGGCGCAGAACTTCTGCCGCCTTGTACGCCGCGATCCCGCCGGTGACGCCGAGAGCTACCTTCATAGGGGCCCTTGTTTTAGATGACGGCAGAGGAGCTGACGAATGTGCCGGTTAAGTGAAGGCCGACAGGGGCTTGGCCTTCGGCGGAAACTTAGGCGTCGGTCTGCCCGCCCTGGTCAAGCGCTTCCTGGGCAGCTTCGACTGCCGATTTAGGTGTTTCAGGAATGACCCATTTCACTTTGCCGGCGCGGATTTCGTCTTGCGCGATGCGGCAAGGTTTACGGGAACTGGTCTCGACGACCGGAGGAGCGCCGCCCTGGAGCTGGCGGGCCCGGCGAGCGGCCACGAGGATGTAGCGATAGTTGCTGTCGAAGCCTTCGATCAACTTCATAACTATTCTCCCGCCGCCTAGCACTTGCCTTTGTCGTTGCGGAACGATTCGAGGATGGGATTGATTCTCGCCTGAATGTTTTTCAAGCGGCATCCTTCCGCAACGGCAACCTGAGCTTCGTCCTCAACGGTCAAAGGGCGATCCGAGTGCCGCAGCCGCTCGGAAAGCACGATGGCTTTCAATTGGCTGACGGACGGTTCCAGGCGGTCGTTCACTAAAATATAGTCGTACTTATCGTAATTCTCAATCTCCCGACGGGCCGTGGCCAACCGGCGACAGATCACCTGGTCCGAATCGGACCCGCGATTACGGAGCCGCCACTCCAGTGTGTGCCGATCGGGCGGCAACACGAAAATGCTGCAGGCCTGCGGGAGCTTCGCCTTGATCTGCGCCGCACCCTGCACATCGATGTCGAGCAACAGGTCGGTTCCCTCCTGCTCGGCCTCGCCAAGAAAGCGCCGCGCCGTCCCGTAGTAGTTGCCGTAAACGTCGGCATACTCGAGGAAGTCGTCTTCGCGAATCATGGCTTCGAAATCCGCGCGCGCAACGAAGAAATACTCGCGTCCATTCTGCTCGCTACCGCGGGGCGCTCGCGTCGTGTAGGAGATCGAAAACTTGAGACCCACCACTTGCGAGCGCAGTTCGTTGACGAGGGTCGACTTCCCGGAGCCGGAGGGAGCCGAAATGATGTAGACGTTCGTCATTCGACGTTCTGCACCTGCTCGCGCGACTTCTCGATCTCGGACTTCATGATGAGGCCCATCTCTGTGATCTTCAGCGCGTCCCCGGCCAGGCCGGAGGTTTTCGAAAGCAGCGTGTTGGCCTCGCGATTCATCTCTTGCAGCAGGAAGTCGAGTTTCTTGCCGATCTCGCCCTTCTCGTCGAGCAAGCCAATGAAATGCTGGATGTGGGTTTGCAAGCGAACCAATTCTTCCTGAATGTCGCTGCGATCCACCAGCAGGGCGGCTTCCTGCAGCAGACGCTCGGGATCGACCTGCGCGCCGATCAGTTCCTGCATGCGCGCACGCAGCTTCTCGACATAATTCTGCAGGATGGCGCTGCGGTGGCGCTCCACCCCGGAACTGGCCTTTTGAATGTGCTGCATGCGCTCGCGCAGCTCGCGCTCAATGCCCCGGCCTTCTTCCTCGCGCATGTGATTGAGCTTGGCCAGCGCCTCCTCGACTTGTGGAAGCACGGCGGCTTCGAGTTCGCCTTCGGCCGCGCCGGTGGAAGCGTCCATGGCGCCCGGCATGCGCAGAATGACGTTGAGATCGGGCTCGGCGGCCAGGCCGAATTCGGCGGCACCCGCACGGAAAGCCTTGATGTAGCCACCCACCATTTCTCGATTAAGCGTGAAGCCTTCGCTGCTGCCGCGGTCGAGGCTGAGGATTAGCTCCAAATGCCCGCGGGCGACCTTCTCTTTGAGCAGGCGGCGCAGCTTCATCTCGAGGCCGTCGCTTTCGGAGGGCATGCGGAAGTGAAGATCGAGGAAGCGGTGATTGACGGACTTCAGCGACAAGGTGTAGTTCAGCTTGCCGTTGATCTGTCCTTTGACTTGCGCGAAGCCGGTCATGGAGCGAAGGGGCATGGGTCAGGTCTCGGTTCTCAGATCTCGACTATCAGCCATCAGCTATCAGCTTTTCAATCGCCCACTGGCGCTGCTTTCGGTTGATCAACCTGCAAAAACTGCAAATCGTACAGGCGGCGATAGGTGCCCAGCTTCTTCATCAGATCTTCATGCGCGCCGATATCGCTGATAGCACCGTTCTCCAGCACGACGATGCGATCGGCGCGGCGCACGGTGGACAACCGGTGCGCGATGACGAATACCGTGCGCCCCACAACCAGGTTCTGCAATGCCGATTGAACCAGCGCTTCCGACTCGCTGTCGAGTGCCGAAGTCGCTTCATCCAGAATGAGGATCGGGGCGTTTTTCAGGATGGCGCGCGCGATGGCGATGCGCTGGCGTTCTCCGCCCGAAAGCCGCAGGCCACGTTCCCCAATAACGGTTTCGTAGCCATCCGGCATCTCCATGATGAAGTCATGGGCGAGGGCTGCTTTGGCGGCGGCCTCCACTTCTTTCTTCGCGACGTTGGGCTGTCCGTAGGCGATGTTGTTGCGCACCGTGTCGTTGAATAGCACGGTTTCCTGGGTCACGATGCCGATTTGGGCGCGCAGCGAGGCGATGGTTACATCGCGCACGTCGTGGCCATCAACCAGGAGCCGTCCCGCGGTCAAGTCGAAAAAGCGCGGGAGGAGATGAACAAGCGTGCTCTTTCCGGCACCGCTCGAACCGACGATGGCGAGTACTTCCCCAGCCTTCACTTCCAGATTGATGGCGCGCAGAATGTCGCGATTGCCGTCGCCCTCACTACCGTACGAGAAGGTCGCGCCTTCAAACACGATGTCTTTCGAAAAGGCGGGCAGCGGCTTCGCGCCGGGCTTTTCACGGACGTCGTCTTCGCTGTCGGTGAATCTGAAGATTTCAGACGAGGCTCCCACCGCCTGCTGGAAGCTGTTATTGAATAACGCAAACTTCCGGATCGGGTCGTAGAGCTTAAAAACCAGCGCGATAAAAGCGAGGTAGGTGCCAGGCGTGAAGGAGCCGTGACGGATTTCGTTGCGACCGAGCAACAGCAGCAGCGCGATCGCAATTGCGCCGAACGTGTCCATCAGCGGAGAACTCAGCGCCGCAGCCGCCACGGAACGCAGATTCGCGCGTAGCAGGCGCTTGGCAGCGTTGCGGAAGCGGGCGACTTCCCAGGTCTCCATGCCAAAGGCCTTCACAATGCGATTGCCGGTGATGGTCTCGTGCAGGATGTTCTGGATTTCGGCAAGCTTGTCTTGCCCACGGCGCGTGGTCCGGCGAACGCGGCCCCCGATCTTGCTCGACGAGAAAATAATCGCGGGCAGAAACAGCAACAACACCCATGCCAGCTTTCCACCCAGCAGCACAACCGCCGCCACCGTGAAGATCAGGGTGAAAAACTGTTGCAGGAATTCTCCCAGCACGCTGGACATCGAGAACTGCACGCGCTCAAGGTCGTTGATGAGCGTCGAGAGCAGCGTGCCCGTAGTGTGTTTCTGGAAGAACGCCGCGGACCGACGCAGGATCGCGTTGTACATGTCGTCGCGGAGGTCGGTGATCATGCCGAACCCGGCGTAGCTCACCAGGTACGTGCCGGCGTAGTCAAAGATTCCCTTGATGAGGGTGGAAGAAATGAGGGCAAAGGCAACAATGGCCCACGGGTTCTGAAACGCTGAGGGAACGAACTGCTCCAGGTGAATCGAGTGCTGGGTTCCCGGGATAGGGAGCAGCTTCATTTCATGCGTCGGAGGCCCAGGATTGAGCACGCGGTCAAGGATGGGGCCGATGAGGAGCAGGCGGAAGGCGTCGAGAAAGCCGACAGCCGCCATGAGAACGACCGACAACAGCACCTGCCACCAGTAAGGCACCGCGTACCGAAAGAGGCGGGTCAGTTGCCGCATACACCGTTCCGGAGACGAGATGCCGGGCGCGAGGCGCACCGGATGGGCGTCAGGATGCCATGAAATGAGCGCAAGAGAGGATTTTACTGGAAACGGGGGATTTGGGGCAGTGCGGAGGATGGTCTACCCAGGAATCCTTCATGCATCAAGATCGCGCGAAAATGCCAGCGATCAAGCGTGCACGGGTAGAAATGCCCGTTCAGGACGTGGCCCTGCATGAGGGCATGGGGTCCTTCGACCACGTTCGGCTTATGCCTCACTTCGCTCAGGACGACCCAAGAGGCTGGAGAAGTTAGCTGACGACTGCGACTGGCGACTGACGACTGCTTCTAGCTGTCCCGATGCACGACTTTCACCCGATATCCCGCTTTGCGGAGGTGTTTGCTTACGTCTTCCGCGATCATCACCGAGCGGTGCTGGCCTCCGGTACAGCCGAAGCTGATGGTCAGGTAGCTCTTCCCTTCTCGCACATAGTGGGGCAGCAAATAAATCAGCAATTCTGAAATGCGGGTGATGAACTCCTGCGTCTGCGGGAAGGAGCGGATGTATTTGGCGACGCGCGGATCGCGGCCTGTGAGCGGGCGAAATTCGGGGACAAAGTGCGGATTGGGCAGGAAGCGTACATCGAACACCAGGTCGGCGTCCTCAGGCACGCCATGCTTGAATCCGAAGCTCACGCACGAAACCATGATGTTCTTGTCGCGGGATTTTTTCTGGAAGCGCTCGGTGAGATGGGCGCGCAGTTCGTGCACGTTGAACTTGGTGGTGTCGACAACCCAGTCGGCAATCGCGCGAATGGGCTTCAGGCGGCGCCGCTCGGCGCCCAGTGACGAACGCACCGGGGAATCGGCGCCAAAGGGATGCGGGCGGCGCGTCTCGCTGTAGCGGCGAATCAGCGAGGTTTCGGTGGCTTCGAGAAAAATCACCATCGTCGGGATCATGCGGCGCACGGACTTCACGATGGCGGGTAGCTTTTCGAGCTTGGATCCTTCCCGCACATCGACCACAAGAGCGGTACGACGTGTTTCGAGCGACTGCACTGCAAGTTCCGCGAAGCGTGGGATCAGGTCGACCGGAAGATTGTCGACGCAGTAGTAGCCGAGGTCTTCGAACGCCTTCAGCGCGGACGCTTTCCCGGATCCGCTGAGACCGGTGATGATGACAAGTTCGGGGCGCGGACGATCTTCACGCGCGGAAACCTTGCGGCGCTTCTTTTTCGGAGCGCGTTTAGGGTTGGCATGGACTTTCGCTGCCATCTAGAACGGATGTTAGCAGAGTTACAGGCCGAGGCTGAGTGCTTAGAAAGCTGCGTCCATCAACAAGCCGACGGCGAGGACGCCCGTCGCTCCAACGATAAAAATGGGCGGCTCACCGGGCCACCCATTTCTTCTTCAGGTTTCTGTGCGCTTAGCGGCGGAAGCGGTCACGATCGCGGTGCTCCCGGTACTCGTAGCGCTCGTAGCGCTCATGACGCCAGTACGGGCGCCGGTAATCACGGCGATAGAAGATCGGCCGCGGGTACACATAAGGCCGGTAGACATACGCGGGCCGCGGCGCGACGTACGCATAGGGATAGGGATAGACGGGGCGCGCGTAGACCGGCCCGCCAATCGTGACTCCGATCGCCACCTGGGCGTTTGCTTTTTGGGGAGTCGCGAATGCCAGCACGGCCAGTAATCCGAACATTGCTAGGAAACTTTTCTTTAACATTTGCCACCTCCGTCCTTGGAAAATGAAACCCGGGAGGTCAGAAAAAGTCGCGGTGTGCGAGGGCGTGAGGGATGCGCAGGTTACGTTGGAGTACGTGAGTAATCGTAGCTGTCGGGCGCGGGCTCGCGGGCTCACGCCCGCATTGTGTGGTGCCGTCCCTGTGGGACTCGCATGCTAACGCGCATCTTCCCCGGACTTACGTCCGGGCTTTCATCTGGCGTCGCTGCGCGACTCGTGGGAGACGCGCACGGATGGGCAAGTTTGGCTTGTGAGGGCTGCACGCCGTTTACGAGCGAAGCTTCTGCAACGACCACAGGGCGCTTTCTGCGACCACGGCATCTTCGTCATTGCTGAGCTTTTCCAGCGACGGCAGAAATTTGCGATCGCCGCTGTTGCCCATCGCAATCGCGGCATTTCGTTTCAGGCCGCTCAGTTTCGTACGCCGGACGGGGGAGCCGCGGAACGTTTCGCGGAAGTTTTCCGGCGTCATCTCGGCCAGCCACTCCAGTGCCGGGTTGACAAGGTTTTCGCGAGACTGAAATTCAGGGGCGGAGCTTACCGGAGCTTTGCGGTTCCACGGGCAGACGTCCTGGCAGATGTCGCAGCCGAAGATGTGCCGGCCCATGCCTTCGCGCAGTTCATTCGGAATCGCTCCACGCTTTTCGATGCTGAGATACGAGATGCACTTGTTCGCGTCGAGCTGGTACGGGCCTAGAAATGCATTCGTCGGACAGGCGTCGAGACATCGTGTGCAAGTGCCGCAGCGATCGGGCGCGGGCAGGTCGGGCGTGAGTTCCACGGAAGTCAGGATCACGCCGAGAAAGAGCCATGAGCCGAGCTTCTGGTTCAGAACGCAGGTGTTCTTGCCGATCCAGCCTACGCCGGCGTACTTCGCGTATACGCGTTCGACAATCGGGCCGGTGTCGACGTAGCACCATGTGCGCAGTGGGGCGTCGCCGGAGTGGTCGGCAAGTTGGTTGGCGACGGCTTCGGTGAGTTGCTTCTCGACCGCGCGCAGTTTCTTGAGAATGGAGTCGTGGTAATCCTCGCGGCCCCAGGCGTAGCGGGAAATCCATCCGCGCTTTGGATCGTTTGCCTGGGTGGAGTAGGGCTGCGCGGTGTTGTAGTTGATGGCGCATACGATCACGCTCCGTGCCCACGGGGCAGCGACGCGGAGCGAAGAGCGCTTGAGGCGACCGTCGTCGTCGCGCGCTTCGAGATACTTCATGTCGCCGGCATGGCCGGAGTCGATCCATGCGGGGAAGTAGGCGAGTTCGTCGAAATCGCGAACCGGGGCGATGCCGGAGAGATCGAATCCGGCGCCGCTCGCGGCGCGCTTGACCAGGTCGGTGATGGCGGAGATCGAATACATCGCGTGACCGATTGAGTTCCGGGGCTTCAGATCCCAAGGGGTGAGCCCGTGCCCTTCCCGATCCTAAACTTTTTGTAGGGCCGTGTTCTTGTGGGTGAGAGCCTTAAGAGAAATCTTAAAACGCAGAGGGCGCGGAGAAAGGCCGCAGAGGACGCAGAGGAATTCTTGAAGGTCAAAGCGGAGACGAGGATCCTACGCAGGACTTGAAAACTGGGGTTTAGCTGACGACTGACGACTAGCGACTGCTCTTAAATCCCCAGCTTCTTAACTTCCTCGTTGTAGTACTTGCGGTAGAGGATGTCCCACTCCTGGCTGCCTTCGAGGATGGTGCGCTTCTGGCTTTCGATTTTCTGGCGGGCGGACTGGTCGATGCGGGCTTCCTGCATGAGCAAATCTTCGAGGATTTTGCGCACTTGCAGACGGATGGTGTTGCGGTCTTCGACGAAGTCTGCTTCCGACGTTTCCGCCAGCGCGTCGGTGACTACGTGGGCCAGTTTGTTTACTTTGTCGCGGCTCAGTCGCAATGCAATTCTCTCAAAAAAACATTTCACCACAGAGGACACAGAGTGACACGAGGAATAAATTCTTAGGATTTTTTCTCTGTGTTCTCTGTTCTCTGCGTCCTCTGTGGTTGAAGAATTTGTCAGTTACAAAACGGCCTTGTACTTCCGCACCAGTTCGCTTTTCACTTTGCGGAACATTTCCTGGTAGTTAGCACCGCTGCGACGCATTTCGTCCGAATACGCTTCCAGGATCACGCGCACTTCATCGTTAATACGGTCTTCGAGTGACATCTCTTCGAGCAGCGCCGTGTGGACGCGCTCGGTCACCGCGGGCACATTGCTGGTTTCAATGAGCTCGCCGGCGATCAGCTTTTTTGTGAGTTCGCGGGCCAAGTAGCCCACATATTCTTTGGAAAAAAGCATTGTGTCGTTCGGGGGTCTGTTGTGAAACGGATATTTTAGCACACGGAAAGCCGGCTTTTGGCGCTTGGCTCAGGGCGTATCCGGCTTCGCCGGAAGTTGAAGCTTGCTCGAGCCGGCGAGTGCGTCACTCCAAGTGACAAATGCTAATGCCTGAGTGCCGCCCGTCTATTCCCTCGCACCCAAAAAGGCTTACAATGCCCAATTAAAGAGCCCACGAATGACTTCCGCTACCGACGATCTTTCCGGACTGAAAGACGACATGATTGCCTTCATCGAGGGCCATGGCCTGCGCCGTTTCCACGGGTACGTGGATTACGAAGAAGTGCAGTGCGTCATGTGGAAGAGCGGCGAGAACGCTGACGGGTGGAAGGACTTTGTGGAACTGGCGAAATCGTCGGGCGCGCCGTTTCTCACCATGGATTCGTGGACGCTCAAGCGCGACGAACTGGAAGAGTTGATCCAGCGGCTGACGACCGCGGAATACACCAACGACGAGGACATCGAAGACGCGCGCTGGCTCCGAACCTACACGGGCAAAACCGGATTCGTGCAGCTGGGCTGGCCGTTCCAGGGGAGCATCTTTATCTACGAAACCAGCACGGAGTGGTACGAACGCTACCAGCGGCTGATCGAGATGTCGGATGACTTCGGCGGTATTCCGATCGACGAACCGGGGCCGGATGAAGAAGATTGAGAAGTGCAGCGTTTGGCACTTGGCAGTTGGCCAGATGGTGTTGAGTGTCAGGCGTCCCCGTGTACGCGCAACCATTTTTGGGATTGGGCTAAATACCAGGCGCTAAATGCCAAGTGCTGATTTCTGACTTCTAAGCTTCCAGCCGCAGTTGCTTTAGACTTTCCCATTCATGCAGTGGATCGCTAAATCCGTACAGCAAGAGCAGATCGACGCTCTCGCGGAAGAACTCCGCTCAACTGAAGCCTTGCGATTGAACGGCAACGCCCGCCTCGCGTCGACGCTAGCGCGCCTGCTGCACATGCGCGGTATTCAGGACGGCGCTTCGGCGCAGCAATATCTCGCTCCTCGACTGGAAGATCTGCACTCTCCCTACCTGATGGCCGGGATGAAAGCAGCGATCGAGCGGCTGGACGCCGCCATCGAACGCAAGGAAGGCATCCTGATTTACGGCGACTATGACGTGGACGGGACCACGGCCATCGTTATTCTGAAAACGGCGATCGAGTTGTGCGGAGGCACCGCCGACTTCCATGTGCCGCACCGTATCCGCGAAGGCTACGGCATGAAGGACGACGTGATCGAGCGTGCTGCCGCGGAAGGCACTCGGCTGATCATCAGCGTTGATACGGGGATTCGCGCGTTCGCGGCAGCCGAGACTGCCGAGCGACTCGGGGTCGACCTGATCGTCACCGATCATCATTTGCCGGGAAGCGAAGGCGTGCCCAAGGCGCGCTCGGTGGTGAATCCGAATCAACCGGGTTGCGAGTACCCGTGCAAAGCGCTCTGCGGCGCGGGCGTGGCATTCAAGCTGGCGCAGGCGCTGATGGAAAAGCGCCTACCGGAGAAAGACCTCTCGCGTCTGCTGATGTCGTTTATGAAAATCGTCGCGATCGCAACCATCGCCGACGCTGTGCCGCTGACC
>Ga0207665_10002643_pt1 | contig 12043 bp, 7 predicted proteins | sample LARL112metaG_FD_184351 | JGI IMG/M metagenome (GOLD analysis project Ga0207665, IMG submission 184351) | Corn, switchgrass and miscanthus rhizosphere microbial communities from Kellogg Biological Station, Michigan, USA - LAR L11-2 metaG... | ecosystem: Host-associated > Plants > Roots >...
AAGCCAAACGGAAGGTGAATTCCCCGAAGGTGACGGAATACGGTCTTCATTTGGCGTCGCTTCTGGCCCACGTTTCTAGCTGAGCGACGAATTCCCTGGCATCGGCCGGCCACCCTAGCGAGGAATATGCCGCCTCATGTCCGCGGTGTCCCATTTTAGTTCGCAGCGAGATATCCCCGTCCAGTTCGAGCACCGCTTCCGCCGCCGCGCCGACATCTCCGAACGGCACCACGAACCCGCATTCATGTCCCCGGGCGAGCTCGGCCGCGGCGGGCAGCGGCGTGGTCACCACCGGCACGCCGCGGGCCATGTACTCCACCACCTTGGTCGGCATGGAGTGCCGGAAGTTCGCCTCGTCGTGCAGCAGCGACAGGCCCGCGAGCGCGCCGTCGAGCATCGGCATGGCCCGGTCGTTCGGCACGAAGCCGTGCCAGCGCAGCAGGCCCTGCGCCTGGGCCGGCTCGAGCTGCGCCCGGGCGCGCGCGTCGGCCGCTCCGATCAGCTCGACCGTGATGCCGTGCGGGTGCAGCCTCCTGGCCAGCTCGACCATCTCGGCGCTGCCGCGGTCAGGCGACAGGTGCCCGACGTACACCACCCGCCGGTCGTCGCCGGGCGGTGCCGGGACGTCAGGCACGTAGGTGGTGTTGGGCACCACCGGGTGCCGGCGCGCGAAGCGGGCGACGTAGCCGTGCTCGGCCAGGATCAGGTGCAGGTACCGCTCGGCCATCCGCTCGGCCGTGTGCACGGCCAGGGCCGCGGGCGGCCGGAGCGGGCGCGGCAGCCACGGCTTGGTGCTGAGCGCGGCGGCCGTGTCCTCGTGCACGTCCCAGATCACCGGCGGCCGCCGGCGCCGCGGGGGCAGGGCCAGCAGCAGCTCGGGGTCATGGACAAGCAGCAGGTCGGCGCCGGCTGCATGTCCGGCGAGGGCCGAACGGGCGGCGCGTATCGCCCCGGCCCGGCGTCTTCCCGAGGCCCGCGGGACGGCCAATAGGTGAAGCGAGTGCCTGCCCCGTTCGTTATGAAAATCGGCTGTATCCACCGGGGCGATGTACGTGACCTCGTGCCCGGCATCGAGCAGGGCGCGGATCTGCCGGTGGTAGATGCGCGCGTCGGCAGGGTGATGGACGATCGTGCACACCACGACCCGCATCGTGACCTCCGGCCTGGTCAGAGCGTTTCGATGTGGGGTGTGGCGGGTGTGCGGGGCAGGGCGCCGCGGGTGTCGAGCAGCAGCCGGGCGGTGGCGGCGATCTGGCGCAGGTCGTAGTCGCGGTGGGCCTGGAGCAAGATGACCAGGTCGGCGGCGGCTACGGCGGCCTCCAGGTCGGCGGCGCGGGGAACCTCGGTGCCGTCGACCTGCCAGGACGGCACGTGCGGGTCGTGGTAGGCGACGGCGGCGCCGCGGGCGCGCAGCTTGCGGGCGACCGGCCGGGCCGGGCTCTCGCGCTGGTCGGCGATGTCCTTCTTGTAGGTCACGCCGAGCAGCAGCACCCGGGCGCCGTTGACCGCCCGGCCGGCCTGGTTGAGCAGGCCGGCGGCGCGGTCGGTGACATACCCCGGCATCCGGGAGTTGATCTCGCCGGCCAGTTCGACGAACCGGAATGGGTAGCCCAGCGTCCGGACCTTGTAGGACAGGTAGTTCGGGTCGATCGGGATGCAGTGCCCGCCGACCCCGGGCCCGGGGTAGAACGGCTGGAAGCCGAACGGCTTGGTGGCCGCGCAGCGGATCGCGTCGTGCAGGTCGATGCCCAGTTCCCGGCAGAACACGGCCATCTCGTTGACCAGCGCGATGTTCACGTGCCGGTAGGTGTTCTCCAGCAGCTTGGCCATCTCGGCCTCCCGCGCCGAGGCGGCCCGCACCACCTGCGCGCAGACCCGGCCGTAGAACGCCTCGGCCGCTTCGGCGCAGGCCGGGGTGACGCCGCCGACGATCTTGGGGGTGTTGGCCAGGCCGTAGTCGGGGTTGCCGGGGTCGATCCGCTCCGGGGAGAACACCAGCGCGAAGTCCACCCCGGCGGACAGCCCGGAGGCCTTCTCCAGCAGCGGCCGGACGATCTCCTCGGTGGTGCCGGGGTATGTGGTCGACTCCAGCGAGACCAGGATGCCTGGCCGCAGCAGCTTCCCGGCGGTCCTGGCCGCGGCCTTGACCGCGCTCAGGTCGGGGCCGTCCGCCTCCGACAGCGGGGTCGGCACGCAGATCACGATCACGTCCTGCGGCCCCAGCCCCGCCTCGTCGGCCGTGGCCGTGAAACCCCGCACCCGGGCCTCCTCGACCTCGGCCCCGGACACGTCGTCCACGTGGGACCGCCCCGCGTTCAGGCCCCACGTGATCTCGGCGCTGGTGTCGAACCCGGTCACCCGGAACCCCGCCCGCGCCGCCTGCACCGCCAGCGGCAACCCGACGTAACCCAGCCCGATAACCAATACGTCCTGCGCCGGCATGTCACCCCAACCTTCAGATGGCCCCCAGACGCGCGTACGCGTCCTTATACCGCGCCGCGTTACGCGTCCAGGTACGATCTCTGGACACCCATTCACGGGCGTTGTCTCCGAGTTTCTTGCGGATATCCGGACTGTAAATGAGGAGCTCCAGGCAATCGGCCAGGGACACCGGATCTTGCGGTACTGTTTGCATTCCCGTCACCTCGTGTTTGACGATTTCGGTGAGTGCTTTCACTTCACTAGTAACCACGCACAGCCCGCTTGCCATAGCCTCTATTGGCTTCAACGGGGTTACGAGCTGACAGACCCGGTCCGGCGTGCGCGGGACGACGAAAATATCGAGGAGAGCGTGGAATTGGCGTACTTGCGCCGCGGGCACGCGGCCGGTGAAGACGGCCGCCCGCGCCAGGCCGGCCTCGGCCGCCTGGCGCTGGAGCGCGGCGCGCTCGGGGCCGTCGCCGACGATCAGCGCCCGGGCGGGCACGCCACGGTCGCGCAGGATCGCGGTCGCCTCGAGCAGCGTGCCGATCCCCTCGTGCTTGACCAGGCTGGTGACCTCGCCGATCACGTACTCATCTTCTTGGATGCCCAGTTCAGCGCGGAGGTTCCCGGGGGCGGGCAGCGGTTTCAGGAAGTCCTCGGACACCGCGTTCGGCACCAGGAGGATCTTCTCGGCGGGCACGCCGCGGGCTTCGATCTCCTCCCGCATGGCCTCGCCGAGCGTCACGACCAGGTCGGCGGCCAGCATGCATTCGGTCTCCAGGGCCCGGCTCCGCTGGTAGAGCTCGCTGCTGGCCAAGCTGGCGCCGTCCGGGTGGCGGGACAGCCAGGTGTCCTCCCAGAACCCGCGCACCTCGTACACGACCGGCAGGCCGTGCCGCCGGCCCAGGGCGAGGGCGAGCCTGGCGTTGGCGAAGTTGCTCGCGGCGTGCAGGACGGCGGGCTTGATTTCCTGCGTCAGCCGGTCCGCGAGCTTCTCGCCCAGGGTGGCGAGCCGCGGGTCGGCGTCGCCGTGGCCGGGCAGGAGCCACGGCAGCAGCCGGTGGTACGGCACGCCGTCCACCGTGACCAGGCGGCGTCCGTCGATCCGGCCCTGGGTCACCGGGAACCCGCACCTGGTCGCCACGTGCGGGTCGAGGCCGACGGCTTTTTGGGCGAGCACGATCTCGTGCGTCCTGATCGTGTACCCGGCGCTGGTAGTCGGCAGCGCGTCGCTGACCAGGTGCAGCACCCGTCCGGGGATGTGATCGCGCCCCGGGACCGGCTCGCCCCCGCGCGGTGCACACCCCGGCACCAGCTCGCCCCCAACCCGCTCGCCCCGCGCCCCAAGCCGACCAGGTTCATGATCGCGGGCACTTCCGGGTGCTATGTGCCCGAAACTGCCCGCGATCATGGTGTCGGCGGCCAGGAGGGACTGCTGGGGGGCGAGGGTGGCGTGGAGGCGGCGGGCTTGGCGGCCCGGTGCACCCTCGAGCGCGCGGAGGGCGTCGGTGAGGCGGCCTTCACGCCAGGCCAGGCGGGCGGCCAGGACCGGGCGTGCGGGGTCGTTGTCCGGGAGCTTTTCCAGGGCTTCCGCCGCGGCGGCGGGCTGGTCGGCGGCCAGCGCGAAGGCGGCCTGACGGCGGGGCGAGGCGGACAGCGACGCCAGCGCCGCGGGCCGGTCCCCCGCGCCCCACAGGACCGCGGCCCGGCCGTACGGGCCGGCGATCTTGAGCGAACCGCGCAGTGGCGCGGGCAGCACCCGCCAGGCCAGCAGGAGGGCGCGGACCGGGTCCGCGGTCACGTGCCGCCAGCCGATCGAGGCGGCCAGGGTGAGCGCGCGGGGCGAGATGGACGTCGTCACGGCGGCGGATGGTAGCGGGTTCAGGTGAACGGAAAGGATGCGATGCGCGCACCCATCACGCACGTGCTCGGGGCCCGGCCGAACTTCATGAAGGCCGCGCCGGTGATCCGCGCCCTGGCGGCGCTCGGTCACGACCAGCGGATCGTGCACACCGGGCAGCATTACGACGAACGGATGTCGGAGGTCTTCTTCGTCCAGCTCGGCCTGCCCCGGCCGGACGTGAACCTCGGGGTCGGTTCCGGCCGCCACGCCACGCAGACGGCCGAGGTCCTGACCGGGATGGAACGGGAGTTCACCGAGAATTCACCGGCCCTGGCCGTGGTCTACGGCGACGTCAACTCCACGATCGGGGCGGCGCTGGCCGGCGCGAAGCTCGGCGTGCCGATGGCGCACGTGGAGGCCGGCCTGCGCAGCTTCGACGACTCGATGCCCGAGGAAATCAACCGGCGGCTGACCGACCAGCTGTGCGGGCTGCTGTTCGCCACGTCTCCGGAGGCGGTCGGCCACCTGGCGCGCGAGGGCCGCCCGGCGGACGCGGTGCACCTGGTCGGGAACCCGATGATCGACACGCTGCTGGCCAGCATGGACCGCTTCGACACGGCGGCGATCCGGGCCGCGCTCGGGCTGCCGGACCGGTACGTGGTCGCGACCCTGCACCGGCCGTCCAACGTGGACGACCCGGCGTCGGCGGCCGCCCTGGTCCTGGCCCTGCGCGAGGTCGCGGACGAGCTGGACGTGATCATCCCGGTGCACCCGCGCGGCCGGGCCGCGCTGGAGGCCGCCGGGCTGGGTTCCAGCGGGCCGGGCGGCCACCCGCGGCTGCACGCCACTCCCCCGCTCGGCTACCTGGAGTTCATCGCCCTGGTCCGCGGCGCGCGGGCGGTGATCACGGACTCCGGCGGGGTGCAGGAGGAAACCACGCTGCTCCGGGTGCCGTGCCTGACCCTGCGGCCGAACACCGAGCGGCCGATCACCGTGACCAGCGGGAGCAACCGCCTGGTCACCCCGCCCGAGCTGGCCGCGTCGGTGCTCAAGGCGTGCGACGACGGGCCGTACGCGGGCGAGCTGCCGCCGCTGTGGGACGGAGCGGCCGGCCCGCGTATCGCCCGCATCGTCACGGCGTGGCTGGACCGGGAGTCCCGGTGACGCCGGCCGAGGGAACCCTGGGCGAGCCGCGGGAGCACATCCTGAGCGAGCCGCCCGGGCAAGAGGTTCACGAGGCCCACGGGGTTCCCGGGGTCGAGGTGGACGCGGTCGCCGAGGTCGACGAGCCGCAGGACGCGGCCGTCGGTGATCCCGGGCTAGCCGCGGAGCGGGACCGGCTGGCCCGGGCGCTGCGTGAGACCCGGCTTCAGCTGGCCATGACGCAGTCCCGGCTGTCCGCGCTCGAGCAGTCCGCCACCATGGAACTCGGCCGGACCCTGGTGCGGGCCGCACGGCGGCCCTGGTCGCGCGGCGTCCAGCTGCCCGCCGACCTGGTCCGGCTGTGGCGCGAGCGCGGCGGCCTCACCGGGCCGGGCGCGGCCACCCTGGCGCTGGCGTCGGCGCAGCTCGGTGACCTGGCCGGCAGCGGAGAACGGTTCCTGTCCGCGCTGACCGCCCCTGGCCTGGGCGCGCCGGGCCGCGAGTCGGCGGGCTGGACGCCGCCGGGACTGGTCATCACCGGCGTGCTGACCGCGCAGGCCTGCGCCACGCTCGCGCCGGACGCGGCGGTACACCCGCTGCTGCCGCACGACGCCGACGTCGTGCTGGAAAGCACCGGCGCCGACCTGGTCTGCATCGAGGCCGCCGCGATGCTGGCCGGCTCGGCCTGGGCCTACGCGGGCGATCCGGCCGCGACCGACCGCGGGCGGCGGCTCGGGCGGCTGATCGCGGCGGCCCGGGCGCTCGGCAAGCCGGTGATCTTCATCAGGAACATCCCCGCGCACCTGGCACCCGGCCTGGACTGGGTCGCGGCCAGCTGCGACGCGGTATCCGGCGAGGGGTTCGGCGTCCAGCTGGCCCGGTTCAACCCGGTCGGTCTCGACGCTTCGAGGCCGTCAGCGCCGGTGTACGCCGGCCAGCGGGATCCGCGCGAACCGGCCGCCCTGCGGGCCCTGCTCGACGCCCTCACCTCCGGTGATCCCGGGCGCGGCCTGGTGCGGGTGACCGGCCAGGTGCCGTGGCGGCGGCGGCCGGCCCTCTACCGGGAGCACGCGCTGTTCGTCACGGCGTCCGCGGACCAGGCGCGCGAGCAGCTCGCCTGCGGCGCTCGCGTGATCATGTTCGGTCCGGAGGCCGGCTCCGGCGCCGTCACCGACGACGATGGCGGCTGGGACCTCCCGGCCCTGCGGGAAAAGGCCGGCACGCTGCGGGGGCGCGCGCCGCTGGCCATGACCGAGATCCTGCCGGTGCTGCGGGAGATCTTCACCGCCCACGCGACGCCGGCCCGGCTGGCGGCACTCGGGGAGCTAACCGGCCTCGGCGACCACGTGATCTCCGGGCGGCGGGTCGCGGTGCTGGCCCGCGCGGACGACGTCCGCGCGGCGGCGGCCCTGGCGGCCGGGCTGGCCCGGCAGCGGTTCCTCCCGGCCGAGGTGGTCGTGGTGGCCGGGGCGCCGGACGCCGCCTCGGCCGAGATAGCGGCCCGGGCCGTCACCGCCGCGCTCGGGGACCTGGCCGACCGCGGCGTGAGCGTCCAGGCCGTCCCGCTCGTGACCGGCGAAGCCGTGACCGGTCGTGTCGTAGCCGGGGAAGCCGTGGCCGGGGAAGCCGTGGCCGGGCAAGCCGTTTCCGGGCGAGCCGTTTCCGGGCGAGCCGTTTCCGGGGAAGCCGCGGGATGGCTGCGGCGCGCCGCCAGCGCGGCCCGCTCCCCCTGGGTCGCGCCGTGGCGCGCCGCGGGCGAGCCTCACGAGTCCTACCTGCTGGACCTGGTCTGCGCCCGCGAGTGCACCCAGGCCGACGCCACCGGATACGACACGAGCGGATACGACGCGACCGGGCACGACGGGGCCGGTTACGCCTTTACCCGCTCGCTGGATCCCGGGCTGGCCCGGCGGGAGTACTTCACCTCCGGCGATCCCGGCCCGGGGCTGCGGCTCGTCTCCGTCAGTGAGCCAGCTAAGGAGGATCAGCGTTGACTTCTCGGGCGCTCGTCTACGGCGACATCGACCTGAACCTGATCGACGGGTCGGCCATCTGGCTCCAGTCGGTGACACAGGCGCTGGCGCGGGCCGGCTGCGCGGTGACGCTGGTGCTGAAGGCACCCGTCCGCACCAGCCGACTGATCGCGCCGCTGCTGGCCGAGCCCGGCATCACCGTGCGGCGGCCATTCGAGGAGCACCTGCTCGACGGTCTTGACGGCACGAGTTCCCTGCGCCCGCTCGCCGCGGTCGAGCTGCTGACCCGGCTCGACACCGAACAGCCGTACGACCTGGTGGTGCTGCGCGGCCGCGCGGTGACCCTGGCGGCGGCCAGGAGCGAGGCGTTCGCCGGGCGGCTGTGGCCGTACCTGACCGACGTCCCGCAGTCGGTGCCCGGCCTGACGCCCGACGGCGCCGCCGAGCTCGAGCTGATCGCCTCGTCGGCGCGGTACCTGCTGTGCCAGACCGAGGAGCTCCGCTGCTTCCTGGAGGGCAGCCTCCCCGCGGCCTGCGGCAAGTGCGTGCTGCTGCCGCCGATGCTGGCCGACATCCCGGCCGCGCGGGGCGCCGAGGCGGCGGGTTCCCCGCTGCGGCTGGTCTATACGGGCAAGTTCGCGCCGCGGTGGAACACCCTGGAGATGACCGGGCTGCCCGCGCTGCTGGCCGCCCGCGGGGTCGCCTCCGAGCTGCACATGGCCGGCGACAAGATCCACGACGACCCGTCCGGGTACCAGCAGCGGATGCGGGCCGCCCTCGACACCGAGGGCGTCACCTGGCACGGCGGCCAGTCCCGCGAGGACGCCATGCGGCTCGCGGCATCCTGCGACATCGGGCTGAGCTGGCGGCACCCCGACCTGGACGCGAGCCTGGAACTGTCGACCAAGGTCCTGGAGTTCGGCGCGCTCGGGCTGCCGGTCATCCTCAACCGGACGCCGATGCACGAGGCGCTGCTCGGCGCGGATTACCCGCTGTTCGCGGCGAGCCTGGCCGACGTCGTGGATGTGGCGGCCGCGGCGGCGGCCGACCCCGGGCTCTACCGGCTGGCGGCCGACCGGACCAGCCGGGCCGCCGAGCAGTTCACCCTGGACCGGGCCGCGGAGCGGCTGCGCGGCTACGTGGCCCGCGGGATCCGTCGGGGGGGTTCCGGGGGGTCGTCCCCCCGGGCTGGCACCTCTCCGCTCCGGGTCGTGGTGGCCGGGCACGACCTCAAGTTCTTCACGCCGCTGCTGAGCTACCTGCGGATGCAGCCCGACCTCGAGGTCAGGCTCGACCAGTGGGCCGCGCTCGGCAAGCACGACCCGGCGGCGAGCCGGGAACTGGCGGCCTGGGCCGACGTGGTGGTGTGCGAATGGTGCGGGCCGAACGCGGTCTGGTACAGCCGGCACAAGCGACGCGGATCGCGGCTGCTGGTCCGGCTGCACCGGTTCGAGCTCCGGTCGCCCTACCCGGGTCAGCTCAAGATCGGGGCGGTGAACCAGGTGGTGTGCGTGAGCAAGCACTACGCCCGGCTCACCCGCGAGTACACCGGCTGGCCCGACACCAAGGTGGCCACGGTGCCGAACGCCCTGGACGTCGCCCAGCTCGACCGGCCCAAGCTGGACGGCGCCCGGTTCCACCTCGGGATGGTCGGCATGGTCCCCTCGCGCAAGCGGCTTGACCTCGCTCTCGACGTGCTGGAGGAACTGCGCCGCGAGGACGACAGGTACCTGCTGTTCGTCAAGTCGGGCATGCCCTGGGAGCACTGGTGGGTGTGGCAGAACCCGGCCGAGCGCGAGCACTACGCGGACGCGCTGCGCCGGGTGCAGCGGTCGCCGCTGCTGCGCGGGGCGGTGGTGTTCGACGACGCCGGCCCCGACGTGCCGGCCTGGCTGCGCCGGGTCGGCTTCGTGCTGTCCACCAGCGACGACGAGAGCTTCCACGTGGCCCCGGCCGAGGGCATGGTGTCGCGGGCGGTGCCGGTGCTCAGGCACTGGCCCGGTGCCGAGACGATCTACGAGATGCGCTGGATCCACCGGGGGACGGCCGAGATGGCCGCGGCGATCCTGGACCTGGCCGGCGAGGACGACTGGCGGGCGGCGGGCGACGCCGCGCACGCCCAGGCGGCCGCGGCGTTCAACCTGAACCTGGTGTGCGACTCCTGGCACGGCCTGCTCACCGCCGACCTCGACCCGGCGGTGCCGGGGCCGATCCTCGAGCTGCTCGGATCCGGCTGAGGAGGATGTATTTCACGCTCGCGGTCAGCGCGGCCACGGCGGCGCGCTGCGCCGCACTGACCAGCGCGGCCCTGGACGCCGACCCGCGGGTCATGCCGGTCCCCGGCCCCGCCCTGGTCGCCTGGCGTGCGCCCGACGGGCGCGCCACGGTGCTGCACTGGGGCGATCAGGCACCCGTGAGCTTGCCCTCCCGCGGCCTGCCCTCCCGCGGCCTGCCCTCCGGCGGCCTGCGCTCGGGGGGCACGTCCCACGCGGGCACCATCTGGGCTGAGGGGGCCGCAGTCTATGCCCGGACCGCCCTGACCCGGGTTGACCCGGTCTACCTGGCCGAGGAGCCCGGCGCCGTCGTGGTCAGCGACCGGGCCAGCTGGGCGGCCGCTGTCACCGGGCGGCTGCGTGACCCCGACCCGGTCATGACCGGTGCCTTCCTCAGCCTCGGCTACCCGCTCGGCGGCGCTACCCCCTTCCGCAGCGTCCGCGCCCTGCGCGGCGACCGGGCCCTGCGGGCGGCCGGCGGCTGCCTGGCCGTGACCATGGTCCGGCCGCGGCCGGAGCCCGGCCAGGCCGGCGGATTTAACGGGTCCCGCGAGGCCGGCGAGGCCGATGCGGACGGCGGGACCGATGCGGTCGGCCGGGTCGCCGAGGCGCTGGCCGCGGCCGTCCGGCCGCTGGGCGAGGCAGCCGCACCCGTCCAGCTCTCGCTGACCGGGGGCAAGGACTCCCGCCTGGTCGCGGCCGCGCTGACCGCGGCCGGGGTGCCGTTTACGGCCCGCACCCACGGTTTCGCCACTCACCCTGACGTGATCGTGGCGGGCTTGATCGCCCGTCACCTCGGCCTCGAGCACACTGTCACCGAGCCGCCCGCGCCCGGTTCCCCCGGCGAGGCGGATGTCCTCCGCCGCCTCCGGACGGCCGTGCTCGTGTCCGACGGGATGCTGTCGGCGTTCGAGAACACCGGATCAGGGTTCCGGCTCGACCCGCCGCCCGGCGTACGGATCGAGGCCGGGGGCCACGGCGGCGAGTTGCTGAGAGGCGGCTACGCCCAGGCCGCGTGGCGCACCCCGGCACCGCTGGGCGCCGCGGCCGCCGCGGAGCTGTTCCGCCGGATGACCACCCGCCGAATCGGCCTGCTCCGCCCGGAAGCCGCGCGGGCGTACCTGGCCAGCCTGGTCCCGGCGGCCGCGGCGCTGGCCCGGGGGCCGCTGGCCGCGCTGGACGGCTTCTACTTGGCCAACCGGGCGGGCCGCTGGTCGGCGGCGGCGCGGCAGGCGTACCTGCTCCGGTCGCCGCTGGCCCAGCCCCTGTTCGCGGACCCCGTGGTCCGGGCCGCGCGCGCCGTCCCGCTCCGGTACCGGATGAGCGACCGGCTGCACCGCGACGTGCTCGGCCTGCTGTCCCCCGGGCTGCTTGGCATCCCGCTGGCCGGCGCGCCGTGGCACGGCGAGCCGCGGACCCCGGCCACCGTGCTGACCGCCCCGCGGCAGCCCCCGGCCGCGGACTGGCGGCGGGACCCCGCCGGGACCGTGGCGGGCTTCCTGCGCGGTTACATCCTGGACCACGGCGAGGCGAGCGTGCTGTTCGGCGTCGTGAGCCGGCGGGCCGCCGAACGGTCACTCGCCTCGCCGCAGGCCGACCCGCTAGTGGCCTGGGCGCTGGCCACCCTGGCCGCGCTGCTGTCCGGCGACTGGCTCAGCGCCCGCGAGCCCGCCGCCCGGACGATCGCGGCCGCGCCAGATCCCGGCCGTTCGTATTCCCGGTCGTTCGTATTCCCGGTCGTTCGTATTCCCGGCCGTTCGTAGTCCCGGCCGTTCGTAGCCCGGCTGGCCTAGATCGTTGACCGGGGAATGTGGCCAGGTCAGTGGTCGTATGCGATGAGGGAGCGCTTGACGGGGCGCGCCTATCTGCCAGTTGTGCCGGATCGCGGCGTTGAGCGCCAGGAGGCGCTGCACGATCCGCGCCCAGAGTCCGGCGGGGACGCGGCCGCCGTGGCGTTCGAGGCCGAGCTGGTTCTTCAGCGTCCAGATGATGGCCTCAACACGCTGGCGCAGCCAGCACTCTTCACTTGCCAGTCACGAATCACGAACGGCATGTCGCGGCGCGCCGTGACCAGCGCCGGATTACCGGTCCTCGATCTGGTCACGGGGCTCCATGCGGGAGTCCTGACAGCTTGATCGGTCAGCCGCGACATCACGGGTATGCCGCCGGGTACTTGGTGTTGATGAGCTGAGGGCATCGGAGTGCTTGCGGTGAGACGAGCGGGGTGCTGGCTGTCCGGGGATCGGCAACCCGGCAGGTGACACCGGGATGCCGCCGGCGGCCTTCCGGCAGATGATGGGTCCATGAGCCGCGGCAACTCTTCCCCCAGCGGGCCAGGGCGCAGCGACCAGTACGACATGGTGCAATTCGGCCGGCGGCGCCCGCCG